>Ga0163217_1111777_pt1 | contig 11238 bp, 15 predicted proteins | sample SynspAceP_FD_185933 | JGI IMG/M metagenome (GOLD analysis project Ga0163217, IMG submission 185933) | Saline lake microbial communities from Ace Lake in Antarctica - Synechococcus sp. Ace-P (PacBio error correction) | ecosystem: Environmental > Aquatic > Non-marine Saline and Alkaline > Saline ... | reverse complement strand
CTGCTTCCCCGCGGCGCGCAGAGATCAGCGAGGCCCTCAAGGCCGAGCGCCGCAAGACCAACAACTTGGAGCCGCGATCTGCGGCACCTTGAAAGCGCCAGCTTCCCAGTTCTCCAAGATCATCCCGATGAGTACGAGCGGTGCAGGAGGCCGAGCGGCAGAAGGAACAGCTGGGAACCGTGAGATTGGCACCGCGAGCGCCAACTGGGAAGCCTTCTGCTGCCGCAGGTTTGAAGCTGGGTGGCCAAAGAGCGTGATGAGGCTCCTTCAAGCAGGTGATGAACTGCGCAGGGATCGCCTTGCTGGAAGCGCTTGTTCATTTGATGCGAGGGGCGTACCTGGTGGCGGACAAACCGTGGCAAGCTTGCTTTGAGATCTTTCGCTCCCAGGTTGGCGCTGGAGTTCAGCTCAGCAAAGACGCCAATGGGTTGACATTTCTCGAGCCGATCGACAGCAAGGGCAGCACGTCCTTGGCGATACGGCACCCTCGCTGCCTCCGGAGAACGTGGAATCGTTTGGCGCACTCACCCGGTTGCTCGTTTTCTCTTCAGTCAGCGTGGCGGGCCCTTTGGGCTCCGAAACCGGGTGATCGCTGAGTTTCGATGGCAATGGGCCAGACGGACCAACTGCGAGCATACCACCTCAGAGCTGTACCTGGCCAGCTATGGACCCAAGCCAGCCGGGGCCAGGCGCTGAATCCCAGCATGCACGGCTACTGATTCAGGACAGAGCAATTGACTGGAATCTGCTGGCCGAGCACATCTGTGGCCGGGCCTTTTTTATTTGGAGAAGTGCGGTAGGGAAGCCAGTGTTGGTTCTCGCTTCGGCTGTGAACGGCGCCGTCGATGTTGCTGTGAATGAATCGATCGACAACCAGGAACGCGGACGGGCAAAGATAAGCAGATGTGTACGAAATAAAAACCAGATCCAAAAGGGGTAACTATCCTTTGAATGAGGAAACGCGCGGACATTTGGCCTCGGAAATGTCGCAAATCTGGAAAGACCAATGCACCACCACAACTGGAGCATCACACGAAAAGTGAATACGAGCCGAGCAGGCGCGAGAGGGAGAGAGAAAGCTGTTGGTGATGCCGGCTGCTGGCTCTTGATCTTGCAGGTTACAGGTTGGCAAGGCAGCGGGAATCCCGAAGTGGGAGCGAAGCGGGGTGAGCGGCCTGGAAGCAGCCGCCACCAGACCAGAAGCGCAGCCGCAGCGTCGATGTTCCTCTGATGTCTTGCCGCGATGATGGTTGACATCTGCGGCAGTTATTGGGCGGCCCGAGCGCCCTGGCTGGGGCTAACACGGCCCAGGAGAGCGGATCCTTGATCGGCCTCGCTGCTCGCTTTGCGGGCTGGAGTATCGCGCCACTAGCCATGTGTCGATGGGTTGTGGCTAGATCAGCGACCGGCTTTGACTTCCTCTGCAGGCCTCGATTGGTTGGCCATCAGCTGCGGATTGGCCGGTGCCCAGCCGTGCCGACGCGACAGCGGAGAGGCGCCTGAGCAATGAATGCCGGCTGCCCAGAGCGAAACCAAGCGCCGATAGGCGATGGAGCAGCCAGAGGAGGAGCGTGGCGAGGCTTGTGAGCCAGCACGGAGCGCAGCAGGGACTCGGTGGTGTTGGGTTTGCATCGCACCAGAGGCCGAAAGAACGCCTCCGCCCCCACGCCCTTTGGGTGAGCCGGACGGGTCAAGGGCGCGAAGCGCTTGCGGGAGCCCTGTGACGCGCCGGCGGCGGCCAGCCCGAGAGTCGCAGCGATCGGCTGCTGGCAGCCCAGGGCCCATTGCGGGCGTTTCGGGCCCGTTCCGAATGCGCCCGCGCTCTGAGTCCGCGGCCGGTGCTGTTCGCCCGGGTTTACTGCGTTGCTGGTCTGCAGCGGCTGAGCCGCGTCGTCTCGGCCGCGCTACAGCCTGGTGCAACACTTAAGCCGCACACCGTTGGTTCGCTCCAGCTCTTTTGTGGCGAGCAGGAGCAGAGAAAAGGGGCCGCGTTAGCGGCCCGGGCTCAGATTTCACGAGGACGTGCAGGCCCCGTGTGCCTGCAGGAAGGCGGGCGATGCGATGCCTTCTCGCAGGCACCGAAGCGCATTTCTTGGACGGGCTTGCCGCGCTTCCGAGAACGCTGCTCGCAATTGGTGGGCGCCGCCCTTGGGGCCATCGGGATAGAAAGTGAACGAGACGCGGCGGATTTCGGCAGCTGGGCTGCAGAGGGTCCATGTGGCCATGGCCTTGAGGTGAGGACCCGATGCAGCAGCGCCGGCCCGCGCAGGAAGGCAGGGCGCGAAGCGCCTCGCGTCAAGCCCTTGCCGAAGCCGAGCAGGGCCAGCGCAGCCTTCGGGGGGCTTCCTCACCGAGGGCCGTGGCGTAACCATCCCATCGGTGCTGGACCAATCCGTGTTGGCGCGGGCTGTCGCCGATCCGAGGCGGCGGTGATACACCGCCCGGCGGGGCCGATGTCAGAGGTCGTATCGCTTGCTTGGTCAACTGCACGTGTGCAGTCATTGGCCGGGTGGCATCGAGGAACCGGCGTGGGGTCTGCGGTTGCCCGGACGATCAGCCCGCTTTCAGGCGCGAACGTTTTTTCACCTGGGGCTCCACCTGTGGTCGCGCCCGAGCTGGCGGGGGGAACCAGATGACTTCTTGCTAGTACAGGTGTTCTCTTTGATGGTGTCGCCCGTGGCTTGCTTCCCTGCCCCGCTTCCCGCGGTTGCAGGCCGGCCTAGCTCAAGGCCGCAGGACGATGACGGCTGCGAGCACTGGCCCTTTTCTTGATTAAGCAGTCCTTGGCTCCACCCGTAGCCGGCAAAGGTCTGACATGACTTTGTCATTGGTTTCCGGGCACCACGCCGGGGTCAACGGCAATTCCCCCTGCTCACCTGCCAAGCTGCACCAGGGCCTGTGCGTGCAAGGGGAGCACCTCCCACCACCGTGCCATGGCTGGACTGAAGACTCTCGCGCCAGCGTGGCTGGCGCGGAGGGTTCGTGACAGCTGCGGCCAGGGAGCCAATACCGCTCTTCCCCCAAGGATGCTGGCCTGCGTTTGATGGCCGCCAGGTGCTGCGTTTTTCGCCCGACCCGCTGGGAGCGGGGATTACCACGGCGTGGAAAATCACCCGGACGAGTTTTGCTCCCCGCCAGGAGATCCCCTTGCTGAAATCACGCCGGGATCTGAGCCGCTGCTGAGGCCCTGAAGCTCTGGGAGGGAGAAACGCAAGGCGGGCTGGACGCCCTTGCAGCCCCAGTGGTGATCCACCACCACAGCACAAACCGATCGACTCCCACCAAGCTTGAGCTCAGAATTGATGACCACCTTCTTGCCGATCAGCAGCAGCCCACCAGCACGGCGTTTATTCCCTGGGTGGGATCACCACGGCCAACCTCACCTTGAGCTCGATGAGCACTTTCGAGTCGATACGAGGAGGCCTGGGCCTTCGCCACCAACTGGTGGCAGCAGCGAAAGCCCACCGGCGATCGGCTGCTCAAGTTGGCCTTTGGGCCTGGAGGTGGCACCGGAGAGCGCAGGCATGGGCGCACCCTTCGCCCCCCGAAGGGCTGAAGCCTGCAAAGGTGAGGCCACAAGCCACTTCTGCCTGGCACGCCAGTCCCGTCAGATCAGACCCAGCCAGCCCGCAACCCACCGAGGTGCTGGGGGCAGGCTCATCGAGCGCAGTCACCTTCCACAACGCGAGAACGGCTTCTGCTGCTTTTTTTTTTTGGCGCATCAAGGCCCGCGGCCACCGCGACTGGTGACTGGTCTCATTGCCGCCGAGATCAGCGCCGGCGAATGTGGTGACGGTGGAGCGGCACCTGGGGTGAACGCCGGGAGCACGGCAGCAGTTCAAGGCCTCCTTCCTCAGGGCCTTCCGCCCGACACCGCAGAAGGATCGAGAAGTACCTGGGGTTGGAATGATTCCGGGGGCATTCGGCCCGTCATACGCCAGCAAGCTCGTGGCGGCGTTCGCGCGATAGGCTGTTCGAGGTTGATTCAGAAGCAGGCGCCCGAGCGGGCCTACCGAGAAGGTTTGCCGGGCATTCGGCCCGGTGCGGGGCCAGCGGATGCAGGCAGGCTGGCCGATCAGAAGGTGGTGCGCGAAAATCCATGGTCTTCCTGCACAACGCCATTAGAGTGTGTCGGCACCGCCAGGGCGTGCGCATCTTCAAGACGTATGGGAACGGACGCGTTGCAGGGGGATGGGCCGAGACCCCTACCGCCTGGCGCCGCGACATCCGGCATTGGCTTCCGCAACCGCTGATGCGATCCGCCGCAAGGCTGGGCATGGAGGCCCACCGCCATGATCGCCTGCGGGCCCGCGTCAATTACGCCCTGCTGGAGGCGAGTTGGTGATGGCCACTGCGGCCTCGCCCAGCGCTGAGCTGCTCAAGCTGGCTGCGAGAACTGCTCAGCTTTCGAGCGGCCCAGTGGGGGCCGGTTGAGGAGGCGGCGCCACCTCTCGGGTGACGATGGAGCCAGGGTTGCATCCAGACGCCCTGGATTTTGGAACTCGCGAGGGCTCGGTGGTGGCCGACACCCTGGCTGGTGAAAACCGCCATACTTTGCTTGGCCGGCATTCTGACCGCGATGAGCGCGCATCGCCGAGCCCCTCCAGGCCCTGAACCTCAGTGCTCCGCCCTTGGGGAAGCATCGAGGCGCCATTGGCCATCCCCTGGTGGAGCAACGCCTCGCCCCTGGAGCTCGGCCGCAGGCCAGGAAAGGGGGGCGGTGGAGCAGGCCCTCTCCAAGCACAAGGGTGCTGGTGATTCAACCGGTGGGCCGGGGGTGGCAAGGACCACCTGATCAACGCGAATCCTGCGCATCATGGCGGCCAAGAAAAGCTTACGCGATCCTGCTTCTGCGCTCCCACCGGCCGGGCGCCAAGCGGCATGGGCGAAACCACCGGGCTAGAGGCCAAAAACCATCCCACCGGTTGCTGGAGTTCGACCAGGGCAGCCTTCGGGTTCCAAGCGCAGGCCGAGCTCCGCTGCGAGTGCGATCTTGCTGGTGGTGGGATGAGACCTCGATGTGTGAATGTGCGTTGCGTGGCCTCACTGCTGGACGCCTTGCCAGGCCGAGGCGGCCTTGGCTTGCTGGTGGGTGATGTGGATCAGCTGCCCTCGGCTGGGGCCGGCCAGCGTGCCTTCGCCGATCTGAATCAACAGCGGCGCCATGCCGGTGGCCCGGCTCACGGAGGTGTTCCGCCAGGCCGCGGAGCAGCCGCATCATCACCACCCGCCCACGCCATCAATGCCGGCACCATCCCCGATCTACGGCCACCGCCGGCTGAGACCACCAGCGACTTCTATTTCCTGGCCTGCCGACTCGCCGAGCAGCGGTGGCCTTTGATCTTCAAGGTGGTGGGCGGAGCGCATTCCGGCGCGCTTTTGGCCGCGATCCATCGCCCAGGTGCAGGGGTGCTGTGCCCAGATGGCGCCGTTGGTTGTGGCTCCCGCTCACTCAACATCGAGCTGCAGCAGCTGCTCAAACCCCGAACAAACCCACCGAGAGGTGGAAGCGCTTCGGTGGCGTTTGCCCCGGGCCGGATCAGGTGATGGCAGGTGGCAACGCACGAGAAGGAGGTTAGTTTCAACGGCGATTGTGGGGCAGTGGAACAATCGATGCGATGCCAGCGAACTGGACGGTGCGCTTTCCCTCCGGGGAATCGGAGGCAGCGACGGCGCCGAGTGACCTTATGGGCTGGGTGGTTGAACGCGACAACCTGCCGGTGCCTGGCCTACGGCCTGCACGATCCACAAGAGCCAGGCAGCGGAATACCCCGCTTGTGGTCATCCCTTGCTCACCAGCACTACCGCCATAGCTGCAGCGCAATTCTGAGTGTAACGGGCATCACCCGCGGCAAGCAGCTGGTGGTGTGGTGGCGGCAGAAGGAAAGCACTGGCAGATGGCCGGTGAGAACCACTTTGGGCCCGCCGCGTTACACCAAGCTGGGCGGAAAGTGCTCAGCTGATCCAGCTGCCAGAGGCGACGAGGCGATTCTTGGCTACTTTCTTTCTCTGCGCAGTTGCAATCGCTCTGATGGGCGCCGTCGCTGAGGTGGATGGCTCGGCTTGCCGTACTGACAACCAAGGGCAGGCGGATCTATTCAATGAATCAAGAGGCCAAAGTGGAAGAAGCACTTGGTAAGACTTAGCTCCCCCGGATCTGAAGGATGAGCCGGCCACGTCAGAGGGAGTTGCAAGTGCCCATTCCGTGGCCCTGACCGAGAGTTTCAGAGAGCCAGGGGTGCACCCATCTTCGCCAAAACTTTGAGTTCACCAGGAGCCAGAGGTGTACTCCTTGCCTATCGCTTGACTCTCCTTGCATAGGGGAGACCATACGGTGTAGACGTTGCATTCACCATCCACCCCCATGCCACGTTCGTCGCTGCTGCATTCACCTTGTCGGCCATTCGCTGAGTCAGTGTTTCTGCCCTTTCCGGCGCTGGCCCAGGATGGATCCAACAAGAGAGTCATCGCCGGCATGGGACGGCATGGCCTGGCATGACGACCCGGACCGGTGGCGACCGGCCCATGCGGCATGCGCACGATGTTGGCCGGCCGGCTCCCTTTACGGACCTTGCGCTTCATCGACGGCATGGTGCAGCCACACACTGGGGCGACTGCGCATGAGCGAGTTCGTCTTCAATATCGGCCAGCCTGGCGTAGGGGGCCTTGGGTTCATTCGATCTGGCGCGACAGGGCCCAGAGATCCGGGCGATGGCTCTCTGGCGCAAGGCCTTGGTACCCCCAGGGGCGCACGGTGTACCCGGTGTGCGCTCAAGCCGGGCGGAGACCCCAACAGCCTGGCGGCTTACCCGCATTGAGCCAGGCTCAGATCGATGGCATGCGGATGATTGGGCGATGGGCCCACGGAAGGAGAACCGGGTGGTGTGGTTTCTCGAAGAATGCCGATCACCACGGGCGGGGCGCTGAATCATGGCCCCACGACGCCTTCGCGGCCAAGAGACCCCCAATCCACCAATTTCCTGCGGTTTCGCTCGGGAGGTGATTCATCGCCCCCCAGCGGGGCTGAGATTATTGAACATGCGCCGAATGTTGGCGGTCGACGCGGATTACGCAAGCCGGGAATAATCACAAATACGACGCTCTTTTCGCGCTCTGAGCAGCCGCTGGCCCTGCAGCCCTCGGGTCTGTCATCCTGCTCTTCCTGGTGCCGTGGTTTTTCGCTTGTCGTCCTGGACAGATTCACCTTCTGGTTGTTCTACTCAATGATTCCAGATGCCATCACCCGGGTGATACGAGCCATTTGAGCTTCTGCGTAGGCGACAGCCTTTTCCGATGAGAAGCTGTAGGGCGCCAGGCAAGGGAGCGTCCCGTACTTCGCCACTCAAAGCCCTTGGCTGTGATTGCCGGTGCCGGTGATGTGCATCCTGACGTGAGGGTGATAAGCTCGATCGGTTCGTGCTTGATGTTTCATGGGGCATGCCAGTACGCCCTGCTGTGCGTTGCCCGTTGACGGGACGCCCTTCAGGGTGGAGATGGCTGTGGTGAAGGTCTCCGACGACTGGATCGTGCTTGTAGTCGGGGTGGGCATGGCCGGAACGCCTGATGGCGATGGCCAGTGGCATGGTGTTCTTTCAGCAGCACCGCAACGCCGAGCAGCCATCAAGGCTGAGGCCATTGGCCATGGCGCCGGTGAAGCTTTCGGCGCAGCGCCAGCACCGAGAACAACACGCCACGAACGGAAAGCCGGCTGGCAAACCACCACAAGCCTTCGCGAAGCTGCGCCCAGGTGGGCGTAGAGGCCGCAGATCCAGCCAAGATCGAAAGGCCGTATCCCACGGTGCCCGATGGCCAGCAGCCCCAAGCACAGCGGGAGCGGCCGGCAGGGATGGGCAGATGCGAGAGCCAGATCAGCATCGGAGCTGAGGCCCCCGATCGCTTTCAGCAGGGCGATTCTGGAAGCGGGTCCGCGCAGCTCAAGGCGTTGGCTGAGGTTGTTTGTCGATCCCCCAGGCCAGAGCAGGCGCCGCGATCACAGCGTTTGCCCTGCAGGGTGGCACCTGTCCAAAGGAGCTGTCGTGTGAGCAGCACGGCAGCCGCTGAGCAGATTTCAAAACGCAGCGCATCAGTCCCTTGCCGCTGACGGTGTTCACGGGCCAATCAACACCGCGATCAAACAAGTGAACACATTTGCTTCTAGGTTCAGCAGCAGCGAGGCTGATTCCCGCAGGCAGCAGGTGAGCCCCTGCACCAGGCCAGATGGGTCCGACCCATCCCACCGAGAATGCTGACCCCAGGAAGTATGAGATATATAGAACACATTAATCGGGGATTCACTACCTGTTGATGGGACAACAAAACCCCGCACGATCAAAAGCCCGAAGGTGCTTTTTTTTTTTTTCCTTTTTTTTTTTTTCCGTTTACAGCAGTGCGCCGATCATCAGCGGCGAGCCATCCCGATGAAGACACTGATTCAGCGGAGCGGCTTAAGACCGAAGAAACAAGGCAGCCAGCAAGCCCGGCGATCAAGGCCCTGACTCTGTGGGGCACCCCTCACTTTCCGTGGCATGGTGCGTGGAACATGATACAAGCCTTTCTATATCACTTGTTTGATTCTTCATCCAGCCTGAAGAATATCTGCGGTGCAATGAATAGCCCGAGGTGTTCAGATTGTTTCTAGCCAGCGAGTTGCCACCCTTTCGGACAGGATTCTTGGGCATGCATGCACTTCAAACTGTGACATGGACAAGGCCCATGTTCTTGGGGATACATGCCTTTTGTATTGAGCTGGCGTCATTGGTTCATGTGCAACGACGGAGGATGATGCGAATAGATCTTTGGCCCAATCGCCCCACACATGCAGATCCGTGAGGCCTGTGTCATCGTCGGCCTCGATGCTTTTTGCCTTGATTTGTGCGGCCTTGAGATTGTTGCGGACCTTCTGGTCCAGCAATTACCCTTGCTTGTAGACCGTTAATAAGGACGGGACGACCACTGCGCGACAAGCACAGCTCCAACGATTTCCCATTGCCGAAATCCATCCAGATGAACCCGATAATTACTTTGCAGTGAGCAGGCGGACTATTGCTCAGGTAGAGGTAAGCGCATCAGCAAGGACATGTAGGTATGCTGCTTTGCAGGTTGTGGTTTCATGATGATGGCCGTGGTGAATGGCTGTTGATCATGCTCAAACATGGCTAGGGTCGTGGTCCTGACGCCGAGGATAAGCACACAGACGCCCATTTAAAACCAGCAAGCCCAGACACGCAATGAAAATTTGCCTGATCAAAATAATTTTCAATCGGATTAAGTAGTCTGCCACACTTTTTCCACTGCCATAAGAGTGCAAAGACAGCTAGCAGTAGTTTGCTCCGGTGAAGCCCCCAAGTGCGTTGGACCTTGCCGGTTCAAAGCTGATCGAGGATTGGGCGTTGCGCCTGGCATAGACATAGCGAAGGCTGAAACGCTGAGCGCAAACGGCGTGTTGATGCCATATGTAGGCCAATCGGCCAAAGGGCCCACATTGCCATCGAGGCCGAACATCGTGCCGGCGACGAGCTCAACCACCATCATCACGACCGTGATTCCAATGCATCAAGCGGTGCGCGATTCTCACAGGTCGTTCTTAGCTCTTTGGGCCAACGTATGCCTCGTGCTGCCAAGTGTGAATGTTTTCGTTTATGCATGCTGTGTATGTTGCCCCTAAGGGTGAACTGTATGGCTCTGGCCGAGATAGATGCTGAGCCCTGCGGGTTTCAACCAGCGGGGCAAGGGTGCTCGCAGGCATTGGGCGAATTAGCGAGTAGGGGCTGGCGGGACTGCAGTGTTTGTGGCTGTGTATCGCATCGATTCGATGCCCACGGGGCGGCCCCGCTCTGCACTTGCGGAGATTGTCAAGCACGTGTGGTCATGTCTGTCACCCCAAAGCCTCGTACCGGGATTTCGACGGCGATAAGAGCGGCCCGTTGAGGCTTCTTTGATTCTGGCTTCCGCACTATTCGAATCGCCAGCTTGCGAAATTGCATAGCGTGCGAGGGTTGGCGAACCGCCTGCTTGCGGAAGGATCTGCAGCCGCTGCTGAGCTTGCCTTTCCGCTTGCCATGGGAACGATTTCGATCGGCGACTGTTGGCAGCAGGCACGCTGGAAGGGCCCACCATCAAAGAGAGGTCCAGCTGAATCCGAGGTCCAAACGGCACCGTCCAGGGTGGCAGTTTCGGATTTCTCGGAAAGCGCGTTGATGCGGCAGTGCCGACGAGGGAGAGTTTGGGCAGATATTGATTTTGTTAAGGCGCTCGCCTCCCAGGAGGCCCCCACTGGCCTGGGCCAGGGCTTGGACCTGGATTTCCTCGCGCAGGCAAGGGGCCTGCTTGAAGTGTCTTGTTTCGCGGTCCAGCGGCAAGCCTTCCGGCTGGGCTGCAAGCGTTTCGGACGGCAGCACGAACTTCACAATCAGGCAGCGCCATGGCTCCAGCCAGTTTCGGCAGAGTCAGTGAGAGTTCTTTCATAGTGGCTCGTTAAAAAAGCTGGCTTGGGAGTGCTCGAGTTGGGCAGTGCGATCTGTTCACAATCCAAGCCAATTTGCTGCGGCAAGGGGCCGGGCATTGAGAGCGCTCCTCGGGCATTAACCTGCTCGGTGGTGAAGGATATAGATCTCTTGATGTGTCTGAATTCTTTTCGAAGGCATCGGGCCTGGAGATCGACGTTAATAGCGCGTCTGGAGCCCTCAGGCAGCAGGGTCTCTGGCACGGATGTCGAACAGGGAATTTTTTAGCTTCCGAGCTCGGCGCCCGCGGGAGCGGATTTGTGGGCCCGACGGAGCGGGGTTTCCAAGAAGGTCCACTCGGACCCCCTGCCAACTGGAACGATCTCATTGGGGCCCCGGTTGGCACGGGGCCGCCTGGGGGGGGCCGATGGGGATCAGAGGGCTGGGAATCTCCGTGGACGCATTCGGCCGGACCAAGGGGACTGTCGGAAAGGCTGGGGAATCGTGGGAGAACCACTGGCCCTTCGAGGCTTGCCACGAGCCGCCATTTCCGGTTTCCTGGATCTCGGCATAAGGCCATGGGCCAGCTCGGGTTGGTTCCTCCAGCCCCCGGAAACCCGCCAGGGCGGTTTTTTTCCAGGTTTCCACCACTTTTCGCCTTCACTGCTTGAGGTTTGCCCCCTTTTTTTTTCAAGCCACCTTCCAAAGTCCGCTCCTTTTTTTCAAAAAAACCCTTGCGGGGGCCCAATTTTTTTTCGGGGGGGGCTTTATCTTTTCTTCCTTCCCTTGGTGGGTT
>Ga0163217_1064737_pt1 | contig 11240 bp, 14 predicted proteins | sample SynspAceP_FD_185933 | JGI IMG/M metagenome (GOLD analysis project Ga0163217, IMG submission 185933) | Saline lake microbial communities from Ace Lake in Antarctica - Synechococcus sp. Ace-P (PacBio error correction) | ecosystem: Environmental > Aquatic > Non-marine Saline and Alkaline > Saline ... | reverse complement strand
AGCTTGAATCGTTGCCTTGAGCAGCACGACCACCTCAAGCTGATCGCCCAGCTGGGGCCGTCCTTTGAGCGGTTACGACCTGGGCGCCGCCTGGGCCGATGGTCGTGAAGCCTTGGGCACTAGGGATGGATTCGAGCGATTGGCACTGGGAGCGATGTGGCCTGGGTGCGCACGGCGGCGGCGGCCTTTCAGCCTTGGCATGCCCTGCCCGGTTGCGGGTGTGCGCGACGCAGGACCTGGAGGATGCTCGCCGTTGGTTATCGAATCACTGGACAATGCGCCTGAGCGGCACCGGCGATGTGATCGAGGTCCCGGCCTGTCGGCACGATCGAAGCCAGTTTTCCCTATCAAGCATGGAAGCCAACCTCGGCGCTGAACTTCAGGAATGTCGATGGCGCAAGGCTGCTGCCTGATTGCGCGAGTTTCGATGGCTGGGCCGCTCGGCGCCCTGGGGCGCCACATGGCACTCGTTGCGCGACCATCGCCGGACGATGCGGCGTTTGTAGTGGTGGGCAACAAGGCCTGGCAGGCGCTGCGGAAAGCTGGTTTTCCCAGTTTGTTGAAGCTGAGACCGTTTCTTCGATGCAGCTTGATTATGCCCTGCGGAAACCTGGATTTCGTCTACATCCAACGACGACAAACAAATCAAAGCTTGAGTTTCGTTGGCAAAGATCCGACAGCTGTTTTGCGAAGATCAACAACAAAATGTTAGAGGGAAGACTTGAAGTCAAAAGGCGTTTCTTGCGGCTTGGAAGCGAAGCCCTTGGTTGTGACAACATTGTGCTGAAGCGCCTGAGCTACTCGTCTCTCCTGCACCGCTAGCCTTATGACATGCAATGGCCCACACAAGTGGGCAGATCCAAGATGAATCGGTGGCTGGTGTCGTGTTGAATTCTTCCCAACTCGCCCTGATGGTGGTGATGCAGTGTTGCGGTTTCAATTCCCGATGTTGGCCACCGCTTCCAGGCCAAGACCTGGCCCGTCAGGCTGGCGAGCATTCCGTCTGCGCCGTATGATCGACACGCGCGAACCAGCGCTATCGCTACGCGTCGAGGAATCTGCGCAGCATGACGATTCAGCTAGCTGTGCTTTCTCACCAGGCATCAGCGATCAGCAAGCCGCTGGAGGCGCATTGCTGAGGAGTGAGGGCCACCGAGAGCCATGTGGCAACCTCTGCGTTATAGCATCCCCAGATAGCGGTGGTAGCCAGCGGTTTGCGTTCATCCGATGTTTGGTAGGCGATCACATAGGCCATTCGACAAGATGGTTTGATGAACCGCGGCCTTTGCCGTTGGTCTGCGGGTGTAGGGCTTGGTGCGGGATGGTTTTCAGATCCAGGAGCCGACAGGCTTTTCGCCAGCATCGGAGCGATAGGAGGGGCCGTTGTCCGAGAGGATCGCGACAAGGGTTGATCCCTGTTCAGAAAACCATCCGAACGGCACGGGCCAGGGAAAGCCAAACGGTTGTCGGCCTTCTGCTCGTCTGCGAGCACCTCGACGTAAAGCCAGGCGAGGTGGACGTCGTCGATCGCGACATGTACTTCCGTAGCCGGCACCTCGGGGAGCTTGACGACGGTCGCGGTGATGCTCGGTGGCCGACCCGCTCAAACCTTGGCCGCTGTTTTGATGTGACATGGATCATGGTCCCCGGGGCGCTCCCCTGGTAGCGACGAACAAAGACGTTTGAGGTCAAGGTCTTCAGCGTCCCAGCCCAGGGCCCTCATGAGCGACCAACGGGTGGAGAGGGGCGCACAGAGAGCCCTGGCGATGCGGCGGAGCGTGCAGCGCTGGTGCCGCAGGTTCTACAGCCTGCTGGAGTTGCTGCGGATCGAGCGTCCCGGCCGCTTGGCTGCGGCGACACTCCGTCGATCCGCCAGTGCCGCTACGCCGGCCTGCTCGACAAACCTGGAGAGCCCTTGTAGCCGATTACCAGGCTGGATCCCGGCTTGTGCTGCAAGGCTTTGAGTTGGCACGCCTTCATCGAGATTGCCGGCGGATGAGCCGTTCCCGACTGCATGGGTGTCAGTTCGGGCCAGAGGGTGGCTTAATTGCATGGTGTGTGAGGTTCTTGGGACGGTGGTGGACACTCCGACCCTGGCGACCTCAACACCCCCTTGTCAGCTGGAAACAACTCGGTGGGACTACACAGCTAGCCTCTGCATCGGACGACTGGCAGGGCGTGGAGGATCACGAGCATTTTGTGAGCCGCCTGCAGCAGGCCTTCGGGAGCGAAAGTGAGCCTTCTGGCAGATGTTGGGAGCGCTGAGCGCCAGGGCTGGAGCCTGTAGGTTCCCGTCTACTTCGAGGAAGTGTATGGCCAGGTGCTGAGCGATTCACACTGCTGTCCCGCTTTGACCCTGGCTGGGGTTGTGGCTGGCGGCTGCCGTTCCCCTGGCTGTTTCACCTGGCTGGCAAGGGGCCCTCTCATCGTGCTTGGCCCTAGGGGGTGATTCATGCTCGGGCATGGGCCTGGAGCTGCAGCCGGCCGATATTCCGGCGCGGGCTCCGCCGTCCGCGGCCGGTCGCCTCTCGGCCGTGATCGGCCAGTTCAGCGTGATGACCCCTGCTGGCCGCAGCGCTGGCCTGCGTGGTCTGGGGCTGGAGCCCCTGGGGCCGTGGGGCTGATTCCTGGTGGGGGGGGGATGCTGCCCAGGCGGCGAACCGGCCAGCAACGTGGTGACCTTGATCGCCCGGGCTGATGTGGCGCTGTCGTGGTGATGAACCACGGCGAGCACCTGCTGGCTGTTTGGTGCTTCACCCCTGCGCTTCACTGGGCTTCTGGCGGTCGTTATGGGGCCTGTGGACGGCTGGAAGGCTGTTGTTGACGTGTTTGCAGGTTGGTGCTGCTGCCCCTGGCCGCCGGCATTGGCCTCAAAACGCGGCACCCCGCGGTGGCCCGTTTGGATCGGACCGTTGATGCCTCCACTGGCAGGCTGGCGATTGTCTGACGTGGCAGGCATGTGGGGCAGCCAACGGCAGGCTTGCTGGAGGCAGGGCCCGCTGTTATTCCTCGCGGCGCTGTTGCTGCATGGCGGCGCTTCCTGCTGGGTTGCTGATCCCGCGGCCGAGCAGCAGCATTTTGGTGCCGTAGAACCCTGAGCATCGAAAAGTGGGGATGCAGAATTCCGGAACTGGCGGTAGTGCTGCCGATCCGGCGTTCGCGCCACCCCACTCACAGCCCTACCCGGTGCATCTCGGCAGATGGTTCACGCGGGTGCTGCGGAAGCCTGGCTGGCCCAGTTGGTGGAGAGCGAATGAACGAAGGAACAAAACAGCACCAAACGGCTAAAAATCACGTCATAGAAGGTCCAACGGAATTCGAGCAAGATCAACTATGGAAAAGGACGTTGACTTAGGGGTGAATTTCTTCGCCAAACTCGCCCTGATGGTGGTGATGCAGGTGTGCCGTTTCAATTTCCCGATGCTGGCCACCGTTTCCAGCCAAAGACCTGGCCTTTCAGCTGGCAGAACGATCGATCTTGCGCCCGTGATGATCCGATACGCGCGAACAAGGGAATATGCCGTCAGCCACCTTCCTGGAGCCTCAAACCTCACCACGGTGGAAGCCATCGAGAAGGAGGGTATTGTTAAGGATCGTCCATTGGTGGCTGTATTGCACGTTGGCTATCGCTCCGCCTATCTGGCCAGCAGAAACTGAATGCAGCGGGCATGGACAGTAGCGAATCTGGGACGGTTCTATCCATTCAGTGGCACAACCAGGGGCAATTCGCCTGTTGGCTCAAGGGAGGAATTTGGTCCAAAAGTGCATCCCTACGACAAAAAACCATTGGGCCTCGCTGCTAAACCCAAATGATCGATCCGATGGGATCGCGAAATAGCAGCCATATCAAAAGCTTCATAGATCAACTAGCGTAACCCTCTTCATCCAGAGGACGAGAGAGAGATTCCAAAACCGATTCAAACAAGCTCACACATGCATCTTCCAAAACTTGGACAGATGCCGTGTCATAACTTTACACGCAAAGGGGACTATGTAGCAAGGCCCTGTAAAGCCCACTTCGGATCAAAGAACCATCCAGTCATTGCAATCAAAGCCCTGAATCAGGAAAATCCCTATGAGCATAATTTTCTCACACCACTTTCAAATTGGCCTTGATGAGCGTCTGTTCGCTTGCACTTCTTTCGGGTGGCGATTCAAAGCATGCGCTGGGCCTTAAAAAACCGAAATCCTTCGGAAATCGCCAGCACGGCTGCTCCCTCCATAGCTGGAGATGGATTCACGACCAAGCCAATTCAAGGGCCATCGCCGAGGAGGGATTCATTACGGCTTACCGCTGGTGATGAACTATGCGGTGACTGTATGAGTATGCCGTTCACAAAGTGGGGTAGCCAATTTCAAGGCGCCTGTTTCAACCAGATTCAGAACATCCACACTGGTGTACACCATATAGGGATACAGCTTGTCGTTACAGCCAACAGCGATACGCTATTCCTTTTCGTGTGGCTGGATTCTTCGAGCGAAACCCATGTGATCTCCATACCGGCCGCTCAAGGACCGCTAATTACTCAGGTGATGCTTACTGACAGCCACACCTACAACTACGGCTATCTGGGCAGCCGTTGCCACCGGCGGCAAGGCCGGAAAGTACATTGATCGTCGGTCCAGGCTGGAAAGGGCGAGAAGCCTGGCAGCATTGATAAGGTATTTTCAGTCGTGACACCATTCAAGCCTGGCAAGTATTCCGACCCAGCTGATTCATCCGGCGGATATGCACAATGTGAGAAGATTCCAGTCCAGTACAAGGCTGAGCCACTGTCTGCTTTTATCGGTGAGCCGGCCCCACAGCGCGCCAAGATCAATTTTTTCTGCCTGCTACGACCGCCCGGTATCAAAAGACAAACTTCTGGGCTTACCTGGAACGCTGCACTTGAAATACATTCGAAGCGAGGAAGGACAAGGCCATTCCCGCGGCAGTCTGGCCAGTTCGGTATCGGGCCTGGCAAGCCTTCGACATCAAGGCGCTGTTCCCGGGAACGCCAGCAGGGCCATTGGACTAGGCGAGAAGGCCGGCTGGACGAGAAGGTCTTCCACCTATTTGGCCTCCGGCATGACAGAGGCCAATGCGTTGGCAACTCGCTCCTTGCTGGGGACCGAAGCGCCACTACGACGGGAACTGGTTCACTGCGTGCTGCCACGCCAAGGCGCGGGCATCTACGGGAACGATGTCGCCATAGGAATGGCCGCGCCTTTTGATCCCGTCTCCGCGCGCGCTGTTGGATGTTCAACGGAAAGATCCTAGAGTTAATACCAGCGGCGAGCAGCACGTTACCACGCTCAAACACTCTCCCGCCACGCACGGCTCAGCGTGCCGCACCGTGAGAATTGCGTTTCTGGTCGGTGACCGATTAAACGCACGGGCAAGTCACAGTGATGATCCAAATCCGACAAACCGGCTACTTAATCAACACGGCCATGGTACTCAGTTAAAGAAAGAACGTTGACGGTCCGTTGAGATCTACATCCAAGAAGGATTCACCGGAAAGGCCAGGGAAAGCAATTGGCTGCCGGCACCGGATGACACGGCCTATTGGTCATTGCGTCTGTACTGGCCAAGCCTGCCACCAATGCGCTATCTGTTCTGCCGGTTGGCAAGGGCACCTGGAAGCCACGGGCATTTGTGAAAGCCACTGAGCAAAACGATTGGTCGTTAGTGATAAAAAAACAGCAATGATTATGAGACAAAATAAGGATTAGTATAAAAGCGCCAAACCCGATTCATCCGTTTAGGAGCAGAACAGGATTATGATCGAGTTTCATGAAATGATGGCCTTTACGGCAGCTCTGCTCATTGCTGCCGTTGTCACACAGTGCCGCGCCCAAGTCAGCAAGTCTGAGCTGGAATTCAATTTCGATCCCGGATCGGGTCGAAACTCCGATTGGTGAATGAAGTTCTTTGACGGCGTTCCACCACGCCACCATCGACAACTCTATGAACAAACCTCGACCGCATGCGCGCGGGCTTGCAGGTCTACTTGCGACAACGTGCGGTGTAATCGACCAGAAGCGTCCTCGACGGACTTCGCCAAAGGGGTTGCTGACACACGAAACCAAGATCGCTCTGTTCGAGAGCTGATGGATTCTAAAGACACTTGTCGTTACGGGCGAAACACCTCGACGCTGTATTTTGCCTATGCGGCACTGATCTGGCCAAGGATGGTCCGACGTGTTATCGAAAATTCCACCGGGCAATGCTTCGGCTTTCTCAACGATGCATAGCAGCCGTTTGTTGGAACATGGCGTGACCGGGCCGGACAGGGCCATGGGTGGAAAATATCTGGTGCTGCCATCCCGAGCTACACCGCAAGGATCCATGCCGGTACCTTTCTTTGCTGAAAACGCAGACGATAACAGAAACTTTCCTGTTTCCTGCGCGGCTCGATGCCAAGGGCTGGAGCCAGCGTGAGAACACACTTCGGCTTGAAAGATCTTTTAACCCATTGAAGGATGCGCTGAGCCGGCACCAAACTGGAGTTCGTCAATTATGTCTGACAAGGCCTTCCCAAACACGGTCTTTCCAAACGACCTGCAGTACTTTCCAAATCCTCAACGATTAGGATTCAGCGCGCAGCCGATGAGGGCGATCAGCCCGGAAGGTACGCGGTTGCTATCGCCTCAATCGGCATGTCAAAGGCAAACCATTCGCGCCCGATTGCGCGCAATGAAAACAGCTGCTCATCGAGCCGGTTACCGCTCGGAATGCCACAGGGCGCCGCCATCACCTATCAAGCCGCGCATCGCCGCCGTCTCATCTATCCCGGAACCGAGAGCAGTGGACCACCGCCTACGGCAAACAAAAACACATCATTTCCGTGTCGAGGGCACCAGTCGACTTGTCTGCGCGAGCGGGTGTTCTATTTCAACGCAGCGGAGTAACGCCGGTATTGGCAACCTCCCGTGTTGAGCGGGATCTGACTACCGCATTTCGCACTCTGGATGCCGACAAGAACCGTTCGATGGCCAAAGACCTCAGACTGCGTTCTGCCGCCCAAAACGTGCCGGTGAATGGGCACTTCTGGGCGCTCAACATTGTATTGACACACAGACACGGCTCGATGTTGCAGGACCAGCCAACCCTTTCCCAACCGTCGGAAGCCCAGGACGAGAGGCATGCAAAAAAATGAGACGGCTCATTCGACATCTCATTTGCCAAAGCCGCCTTGAGGCAAAGAGGGGCAACTGGCAGCGACGCTGCCGGTAAAAGCTGGTTCACGATTCCTGCGAAATGTACGGCCCGCTTATGAGCCATTGGATTAACAAAGAACCATGCGCCAAGCGAGATCGAGTTGCTTGAGGTAAGACATTCATTTCCTATTACAACGATCTGCAACGAGGAGTCTTCAAATGAAACCAATTTCTTTTCACCCGCCGCAATCGCACTCAATCAGCGCACTGGCCATCCCTTCGTTGGAGGGCCAATGCCAAAGATTTAAGAGCTGCAGTGCCGTCCGATCGTAGGTCAACGTTGATAACTATTCAACGAAGCACAAAGCGACCTCGAGTTTGCAGCATTTGAAATTGTCCGGCCCGCAATCAACCAGCTGCATCACAACCGCACGCCGACACCAATCGAACAAGCAGAACGGATCCGGATTGAATCGCGACCACCCTTACGCCTGGGCTTATCAACATCTGCCGAGGGTGCGGACTATCACCTTTGCCAGGATGCCCGGCAAACGCTACATGTCGTTGATTGATCATCCAACAAACAATGGCTACGTGAACAATGTCTTACTACGGGCGGCCGTACAAGTTGACAATAGCTTAGTTTGATTACACCAATCGTTGCGTGATTATTCGCACTTTAGCCAAACTCCACAGAACAAAGCTGATCTCGCCGTAGCCACAAGGCTACAAGACCAATCAAGATCAATGCCAGTTCCAATCAAGTGTTTGTCTTGCCCAATTTACGACATGGATCAGTATGAGGCAAACGCTCGAAACCGATTTCGACCTGGCCCCAAGGGCTTGACGCTACACCCGGCATCTTTCGGCTCCAAAGCCGATGTTGATCCGGTTCACTTCTTGATTGGCAGCGCTATCTGCCTGGGGCGGCCAACTTACCACGCACAAAGAACGCGCAAATACTACAATATAAGGCCCATCTTACCATTAGGCAAGTACGAAAATGCGGTACGGATTGTACCGGTGAAGGGTTTTTGGTCGGATCAAGCTTATACAACGCGAAGGCACCGCTATTTCTCAGAAAAAATAAACCTGAATGCCTTAACAGCCTCAACAACGCTGATTGCAAGCCGAACCAGGATGCTCCTACCACGCGTGGTTTTGGTGGCTGTGCACCGCCAGCCACCGAAAACTGCCTTGGCCGATCGATGGCGGCTGAGAACTTACAGCGTACGTCATGTACGAAGCCAAGCCCAGGCATCATCGATGGCCACGTGGAACATTCCCCAGCCCGCCAACACCCCACGCATCGAACTGATTCACGCTGAATTTAGAAGCCTCATCCCTTCAATTGGCTGTAAGTACAAACAGTATCGGGCCTAATTGTCATCCGGCCATTGGGGTAATCGATACGGATGACGCCCAGCGTGATTTGAAGGCTCACCGTTGCATTCACAGCCGCAGCCGAGGTGGCAGGGCTCGCCGTTGGGGTGGCCCGTTGGCCACAGCAATCGCTGCAGAAGGATCCTTCTGCCTTCACGCAGCAATGGCACTTCGGGGGCAAGCGCCATTCGATCTTGAACGGGGCTTGTGCAGGTCGTGGTCATGGCTTCTCCTCTGCAGGCGGCGAGCAACCCCATCATTCTGGGGCCTTTTCTTCGTTTTCTGGGCCTCCTCTCAAGCGAGGCGGATGGTCTTGTAGGGTCGCCTCCATGGGGCCCGGTGCAGATCGGTCTGGTTCAAACGGGATCTGCGGCGTGTGCCGATCACCAGCCCGCTGCTGCAGGCAGTCGCGGCGGTTCCGGTGCTGCCGTTGTGGTGGGTGGACCCCTGCTTCTGGCAGCAGGGGACGATTGCTCAGCGCGCCAGTGGGCCTTCTTGCGCGAGAGCCATGAGAGCTCCGCCCTGGCTGCCGCGCTTTGGCAGCCGCGTGGTGGTGCGGACGGTTCGGTGGTGGAAGTGCTGGAGCGGCGACCCGCCGTCAGTTCGTGTGGCGGGGGCTGTGGTAGCCATGAGGAAACCGGCAACAGGCGGACCTACGCGCGGCGACCGGCAGGTGGGCCCGGGGGGCCGCAAACCACGGCATTCGCCTGGAGCGAGACCCCGGCCGTTTGGTGTGTTCCGAGGTCTACGCAGCCGCAACGGCTGGGCACGCCGCTGGGAAGCCGCCATGGCTGAGCCGATCACAGCTGCTCCGATGCCTTGCAGCGCTGGTGGGCGTTGAGGCCCGGCGGCCATCCACCGCAGGCGAACTCGGGCCTGGCGGTTGACCCCTGCCCGCGGCGGCAGAAGCGGCGGAAGGAAGGCAAGGACTGGCCCTGCTGCAGAAGCTTTTTTAGGCTTGTGCGAGGGAAGCCCGCTACCACCCGTGAGCTCTCCAGCCCGCAGACGCCTTTCGCCCACTGCTCGCGCCTGTCCCCCCACCTCACCTGGGGCACCCTGTCGATGCGGGAGGTTAGTGCAGGAGAGCCGGGAGGGAGGCGCAGCGAAGTGAGGCTCTGCCGCCACCACCGCGTGGCCACCTGGCCCCTGCGCTGCGCGGGCTGAGAGCGATTGCCACTGGCATTGCCACTTCTCCAGAAGCTTGAAAGCGCCGGGATCTGGAAGTTCAAGGAGCTTCCATCCCCTCACCGCCGGCCTGCGCAGCAGCGACGGAGCGGTTAGCCGCCTGGGCGAAGGACGCACCGGCCTTGCCGATTTGTGGTGCCTGCATGCGCGCCTGATCGCCACGGGGCTGGGATCAACTTTCCGCCATGGCGGGCGAGTATGATGTCGGGTGGCCAGGCTACCAAGCTGTGGCTGCCCCATTGGCGCGAGAGCGGCCTGCACTTGGCCGCCTGTTCGTCGACTACGAACCCGGCATCCACTGGAGCCAGTTGCAGATGCAGTCGGGCACCCAACGGCATCAACACGATCCGCCTTCTTACAACCAATCAAAAACAGGGGCCAGGATCACGATCCCCGCGGCAAATTTCAGCCGCCAATTGGCTACCTTGAAACTGCCACGCCATACCGGCTGTGCCAACCTGATGAACCGTGGACGATGGCGCCCTCCACCCAGGGAGCGCGTCGGGGCTGTGTGCTCGGGGTGCAATTACCCATTCCCAATCGTTGAAAACCAAACCATCGCTGCTCGGGAGCCGCGAAAAGATTCTGGGCTCGGCGGCAGGAGTTGGGGCTTTGCGGAGTGGGCGATGCGATTTCAGAAGAAAGCACGGGTCCGCCGCTTCTTGGGCCTGCAGCGAGATGGGGGTCAACGGCGGCGCCGGTCGTGGCTTTGGAAGCACCAACAATCAACCCAACTTGGGGCTGAATCTAGGGTAAGCCTTGACCCAAAGACCAGACATTTGACAGGTCTAGAGCGAGACCGACAGGCCTTCTGCGACCCAGGATCAGGCTGGATTCTGTTGACCAGGCCAGTCCTGTTTCTTACTTCCCCAAGCTCTACCACGCCAATTGGGCTTTGAGTAGTTGCAGAGGATCTGCTGATGCTGAGCGAAACGATGCCAGACGAAACCATGCCTCGGCGGGCAGAGAATCGCATGTGGTTCGGTCATCGGGCCGGCGTGGGCTGGGCTGGGGTGCCGGCAAAAAAATCACTCTGCGGAGGCCGGTGTTCGCAGTTCGTGACCCTGATCGATTGGATGGTCGATCCAAACCGGGCAAAGTCAAACCAAAATCCACAACCAAAGCGGTAAAAAAAAACCAATTTGAGGCGGGCACCAGAGGATTTTGGGAAGGACTATCCCCAACATTCAAATTGCCCTCAGCGAAGATCTTTCAACATTGGCCCTTTATTTTCACTGACTTCCCACCCAACCAGTGTCTTTTTGGTTCAACCCGATGGATTGGAAGCGAACTTGCTCCTGTTTTTGGAGAGCAGGCCCAGTGGCCAAGCCCCCTTTGGTCAAGCGATGGGCAACAGTGAACAACTTCAAGCAAAACCCTTCCGGATTCAAGATCGGGGGACTTCCAGCATCGACAGGGGGACTTCTCTATGCCATGGCTCGACCTCTATCGCAGCGATGAGGGTATTCCAGAAATACGACATAGCTTAGCGCTCAATCACTTTTTGAACACTTGCATCTCTCTTCTTT
>Ga0163217_1038720_pt1 | contig 11240 bp, 4 predicted proteins | sample SynspAceP_FD_185933 | JGI IMG/M metagenome (GOLD analysis project Ga0163217, IMG submission 185933) | Saline lake microbial communities from Ace Lake in Antarctica - Synechococcus sp. Ace-P (PacBio error correction) | ecosystem: Environmental > Aquatic > Non-marine Saline and Alkaline > Saline ... | reverse complement strand
GATGCTTAAGGATTATTAAAATAAAGTTGATAAATCGCGGTTTATGCCAGCGCTACTCGCGTGTTGAAATTTTCATAAAAAGCCCTTACTGTTATTGGAAAAGTTAGCGCCAAACTGAAGTGGCTTATTAAGGCTTAACATTACACCTTAATTAATAAGTAAAATATCACTAAAGACGACCTTATGATATTGGCACAGGGCTTGCACTTTGTAACTAGCTGTTTAGCTCAGCGGAAAAAAAAAAAGCAGGGCTTTGTATTAGTCATATCTGTGGCTTTAGTTGATAACAAAAAGCTCATCAACGAATTCAAGTGGGTTATCATTGGAATATTGGGCCAGTGGGCTGAATTTTATTGTTGTCGATGGCTGTTCTTGCTGCTCTATCTCGTTAAACCCAAAGGGTTATTTTTGGGCTATGTTAAAATTGTGCTTGCCTTTGCGTATTACGACATGCTCACTTATGTGATTTTTCCTCAATGGTTTGCACAGGCCATTTGATCTTTGGGGCGGTACACAGCCAGGGCCAATTATTGTATTAAGGTAGCTAGGATTGATGCAAGGGTTATCAACTTTTATTATTCCTTGCCTATTGGGTCTGTAGCATTATACTTTTTCGGATGCTAAGCAGCTACAAGCCAAAAAAATAGAACCAGGCCAACAACTTTCACGGGTCATGCTGATATTAACCGTCACCCGGCAGTAGCTTTACTGCCAATTCATTTTTCACGAATCAAAGGCCACTAGTTTCGTAGCCCATTGTCCTTGTGTTGGGCAACACGCGGATGTTGGCCATAAACCTGTTAAACTCAAAAAAACAAGTATGCACTTTTTTGTCACCCGCTATGGTGCATGTTAGCCACGCTTGACTCACATAGTTGGCCATTTTTAGTTATTGGGTGGCGTTCCATTTACTACCGCACGTGCGCAAATTAGCTGAGCTTGGGGATAAAGCGCTCGAATTTTGCAACAAATTTGAAATAACAAATCACGCTCCTTTGGCTAGCGGATGGGTGTAAGCGTTTTCATTGTCAATTAAACCACTGTCGTTGGCATCAACATTAATTCAACACAACATCAGTGTCCAAGTCGGAAAAATCCCATTGCTGTTATTAATTCCCCAACGGCACTGAGTGGTCATAAACTGCGGCATAATAAAATCAAACCCCAAGCCTGATCATCACCACCAATGCCACTCTTCGCAAAATAGTATGTAATTTCAGCGTTTAAGGCTCTGGCGGCAATAGCCCCATAAGCCAAATAATTATTTTTTTCAGCGCCGAGATGATCCGCTCCATTATCAGCCCCTTCATTACCCATACACTTGTAAAGAGTCGCCCCAACAATATTTCTACCTTCTCTCTATTTGGCGCGGGGCAGGCGGGAGCGCAGTATGTGATGTAATTATCGTCAATTCACAAACCTTAAAGACGCTGGCTCCTTCTTTCACCTTCGCGTGCGTCTTATAGATTTCGTACACCCTGTGTGAAGTATGGTTAAGGCGACCGTACCTTATTACGTAGTTGCCTCAACCTTTGTTTTGCTCAATACATAGGGGCACTATCGTCATTGTCGAAATCACAATTGAAATAGTTTTTGCCTAAGTCATCCTCAAGCCCACTAAGGGCCCTTAAATATGAACCCGTGAATTGCTTGATTACTAGTGCCAGCCATGAATTTCTGGGTTTTTAGGTGACTAAAGTCAATGCGGCATGTAATAAAAAAAATTATTCATTATCGGGCAGATATAACTTTATCTTTGCCCCAACGATTCGCGGAACACACATAGCATAAAAAAACCCAGATTAAAAATAGTTCTTATTGAGCGCAAAACAAAAAAATGCCTTGTCCGATCATATAAAATTCTCTTAGTGGCTAAACCAAAACCCAACAAACAAGCTGCAGAAATTTAAAGCAATCATCGAAAAACGGAAAATACAAAAACAAAAAAACATAACGCCTCATATTTAGTTTTGTACGGGGTTTCAGTTCTTGATTTTTGTATGTTAACCTAAATTTTTTTAGTTACCTTAGTAGGGCAGTACCTCCTGCAGCCTTAATGTACTTGAGATAAGGTTGCAAAAACTTAAACATAACATGTTAGTTGAACACATCGCTTCATATTTGTAGTGCATGAGACCGACAACACCTACCCCCGGAATTGACTTGATGATATATTCCTAATGAGCGGAGTGTTCTGGCCTCGTCTTTCAACTATTCCCAGGAATACCTTTCACCAACCCTAGAAATTTATCCCGCAAAATGGCTAATAAACGCCCATTTGAGAGTGTGTTTGTAAAGAATGAGCTAATGTCTGTTTTCGCACCAATGTCGGACTAAAATAAACTAGATACTGGCCTACAAAATTGGGTGATAATAAATTTCCACAGTGACCATCTGGCCATTGAGCCCAAATATGCTTACAAGTCTCTGCAGAACAGCTAACACCAGCGTGCAATCCGCTCAACAGTGGTAAGCATAGCATGTTGTGAGTTAAGGAAGGACAGAGAGCTGATTTTTTTCGCTCTATAATGAGTCTTGACGGTGTTAAAATTGCACAATTGCGCAAGGTAATAGAACCATATTGGCAACTAATGTGCGGGGATATGCGCTTTCCCTTGTTCCTCTGGCCAATCACCGCAATATGGAATATATGCCGGATATTCAATCTGTTTAAGTTCAGCCTGAAATAATACAGTTTTTTTTGAGCCTATATCGGGCTGTCAGACTGTGCAGGACTGCGCTTAAGAGTCCACTTTGCCTGAGATAATCAAAGGATACTATTGCGACTAATATCGGTGTTATCCGTGCAACCTTAGTTTATGATTGATTGCAAGTTAAGTTCGCCTGGGCATATGTAATCATGCTTGAGTCTCTGGGAATCAGCACTGGATACTCTGAGTACATTGGAGCTAAGCAGCAGTATCTTAATATACATTTATGAATTGATCATAAGACTCACTTGCGCAGGTTGAAACCTGTTTATGCGGGAGCAAGTATTCAAAACCAATGTTCCCAGAATATGTTTTGGAATTTTTCGAACTCCTCTGGCTAAAAAACTAACTAGGCTTTGGATATTGTCCTGAAGCTGTTGATTAACTTTTATTGGCAAAACTGCAAAACTAAATTTATTGTCCTATGAATTATAATTTGATGCCACGACAAGGTGTTAAATTGACAAAATGGAAGTAACCAATAGCTTAACCCGCTCCCCCCTAGCGAGCGACAAAACATTAGCCCGTAATCCATGTTTCCCTTAAGGCATTATTCAAACATTATTGTGTGTAAGCCCAAGACAGCGAGGAAATTCCGAGCGGCCTTATTCCCCACAGCTCAGCTTATCTTGCCTCCTATATCGCTCCGCCTGGTGAGGTATTGCAACCATTAATTGCGGTAGTAATGGAACCATTGGCAAACTTTTGCCCAATATCAGGTCACCAGAATACCCATGAGGCAAATATAAAACCCATACAATGCTGCCAAAATGAACCCCAACAACCCTATGTGGAATGTCAAGGGCTTAACCGGCACATTGGATACCAAAAAGTTACTGAGCAGAGTTTGCCTAATTTCCTCTTTCGCTAAAACATGCCACCCAACCGGGGACAAAAAAGGCCATACCTTGTTTTATTTGAGGTTACAGTTTAAATGCCAGCCAATCCATAGCACGAGCCATGTGTTCTTAGAGTGTGACACCACCCTCAAGACAACCTAAGGACCAATGCTACCAACTACCCAGCTTTATTTCTGTACGTACTTCAGTTGTGAAGGTGGACGGATATTGATGGCTATGATCACTGCGCCGAGAGGGTAAGCCTAACAGAAATTAATTTTCTTAATGCGCGCGGGGCCATTGTTGACCACAAAGCCAATAAACTTGGACTTTTATGTCCTGCTAATGAAAATAATTATTAAACTAATAATGTGAGTTAGAAATCGTAGCAAGTCGACTTAAAAGGTAGAATCGGGGTATTAAAATAAAATCAGCCTATGACCCGTATATACAAAGTAGTCACAAACTGCATCTTGATTGTGACGTTTAAATCTTTAAATTGGAGCTTGTTAAGCTGTACAATCTTAAATTTATGGAAATTGTTAAGAATTTTTAACCAGAGAGAGAGCTTCGCCGAAAAAGGAAAATGTCGCTACAACCCGAAATGTGGCTTTAAGAGAGAAATCAAAAGTTAAGGGAAACCTTGCCCAGCATTTCAATCTCCTTAATCTGCCTCTCCTAATGGTCGTACCCTTTCCTTTAATTACTATAAATTGGGTTCCGCACTGGGGGCTCTGTTAGCCTTCTCCACTTGTTAGTCTCGCCCACCAAAAAAGAATTTGTCCCAAAGGCATGGAACCCCACCCCGTATTCCCTTAGTCTGTGTGGCCCCAATACCTATTTTGCCAACAAGAATTTGCCCCAATGGACTTCAATGCACAAAATATTTATACCCAGTCATTTAATATAGCAGGGATTTTAGAAGGCCAAAATTTGCGTGCGATGGAAACAATTATTACCCCAAGAAAGATGATTATGCCGGCCATTTGCACTGTTTGCCAAAACTTCGCAAATGAGAATACCCAGAAAGGATCACCCTCTTGGGTCAAGGCCAAAAGATTTTTGATGGTTGGTATGCAATTAAAAAAACCGAAATGCTCCAGACAAGAATGAGCATTAGCCCACTATAAGACACTATTTATTTCCGAACACAATACAAAATCTAGTCCCAATGTATGACCCACAAATTACCTGCCCATAGCATTTATATCCCCTTCTGAATCTTATAATCCACCCAATGCAATAAATTAGTTGTGATATAACTTGTTCAAGCTATCAAAAACCTAACGCGTCTGTGAACAACCATTCTATTACAACGGAACATGACCTATGATATTGTTTTTTGCAACTATTCTTTCGCCTAGAATACATAAGCACATACAAACAATTCCTCAAGGAACAAAAATTTTGAGCTTTAAGTTAACCAATGAACAAATTTAGGTGCAAAGCCTAGGGTGAAATAGTATTCGACTTTTTTAAATAACAAAAAGTTCTGAAAGTGATAGTACTATTTTTGTGTATAAGGCCGTATCGATACTTTCATACATTATCAAGAGAGCACTGAACCCTTATCTGAAAAATACATGACTTAGATTGATTAAGTTAACGAGTGCCTATTAAAAACAGAGCCTCAGTTCTGTCGTACTCTTATCATCAACTACGAACCGGAAGAGAATATGGTGCCTTATTTTAATAGAATAAATATCTTCGTTGGGTACAAAGGATTTAAGGTGAAAATAAAGGCCCGGCATGATCGCCTTTCCATATCCAAGAGAAACTAAGGGTCGTATCTTTGCAATAAACCTTTTATTAGCCAACTTTAAAAAGAATCCTGTTAAAGTACTTTGAGCAAACTTAGATACAAAAATATGGCGTTAACCCTTATTATGCTCTGTTAATGCGTCAGCCCTCTAGTTGGCTGCCAAAAGCAGTCCACGACTCTTTTGAAATTTCACACAAATCCCGCGTAAAATATTGCTAAGCACTCACAGGTGCGGGCTCCCCAACGTTAAACCCTATTCCGGTGTCGCTGAAATGAAACAATGAGATGAAAATCCCGCGTACCAATCCAAATAGACCGGATTCCCAACACCACCTGTACCAAACGACCTCTTGTTTCCACAGAAATACCGCCGCTAAAATATGTTTTAAATTAAGGGCTGACAAGGTGACCTATGACAACATGACATTTTATGATTGGTTAAAAACAAATGCATATAACATATCGTAGAGAGGCTAAATCCTTAAGATTTATTTTGAATGTTTTAACCTTGAGAGTGCATAAATTACCCTGCCGAGTCTTGGCGACCGTATATCCTCAGGCGTGAAAGGCAATGCCCAACACCGCGGCTCGTTGTTTATGTTAATCAAACGTTTTGATTGTTATTTGAAGCCTTGGCGCTTGGGAACTTACACGGAAATCTCCTGACAATAATAAAGCAGCTAGTCTGTGGATCAAGGCCTGATCCGCTATCGCGCGAGAGTTCATCAAAGACCTATGTTGTGTGTGGGGTGGAAATTATTCAACGGCCAAGTGGATAGTTAGTTGTTTATTGTTAGTGTGTCCCTGATCAGTCTTAAAAGAAAAGAGACTCAGCAAAACCTAGTGAGGTATTTGATGTTCAAATTCTGCCCATCCACTACCCAATCTCGAAAGCTAGTGATATAACTGCCATATAACCGTAGGTCCTAGCCTTTGTCTTCAGATGCATGTTAAGTTAGAATAAGAAGAAAAGGTGTGTGCGAGTGGAGTAGCATATTGTCGGGTGCTATTAACGCGTGAATTTATGCCCAACAACTGATCGCCACCTGTGTGGGCAGGCCTAAAACTGACCAAAATCTAGACTAAAGGCTTTAGCGCTTTTTTGCCTATAAGCCTACACACACTGAGCCCATGGAATGGGCGGCCTTTAATTCCAGTTTATTTTATGTTGTAGGTTCAGTATAACTCAAAAGGCCCCAACAGCCCCGCGCTAATTAAGAAGTCAGGCTTATTCAAAGCACTACTATTTAACAAGCCACTCGATCATCACCAAAAAAAGTTTAGCAGAGGGATCATCGAAGGGCCTATCCTAACGCAGCAACAATAGGCGCAAACATCACTAAGAGGAAAGAATTACTCGATAGGTAATTGTGCATATGTGTTCGCAAGCGATTTGATGGAATGAAATTTTTATATGGAGTCCAGAGGCCTAATCAACCAATTATCTGTATTCGCCATCATCCATTTGCCACATAGTCAAATTTTAATGACCAGACCGCAGCACTTTGACCCCACAAATCTAATACGCGGGCATATGAGAGGATAGAAAGATACAAGTATATATTCAAAAAATCTCAAGAGGGGCTCGGTGGTGTGGGGCGTACTTTAATAGGTTAAGTAGGTAAATTTAGACAAATCATACTCCAAGTGCACAAAACAAAGGGTCAGAACGAAAGTGAGATATCCGTTCACTATATCTAGTAGACCTGATCTCCTAAACTTTGACCGCTGTGAAAATGCAGTTCCAAATAAACCTTTTTGTCAAGCCAATTAAAACCATTAAAAGGGCGCTGCCGCAATCCATTTGCGGTTACAACGCAAGGTAAGGGGTTAGTCGTGGCTTTTGAGCAGTAAATCGTTACCAAATACCTTAGGCTCAAAAGATGTGTTTAGTAAGGATCACTTGCATCACCCGCGATGCGGCCAAATAATATAGCTAATCCATCTTTCAACCAAACTTAGCCAGTTTGGCTAATCAGGGAATAAGATTTAGCCACGGCCAAACAATACTTTCACTCTATGGTTGTGCAGGCCAAACAAATTTATAGGTCAGAAGGGCCCCGTTTTCTTAGCAGAAGCAGACTTTACTTATAGAGTGACCGGCCAAAGGAATAAACAGCAAAACGTTTAAGTCCTTTTGGCCCTTAGTCAGACTGGTAAAGAAAACCTGTGAAGACAAAAGAACAACCTTAATACCCGTCTTAGACACAATGTTATCTGTCACTTAGAGCTAATATTGAGTTTTGATCGAGATTAGATATAATACCGAAGCCTGGAACCCTTGCTTGAATTTAAGCGAAACAGTTAACGCTTGCTATTAGTGTGATACTAATATTGGCGAAAACTTTTGATACCTTAAGATGAATAATCAGTGATAAGGTATAAGTCTTCTAGTTTTGGTCTCAAAAAATGGATCAGCGTCATAATGTAGTCTTACCATCTTGATATGAACTTTTTGGAATCTCACATTCGGCTGGGGTCTCTGAATATTGAAAAAATCGTAGGTGAGAAAGGATCAACAATGGTTGAAAAGGAACGACTCTGTGTCAACTATGCGCTAAAGAATAATACAATGGCAATGGATGTTTACACGTAAGCGCTTTGTCGAACGATTCCTACCAAGCATGCGCGCGTTTTCCTGGGCCATGAATTTAAATGACGGCCATTGTTGGGTTATGCGCGAATGGGTGCATGTAGGATCGAAGCCGTCAAAATATTCATTGGGATGCTGTACGAGTAATAACATCCGTTGGGTATTAGGTGACCAACCTTCTTGCCAAAAAATTTAGCTCCAGGTGAATCAATGTCCCATGATTAGACGTTATTTTTAATTGGCTCTACGCCGCACGCCACCTTTCTCCGTTACAACTGCCAACCAAAAAGTGTCCTAAGAACTCAAGGATAGTCCTCTGATATGAGATTCCCTTTGTGCCAAACCTAATCACGGGTTCGACATTTTCAGAGAACCCGAAGGATTTATACACCAGCCTGTATAACGAGAGTGATGAAATAATGTCATTGTTAAGAACGTGGGGGAAGAAGCGGGTAGTCACGTAAGAAATGATGGGACCAATCCTAGATTACTTACATTACCGAACCTTACCCCAAATGAATGAGTAAATGGGCCCTAATGTGCTCCCCGACCGAAAATGAATTTTGTGTAACAGAGTTCCATTGATTTTTAAAAGGTTGTAAAAATGCCTTTTTGGACTGGCATAACCGTTCCCTCAAAGTTGAGCCGCGTTGACCACTACAATAAGTCCCATGGCCCATAGATCTATAACATGGCTATGGACTATTATCTTGTTGCGTTTTAATTGAGTCTAAGCCGCAAGAATTGCGGGATGTTATTGAATGAAGTGCTGCGCGGCCTGCTGTGTTTGCCCAAATTTGTCCTTAACCGAAGGTCTGTCTCGTTAATTTTTAAATTTAAAGCCTTAATCTACCTTATAAATCTCGTTAGCCGGGGTAGTTTTTGTAAATTATGGCAGCGGCTGTAATTGACTGACAATCAATATCATTAAGAACGTGCGCAAGCGGTTTGACAATTCGAAACGCGTCATCGCTTTCCTTGCAGTACCATAGAGAAATAATCTGCCTGTGGAACGCGCAATTAGCCTTGAATGTACGAGGTGAATTAGCCGTTCAACTAGTTAAAAACGTGCAACGCCAAGAGGCTCTTAGCGGCTAAACGCTTTAAAGAGTAAAAGCATCAGGGGAGCGGCAACCTTATAAACCGGCGGACGTTAGCGGGCTATTCCGGTTTTGTGTGATAAAACACTAATGGATTACTAAGAGAGTCACCCGCGTGGTTGAACGAGATATCGAAACAAAAATACCCCATAATAATGATATTGAAAGCCTTATGTTCACACAAGTTTCCAGCCTTGCCGTGCGGTGAATAGAATAGAACTTAAACTGTAGTGTATTTCAAGAAAGCCTAGCAAGAGCTCAAGTTCAGTGGCAGTAATAGGCGTGATATGCTCTCAGGGAGCAGCAAAGTTTTAAAGTACAGTCGATATTAGTCGTAATAATTGAACAAGAGCACTCAGCAATATATCACACGCAAGACAGAAAACGTCGTCAAAAAATTGAACCGCGCAAGAAATGTCTGCCTTAAGCCCTACTAAAGACGCAATTTATGAGTGTCACTCTATATATATATACTCTTCCAAGCGCAACACAAATCTAAAGTTTGAGAAACCGATCAGTGGAATTGGGTTGAATAGCTGCAGACAACTGAACACGTTAGATTTCAGAACAACACGCTTAGAGAACTGTAGCCCAGAAAGACCAAATGTTAACTTCCTGCCTGCTGTTTTCTGAGTTACAATACATCTAGTAAGTTCAGGGCACAAGAGCAATTATTTGTTAGTGAACAAAGGCAACATGAACAGCCCAAAGTGAATGGCGCCGCAAAGGAACAAGAGTTTCAATGAACAGTAAGCAACAGGGTGGCAAAAACTGCCACAGCAGATTCAATTCATTACTCCTAGTATGCCAATTACGCACCAGAGCAACGTATCGGTGATATTATAACTTGATATGTACTGAACTGCTTGGAAAGTGAAATTACAAGGTGAAATAATTGAGCAATACAAATACAAGGCATTGCAGCATTACACAGCAGTTTAAAAATCAGCTACAGGAAAAACTGGCAAAATATCAGCAAAAAAAACAACTAGGAAGGCGAGAGCCCAACAAAGCGAAACTCAAGCAGCATGAGCATGCTAGGCTGGGTTTACAGGTCGGCCAACATTGCAGCAGCTTTAATGCCCGACGTTAGCTTGGTTACTTGCGCTGAATATTGTTTACAACAACCATGCAGAACAAAATATGATTCAATTGCGTTGACGAACATTTAAACCAAAAGCACATTGTATTTTCAGCGCTGGTGGCAAAACGTTAGAAGTGAGTAAAGGCTGGAAGTTCGCCTTGAATGCCTAACTAAAAATTGGCAACAAGCTGTGCAATTAGACCGCTCAGGCACCTGTTTTAGGACATTTAGATTCATTGCTTTGGCAGTCGCTTATTGATGACAGAAGACTACTGTGATTGACCTATTCCAGCTAATAGTGTAAGCAGCTAAATTAAATAATAGCCGCGTGCCTGCTTGGCTTGAACATATACGAAGAGCTGAAAGTCTCGCAACCTATGTGTTTAGGAACGATTGCTTTATTCCAATCCGTATATGCTGTCGACAACTTCAGTATGACATCAATAGTATTAATACAACCATCCACAGGTTATTGAGCAATTGGACATAGATCTGGTGTATAGTGGCTACTCGAAGCAGCACAGATAGCTTAATGCGGAGTGCGATGCCAGTCAAATAGTCACCCCTGTCGACTTACATGGTCTTAATATCAATCAACAAAGCAAGCTAGTGAGCCTGCTTACTTCAGCAGATACGCCAGTTAACAGTGTATTATGATGAGTCATTAAAGTAATACCGACTATATCACGAAGCATGAAGCATTCGGTGGATTTGGAAAATATAGAGTCTATATAGTCGCCATTTCCACCTGACAACAATCAGCCGTAAGGACGCAACCAATGCAATAAACCAATTGATTATTGTTGCATTGCAAACAAACCTCGCAATCAAATGAGGCTGACGTAAACGATGAGGGAAAAAAATCCAAGATCTCCCGAAGAGGCGTCGAGGACGTTTACTATAATACAACCTATTTCGCGCTTCGCTGGAGTTCTTACTCAAAGTAGCACAAGACGCATATTAGCAACCCAGTAAATCTCTATTCGATTGCAAGCCGGTAAGAACTGGATGAAGCTCAATGTGGCTCCGACTGCTTGTGAACGGCCAAGCTTGAAATCGAACCATAGCCCCGTGAAAAAGTAAACAAACTCCATACTCACTGCGCGTAATCAGTTGGGGATAATCACAAAACTAAAACTGCATCACCTTTG
>Ga0163217_1057664_pt1 | contig 11241 bp, 7 predicted proteins | sample SynspAceP_FD_185933 | JGI IMG/M metagenome (GOLD analysis project Ga0163217, IMG submission 185933) | Saline lake microbial communities from Ace Lake in Antarctica - Synechococcus sp. Ace-P (PacBio error correction) | ecosystem: Environmental > Aquatic > Non-marine Saline and Alkaline > Saline ... | reverse complement strand
GACTTAATTTAGTAAGTTTTACACCACTATATTTTCTAGTTCAAAATTCCCTGAATTGTTCTGAATCTAGAATTTGGATACTAGCTATTTCTCACATTAACTCTCAAAGCTTATCCCCATTCTACGTAATCCGGCAGACTCAATTCGGCCATAATTAAACCCAACTCTTCACAACAACTGCTTTTCTATATTACACCTCTGCTATTCTTTGATTACAGGTTACTCCTTACAGAAATATAAAAACTAAAACTTAAAACTACGGCCATATTTTTTGCATTGTTATTCATTAACTTTTTTGGTTTAAAGATATGTCTACCCATTGTTTTCCCAATTATTTAACTCTTGTTTGTAATGAGTTCCGGGAAAAAAAATAACCACTTTCTGGAAATTTGGAGCAAATATTTCCTCCAATTGTTCCGCCAGTGCGGCCAGCGATCTGTTTGATTGTCCTTAGTTTAGGTACGATATGCAGACCCATTGTGCATTAAAGGCAATTCACGTTGGCATTAATATCTAAAGCTTTTAAACGCTTTCAACTAGGTTTTTATTACCTACTTTTGTCTGTGGTATTTTGGTATTTATGATAAAATGGTATGTTATTCACGTGATTGGCAATTCTTATCTCTTGGTGTTTATAACGATATTCAAATTGCTTATAGGAAGTGTTTCTTCTCTGTACAACTCTGTAGCCCTGTTTTCAATAAATGTGTTCGTTAAAATATTCAATACTATTTTCGGATGAGAAGTTTCCCCTTTCGAGAAAGGACCAACCAAAATTCTCCAATGGAGTGGCAATAAAGCTTTATCTTTCATATATTGTTGAGATTGAATCATGGGGCTGGAAGCAATTGCCATTCTGTACTGCATTAAACTGTATCCCGTTGCATTGGCCCTGGATCATTACATTAAACGAAAGAAATCGAAGGATTCGGGTAATAACTTTAATGCGATTTGCTTTTTCGATTAAAAAAAGGTCTACATTCTTGGTTTTATCACCACAATTTGCTTTTGTTCATGGGGATAGAGTTAAATACAATTACGGTAATTGATGTACATTATAAAGTCTCCTCGTCCGGAAATGTGTTTCTAGCACCTGTATACTTAACAAGGTATCTAAGATGATGTTAATCCAATAGTAACGATATCGCTGATAAGAAGACCATCAAATAAGAGCTTAGTTTGCCCAGAATCCTTTGTATTTTTCTTCTAGTTTGGAAATCTGGGAATCATATGCTCGTTATTCATTTTAATCCATTTATTATTTTAAATTGATGCTTGAGTCCGTGTAGCCATCTAATCGACTTTTATAGACCCCACATTAAAATCGGCTTGTATTCTAAACAGGTTATTCTGTTAACCGTCATTGGAACCCAAAGCGACAAAACTTTCCTGTCCTTGAATACTCTTCAGATTGTACATAAGGTCTAAATTTAAACATTCGACCTTACCAAATTTTGTTCCTAAGAACTCCACTCCCATATATTTTAAGTTTTTAAAGACTGATACCCGTCGTTCGTGTTACAAGAGATTTAACATTAATCGACTCTCCTGTCCCAAATCTTAACTTTGTAGTTTGTTACGGAGGAAATAAAAGCCGAAACCAATCCTGAATACTTCTTGAATGGTTTATAAGAAATGAAATTTTTATCCGTTTTTTTTATCGTTTAGGTACGAGGCAATATCCTTTTGTGGGTCAAATTAACTCATTTCCTTTGGTGTATCCGCCTTCATCAATGTTTTCTAATAAAATTTATAGGGCGGGCCAATCACTTTATCAAAATAACTTTCATAAGTCGTCGTCTACCTTAAAAGAACTATACTTGGCAAAAACCAGTGCTTTTAACATTCCTACCACATGGATAGACGGAATTTCCATCCAAATTATGGATTTTACCTGAAGTGTAGCGTTAACTGGACATTCAAGGAATCCATTATGAATCTAACTTTAACCATTCCGCCTATTCTTAAAGGCGATGTATTTTTCTGATCATCAGGCAAATGAACACTCCATCATTTTCCAATTTGCTGAACTTGGAATTGATCGTAAATCCAAAAATTTTAAAACTAGTATAATGCAAATTTTTTTCATCTCTCTAAATTCATCTGTCTAAGTAGGGATCAAAAAGTATCTTGCCTGAATAACAACGAGTAGGCAGGTTTATTAAAAGCCTTTTTCGCCCAAGATCAATAATTGCAAAAGTCTAAACAACACCTCGTTACTACCGTAAAATTAATAAAACGTTTTACCATTCTTTTTATTTGATATTTACTTAAAGCAAATTTGTTCAAAAAAAACATCCACAAAAAAAGCCCAGTCGCAAAACTGCGGCTTTTCCTAAATAACCAACCAAACTTTAATTATGAAAAAACCAATATTAAAAGTTCTTTGTTAAGGGAACCACCCCTTACAAGGACAAATTTAATACATGATTTGCTTTTAAAAAATAAGATTTAACTTCTTTAACGATTCTATTAACCACTATTTAATAATTAGTGTGCAACAAAAATTGGCAACAAGTTAAGGAAAAAGCCCTTTCTATAACGGTTCCTCGAGAACTCTTGTTCCCGCTCCAATTGCTTAAAACAAAGCCTTAAAATTTCCCTTTTCCAAAAGATTTTGACACCTTCCTCTGAAATCAATTTCAATAAAAACATCGTAGGCCTATTCCCAAAAAGGCTTTGGTAAAGATTTGCTAGCAATACCCTCATCATCCCAGATCCTGATTTAGTATCCCCAACTCACTCAAGAGGGTGCTAAAATCTCTCATCTATAGTACCCAAACCCCTATCCAAACCATCCTCATAATAAACTGAAGGCAACCGGTCAAGAACTCCACTCCCTATTTTTAAGTTGACAGTTACTGTCTATAGATATTATCGGTTCCATTGCATGTGTTGTACCCCAGCCCCATTATTAAAAATCTATATACTCCTCAATTTGGGATTATCTTTCTACGTCTGCCGAGTTCAATTTTGATCGGAATTTAAATTTCTGCCATTCCATTACTCATAACCTTGCTCATTAACGATTATACTTGCTGTTGATATTTGTCTTTATCGTCAAAACGAGACAACTGGGAAATCCCCATTACTTTGGCGTAAAATTGACACCCATTTGTTCATTTCGTTTCAAGCCTACATTGCCCACTATGTGGTCGTATATATTTAAACCCACATCAGCAGGTTTATAACAAAGCTCAAAGCACCTATAATCCTGGCCCCCATAAAGGTCCCCTCATAAGTTCTTCGCTTACAAATACATGTTAACTGTTTTTCCCCACTAGGTATGGAATACCGGAATAGAACCACCTCACATCCAGCATCTTTTTGGCTAGGTTTCGAAATAAAAACTTTCCGCCCCACGTTTCATTGTTTCCACATAACTCTCCCCTAGCATCCATCTACCCACAATGCTTCACTTTACCATCACCGTGAGAATCTATATGCTAATTGATGTTCGCCCTCCACAGGTTTGAAGGGAGAAGTAATTACCAATCTAATTTTATCTGTTGTAATTACATAGGAAACACGATCTTTTTAGACCAGTTTCCAAAACGGATAAGCGAAAGGCTGAAATCTTACCCAAGCCGCCATGTATAATATTGCGCCTGTTTGGCGCATTACAACATACAGTTCAACAAAATCGGTACCCCAAAAGCGGGAAGAAATCCTCAGCTTCCAAATTTTCTTTGTATAATTTTTAAAGATGTTTTATCCTTTGAATTGGACATAGTTAAAAAGACTTTTAATGATGTGAAAACAATATATAGCTGACACTTAGCTAAAAAAAAAATGAAGTTGCTGCTATCTAAAACAAGCCAAAGCTCAAGATAACCATACGTTGCTATAACTGACCACACTTGCCTAAAGGATGGGCGTATATCCAATCCTAAATTCGTAGCATATCAAAATCTTTCTAACAAATAATCGTATAAATCTTTGCATTCACTGTTAATTAAGACCTCCCATTTTGATTTACCCAAAAAATGTTTCCTAAAGCAAGTCTAAAAACCAAATAGCCAATACTAAAAATAAAAATGGTTCTCCTTAATTTCAGAGAGAATAGAAATTAAAACCCATGAATGGGTCCTATAAAAGATTCAAGTTCCTATCCAAGTGCATAACCAGAATACTCGGTGCCTTAAAACCATCTGCCGTTCTAAATAGAATCATCCCCTTACATTGGCAAAATTGCTGCGAACAACATTATTGATTCCTTGGGGAAACAAACTCATTAATCCAATCTAGAATAGCCTTTACAATAACTGTTCCCTACCAGAACTTAAAAAAATTTCATATTCCGTTAAAAACGGGGTAAAAATTGATTTTATCAACATGATTCCCATAACCCCCCATTACAAAATCGAGTGATGGTAACTGCGAGAAATGCCCCACTTAAAACCACTTCGGTTTCAGCGTTTAAGGATAGGATTTTTCCCAAGGAAATGCCCCCTCCCACTCCTGGCCTTGCCCGACTAGAAAATTCTTTGAAAATTATCGTTTAAAGTCGGTCGATAACACAAAAATTGAAAGTCACCGTCAAAAAATAACCCTTGGGTCGGAAAATAACCGATCATTCAGAAGTATCAAGGTAAGCTGCGTGGGTCTGTAAATAGTTACTTTTTCCAAAAATAAAAGTCCTATTATTCCCTGAGTAGTGGGATTGGCGATGGTATCCAATTGCCCTAAAGGTTTTAGTGGCATATCGTCAATGAATTTATTGTTCCAGACCTATTGTAAAAAGCGAATTCTTCCTCTATAACCGTTTGTAGATACACCTGAGTTGGTTATAGATCAGTTGCACTCAAGTTATTTTTCTAATATTGGAATTACTTTCGACAGTCAAAATTGGATTTTATCAAATCCAAATCTATTTCCTTGTTAAAATCATCGAACCGGAAATTAAACCCGAAGCTCCAATAGGAATCCTTTATTCTACATTAATAATTCAAATATGTACGAAGATTGTCCCCCTATAATAAAATCGATAGAAGTCGCTACATTCATACATCCATTAAAAAAATTCTTCGGGTTAAATTTACAATTCCCGCCACTTTTGTAAAGATCATTCCAAAATGAAACCCCTAATCGAATTAACACTTTTATCCGGATTCTCCTTAACATATTACAAACGAACCTACCCCAGACCATTACTGTGCAATTCGTACTTAATTGACTAAATGCCGGTGGCAGAACAAATTGTTTATTCCTTGTTGAAGTTTTTCAAAGTCACTTATCATCCACGTTTAACACCTAAGTTTACCTTGATGTATTGCCCCTGGGAATAATTAAAATTGCCATTTATCATCAACTCTTCATTAAATTCAACAAGGTTTCCTTTATCGTTAGCGGCCATAATTCTTACTTGTCTAGTGAACATTTGGGCACCTCAGCAACTTTTTAATAATTCCCCAAAATGCAATCTAGCCGCTTCTTCCCCCTTTATCTATTATTGCCTTTCCCATGCTCAAAATCTACACGGAATAACCCCCGATATCCGGAGGATATAAAATATCCGGTTTCAGTAGATTTTTTGCATATCCCTCACCGTTTCTATTAATTATTGATCTGTAGCAAATATCTCAGTAGCACTCAGCAAGAGATTCCCTTGATCCGATAGTCCATGTTGTACTCTACTCATGGACAATACAGCGCCCATCTTTTTTAATTCCCATAGGATAATTATTTACTACTCCACCATCTATCAGTACTCTCCCGTTAATTACTCTATGAGCCTAAATAAGGATGGAAAGTACCACTTGCCAATATTGCCTCGGGTAAATCACCTTTGTTCAACAACAACCTCGTCCCCAGTTTCGACATCCGGTCGCCACACCATACAAATGGGATTTTTTAAGTTCTACCTAAAATCCATATTTAACTCACCTACAGGGGTATACAGTCTTACAAATTCGTTCTTAGATACTTTGCCCACCGCCGGAAATGGCTTGGGATGGAAAAATCGTAAACCTATTGAACGGAAGTGTTATAATGGCAGATCTTTTTCAGAATCTTCTTTCTCGTTAAAATGATTTTGGCGCGTCTAGGCAAATGTCCTGAATCAATGATTCAAAATCCGTGCTTTTAAAAAAATAGAGTCCAATTCCTTGCGGAATATCCTGAGGCATACAAGTGCCCCAATATAGCACCCATACTGGGCCCGCTATATAATCATTTTAACCCTGCCTCCTCAATAACCTTTTAAAGCACCTAATGGGCCAATCTTTTTTGCCCGCCCCCGCTCAAGACCAACCCACCTTCACATTCCTTAATTTTCTACCTGTTTCACTGGGCAAGGATAGTTGCGGAAAAATATTAGCAGACAAAAATATATAAAATAAACTTTAGCATTAGTATTAGAGTAGCGCTTAATGAAAAGCTTCGTAAATTTTTTTTGCTTTTGGGAATTCCCAATTGGTTTCAGCCAAAATTATCCAAACTGGTTCCTTTATCCTTTTAAAAACGATTCATAGCGTGTTTCAGCAAAACTCTTTCCACCGTTTTTTCCCCAATGCCCTCAATACTTTCAATTACACGAATTTATAGGCAGCCTTGCTACGGTTTATTTCTATGAAAGTGAAATCCCAAATTATGTGCTTCATTGCCGCAATTGTTGAATTATCTTCAACATGGCGGACCTTTATCCAAAATTATTAAGGAAATAGGATTCTTGGAGAAGTAAATTTCTCCAATCTTTTCGGACAATTTCCCTTATTGATGGGGCCTATTGTTTCCTCTTAATCCCAAGATATCCAAAACTTGTTCAGGGAGGGAATGACAGGCTGCCCTTGTCTCCATCTTAACAATGAAGTTGGGCAACGTCTGCTTTTCGTCAAAGGCCGCTGTATACGAGCCTAAAAAACAAACTTCTTCCATAGAGGCAAGTCAAATCTGGACTTTCCAACTGTTTTGGATATTGTAAGTGCTATATTCCTCTCTTAGAAGGCTTGTCCCTCCCTAAGGACAACACAGGCCGCCACGGTATTGCATTCCTGGATGTTGGAATTATCAAAACACTCAATATCGCTTGGTTCCGTAGAAAGTCGCCAAATCCTTTTTCTTTGTCCTTAATCCTATGGTGGTATGTCTGTCCGGATCTATAATCTTAATTTGCTTAAACCTGTCCTGTCGAAAAAATTTGCATTACGCTCCGAGGAGTTCCAATATCTTTTTTTTATCTCCAATGTAGGAACAAAACCACTTGTTAGATGCGCTGCCAGTGGGTAACGGCAAACGGGACGTTAAATCTCATTTGAAAGGGGAATTGAATCTTGGCTATTTCAAATAATAGCCAATTGAAGCAAATCCCTATCCGCTTCATCCAATTTCTCTCTTGATATTCCCATGTATTGGGAACGATTATAGGAAACATGGGAACAGTTTGCCAAGAAATTAAACGTAGGCAAAACCTCGTCAGAGATAATAGTAAAACACATCTACACATGTTATCTTAGGATTTACAATTATGTGTCTTTACCTGATATTGTCCAAAACATCATCTTATCTTTATAAGCTGTGGCTTCCTCAAACTTTCATTTCTGTGCCAAAGCAGGCCATCTGCATTTTGACAAATAGTGGAGGGAAGAAATTTAAATTTCCCTTAGATAGTTCCCTTAGTCTCTTGTATTCTGCCGATTTGTAATCCACCTCCAACTGATAAACCTTCACAAAGGCCCTTACAGTTTCCAAATGGAAACTCCAAACAAACTTTTAATATTTACCTGCAGTCACTTTTTCGAAGGAAAGATCGTAGGATGCATGTGCGCAAAGGATATACCACTTTTTATAAGATCCAATAAGATATGAACAGTTTTCCATGCTTGGTTATCGGTTCCAAAATATTCCGACCGCATCCCTTGATAAAAATTTTCTGGTAGGAAAAATTCTTAGGAAACTTTTACTTTTAATACAAATCCAAGGAAATGTTTTATCATCCTTTAGTAAAACATTATATTTAAGAGGCGTTATTTACTTAATAAGATTATTTATCCAACAGGAAGTGCATTCGGACTCGGTAGGCACAACGATATGTCTAATAGACCATATTTTCTTTACAAGAACACGGGTTTACCTTGCTCATGACTTTTATTTGAAAAATACGAAGCCCCAACTCTTTTCTTAAGGTTTTTTGCCTTTGCCTAGTATATAGAATCTTATCTATCTAAATTCATAAATTGATATTTACACCCGGCGATTGGATGGAAGGCGAACTGAATTGAACGTTCTAAAGGTAATATGCGACATGTATTTTTAAGAAGATTTCGTATATTACTTTTACTTAGGAATTACTGGTTTTTCTCAAAGGACCACGGTAAATTATATACTTTTAACTTCGTCTCAGTTTTGTAAAGAATAATAGACAATATTTAGTATATATCCTTATTCAAGTTTTCCAAAATAGTGGTCTCCATTTTCTTAACTAATCCAATGAAACTCATAACGTCAAAAAAAATTATCGATAAGCTGCACTTTAAACCCAAAAAATACGTTATCAGTAACACTATTCCAGTAAACTTATTGTAATACAGGCATGTTACCTTTTATTAAGGTAGAAATTGTGATCACCCCAAATCTACACAAACCAAAATAATTGTTAAAAAAACGTGTATTTCATCGCATAAAAGGTACCCTGGTGGATGATTTATTATTTTTTTTCCCTATATTTAGAAAATCAAAAAAATATTACAGATGACAACTATTAATAACTTTGGGAACATTATTTAAATTTCTTATGCTTTTTTTCAAAATTTATCATGCAGTGGCTTCCAAGGAATAGTTTTCCTGTTGGTATCCCTGCCCGAAAAGCCTGAGTTTAAAACCAACCAATTTGAAAAAAAGATATTGCGTTTATCTACTCCGAACGCAGTAAAACTTTACTCGAAAATATAAGATTTAGCTTATCCCTAGCAACTGCTACTTAAATTACCTATTTGAATATATCCTACCTATCATTTATATTCTGTCATAACTGAAAAAAAGAAGTCGACACCAACTTTTAATATGCTCCATTTTACCAAGCAAGGACAAAATATTCTTTTCTTCCTAAATGCTGGACAACCAAAAATCTTCATCAATTTTTTTACTAACCTTGACAAACAGCCTATAAAAAAAACTGCTTGAACACATCCTGAACCAATAGATGGAATTTGAAAGTATCCAATGATAAAGATAGATGTAGTATTTTTCTTAATTCGCTTTTGACCTATGAGGCACAGAGGTTGGCTACGGTAAGGGTTTTTATGATGTGGTACACAAAGTGCAGACAGTGTTATCTAAGTCGCGATTATCCCTTTTTGAGGCAGAGGAAAAAATATTGGACTATATATCCGCACGATATACTTTAAAAACTATTGTGTACTTCCGAACGGATGATATTCGTTTTAACTTCATCAGCAGTTCCCAAGAAAGCTCTTTTATTAAAAACAATTAAAATTCTACTCCAGTGCTTATGCTATCCGCCAAATATTAAAGACAGTTCGAAAAACGAAAATTATTTCACCCTACTATGGCATCCCACCTCTGGCCACGATGCAGTGCGATCATGTTTGGACATAAAGGCATATCCACCACCTTTCCGTTGAAATATTAAACTACACATATGGTTCCGAAGAAGAAAAAGCTGTTGCTACTTGAGAATAGCTTCATTAAAGATCATTCCGTAAACAGGGAATCCATATATTGCCCAATTGCCCTGCAGATATAAGTTTGACACAAGCCAGATTCAGTGTGTTTTAGAAGAATTCTTTTTTAATGGTATTCAGTTATAACCAAGACCCATATCCAAAAATGGAGCGTCGAACAGTCGAAAATATGGTCAGCAACCAGCTTACCCATACATCCGATATAGGTAGTAAATCGCTTAGCTTTAGTTCCCAAGAGGCACCTTCGTTTTCTATACAAACAAATCTTGGAACCAATTAACAAACGATCTACCGATTCACTAAAACAAAGTTGTGTTTTGATTATAAACTTTTCGCTTATCTGATCAAGTGGCCCAGAATTGCTTACTATGATAATAGTTGGATTTATTTTTATACTCATTACTTAAAAAATAGGTTCGGCAAAAAATAAACATATTATCGGTTTTTCCCTGTAGTTGATATTTCCGCTTACAGGAATTAAGAGGTTATAAAATGATTATCGCCAGAAGGCATTAACCTCTCGTCGATTTGGCCATATTTAGAACTAGGAAATTGCCCTTAATATCGGCATTTTTAGTAATAAGATCAATATTTCCACTCTAGTGTACTCAATAGAAACATTTTCACCCACTCCACTCAAAAGTACATCTCCGTCAGACAGGCTAATTTTAGAATCGATATTTCTCCGGTTAACGTTAACATTATACCTTACTGGTTCCGCTTACAACAGTACATTTCAGATATGCTGGGAATTGAAAATTTTTAGGGAGATTAGAGATACCTTGTGTGCACTTAATTTGTCATTTGGGAAAACAAAATTGAGGTTGAATCCAAACGCGCTGGACCAATACCGTAGTCCCCACTGTTTTACATTTACCAATAAATTTTGCAAATGATTACGCCATCCAATAACCCGTGTCCACGTAATCTGTGGGAATATCTTACTGTTCAGGCAATGGAATAACAATTATTTTAGATATCGATCTGTACAAATGGACTCTTGGAATAGCTTTCTTATGTATTTAACAACCATTTTTTGGGCCGGTAAAATACAAAGTAACCATTAGAAAAAAAAAAAAAAAAAGGAAAAAAAAAAATCCGCTAAAGCCACCAAAACCTGTACTCATTAATTAAAAAAAAAAAAACCCCGCCTAAAAAAGGACGTTTTTAAAGATTTAAGATTGCAGGTTTTTTTGGCGTTCCTATTACTTTCAGCGCGTTGCGTGTGGTATCAAAGCTTTAGTCGCTCCTTACTGATCAAACAACTTTCCTGATAACCGCGAACAAATGCCCATTAGGTTATTTATTCTCTCAATACGCCAACAAAAGCAATTTGTTTTTCAAATTCTACGGATTTTAAAATTTCTTCCCTGACGAATTGGCCAAATTGGGTTATTTTTTTGCTCCTTTTGCTCATTGTATCAGAAGGCCCTTTCACCTACCAAAAAGCCTTTGAATGGTTGGAGCTTGATGTCATCATTCCGTACCGTTATTACCATCATTCATGATAAGAACTCTTTAAAAGTTCCAAGTAACTTTTGCTAGAAAATTTTCTCTATCGATAAGGACTTAAACTCGTTAAATCTATCTGCTTCTCTTT
>Ga0163217_1029305_pt1 | contig 11242 bp, 11 predicted proteins | sample SynspAceP_FD_185933 | JGI IMG/M metagenome (GOLD analysis project Ga0163217, IMG submission 185933) | Saline lake microbial communities from Ace Lake in Antarctica - Synechococcus sp. Ace-P (PacBio error correction) | ecosystem: Environmental > Aquatic > Non-marine Saline and Alkaline > Saline ... | reverse complement strand
ATCCCGCTTCCGCCGCCCAAGCTGGCCGCCCTGGCGGATGTCTATGTGAATGATCCTTGGCGCCGCCCACCGGGCCATGTTTGCTCCACCCGGCCGGGCGTAACGAATACCTGTGAAGCCCCAGCGTGCCGCGGCTGCTGATGGAAAAAGGAACTCAATATCTGCAGGGCGCCATCGATGAGCCGAAGCGTCCGCTGGCGGCGATCGTTGGCGGCTCCAAGGTGGCAGCAGATCGGCGTGCCTCGAGTTCTTGATCGACAAGTGCGACAAGTGCTGATCGGCGGCGGCATGTGGATCTTCACTTTCTACAAGCGCGCGGCCTGGCGGTGGGCAAAGCCTGGTTGAAGACGACAAGCTCGACTTGGCCAAGGAAGCCTCGAGGCCAAGGCCAAGGCCAAGGGGCGTGGCAGCTGTGCGGGCTGTCCAGCGATGTCGTGCTCGCGACGCCTTCTTCCCCGACGCCCAAACACGGCTCACCCACCGCGGTGGACGCGATCCCGACGCTGGATGGGCCCGACATCGGCCCGGATTTCACTCCAGGGCTTCCAGGAGGCCTTGGCCGACTGGCAAAAAACCGTGATCTGGAACGGGCCGATGGCGTGTTCGAGTTCGACCAAATTCGCCGCCGGCACCAACGGTGTGCCCCACACTCGCCGAGCTGAGCGGCACGGGCTGCGCACGATCATCGGCAGGTGGTGACTTTCCGTGCGGCGTCGGAGAAGGTGGGGGGTGGCGGAGAAAATGCAGCCACATCTCCACCGGTGGCGGCGCCAGCCTGGAGCTGCTGGAGGGCAAGGTGCTCCCCCGGCGTCGCCGCCTCGGACGACGCCTGACTTCAAGGGGCCTCAAAGCTGTTCGCTCAGGGACTGTGGTGGGGTTGCGCCTTGCCGCTCGCCTTTGACACCTTGCCGCGCTCTTCGGGCATGGGAATCCCAGGCCGTTGGGGCGCGAGGGCACGGTTTCGCCTGCGCGTGGTCTGCATCACCTCGCGCAGCTCTTGCGTTGCTTCGCCGCGGCAAGCGACGCAACGCTTCGATGTCAGCGCGGCCTTGAGGCAACGCTCGTTGTCTTTGAGGAGCCATCTGGGCGGGGCGTTGATCCCGCAGGGGCCCAGCTGTAGGCGCGACTGAAGATCTCCTGCTTTCTGGCTCTCGCGAGCTGCACCCGGCTCGCCAGCTGGGACTCGAACCGCAGGGTTGGGTTGGTCTGCGGCTTTTCCAGAATCGACCTGGCAGCAGCCATTGGCCCAGCCAGCAGCGACCGGCGGGCAAGAACAAAGCGCTGCAGGGTGAGGATCGGGGACATGGATCTGGGGCGTTGAACCCAACCATCGTTGGCCCTGGCCTTGGCTGCATCTCGACGTGAACCTCCTACCCGTTGGCGCCCGACCGATGACTGATCTTTCCGCCCCCCGCTGGCGTTTTTCATCGGCCTGGGGCCCTGGGCGCCCCGATGCAGCCAATCTGCCCTGGCCGCAGGCCTTTTTCCGCTTCAGCGTTCACAACCGGACACGCTTCGCGGGAGGCCTGTCGCTTGCTGGCTGCCGGTGCGGCGCGGCGCCCACGCCGGCAGCAGCTGCAGCCGCGCCGACTGGCTCTGCCTAGCCTCACCGATGGGGCCGCCCCGCGGAGGCCGTGCTGTTCGGTGCCGCCAAGCCGGTCCGCCCCCATGGATTGCGCCCAGGGTGGCCACCGTGATCGACTTCTCGACGATCGATCGGCCGTCAGCGCTCGCTGGCCGAGCGCCTGGGCCGTCAGGCGTGGCCTATCTCGATGCCCGGTGACCGGTGGCACGGAAGGGGCCAAAGCGGCAGCCTGTCGGTGTTGGTTGGGGCGAACGATGGCCGATCTGGAGCGGCCCGCCCCTCTGGAGGTGGTCGGCAGCCGCATCACCCACCTCGGCCCGGTGGGCTGCGGCAGCAGCCAAGGCGGTCCAAACCAGGGCTGGTGGCCGGCAGCTACGGCCGGGCCGTGGCCGAGGGCGATGGGCCCTGGGCCAGCGGCTGGGCTGCCGATGGCGCGCGGTCTGTCAGGCCTCGCCCAGCGGGGCGGCGGCTCCTGGGGCCCTGGAGAACCGGGCTGGCGCGCATTGCTGGGAGGGGTCGTTTCCCGCTGGGTTTCAAGGCTGTGCGCTGCCACCGCCAAGGACCCGGCCATCGCTCTGGCCGCGGGCAGCCGCCACCGGGCTGGAGTTGCCGATTCGGGCGAACGGGTGGCGGCGATCGAAGACGCCCTGATCGAGGCCGCCACGGGTATGAGGACGTGTCGGCCCGATCCGGCGGTTCAAAGGGGTGAGCCGCGCCTTGTCAGCACCACCCGCACCCCGCTTGGTGTGCTGATGATGCCGTCGGGATGGACCAAAAGCCGGCCCAGGTCTGGCTGCCTGGTTCGACGGCGCCTTGCCACGATCTTGAAAACAGGGCCGCCACCCGGCGAGGCGCGAGCTCGCAGCTCCGGTTCTGCGAAGCGCTGATCATGCGGGCCGGTTGATCGGGGGCCGGATTCCGCCCGCCACCAACGCCCCGTTCAGTGGCTTCGTCGAACACCACTCAACGTCGTAGCGCTGGCCGGTGAGCACGGCATCGGGGATCTGCAGGCTGATCGGCAGCTCAAACGGAACCCGCTGCGCAGCACACTGCGTTTCACGGATCACTTCCTGGGCCGTTCAAGCGTCCGCCGCCCCTCGCCTAGGCCAGGAGTTGTCGGCTTCCAGCGCGAGAGGTATGGCCCTTCGCTGCGGGCTTGCCCACTGGACCTTGATCTGAACCGTGCTGGCGGCCAATCCCGGAGCGCCTTGCCCGGACTGACCTGCCAACGGCATCGGGGAAGCGCTTGCGCGGGCGTCATAACGCCCACCAGGTCGCTGGGGATCGAGGCCCGGCCCTTCGCTGAGGCGAGGCCGGAGAGGGCAGCCGGGAGTTGCCGCTGTTGAGGCTGGCTTTCCAGGGTCTGGAGGAGGGCCAGGCTGGGGGCCGCGCAGGCCGCGAGAGGGCGAAAGCACCAACGCAGCCGCCGCCAAGCAGGTGCAGGCAGGACGGGCGGGGCAACGGACATCGGGAGCGGCCAGGGTGAAGTTCACATAAGTAGGCGCGCCTTTCGCTTGCAGCTTTGGCGCGTTTGAAAAAGGGCCCATGGACCCGGCTTCTGATCGCCGCAGCGGCACTGGTAGACATCTCTTCCCTGCCTGGCCGTGGCCGAAGGGCGCTTGCGCCGAGTTTCTCGGTGCAGTGGCTGGGAGTGCCTGATCGCCTGAAGCGGGAGCTGGTGCGTGGCGCGCTACCCCTTGGCATACCGTTCGCGCCGGGCGGCTTTACAGGGCCGGGGGCTGCGCCCACAAACTCTGGCAACTGTTCAACTGCTGGCGGCCAGCCTGAAGTGGCGCCAGTTTGATCCGCCGTTGAAGGCATCGACGTGGTCTTCAGCACGGGGGGCTACAAAATCGCCGCCCCGGCCATCTGGCGGCGCGCTGTGTGGTGGTGGCCTGTTGTTCTGCCATGACTCCCAATGCGATCCCGGGGCGGGTCACCCCGGGCTGCGGGCGGCTGTTGCAGCCGGGTTGGCGGTGGGCCTTCCGCTGCCAACGAAGCGGCGCTGCCCCGCTGTTCGCCCGCTGCTGAACCGGCACGCCGCGTTCGCCGGGACTTCCTGCTGCCTGCCCCGTTACCGGCCGTGGGTTCCCGCTGGCCGAGGGTCCGCTGCTTCTGGTGATGGGCGCAGCCAGGGGGCGCTCGGGCTGAACCGGATTTGGTGCGTTCCCCTTTTTGGTTGGCCGCAGCTGCTGGCTGCGGCTGCCGGGTCGTGCATCTTCACCGCGCTCCAGCCCGATCCGGAGGTTAGGAGCGATCCCACCGCCAGCGGGCTATGTTGGAGCGTCCCCTTCAGCGATGAGCTGGCCGGGGCCTGCTCCAGCACACCGCATCTTGGCCATCAGCCGCTCCGGCGCGGGCAGGGGCCTCAGTGAGCTGGCCGGTCTGCGGCACCCCCGCCGTTCCTGGTTGCCGTTTCCCCAGGCGGCCGATCGGCACCAGACGCCAATTGCCGCCGCTGCCGTCGCCGCTGCGGGCGTGATTCGTCGCCCAACACCCTCCGGGCCAGGGCCCCCTGGCCCAGACGGCTCTGGCAGTTGCTGGGCCCAAGCTGCGGGGAGGGGCCGCGGCGGGCCGATCCCTTGCTCAGCCTGCGCAACGGCATGGAGCGGCTGGCGGTGCGGTATGCGGACCCAAACGGCTGCGTTGTTGCTTCAAGGAGCTGGTCTGAGCGGCTGGGGCCCCAGAGGGACGGGAGCTGGCCTGTTTATCGGTCTTCTTGGTTGATCGGTTCAAACGCATCCTTCGGGCCAACTCTGTTCGCATGGCCCGAAGGATGCGCTGGTTGCCCCCGCCGGTCCTGCAGGCCGATCCGCAAACCAGTTCTCACCAGCCCTTCGAAGGCTGCGGCAATTCCCGCAGCAGATCGCTGGCGGGGCTCTCCAGCGTTTCCGCGCAGCCCCAGCAGTGACCCTCGCTTGCACCCAAGCAGGAAATTGGCTTGCGGAGGGCCAGCGGCCGAGGCCACTCAGGCCAGAGAGCTGGCCTGCAAAGCCACGGCCCCCTCCTTCGCAACCCAGCGCCGGCACCCGTTCCCTGCCAGCGCGCGATTCACCACCAACCGCTTCACCCACGGCGGCCGCCAGCCCCGTTTCACCGGCCAGGGCGTCGCGCCAGGCGGCCCAGCGCCTTCAGCCGCTCCGGCGCCGCTAACGCGTAGCCCAGCGCAGCCGCGCGATCGCGAAACAGCTGGTCAGGCTGCGGATCACGATCAGAATTGGCGTGATCGGGCCAGCACGGGATTCAGTGAATCGGCCTCGCCGCCGGGCACAAGCGGGCAGGAAGTGCCTCATCGACGATCACCAGGGCCAAAACGCTCCCAGCAAGGGCTCCAGGCTGCTGCGAAACTCCAGAGCTGCCGTGGGTTGTGGGGATTGGTGCATCCAGATTCGCATCGTCACCGTCACGGCCCCGGCCCCCTTCCCCTTGCGGCGGGAACGCGGCCCCCAGCGGGCAGGGGCAGGGACTGCACGACCCGCCCCAGGCAGGCCAGGGCGCGGGGGTTAGTCGGCCAAAGCCGGGCGGTGGCAACCAAACTGTGCCGTCGCCGCGCGTCTCTGGCTGCCCCAGGTGAACAGCTCGCGCGGCGCCATTGCCAGCAGCACGGCAGCGGATCCGAGGCCATGGGCCGCGGCGATCGCCCTCGCGCAGCCGCTGCATAACTTCCGCGTCGGGATAGTCGCGCAGGGGCGAGGGCCGGCCTGCTCGGGCCCCAGCGGCTTGGCGCAGCAGCCGCGCACCGCGGGCCGGCCGCCCGAAGGGCACCAACGAGGCGCTGGCAGTTCGGGCAAACTGCTCCGGGGCGGCAGCCCAGCCGGCCGGCGCTGGCGACCAGATTGCCGCCGTGGGCGGGCCTCTGGCTCCCCCGTTGTGGACGGATCCCTCACCGACGTCCCTGCTGAACCGTGTCCAAACAGTGGGACGAACCAGCCCCATGCGTCAGCTGTGCCCACGGCGGCGGGCTTGGCGCGCGCCAAAGGCTCAAAAAGCCTGGTTTAGACAGCCTCTATTGCCGCCGTTACGGCGGGTGATCCGCCTTGCCTTGTAGCCCCTGGTTGCCGCCACCGGCTGCTGGCCTGCGGGGGGGGGGGCTGGGGGGCGTGGCTGGCACGGTCGCACGGGCGGCCGATGGGGCGAGGTCCTGATCCGTCTGCTGGGACAGCAAGCAGTGTGCCAACTGGCCCCTTGGCGATGCCGATCGGTCCAGGGCCGACCTGCGGGGAGGGCCGATTGAGCGGCGCCAGTTGCAGCGCGCCAATCTCAGCGGGCGGCCCGCCTGGGATGGCGCCCGGCTCAGCGGTGCTTGATCTGAGTTTCACCAGCCTGCGGGGCGGCTTCCCTGCCGTAGGCGCCCGATTCTTGCGCGGCGCCCGCCTTGCCTGGCAGCGAACTGCGCGACGCCGACTCAGCGTGCCCTGCTCAGATCCTGAGGCCCTCTCCAGCAGCCACTGGCAGGGCGCAAGGGCGTCATTCCCGCCCAGCAAGAGGCTTACGCCGATTGGCACAACGCTGGGTGGACGCCGCCCAGCGGGGCCAGGTTTTCCCCAGGCGGAGCAGTTGTTCAGCGCCGCGATCGGGCCGCCAACCGAAAGCGGCGATCAGCTGGGTGGCCTCGGGGCATCAAGCTCGCAGTGAGCAAGGCAACCACGTGGCCACAGCCGACGAACTTCACCGTCGCCGCGGCCCTTTACGACCAAGCAGCGGGCCAGCCCGAAACCAGCGCGCCAGTTGGCCAGCAGGCGGCGCTCAAAGCTGGCTGACACACCCAAGCCGGTGCAGGGCGGCAATCGACTGTGGCCCCCAGTGGTGCTGGCGCACGGGCGGGACTCCTGCAATTCCTGGCCCCCCTGGTGATCAAGGCGTTCGTTGCCGCTGCCGTCTGATTCAAGCGTGAACCACTGAAACCTCGACTTCGGAACCAGGCGCGCTACTGGGGAGTGCTCATGAAACAGGCGCGCATCCTCGCTCGTGGGCGAATTGCCATAGCCGAAGGTTCCGCCCTCGTCATCCGGATAGATTCGCGGGGGACCATGATCACCAGCTCCCGTTTTTGGCGCTGGTTGTTCGAAGGCCCGGAAAGAACTTGGCCCGACTAGCGGCTAGTCGCCAAGAATCGGCCCACTTCGATTACTTCAGCGACGTCAAAGTCGGAGAATCACGCCGGTGAGGATCAGGGTCTGTCCTTTCGCGCACCCGCAGGCGCCGGTTATCCAGGCCGCCGCACACTTCAGGGATGCTGATCTGCGGTGTACAGGCGGGTGGGCAGGGACGTATCGGTGACGGCTTGAAAATCGACGGGGACAAGGGAGAAGGTGACGAAGCCGGTGTCCATCGATCTCTCAACGCGAGCACCCGAGAATCAGCCGGCTGTGCGGAGAGCTCAAGCTCACACTGGGTGCCGCCATTCTGAGTTTCAGTGTATCCCTGGACGCTGGTGATCACATTTGGTGCCGACCCGCACCGCCGGCTTCGTTCGGGCCCTTGGCCGCGTCCAATCGGGTGAAATCGATCGTGATAGGCTCCAGTCCGGGGCGGAGGAGTTCTGAGAAGTTAAACCTCCTCCACTTACCAACCGCCTCCACCGTACTGGGATCGCGGAAGGATCGAGGGGTTCTCCTGCAGGATCAGGGGTGGGCTGGCCAGCAAGGTCTTTTTTTTGGTTTTTTTGCGGGAAAACGATCTGGGGCACTGAACGAAGTCGAAAGAAGTTATCGCGCGGCACTTGCAGGCCCGGGATTCTCGGTTGGCGCGCCAAAGGAATGATCCAACTGTGGGTGGCAGGAAACGACGAACGCCCCGAGCAGCTGGCCGTTGTCGTTGACGATGAAGTTATTGCCGTAGCGTGGAAGGCAAAGCTGTTGGGGAGATCGTCGTGTCCCGTTCTCGGATTCACATCCAAGGAGCCGCACCGTGCAGGCGCCAACCTGCCGCTGGCGGAGATTCAACTTGCTTGAGATAGGTCTCGGCGATCAGCACCAGGGATGGATCGCCCACCAGGGTTGATCGGCCAAGCGGGAGTCGGTGGTGCCGATCAGGCCGAGCAGGGGCCCTTGGCCGGCTCCGAACGAGTTTATCTGGTGGTGGTGGCGGTGGGATGCCGTCGGACGCCGCTGTGTGTTGGGACGGTTGGCCGGTGGAGGTGTTCCACTCGCTGGAGTTGGGAGGTGGTGGTGAAGGTCTCTTGTGATCGTGGCACCGAGGGCTGGCGAGGTAGTCAGCGCTGAGTTGGCTGAACACCTTAGCGTTTTCAGGCGGTAGATCTTCGAGAGCTGGGAGCCAAAGAGTTTTGGCCCAGCACATTCGGTCCGGCCAGGATCAGATTTCCCTCTAACTTGCCCTGTGTAAGCCCAGCGGCGAAAGGACCGAATTGGACGGGCCTTTGGCATAGCCTTCGTTTCGGGAAGGCGATGGAGACAAACTCTCTGGGCGGGTGATCGGATGGGCGACCCCTGAGAACCAGAACCGGGATTGGAGGCGGTTCATCCACATAGACGAAAGCCATAGCCCCCAAGCTGGGCCACTGCCAATTCAGGGCGTCCTCTGGCCGGGGCGTTGCGCAGCGTCATCCGTGACGCTCGGACCCTGCACATTCACGAAACTGGGATTGCGCAGCAGCAGGCTTCCACGCGCCATTGTCGCCCACGGTGGAGCGACGGCCCTGGGCTGCAGCGGGGCACGAAGGCGCTCTGGGGAACAACGGCCCGGGGGTGTTGAGATCGAGCGGGCCGGTCTGAGGGAGCCGGGGGGAGCGGCGGCAAAGCTGAGGATCAAGAGTTGCGGCATCGGCGCTCACCCACTGGCCGCGCGGCCGCCCCGCCTTCACGGGCGTTACCTGGATGACGAAGCGGTCGCCCTTCTCCTCCAGGCTGATTGTCTCGAAGCCCGCCTCCGGCAGGGCAAGCCGTTGTGGACCTCGGCGCAGGGCTGGTGGGATTGGGCAGGATCAGCTGGCCTTCCAGCCCCAACTGTTGTTGAAACTGCTGCAGCTGGGGGCCGGGGCCAGTGCCCTCGATCACCACCTCCAACGGGCGTCCGGCAGGCGGCGGAACCTTGAGCCCAGCGGCCCGACGCTGGCAACGGCCTGAACCGGGATTCACCAATCCCACTAATCCCACCGTCGCGCCAGCGCTAATCCAGCCGGATGTTCTGAATCACCGGAAGGAACATCCAAGCGATGGAGCAGGACTATGATTATGGCGAAGCAAGGCGAAAGTTGCCATGCCCGTCTTCCGTCGGCTTTCCCATCTATTGTCAGCATCTGTTCAGCATTTTTTTTGCGCCTTTCCGGCGCGATCGTGATCAGTTTTTCTGTTGGGGTTGATCAGCCGCTGCGGGCTTGTGTCGTGGCTCCCGTCGTCTTGGCCCGTACAGCGACAGAGTCAATTCAGCTCGGTGAGCGGGGCTGGGGCCCCGGCTGTAGGGTCGGGCGCGCTGAGGTTTGAGATTGCTCTGCAACCAACCAGCAATCCCAGCCGCTCCAGCCGGCGCATTGAAGCCCAGCAGGTTGGGGAAAAGCGCCCCCGCGCACATCAACAAGTGTTGACTCTTGCTGAGGCCCTGGGCTTCCAGGGGAATCCCTCGCGGGCGGGGGCGCTTCCCCCCTCGGGCTGGGGGTGGGGCGCAGCTGTCTCTGGCCGTGCCCTTGCCCCCTGATGTGGGGGGTTCGAACAGGTCGAGTTCCCGACGCCCGCCGCGCCGGGCCTCTCGACTGAGCTGGGCGAGAAAGGTTGCGAGTTCGCCGCTGCGGCAATTCAGCTGCAGCCAGATCTTGCCTGCTGACCCCTTGTCTATCCCTCTGCCGCGCTCAAGCTTGACGCAGGCCGCTGCTCACGCAGCAGGGGCAGGCGCTGCTCCATGGCCCTCGCAACGCATGGAGGCTGGTTTGGCCCTCGCGGAGCCTGCTCAGGGCTGCCACACCGCACCGACCACACCACGGCGGAGAGCAGTACCCGGCGCTGATCGGCAAGCCCGAGCAAGCAGGGGCGGTGCGCCCCAAGCCTCGAAGGTGGCTTGGCTCCCTCCTTGAAGATTGCGTCATGGCAGGCAGCCCCTGCTGTTGCAGCACTGCAGGCGCTGGGCCATTGCCATCGCGCCCCAGCTCCTGAAGAGCCTGAGCTGGGCGGGGCCGCTTGCGGGGCGGGCCGAAACGTGGCGGGGCCCCTGAGTCGAAAAATCGACGTGCTGGCGCCGTTGCGGCTTGCCCTGCCTCGGCCCTTCTGCGTCCGCGCGGCCGGCGCGTTTCAGCGCACACTGGCTGGATCGAGCAGGGGAGAGGCCTTTGAGGGCGAAGCACGAGGGCTGTTGGATTCGCTCGAAGGGCCGGGGATCCGCTGCTGCGCCCCTGATCTCCAGGTCGTCGTTGTGTTCCACCTTGACCGCCAGTAGCTGCACGCCGCGGGAGCTGCGCTCGGCCAGGGTCGGTCATAGGGCGGTGCCGGAGCGCAAGGTCACCAGCGCCCCTGCCAGCTTCGCATTGGCCTTGCCGGTGGGCGTCGATTTGCTGCCCTTCTCGGCGATGAGCTGTTGCCTCCAGTTGCTCCACTTCGGCCCGCACCGGCTGGCAGCTGCGCCCAAATCGTTGCTCACCCGTTGCTGTTGCCAGCGCAGCAGGCTAAGGCCAGTGCCAGCAGGCGACACCAGGCCAGCAGCCACGGCGGCGCGATTCCACAGCAGTCGGCCCGCGGATCAGGGCGCGGGCTTGGGTCCAGGCGGCAGACCCAGCTCGATTCGCCGCTTCCTGAGCAAGATCCCACTGCGGGAAGCGTGCGGGTCATGCGCCCGCTCCGCCTGGGGCCAGGGCCACTGAGCCTGAGGCAGGGCCGGGCCGTCGCGTTCGCTGGGGCCGAGCGAATCCGCCGCGTTCTCCTCCAGGTCCAAACCAGCCGCTGCAGCGGATCGAGGATTCTCAAACACGCTCCAGGCCTCTCGCGCCCCAGGGCCTCGGCGACGCCCACCAAGCGGCCGGCTGAAGCCGAACAACAAGCAACCGCAACCGAGCGCATCTGCGGATCTTCGCTGGCGCCAGAAGTTCAGGCACTGGCGCAAACGGCCTGATCCAGGGCCCGAGGGTCGGGCGGGCGTGGACGTGACTGAAACTCCGGTATGCCTGGCGGATTCAGGGTCAGCTCGGCACCACCGGCCTGCGCCACTCCGATCAGGGCGGTGAGTTCGTTTGGCAGGCGGCCTCAGCCAGCAGCGGGCGCAATCGCCGCAGGCTCCAGCAACCTGGGCGGCGTCGAGCCTTTCGAAGATCGAGAGACGGGCGATCGCAAACACCTTGTTCGACCCATTCCAGCCACCAACCCGCCCGGGAGGCCGTCACGAGCAGCGAGCAGAGGGGGAAGGCCGGGTTTCGGCCTCCGCCAAGGGAGTGAGGCAGGAGATAGGGGAATCTGGGCGAGTGGGCCAGGCCAGGACGGAGATCGGGGTCGGAATTTTCTGGCCGGCCAGGGCCTCCCTTCGGGGTTTCCTCGGGCCCAACCTCTCGAAGCGGCCACTGCACCACGCGCAGGCTCGCAGGGCTGCTCGGGGCAAGCTGGCGATTTCCACTCGGCCCCCGTGCAGGCCGAGTTCGAGGCATCAGATCACGATCAGGTCGCCCAGGGCGCCTGCGGAGCGGACGTCCGTCCTGGCAGGCGCCCCAATCTCTCTCCTTTT
>Ga0163217_1021676_pt1 | contig 11242 bp, 16 predicted proteins | sample SynspAceP_FD_185933 | JGI IMG/M metagenome (GOLD analysis project Ga0163217, IMG submission 185933) | Saline lake microbial communities from Ace Lake in Antarctica - Synechococcus sp. Ace-P (PacBio error correction) | ecosystem: Environmental > Aquatic > Non-marine Saline and Alkaline > Saline ... | reverse complement strand
GGGGGGCCGCTGGACCTGCTTGAACCGATGGCCGACGCCTTGCTCCGCCTCGGCGTCGAGCGGGCCGTGGTGGTCCATGGCGCTGGGCGGCCTCGGAGGAGCCTCCCTCGCGGGACCAAGCCGTTGCGGTTTGGTGGAGCAGGAGCAGTGCAGGGCCCTGGAGATCGACGCCAGGCCGGCGATGGGTCTGCAGCCCGGCCTCCGTGGAGGCCCTCGCCGCGGCGCACCTGGCCTGAGCCAGCAGATGCCTTGCGCGACGTGCTGCAGGGGCGGCAGCCGCCCAACGGCAGGCTGGTGGCATTGAATTGCGCCTGTGCTCTGGCCGCCAGCGAGGCCTCCTCGATTCAAGAAGGGCTGGAGCAGGCCACGGCGTGCTGGGCACGGGCCAGAGCTGGCAGCGGCTGCTGGGCCTTGCGTGACGCGCTGGATCAAGCGGCCTGCTGCTTGGTGTTGCTGGTGCGGATAATTGGCTTTTAACAAGCTCAGTTTGCCGTTGACTGCCGCCTTCCCCCTGCCCTGGTGGGCGCTGCTGGTGCTTGGGGATGGCACCTTGCTGCGCTGGCCTTGCCTTCGGGCGGTGGAACCGCCATCCGGCGAAGTGGTTTCAAACACCAGGCATTGGACCGGCTATCAGGAGGTGATCACCGATCCCAGCTACGTCGGTCAGTTGGTCCACCTTCACTTACCCGGAATTGGGCAACACCGGCATCAATGCCGAGGATCAAGAAGCCGATTCCCTCAGTTGCGCGGCGTGAATGCCCGCAGCTGCTCCGCCCCAAGCAGCTTGGCGCTTCCAGCGCTCCTTGGCCAGCTGGCTTCGAGCGCCTGGGTGGTGGGAATTCGCCGGTGGATCCCGCGCCCTGGTGCGGCGCTTGCGGACGCCGGCGCATCAAGGGCGATCAGCAGCGATGGCCAGCGATCCCACAGCTGCTGGAGCAGGGGCCAGAGCGTCGATTGGGGGCCTCACCTGGCCGCGCAGGTGAGCACCAAGGGCGCCCTACGAGTGGAACGCAGCTTTGCCAGGCCGGCTTTGATCAACGACCAGCAGGCCCCGTCCAGCGATCCCTTGACCGGGTCGTGGGCGAGCGATGTTCGGGCATCAAGCGGGGCATCCTTGAGCGCCTCGCCGCCATGGTGTTCAGGTGAGCGTTGCTGCGGCTGACAGCGGCCATCGAAGCAGGTGCTGGCCCTGGCCCTGAAGGGGGGCTTCCCTCCAATGGTCCTGGTGATCCAGCCGCCCGTGACGGCCGGCATCCAGCTGGGGGAGAGCTTGCTGGCGCAGGCCGATCTGCCACGTTCGGATCTTGCCTTGGCCCATCGATTTCTTGGCCTGGGCCCTCGCCGGCCAGACCTACAGCTGACCTTTGGGCCACCGGGGTCTGAACCATCCCTGTTGGCGGTCGGGGGCTTTTTTTGGGGATGAGAGATCACCAGCCGAACCACGGCGTTCGCCCTCGATGCCGCCTCCCTTGCCAGGCGATCAGGTTGGAGATCACCCATCGGCAACCTCAACCGACGACACGTGGGCGGCCCTGCGCCACTCGTCCCAACCGGTTTTTGGGATTCAGTACCACCGGAAGCCAGCCCGGGACCCCACGATGCCGATCACCAATTCGGCCGTTTCGTGGCCTTGATTGGCGGAGCGTCGCAGCGCCTGAATCGGCAGAATTGCTGATTTTGTGTTGGCTTTCAGTCCTTCTCCCATTCACTCCCTACACTTCCATTCGCCGTTCACGCCTCGGGGCTTAGGACATTCTGAATTGCAGCGGATTGACCGTGTCTTTGCGGGGTGGGATCGAGAAGCGGTCACTTGCCTGCTGTTCAGGCTTCACGGCAATGGTGCTACTCCGGACAAACCATTCCAAGGACTACGATCGTTTTGACAAGGACAGGCGAGCCTAGCCTGTCCTCCTGGATCTTGACCCATTCGATTTACATCGATTCCTTCCGCCTCGGGTGGGTGCTCGTCAGCTCGCAAGGCTCTGCAGCGCGGACAGCATCCGCTTTCTGGTCGTCGGCAATGCCCGGCGTCGTTCAGACCATCAAGGTTGGTGAGCTCGAGGGAGTTTCTTCATCTCCAGGCCCGACCTCGCCACGCCTTTGGTGCCCTCACCGCCGGCCTGGATCTCCCCACGGCAGAGTGGCTGCGTCGATCCAGGCCAGACGCCGGTTGCAGCGAACCTTTGGTCGCTGCAGCTGGCCCCTGGGCTGGGGGATGCGGTCTGGGAGCTGCACCAGCGGGCGGCCGCTACTTTGCCGGCAGCCCGGTCGCAAGCGACTCCCTGCATCGGTCCGTTGTCGAAGAGGGTCGCGCCGAAGCCCAGGCCGGGGCCCTTGAGCCGCTTTGGGCCCTGCTGAGCCGCCGCCGAACGCGACTGGGTGCGCCGGGGACGGCAACCGGGCGGGCGTGGGGCCACGCGCCGGGCGACCGGCCGTTCTATGGCAGGGCCCACGGGATGTGAGACAATGGTGGGCGGCTCTTTTCTGCGAACCCCGGACGCTTGCACAGCTGCGGTTTGAGATGGAATTCAACTTGAACAGCCCGGCCCCGCCCTTGCCCGATTCTCCCATGACCCCACGGTATTGAAGCGCCGCAGGCCTGGGGAGGAGAGGACGGGTGCATCGCCCGGGGCCCGCCTCCCGCGGCGGTAAAACCGTCGCGGTTCAGTGCCCCAAAAGGGATTGGGCGGGGAGTCGCCCCACTGGTGGATCGGTTCAGGATTCAGGGGGATCGTTCATCAGGGGGGATCGGCTGGAAGCCGTGAGGGCGCGACAACGACAGGCGTGCTGGCGGGCGAGGTCGCCCCGGCCGGGTGATCCGGCGAGGCCGGGTGCCCGCCGCGCCGATTTCGGCGACAGACCAGGCGGCGCGAAGCCGGCCTACCGGCAAGCCTGGCTTTGGCAAAACCCGCCTACGGAAACCCGCTTACGGGGGCAAAACCTTCCTTTGCTGGACAAGCCCTCGTTTGGGGCAAGCCACGTTTGGCCCCGGGGCCAGGGTCAGAGGTGGCGGCGGCCGTCCGTTTGGCGCCGACCGCAGCGGGATAGGCCGAGCTATTGGCCCGTAAGCCGTCGTTGGTGGCAAGCCATGCCTTTTGTGGGCCGGCCGTCCTACGGCAGACAAGCACTTTCGGGGACAGGCCTTCCTGGGGAGAGGCCTTCCTCCGGTGGCAGGCCGTCCTCTGGTGGAGGCCATCGTTGGAGGCCGGCACCTCCTCTTTGATCGGCCCGGCCGCGGCCGGCGGCGCCCCTCCACACCTGCTGGAGCGGGGCGGGACGGGAACATGTTCTGGAGCCCAATGCGCAAGCAGTTTTTGCTCGGGTTCTCCGCGCTTCCGGTCCGGTGGGACAGCGCTGGCCGTGGAGGGGCGCCCGCGCGGGACCATGTTGCTGCGCGGCGCGGCCGATGGCGCAGCCCTGGCCGCCCTGGCCGCCGAAGCTCGGCCAAGGGGCCGACCTCCGCCACCAAGGCTCGCATCTGGTGCACGCCTGAGCTGCGCTTCGCCGCCCGCGCTTCCTGCAGCTGTGCGCCGAGGCCAAGGCCGCGGAGGTGCTGGTTGAAGAGTTGACCTGGGGCACGGCCTGGGCCAGATCACCGGCGGCGCTGTGCACCAGAGGCATTTTGTTGCAGGCCGCTGCCGCCGAAACCTTGTTCTGGGGCACCTTGATCGGGGCTGCCGGGGTCGAGTGAGCCGCCGCTGCTGATGGCGGCTGGATGAGGCCTCCTGGACCGACCCTCACAACCTTGGGGCGAATCGTGCGCAGTGCCGAAGCGCTCGGTGCCCACGGTTGGTGCCTGCCCAGCGGCTGCAATGCCGGCCTGACCGGCTCGGTGGCCAAGGTGGCTGCCGGCGCCCTCGAGCATCTGCCGGTGGCCAAGGTGGTCAACCTCAAACCTGCTCGCATTGAAAACAGTCAAGGACGAGGTTACCGGGTTGTCGGCCTGGCATGAAGAGGCCACCGGTCAGCCTGATCGAGGCCGACTCGACGGACCCTGGTGGTGGTGGACCGGCTCTGAATCCAGGGCCTTCTCGATGCTTCACCCGCAAGCATTGCGACCAGCTGATTCGCATTCCGCTGCGCGCGCCACCCCCAGCCTGAATGCCTCGGTGGCCACGGCCCTGCTTGCTCTATGAAGTGGCCCGCCGGCGGCTGGATTGAAGGTCGATTTACTGGGCACGGGCTCCAGCCCCGCGCCTGTCAGGCCCCAGTTTGCCGAGCAAGGGCCCGCCGGGCTTCCGGCGCCAAAACCCCGCGCTGCTGACGCTTTGAGCACGACGTCGACCCCCTTGAGGAGGGCGCCCAGGCTCTCGGCCTCTGTTGGAGCTGTCAGTCAGATGGACCTGTTGGATCTGGCCGTTCCTGAGGCCGAAGCGGAGCCCGTTGTCTTCAAAGCCGATTCCCGATTCCGGGATCCCGAAGCTTGAAACGGATTCCGAAACCGATTTCGAAGCCGATTTCGAAGCCGAAGCAGAAAAAAGTCGAAGCTTGAAACCGAGCTCAGGCTTCAGGAGGACCCCGACTTCGCCTTTAACCCCCCGCATTCCCGACCAGATCCCGCTGCAGACCACCACCGAGACCAGCTCGCTGGTTCCCCGATTCGTTGTTCGAGCGGAATCGGCACGGACCCAAAGCCACACTCCAACGGCCACGTTGTTCCCGAGGAGGTTAGCGCGCTGGAACCACCCTCGAGCGGAGGCAGTCAAACTTCGAGCGGGACACAATCCTGGGCGAGCAGATGGAGACGGGCCGGAGGGGTTGCCGTCGTCGTGCACAGAGACATCCAGCCGGTGCAGGTCCAGGTCGCAACGCATACGGCCCGTGGGCGATTTCGCAGAATGGCCCGACACCGAAGGGCCCAAGATGAATCCCCGCTTCAGGTCTGCGCGGACTTGCCCAATGGCCTGGGCCTGGGCCTGGTGGGCGAAGGTCGTAAACCAAGGCCCCGAGCTCATCTTATTGTTTGGCCGTTTTTGTGCGCACGGCCGGCACCTGGAGGCCAACTGCCGGCCTTCCCTGGCTCTTGATCTGCGTTCGGAAGCGCCGGCTTCATTGAGCCAATGACCTTGCTGCGGGTGCGCCGGGGTGAGCCGCTTCACCCGAAGAGCTCAAAACCCCGGGTCTGTAGCGTCGCCCCATCGCCGACACGGAACGCCATGGGGGATCGCTGGAAGGCGGCAGCAACTGCAGAGCAAGGAGCTGTCCGCCGCGAGCTCACCGACCACCATCTCGCCCGGATCACGGGCCTTAGACCCACCGTCCACGCCTTTCTGGAGGTCACCGCCGAAGCGGCCCGGCTGTGCCCCGACCGCATCGATGCCGGCCTGGCCGCCGGTGAGCCCTGCTCCCCTGGCCGGGTGCCACTTGGCGATCAAGGACAAACTCTGCACCAAGGGGATTCCGCACCACCTGCTCCAGCGGCATGCTGGAGAACTTTGTTCCCGGCGCCCTACGAATCCACCGTCACCGAACGCCTTCTGGCAAGCCGGCGCGTGCTGTGGGTAAAACCCAACCTCGGACGAGTTCGCCATGACGGCAGCTACGGACGGAGACCTCCGCCTTTGGCCCCAGGCCCGCAATCCCTGGCGACCCCGAGCGGTTGCCAGGCGGCAGTAGCGGCAGTGCGGCAGGCCGTGGTGCGGCGGTGAGAGCCGATGCAGCCCTGGGCTCCGATAACCGGCGGTCGATCCGCCAGCCCGGCCTCCTGTTCTGTCGGGCGGTGCGTCGCTCAAGCCCACTCTTACGCCGGCGTTGAAGCCGTTTGGGTTTGGTTGGCCTTTCGGCCAGTTCGCTCGATCAGGTGGGCCCCCTTCAGCACCAGCGTCTGGCCGATGCGGCAGCCCTGCTCCAGGTGATCGCCGGCGCCGATCTCCCGTGATGGGCACCTGCCTGGATGTGGCCTGTTCCGATTACACCGGCCGCCGTGCAGCAAACCGCGATGGCTGGTCTGCGGTGGGGCCTGACAAGGAAATGCTTCGAGCAGACGGCCTGGCTCCAGAGGTTGCCGCCGCCGTGATGGCCGCCGCCGACCAAGTTGCAGGCCCTGGGCTGCGAGCTTTGGTGGATGTGAGCTGCCCGCGCTTCACACGACGGCATCCGCCTACCTTACTACGTGGATCGCCCGTCGGAGGCTTTCCGCCAACCTGGCCGCTACGACGGCGTCAAATACGGCTACCCGCTCCGAGCAGGCCCGGCAGCTTAGGCTGAGATGACCGGCCCGGCAAGCCGCACCGAAGGTTTGGCGAGGAGGTGCAACGATCGCATTTACCGGTGACTCGGCACCTATGGCCCTGTCGGCCGCGACATGGATGCCTATACAAGAAGCGCAAGCAGGTTGCGCACCTTGATCGCCGCGATTCGACCGGGCCTTTGAGGTGTTTGATGTGCTGCGTCAGCCCGACGGCGCCCACCACGAGGCCTTCGGCTTCGGCGCCCACGCCGATGACCCCTTGGCCATGTTATCTCGGCGACCTGCTGACGATTCGGCGAACCATGGCGGGCCCTACGGCGATCAGCCTTGCCCTTGCGGTTTTTGATTCGCTGGCCTGCCGATCGGCCTGCAACTGTCACTGGCTGTGCTCGAAAAGAACCGCGCTGCTTGCAGTGGCCAACCACTACGGAGGCAGGGCCGCGGCGAGGTGATGGACAGCCGGCCCGAAAGGCGGCCACTGGTGGCCTGAGGAAATCAGAATGTTTGGCTTGCATCGCTGATTGCAAAAACCACGATTAAGGAATCCAGGAGCGTTCGCTCACTTGATCGGAGCACAGACTGCAGTTGCCACGCTCCGGCTGACGAAAGAGGACGGGCTGATTGGATTTACCCAGGGTGACTGGCTCCTTTGATGCCACCCAACCGTGGCAAGGGACATGTTGGAGATAGGACCCACGTGGGCTTTTCCAAGCGCAGGGCCAGATGCCACTGTGGTATTGCCACGGAAACACGATGTCCACGAAGCATCGATTAGTGCGGCCAAGTCATCAAGATTTTTGAAGTTGTCATTTATTGAAGGCATTTTGACTCGATGCCTGTTTGTTGTCTGTTAAAACTGGAAAATTTCGCTTGTTGGGTCTCTCCGTATTGAGCGAAAATAATTGACGTTTAGACCTAGCCAAGGCGCCAGCCAATCCTCATGAGCGGACATCGGACTTAGAAAAGCCCCCAGGCATTGGGGGTGTACTGCGCCAGGAAATTCCCACAGACCAGTTTGGGCTCTCCATGCGATCTTTTTGGATAACCTGATCTTCAAGGCTGATCTGCCACAAGATAACGCTGCCTGGCGAAGGCTGGAAATTCACTGAGCGATTGACGAAAATGTCTGCCTAGGGCTGCCCATGGCATGAAGCCAGCATCTTTCGTGCTGGTTGGTACTGCAGATGGAAATGTTTGAATTTGACCTGCGGTAAGGAGCGCTGCATCAGTGCCAAAGCCTTGGGTCACACTAGGACAATCTGTATGGTCGTGAACTCTTTTCAGGTCCGGAATCATGGTGCCAAAATTTGATTTGGTCGCCAACTTCTTAGTTCTGCTATTACGATGACCCTTTTTTTCCGTTATCTCTTGGGCTGCCATCGCAGGGTGATGGAGTGGAGATTGGCTTAACCGTTTCTGATTCCATCTGTACTCGCAGTTGCTCCCATGGCTTTCGAAAAATTCTTATGGCTGCAGAAAGCATGAGTCAAAAGCGCGTTAGCGTGCTTCGACATGTCACTGAATCCTGTTCAATTGCACGATTCAGGTTTTCCATGGCTTGCATCGAGCTCGGCCCAAATCTTTGAGGCCAACGCTAAATTGTTTATGAGCGTCGGATAATGGGCTGAATGGAGAGCGCTTCGTGAGCAGGATTCATTTTCGTAATCGCCGAATCTGAGTGAGGGCTTGCCAAGATGTGTTGCAATGCACCATGGTATTCATGTCGAAATCGGCCATGCTTTCCGTAGACAAGGATGGCGCTTCAGATTTCCCATGCTGGCCCAAGGCCTGCCCCTAGATTGCTGAGCGCCATCGTGTCGGATGGCATGAGAGTGATTGCTAAATTAGCTTATTTTAATGGCTTCATTCGTGCCGCTTGTCCTTCCATAGATGAGACAGGTTGACATACACAAGGATGTTCTTGGTTTGTGAATGATAAGATAGATATTTTTTCTTCCGCCTCTTTGAAGGCTTTCCGGCCTTGATGAAGTTTGAAGGCCTGCTGTATTAGAAATGCGTGCTTGCCTTGTAAATCGATTGCAGAAGCCCGTCTTGGATGTCCGCAGTTGCTGCTGGTTGGATGACTTGGTTTGTGAAATCCCTGCTGCCTGACCTGCCCCTCCACGCGATCTGACCATTGTTTGAAGATGGACTTACCGCGAAAACCTTACCGATCAAGGCATGGCTTTCAGGATTCAATCTTGGTTGGACAGCACAGGTTCAGCCAAGCAATGGCCTTGAATCCCGGCCCGAGCAAGCAGGGGATTGCGAGCTGTCGTTGGCCGGCGTATTGGTTGGTGTCTCTTATGGGGTTTTGGCTGAGGAAAAGCCCTTATCTTGTTGGTTTCCCCTTAAAAGTTCAGAGGGTTTGTCCAGCTGGTTCAGAAACCGCTTCTGTCGCCCCCAACGCCCTTGCCTTCGTCTCCCCCTCCATAACCACAGCGACTACAGCCTGCTGGACGGGGCCAGGCCAGTTGCGCAGATGGTCGAGCGGGGCTTTGGAGCTGGGTTATGGGCGGGCGCTGGCGCTTCACCGATCACGGTGTGATGTATGGGGCGATCGAAAGCTGCTGAAGCTCTGCACAAGGCGGGCATTTCAAAGCCGATCATCGGCAAACGAGATGTTATGTGATCAAAACGGCTCGATCGATGATCCGCAGCGAAGAAGGAACGCCGTTACCAACCTGGTGGTTGCTGGGCCAGAACGCCACGGCTTATCGCAATCTTGTTCAAGCTCACCAAGCCTCAGCCACGCTGCGCGGGCATGCGCGGCCGGGGCATCTTTTCGCGCGCTGCATGACAAGCAGGGTTGCTCGCCAGTTACAGCGAGGGGGACTGATCTGGCCACGCCTGCCTGGGCGGTGAGATTCCACCCAGGCGATTCTCAAGGGTCGCCCGGATGTGGCCCGCGATCGTGGCCCGCTTCTATCAGGAAGCTCTTCGGCGACGACTTCTACCTGAGATCAGGACCATGGCTCCCCGGAAGACCGGATCGTCAACGGCGAGATCGTGCGCATCGGCTGCCGGCTTGGGCTCGAGCTGATCGCCACCAGATGACGCCCCACTACCTCACCCGCCACGAGTGGACGGTCCCCACGGACCGCCCTCCTCTGCGTGCTCAACCGCAAGCTTGGTGAGCGGACGTTCAAACCGCCTGCGCTATTACGGGCACGAATTACATCAAGAGTGAGGAGGAGTGGGGCGGCTGTTCGCCGGCCATCTCGAAGCCTGCGGTGTGGCCCGGGGCGATCGCCAACCCCGTTTGTGGTGGCAGGACAAAGTGGAGGCCTACGAACTCCTCGGGCCGTCAGCAGATTGCCCCGCTTCCGGATCCCGCTGGGCGCATACGGCGGTGAGCTATCTGCGCGAGGTGAGCGAGCAGGGCCTTGCGGCCAGCGTCAGGGCTTGCAGGATTTCAGACCCGTTCGGGCTCTGTATGGCGAGCGGCTGCCTTGAGCTGCAGGTTGATGGAGGCAGATGGGCTTCCCCACCTACTTCCTGGTGGCTGGCGATTACAATCCCGCTTTGCCCGCGAGCAGGCATCCGGTGGGGCCGGGCGTGGCTCGGCGGCCGGCTCCCTGTGGCTACGCCCTGGGGATCCGGGGCGCTGGATCCGGTGAAGCACGGCCTGCGTTCGAAGCGCCTTCTCAAAACCCGGAGCGCCAGTCGAATGCCTGACATCGACACGGACTTCTTGCATCGAGCGCCGCAGCGAGGGTGGATCGAGTATGTGACGGAAGCGCTATGGCGCCGACAAGGTGGCCCAGATCATCACCTTTCACCGCATGACCTCGAAGGCGGATGCTTTCAAGGACTGTGGCCCGGGTGCTTCGACATTCCCTATGGCGATCCGACCGCCTCGCCAAGTGATTCCTGTGGTCGCGCGCAAGCCCGCCCATAAAGCTCGCCGAGATGATCGGCCCCGATTCACCGGCGCCGGGAATTCAGGCGAGAAGTCTATGAGAAAGTCCGGTGTGCAGCGCTTCGGTGTGGATATGGCCCGCCGGAACTGAGGGCACCAACAAAACCTTTGGTGTTCATGCCGCCGGAGTGGTGATCTTCGCGGAACCGCTCGCTGAACTGGGCCGCTTGCGACGGCCAACAACGACCGGCCAGGTAATCACCCAATTACTTCATTGGAAGACGTGGAGGCTCGATGGGGCTGCTGAGATGGACTTTCCTCGGGTCTGCGCAACCTCACCATGATCGAGAAAACCATTGGATCTCGTGAGCAGAACACTGCGCAAAGGATCGATTCCTGATTTGCCCTTTCCGGCCTTTGGACCGACGCCACCTTCGCCTTGCTCGCCCGCCGGCGGATCTCGAAGGTATCTTCCAGCTCTCGAATCGAGGACGCATGCCGCCAGACGTGCCGCGATCTCAAGCCCTCCTCCTCGAAGACATCTCTTCGATCCTGCGTGTATCGGCCGGGCCCGCTCAGATGCCGCCTGATACCCAGTTCATCAACCGCAAGCACGGCCGTGAAGCGATTTGAGTTCGCCCTGTTCCGGCGCTGGAGCCGATCCTGAAGGAAAACCTACGGGATCAATTGGTGTATCAGGAGCGATCATGCGGTCGCCAGGGATCTGGTGGTTATTCCACTCGTGTGAAGCCGACCTGCTGCGCCGGGGCGATGGGCAAAAGAAAGTTGGCCGAGATGTAGAAACACCGCCATCAGTTCGTGGGAGGGTGCCCACTCCGAGGGTGTGAATGGGCACGGGTGGGCTGAAGCCTTGTTGAGCAGGATGGTGTTGTTTCGCTGAATACTGCTTCACAAGAGCCATATCCACCGCCTACGGCGCGGTTAGCGTTACCAAACGGCTGGACCTCAAGGCGCACTTCGCCGGTTCGCCTACATGGCGGCGCTGCTCTACGGTCAATTGCCGGGCCGAGCACCCAGCAAGTGCGTGCAGTCCTCTCTCTCGCAACTTGTCAGGCGCTATCATTGACTGGCATCGAGGTGATGCCGCACCGACCGCAATGCCCTCGCATCGACTTCACCAACCGGTTGGAGCGCATCCGTTTTGCCTCTCGGCGGTTTCGCAACCTCGG
>Ga0163217_1014021_pt1 | contig 11242 bp, 15 predicted proteins | sample SynspAceP_FD_185933 | JGI IMG/M metagenome (GOLD analysis project Ga0163217, IMG submission 185933) | Saline lake microbial communities from Ace Lake in Antarctica - Synechococcus sp. Ace-P (PacBio error correction) | ecosystem: Environmental > Aquatic > Non-marine Saline and Alkaline > Saline ... | reverse complement strand
GCTAGTCCGAACGCCGTCGATGATCGAAAACAAAGAACGAGAAAAAACGGTCACGTTGGAAATCATGCGCGGGGCGAACTGGCGTGTTGGCCCGACGTCGATCGATTGCTTCGTCGGACTCGCCGCCGCGCTACCCGGGTACACTCTCGATCAGACGCAACTCGTCTCGGAACCTTACGACGTCATACCAATCTCATTCGCCAAACAATCCGAGAAAGATGACACCAAAGACCAACGCAATCCCCTACGCCGCGCTTATCGCGAAACGATGCCCAACTCAATCCAGACCGGGACGGACTGTTCCGGCTCGGCACGATTGCGAAAGTGCGTCGTCACCTTACATTCCAGATTCCGCAATCGGCCGCGACCAAGCCCGATCGTTATGTGCCTTCCCCGGCTTGAGCGAAAGCCACCTCACAAACAACTGGACGTCGCTGACAACCGAAGACTCGAACGACGAGGCAAACTGAAAGGCGACGACCGAAGAACACTCTCGACGAAAAATCGAGCCGAGCAAAACCGCCACCGCCACGGATCAAACGGTTTCGCTACGGAGGAATGTATTGATTGATTTACTGTGGACGAACCCCGAGCTTCGGTCTTGACCAGGCCGGCACGCCCGGTTACGCCATCGTGATCGGCGTGCCTGCGTTGCTCTGCTCGGATGTTGGCGATGGGTGGTCGTGTTGGTTACCGTCGTCGTCTCCCCGCAATCGAGCATCAAATCCAGCGCCGATTCACGATTCCCGATTTCACTCACACCCGACCGGCGCGGCCCTGATGCTCCGGCGGATTGGAAACAAACAACACGCGGCGAAGAGCTGGTTCCGAAAAAGAACGCTACCGGAATTGCGCGAAGTCGACATCAAAACGCGATCCAGACAAGAGCATTTTCGCCGACGCGGGCCGTCAACGCGGATCACAATAAAGAACACCGCAACGACCTCCCGCCCCACCGTTCAGCGAATGGACGCAAGCGGTGTCAAATATGACTTGAATCTGACAAATTCCTCCCGCAGACTTGGCCAGGTTCAGGAAGCGATTGGTACTTGCTCGTTCTCGTGTTCCAGGGTGGTGGATTTTTCAGGCATGAACTCCTGCCTCCAAAAAAATCCGAGTATCCTTGAATGGGACTTGACTGCGGCTGATGGACATGAAACGCCAATCTCCTCTTGGCCCCACTGAATCTGCGTGAGACCGTATGTCAAAACCTTTTTTAGGGTGGATGGCCACGAGGACCATCATCTCATGATAGTGAAACCACTACGAATCCCGAAACAAGATATGAAGGCTTCGTTTGGTGACAACCTCGTAGCCGAAGTCGCCAGACTTTGGATTTTGAATCACCGGGTGGAAATCTAAATCTTTGGCGAGAACGGGCTACCCTAAGATTAAGCTGTCCCGGACCATTCGTGCTGAAAATTGGTCTTTCTCAATCCATTCGGTATCCAGAATTGAAACGGCCTCGCTGATTCCTGTTTCGCTCCGTGCTGATGATGGTCACCGTCGGCGATCTTGCTAGCTGAAGATCGATTTCGCTGACCCGAAGGGTGGCGCGAATTGTCACGTTTCATCTCAGCAGCACCTCTCAGCACTTGGAGATTGCCGCATGCGCAGGTCGCCGGTACTACAGGGCCAGTTAGGTTGATGTGGACAAGGTTTGGCCGACCGTCCCGTCGTACGTTTATGCCTGTGTCGAGAATGGGGGACTCGCACGCTGCGCAGCGCCCGCACTCGATCGTTATTGAGCGAATCCCGTAAGAGTGATTTGCGGAGATTCAGTTCTCGACCCGATGGCCAGCCTCTGGAAAAACGTGGCGGTCACACGTTCAAATGCTAGCGTCATTGGCGTTCCGTCTTGGCACTGCCGTTAAAGCAATGCGCTGGCTGGCGAAACGCAGCGATGGTCCGATCGACGTCATCGCACAAGGCTTCAACCGTCGGACCATTTCGTCTTGGGAAGATGGAGCGGAAGTATCGCGAGATTGTCGAACGTATTTTTCGCGGATCACGTTCGAAAGTGCCCTGCGCGCCTCATTTTGGATACAGGATTGAACCCACATCAATGCGCAAAACGCACACGATACGTGCCTCCACACGCAGGGCGCACACATCGGAACTACGGCCGGCCACTAAAAGGGCCGTTCACCATTGTTTCAGTGGAACCACGTAGCCAGCGTCTCTCCAGAGACGCTGAGAATGAATCGTCGACCGACGCATGTTTGCCGGAACGCGTTGGCCATTCGGCGAACCCAAAAGAACGTCGGAGCGTGCCGCCTACGACGCTGCGGATCTCGACTCGTTCGGCAACGAATTGCAACGGTTTCGTCTTCGCGGTCGTAAACGCCGATGCATGTTTGATAGCCGCCCGGATTGGTTCAAGGCGTTGCGGTAGGTGCCATCGCTCAGCCCGTACTTGCCTCGTTCGCGAATCGCTTCGTCGACGGACGTGGGTAATGGCGGCGTGCAAGCGAGGTCCACTTGTGACGTGTGATTTTTTTGCAGACGGTCTGCGGACGGATGCGACGGGACGAACAGGATTTTCGACCGCGTAGAGGTTGCGATCCCCGCCACGACGGTTTGATCGAAGTTAGCGCCCCACCTTGATCGCCCGAGCACTGTCGACGAGTCGGTTGCGGAAGCGTGTCGCAGCGATGTGGAGAGCGTCTTCGCCGAGGGCGTGCATTGACGTTTTGTTTCGTTACTCGTCGGGGTCATTAATCGGATTGGTTACGCGAGGGCCGCGACGGTCCCAGACGAGTAACCTCCAACCCTATGTGTTGGAGGAACGGGTGGAAGAGTTCGAGGCAGAGTTGGTCGAGAAGCGAAGTGGATGCGCATTCGCAAGGTGATCGCACGCCGGGGGGGCGTTCGGCGAGTAAAACGAGTCCGCTCATCCGAGTTCGATCACGAGTCGGTCCCTCGTTTTCGAAAACGGATCATCACTTCCGTTTGCCTCGCCGCTCGATCGCGGTGACGGTTTGGTGCTTGCAGTCGGCGGTGCATACGTTGGGCCATGTCCGGTGTCGATCCAGACACGGTCTGCAAATCGCGGGGTTGTTCGATCGTGACGACGCTGATTGGGCTAATGATCGAGTGAATCCCGGGCACGATCGTTTCGACTCTCGGTTAGTTCCGGCATGGGTCTCCGTCGCTGTGTTTCCCAGGCGGTGATTTTTTGCTCGTGCGTGGGACTTGCAAGCTAGCCGCCTTGCATACGGGATTGAATTCTTCCGAGTCATCGACCACGGCAGGAGTCCGCAGGCGTTTTGGCGGAGGAAATCCGAGGTTCGAATTTATATCGGTCGAGGAAGCTTCAGTACCGAGTAAGTAACGGTTCGGCTTTCGCGTGATCGGTGTAGCACGACGGCTTCGACGTTCCCTTGGCTTCGAATTTGGCCCACTCGGACACTTTCGAGTATCACACGGCGGACCGGTAATTTGAGTTTCCGTTGGCGACAAAACCAATTGAAGCACTGGGGCAATCGCTTCGGCATGACGATCTGGAGTTTCGCGGCTGACGGTGCAGCGGGGGAGCGTATTTAACGTCGCACCACTGTCGATCACCATCCGGATCGGCCTTGTTGGTGACGCTTACATCGTAAGCAGGGAACCCACCGGGCGCGACCTCGAGCGAATGTTCTTCTTGGGAAACACCTCTTTTCAAAATCTGCGTAACCGCGTATCGAGTTGCACGGCAGAAATTTGGTTGGATCCGAATTCTTTCGGCGACATCAAAATTCGCGTGCATGACCGTTGCATGGCGATTTTGGGGACTTGCGGGTCGTCGAGCTTGGGAAATCGATGTTGGCGCTCAGTTCGTCGACGCGTTTGCGCTGCTTGGGGAAAAAACCCGTTTCGGCGTACTTTTGCGGATTGATTAAATGCCGCGCGAACGGACTCGACGTCTTTAAACCTGAAGAGTGCGCTTGTTTGCGCCAGTTCACCGATGCGAGTCGGGGTGGGTTGGCATCATGGCGAACGATTCCGGTTGATTACCTGCGACATTCGATCCGCGCGAACTCGTGCGAGTTGCAGGTTCAGTTCCCGTCTGTGGTGAGTTTGTCGATTTCGGCGACGGATTGATGTCCGACATTGTTTGGGCTTCGGGTAAAAATACTTTTTGTTCGAAGGGCCGGAGTTCCCTGGCGGGCGGCGGTGATGCCCGCTGAGTAACCGGTCTCAATTCGGAACCGCCTCGGTTGCTTTGGATCGCCTTGCCGCTGCGGGCGGAGGCCGGCCTGTTTTTCGCACCGCGTCGGCCTTGTCGACACGCGGGCGGGTAGGACCACTCGCGACGACGCAGTCTCGGCATCGCGTGTTGCAACACCGGGATCGTCTTCGGCTGGTGTCGGCCGCAAACAGGAATCCCGAACCGGGCATGAGCACCGTGCTCGGAGAGATCAACCGCCAAGAATGAAATCGCCACCCCAATGGGTGGCGCGGGACGTTCGAAAAGAGTGTGGGGTACATCGGCGCGTCCATCAAAGGGTTTTCAAATTACAGGAACACATTGTACGCTAATGGCGTGACGTTTTTTAATTTTCGATCCCAAAAACGCCGGAGGCTTCAACGCGATGGACGTTTCCAACATGAAAACGGTTCCCTGATGAAACTGTCCGACTTGCGGTCGAAAATTTTTGGTCCGACGAAGACGCCCGGACGCCGCCTTTTTGCCCAGCGAACGGTTTGCCAATTAATTGATCTCGGGAGGTGTTTTTTAACGAGGAAATCCGTCTGCCGCACGACGAAGGCGAACCGGGGGAGACTTCCTGTCGAATTACCGCGAGATTCGGACGGATTAAGCGACAGCGAACAAGAAAGACGCTCGATTGAGCGGCTGAGCGGAAAAGTCGTCAAGACTTTCGTCTTTTAGGTAGTGATCGAATCTCTGACGAGATTCCGCTACGCGTCTTATTCATTTCGGCTGTCGCTTAGCATGGCGAAGAATTGCCCCACGCGAGTGACCTTGCCGATGCCAACCCGCTCTGCGTCACAATATGGGCGTGAACCTGACCTCCTCGACCGGAGTCTGTGGTTTCTCGACGACAGCCTTTTCTTATGCGTTTCAGGGCTCGAGATCGATTCGCGGGCCCGACCGAACGGGAAAGGTTTCTTCTTTTTGAAGTTCGCAAATCCCCCCCCAGGATTGACTGACATGGATTTTGAATCCGTCCCGAGTGGACCCGAGAGGGCTACAAACAAAATCAAGGGCGCAGATTCATTCAACTCGAACACGTCAACATGCCGTTAGTGGTCGAAAAGGATTTGCCGAGGCACGCCGAAGAGGGCGATTTTGAAGGAGAACGGCCGGAATACCATGCCCAAACGGAAAAACCAAGCATATTGATGGCCAAAATCAACGAAACTCAAGGAACAAAATCGCGCGGGCGTCCCCAATCCATCGACCCCTCGAAACTCGCCCAAAAGGTGAGTCGTGTTCGGAATGGCACCGTCCTACGGGTTCGAAGATGATGCCTACGCGGTACGAAAGAGCCAGTTCACGCTTCGTCGGTGCCCGGCGATGAGGGATTACGACTCGGTGAGAAGACTTGGTCAACCAGTCCCTTTCGGTCAAGGGTTGTTGGGGCAAGGGAAAGTAGGCGCCCGTCCCGAGGTCCGATGTGCCAGCGGCAAGATGGAAGTTCAAAAATCCTTTAAAATCTTCGGGTCGGACCTCTAAGTCGAAATTGAAATAAATCCCCAAACAAAAAAACCATTTCAAGGATTGGCAGATGCAAAATCAGAACAATAACGGCAGAAAAAACTCGCCCGCAAGAAGACAAGGAACTGCAAAATTAACACGGCGGCGTGGCACAGCAAAAGCAGCAAACTCGCCTCCGGTGGCGGGTAAGATGTCGTTCGCAGCCAACGGCAAAAATTCTGGACTGCATTGATGAACGAAGCCGACCCAAGCATGGCGGACGGTGCTGTTTCCCGCCAGGCGGCTGTATGGTTCAGATCGCACAGGTCGCGGTGTTCTTGCTTCGAACCTGTACTGCCTCGGTTGTCAAAGACACGATGCGGACTATTGAGGCACCGACGCGTTACAACGAGTTTCCGCTTGAGAAACGTAGTTTCGAGCCAAGGGCTCGAGCGAATCAGTCCCGGCATGCGCCTGCGGAGTCGTCGAAGCGCGGCCGTTGAATACGCCGATCGTTTTGCAATCGCTGCCCCACGCCGGTATTATTCGCAAAAATGGATCGCGATTATTGGGGCGACGTGAGTGCCCGAACCCGATCTGACGGACGCGTCGAATTGGTAGGGAGGGAAAAAACCGATTTACGGTTTGCCGGACCGCAACATAGTCCGAATAACAGAGGTCGACTCTCTGGCAGAAAGCTCGAAGCCTCCGCTGTGACAGCCGAAGAACTAAGACCTCTTGTTAGGGCAGGTCCGGCTGGAACTGTCTCTTCGAAATGAGTGGCGAAAGCGATGCTCCAATGAACCTGAGCGACCGCGGGCGATGTCGTGGAAATCGACGAGGAAATCGACGAGGGAGGCGTGGCCGCATCTGTCGTTCACGAAAGCCAGGGCTACCGATCGTGAAAGCCACACAGGCTGGGCCGATTAAAAAATCGGCGGTTGCGTGGTTTTCGTTTGCGTAGATTTTGTACGGGAGCAGCGGAACTGTTGGCTTGGCTTTAGCCAGGGAATCAGCCCCTGGATGGGTTCTCCATCCCAGGCGGTTTCGCACGATCACGGTATGATCGCCGCGGACGCAAACAGAACTCCGGTGGCCCGGATAACCGCGAAAGGTTTCTCAGTACCTGCAGGATGCCGCCGTTGCGGTAGTAACTGGCATTTCGACGGGCGTGTCGATGCGGACGCGGGCAGAGAAAAACTCGGTCTTCTTGGACCGGACGGGGTCCGATCCGCGTGACGGTGAATCAAACGAACGGGCGGCGGTTCGATTATCGTTGGATAACGCATTGAAAATGTCGAACGTTGCTTCACCGGAGAGGACCGATTGGATTCCCAAGTCCGACTCCTCGGCGAACTCCAAACGGCAAACACGCCCATGCCGACGAGGTTGGCTTGCGCGTGAATGGCCGTATCGAAGCTCGCCGACGATGGACGGCCTTGACGCCTCAACATCATCGTACCTTTGGCGGGCCCGAGTCGCGGCTGCTTGCCGGGGCCGTATTTTCGGCGCCGGCAGAGGACGACCAATGGGGACGGTTTGTCGGCATTGGTATTTCACTCGACGCGTCGTAGATGCTCATCACCTCGCGTCGGACGGCAGGTTGACGGGTCACGCCGCTCGTGCCGGGGCGAGTTGGTGCGAATGCGGAATGTTAGCGAACGTGCCGCGAAACCATCACACGATCGGTACACGACGTGACGAACGACGTGGAAACTCTGCGGAACCTCGACGCCAGTTTTCTTGCAGGTTAACGTAGCTCCGGCCGGTCCGTCCGGACGCGATCGCGCCGGCGCGGGTGAGGATGTGATTCCGTCAGTTGACCGAGGTCGGCGAGCAGCGCGAGCAACGCGAGCCCCGGATCGGCCCGATGTTCGGGATCGCTTCGCCGGGTGTGACGTGATCGAGGAAGGGCGAGGTATGAATGTACGTGCTCTTTTCGTTCCCACCGGCGGTACAACGCACCCCGGCGGATCGATGTCGCATCCACAAATCGTTTGCCTTGAACGGCGGCTTCGTATTCGCGGGGTTGAAACATTCCGGTTGGATGCAGCGTGGGCGATCGAATCTCGCGGATCTCTTCGAGGCGGTCGCCAGATCTCTCTGAGGTAAACGTCTTTTGCCGTCGCTGGCCCTGCCGAGCGGTTCGGTATCGAGTCGATGTCGGTCGTTTCCAGCGGAGGCGTAGGGGCGAAGACCAAACGGGACTGGCGAGATAGTTGGCCTTGGTCAACGGGTTCACGCGAGCCTCCGAAAGTTGCGGCGATTGCCCCGCACCAACACTGCCGAGGCATCAGGTTCGCTTTCCTTGATCGCCCTTTGCCGACCGGTTTTTACAGGCAGCGGCCGGAGTTGTCCGATGCAGGTGTGTTGCATTCCGTGAACCGACGGTATTGAAACCCGAGCTTCGCGTCGGAGGGCCGGCGGTCAGGCCGGCTTTTGGTTGCAGGTAATTCGGTTGACGACGCGTGATCCCGGAGCCGATCGCGATCACGCGTGTCCTTGACGTGCGACGGGCCACCGTGAGGCCTCGTTCTGGCGGCAAGTGTTGGCCACGAGTCCGTTCACCGACTCATGACGGGACGCGTTGGACGTGTTGGTACACGAGGTGATCGCGTGCGATTCACGAGGCTGCCGTTGCGTGATCTCGCTTGCTGGTCCGCTTGTTCGCGAGACTTGCGCGGACGCGGGATCAAATCTTCGGGGCGAGTCGAAACGGATTTGCCGACACGGGGCCGGGTCAACGATTTGTTGAACTCGTGTTTCTTTGGCGAGGAGGGCATCCGGTCTTGCGGTCGATTTCCGGCCCGCGAGGCTGGGAGACGACCGTCCGAGGGCTCTGAGTCGACCAGGGTTTCGTGTTACATTCAGTTCGGGCCGTCGTCGACGCGGGAACAGACCTTGTCTGGCATAGGCAGATATCGACAGAGAGTTCGACGTTCTCTTTCGTCGCGGTCGTTACTCGCCGCCAGGTATCAGCGAATGACACTTGTGACATCGTCGACGGGGAAGAAAGCCCATGGCTCGGCTCCGTATTCGGGGGCACAATGTTGGCGATCGTGGCTCGAGTCGGCGACGCTTCATTGGCGTTCATGCCCGGCTGTCCGATAAGAATTCCGACGAACTGCCACGACACGCTTCGCCGCGGAGGATTTCGACGACGCGGAGCACCATGTCGCCGTCCGGTGGCTCCGCGCAGGGGATCTCGGCTGGTCAATTCGAACCGATGACTTCGGGCCATCAGCATGTACGCGGCTTGGCGAGCATGTTTGGCTTTCCGCTTTGATCCCGCCGACGCCCCAGCCGGAGCACGCCGAAAGGCCGTTGATCAATCGTCCGCTTTGTGCCGTATTCTCTGCTGGTGGTACCACGCAGCGTTGTTCGCTGGCACGGCGACCGGGAACCGTTGTTCCGTCATGAGTGATCGCGACGACGCGGGCGAGGTATCCAGGTTGACTGGTGAACGATTGCGCCGGACCGTTTGGGGCGCGACGACGCGTGAAGCTTATCGAACGCTTGTTGGCCCCAAACGCAAAAACTCGTAGCGTTCTTGTTGCGTTTGGAATTCCATTTCGGACGTTAGCGGGAATGTGAGTGCCCCTTCACTGCCGAAAGAAAAATCGACTGGACGGAGTGGTCGATGACCATAAGCATCGACGGGAAATCAGCGGCAGCCGTTAATTTTTTGTCGGATCCACCACCGGATTCTGCGTGGGCATCGCCGAGCGCATTGTTCGGCGAGGTCAACGACAGCAGGGGACCGCCGGTATGAAAAATCTTGCAAAACGACGCTGGTAGGGTTGAACGGCACTCGTGACGGTTCGACCTTGGTGGCTTCCATCCGGGCGAGGTTCTTACATCGTCTTGTTGAGATGCTGGAATCGTCGCAGTTTACGCAGCGACGGCGTCGAGCAAACACCCGCGAATCGAGAACGGGCAGCTGGTCGATTTGTCCGAGGGCCCTGTTTTTTGTAACGCTGTCGACGTCGATAGAGGGCGGCTTTTGCCCGAACGGTTTTCGCAAACTGATCGCGTGCACCCGCAACTAAATCCGCACGTCACTAGTAGGTTCCTTCCGTCCGAGAGTGTCAATGATGTTGTGGGTAGGTTCCCGCCCCATGAGTTCCGCGGCATCGCGGTGGTTGATTTACAATGACCTGACCGCGCCAAGCCGAGGTACATTCGCAGTGTGCACTCGCGTGCGCAGTCGGGTTTGTAATGTCACGTGTCGGCCTTCAATATTGAGGCCCGCTTCCGAGTTTTACAGTTAGCAACGCGGCCCCGAATTGTCTTGGCCTGCAAAAAAAACCAAACGCCCCCGAATTCCAACAGTTCAGCGATTGATCTGAAAAAAACGAACCCAAAACGAAAACCCGAACACGACCCCCACGAGTGATTGAAGAAGAACGTGTTCCATCGGCCTTCGATTCGGGCGAGTGGCGAGCCGATCGAGCCCGGGTTTGCGGAGATCCACCTGGAACAGGAAATCGCTACGCTGGCGAAATTAGCGGCCCGGGGGCGTTCGACGAGATGGTGAATTTCCGCCCGAACGGACGGGCCGAATTGCTCTCGCCCGGTGTGGCCGAGAAGATGCGATTCCACCGAGGCCGGAAAAATTCTCTTCGATCGGTGCGTGCTCGAGACCGATTTATCTGGCGCAACGGGGTGATCCGAGTCCGCCTGCACGACGGGGGCAATTGATGTTGTTCGTCCGATTTGGACTCGCCGGCCGTGGTTTGGACGAGCGGCAGGTCGAATCCGGGCGGACCCGAACGCGAACTCGCCCCTGGAAGCCATCGGCTGCCGCGGCCGGAGATGCGCGGCGGGACTCGTGCCGGGTTCCGGTCGGTCGCGGTGTGTCGGAGCCTGTAACTTTCGCTGGCGATTTCCTCGTGTTGGACCGTCATTTCACGTTGCCGCGATTGCGGTCGGTTGCCCGGTCAGCGATCCGTGAAATCGCATCCCTCTGCATCCGGGCACCTGTGACTTGCTGGGGAGAATCGTCACCGACGTTGTCGCGGAATGGGGTCCCCGCCGGCACGGTTTTCGCTGTTGCATCGCCGCGCGCGCCCTCGGACTCCGATTGCCCTGCGTTAACATCCGGCGATTGCCTCGGTCGGGTTCACCGTGCAGTCCGGTCGGCGGATCGGGCGATTGGCCGAAGCCGCTTGCAACGTTCCTCGATCCGATCCCTGGTGTTTGCGGGAACTCGCAGCACCAACCCGGTCTTCCTCGCCCCGGTCGGCGGTGGGACCAGGACTGGCGAAACCATTCGCGACCGCGTTTCGCCGAGTCGCTTGCGGTTTGGCAACTGGCACATGTGTACCAACCCGGTCGTGTGGTTGAATGCTCGATCGCCAGAGCCGGAATCGTTCACTCGAGCGGCACTTCGTGCACCGACGGTCGATGGCCCGGTCAGGCGCCACTGCCGATGTTGAGACGGCTCCCGTTCGGTCGGGGAAGGCGTTTCGACAAGGGCGTTTGTCGATTGCGAACAAACGTCGGGCGTCCAGAAATTGTTCGCCCCGCAAAATCGATAAACGAATCTGCGAACCGCGAAAATTCCAGTGAAGGCATACCGGAGCCTTGGCATCGTCG
>Ga0163217_1096750_pt1 | contig 11243 bp, 7 predicted proteins | sample SynspAceP_FD_185933 | JGI IMG/M metagenome (GOLD analysis project Ga0163217, IMG submission 185933) | Saline lake microbial communities from Ace Lake in Antarctica - Synechococcus sp. Ace-P (PacBio error correction) | ecosystem: Environmental > Aquatic > Non-marine Saline and Alkaline > Saline ... | reverse complement strand
TTTGTTGGGAAAAAAGTGGGCTTTGCCGGATCATGCCCATCGTTTACCTCAACAGTTACGGGGTGGGCGCACCTGCGTCCAAACCGCGTCCCCTTGGCAAGAACCCTGAATGCAGAACCAAACCAGTACGTGTGTAATGGATGAACCATTTTCTGCATTGGATGCGTGACACGCTATCGATTGCAAGCATCTAGCTTGCATCTACTGCAAGGACAAAACCGTTGTTTTAATTACCCACGACCCACAAGAGGCGATTCGCCTTGCTCACCCATATCTACATCATGCAAGGAAATCCCAAGTACGCGGCTGCTTTAACGACGCTTGAGTCTTCTACACCACGTACATTCGATGCCGAAGGTGCACAACTTCAAGCAGCGCGAAATTATTGGGCACCGGTTGTTTGTGGGAGCATGATCATGGTGCATCAAGGGCAGATGTGGCCGGGGGGATGAAAAATGAGCAGATAAATTTCGTTAGATACCGCCTAAAGCACATTCAAAAAGAAAATAGGAATGCGAGTCCTGCATTCCTTTGCCGCTCCGTATTGTCGGTGCAGCCTTTTCGTTATTTTGGGCGCACGGTTTTGTGGCAAGCCGTCCCGTGTGGTTCCTGTCTTTGCTATGCCTACGTTATTTTCTACCGGGCACGTTAGACGTCTTCGAAAAAGCACTGCAACGACGAGAGGTTTTTCTTTTTTAAACCATTACGCTTGGTTGACGGGGGCAGAAATAGTACTCGGGCTTATTCTTAGGTCTGTTTATTGGGACCTGTTTTTTGCCCTTACAAATGTTGTTGTTTTAAGCGATAAAAACGCTGGTTTACTGCTATTTTAATCGCAGTCAGGCGATTCCGGTTTTTTTGCTATCGCACCACCTGTTGATGATCTGGTTGGGCTATGAGGCCTCTCTCTGAAGACCTCTTGTGATGGCCCGCGATCACATTTTTTTCCTGTCACTACCTGTTGCCTACGCACGGTTACTTTGCGAATACGCCGTTTGGGTTATCTCGATCTTGTCCAAAAACCAGGGGCTAACAAAGTGGCAGAGACTCCTCATATTCAATTTCCCGCGTCTTTACCCACGCTTTGCGCCGTCTGGGAATTCGTGTCGCCGCTGGTTGATGCGCCTATATAGGCCAGTAGCAGCGGGAATGGTTGGGTTCTAGCGAAGGCTTTGGGTTTATTCTAAATGTTGCAGGCAATTGCCCGGATTGATGATCCGATGAGATGTTCGGGCGTTGCTTATTTTTATCTTTGGCTGTCCGTCTCACTTATTTTGTCACCGATAGGTTATTAAAAAAAATCATTACCGTGGGCATTTAACATTGACATAACGAAGTTTACCTTGCCCAAAAAACTGGACCACTTACCAAACTTACTAGGCTTATATTACTCGCGGAACAAGAAATTCCTCAAGGCAAAAGATACTACTCACGATCCGTCGATGATGCCAGGTATAAAGAAAATTGTCAGTTGGTTCGTAAGCGACCGGGTCGCATTCAAATACCCCGACACGCTGTTATGAACAAAAAACGATGAGAAATTTTATCTACATTAATGACACCGTGTCGGACATCTTTTAACCATACTAAAGGATATGAGAGCTAACAGTAGACTAGAGTAAAAGAGTATGCGATATAAGAGCAGCTGTGCATTGTGGTCTGTTTAGAGCCGTCTTTGTATGTCTGTCACTGAGTCTAGCACAAGCAGAAGAGAAAGTAATAAACATCTTACCTGATCGTATCGAGGCATGGTGTGTCAACCCAAAACATGGCCCCTATCGTGGATTGCCAAGTCGAGACTGAGGTTACTTTAGAGGTATCAAGTATACGGTCTTGATAGTAGGTATTATATACGAAAGAGCCCTCAGACAATCCAAGCATCGCTGTTCTTATATGTCTCAGACATGTCTCGTGGCCGCAGTGAACCAAGGATGTAATATCGATATTTTGCGTATCTATCAAATATTCTTAAAGTTTAACCTATATCCCTGTGGCCGCTGTGTTTTTACCACAGGTACATTCGTGACGGCAACCTTGATCTGCACAAAACACCAGCTTTCGAACCTACCGTCTTACCGTATCTAGTACACTCAATAAACTGACGCATCGATGGCACTCAGAACTGACTTGAGAGTGTGTAAAAAATCTGCGCGTGCGTCTGTGAGGACCGGTACGAGTAGAAGCGATTGTCGGCACCATGGTGTGCAGCACAACGGTGTGTGAAATATGAAGATGTACAAAATCATTAATATCGGGGTATGGGCACTGTCGGACGTCTCTTGCGTCATAGGTAAAGTGGATGCAACAGTGGTCCGAGGATGCGTTTTCCTTGTAACTCTTGCAAGCCAATCCTAATTATTGCTGATTAGAGGCGATGATGTATGCAAGTAGCTATGTAAGTCTTTCCCACGAAAGATGGAAGAACCGGCGCCAAATGGTCTGGTTTAAAATAAAAAGTCATATCAACGTACCTGTTTATGATGGGCTGGGTCTTTGTTGCCCAATGCGAAACCCGCTACGACAGGAGGTGGCTGAAATATCAAACGCATTTCGGAGATAAAGCGAATCGCGCGAGCTATAGCCACCGATCTACGTCGTTAAGTGCGTCCACAAGCTATCCAATAGGAACGAGTTTCTGGGCGTACAAACCAGACACTTTAAACAACGACTAATAGAATTGGCTTGGAAAGGACGTTGACGCGTTTTGAGACGTCTCTGCGACATCCATCACGCCGAGTACTTGAAAGAGCGTCTATGAACCGACTATGCCCAATTTTATGTATGACCAAGAAAAATCATTAGCACGTTTAACCAAAAGCCAAAGACTACGTGCCGAGTTTCAAAAGTCGGTGTCGACTTTTTTTAGGAAATAGGCAACTGAAATCGACAACTTAGAACGCTCCGACGTTTAAAGTGAAAAGCCACACAGTATGAATAATGTCGAGAATAGTCCTTCTCCTAACGGCACTGCATGCCGTGCGCGAGGCAGAAACCGCTGGTGGTGAATATCCACTAATTATCTAGACCAGTGGTCCATGAAGACAACACTGGCCTCACGTCACTGTTGCTGCTCATTGGATGGCTTCACCCTCAATCATGGTCGCGCAACTCCCCCGTGAAGACATAGGCTGGCCTGAGATTTTAATGTCCTTTTAGCCGGGCGCCTATAGTCTTTATATTAGGAACCTTAGACAGCCTTTGAGATAACCGCGTAGTGTGGTGCGCAGGGCACTAGAGCAAGCGGAATAACCACAATAAATGTATGTACTGATCCGGTGGCATGTCTACGTGCGAGTAAAACTGGCGTCACACCAAATCTCTGCGCGCAGCATTTGCCTGACGCTGCGAAACAAAGTTGATTATTCGTGGTTAATGCATCTGAGTGCATACGCCTTGGACGGACAACTTGAGAGCAAGGGGACAAGCAAAGGCGTCGACCTCATACGGAGCATGCATGTGAACGCTGTCGGTGCCGCGCAATACTTGCTCAATAGAAATACCTACCAATTGTAATGTGGTTGTCGTCATAGGGCTCGAAAAACGGACTTTATTATTACCGGTCCTGAACCGCTCCAAATAAGCTAATAACATGGCCATTTGTATTGACTCGCCATAGTTCTGGACTGTTGGAATGGGTTGCACACATGAGTGGCATTCACATCAGACCGCGATTCCGCCGCTATGTCGGCGAAGGAAACTGGTATTATAGCCACCGCTGCCTGCTTGGGCGTCGCCGGCGTGAAATCGCCGCAGGGAGACCAGCAATCCAAAGGCCCGGAGAGCTTACAGCTTTAATTTGTTAGATGCCTTTAATTTGTTGGATGAAGAAACATTGATTCAACGCTTAAAATGGAGCTGAAAGGTAAAAGAGGTAGCAGGTTATTGAAGGGGACTATTCGTGCTGAAATTGCTACCTTTCCTTTTTTGAGATTACAATGTCATCGATTAGTCTCACTCTCCAACTATCTAATATTATGCCTTACGCGCAAGCGATAATATTGTGTGGTAAGTAAAGGATGGTCATTTTCCCACACAAAAAGCATTGTCGATTTATACTCTTTCTTGACCATGTATCCCAAGGGCGGTAGACTCATCATTGAGGTTATCTTGATAATGTCTTGCGCCAAGACAGGAATGATATAAAGTGTTGGGCTCCTACATGTCTGCCAGTACTTCAAGATATAAGCCTTATGTGTTCCGTGAAACGATTTATCCGACCCATCTGCAATCAAATAGAGTCCCTTGCAATACCTTTGCCCGACTGAGCAGCATTTGAAACATGGAGGGTTTGAAATGACATTACAAGCAAGTTGATACTATATAAGGTTCCCCACATGCACCGCTGCTATAGATCCAAAGGCGCTATGATAATCTCCGTTTGATATTTTCTGTGCATTGATCGTGTATCCGCGGAACTTTCTATGTTCGTTAGATTAATTTAATCCGATGTTTAGGTGAAGCAAAGCAGCACTAGCCCCAAGCGTTTTGTATAACAGTGCAGTTCAATCCTCAACGACATCATGCATACAGAAATATCATCCTTGATGCAATAAATTACACGCAGATCAGGAATTACGCCATAACATGATTCTCAGCATGCGACTGTGCGCAGTCGCATGCGCTTCTAAATCGTCCATATTCGCTATTCTGTATTCGCATTGAAATTGTGGTACTTCTGACTGATTTTTTACCGATCTATTGTGCGTATTTTTAATGTCATTTGACTATGGATACTAAACGAATTTGTTATTTCCTACCCACCCTAAAAAAGAATTCGGACACGTATGAGATTAGGGTTAACGTATGTCGTCTTTCATGTTAATTGGTCTCGCGTACGAACGTACATATTTAATGTCCATTAATAAACAAATGTTGAAGAGTGAAATGAACCTCCGTTATACGTTCTGCCTAATATTAGTACAACCATGAATCAGCAAGATCTAGAAACGTTCCAGTGTTTACTTCGCGTAACAGCGCCTCTCTTGTTCGACTTAAGATGTGTCGTGACGTATGTTCAAGACGGCGCGTAAGAATATAGCTACAGTGTAATGTATGAATCTGACAGACATAGTGTGCTCACGATGGACGATTTGCATGTTAAGTCACTATTGTTGCCTAGGGCCAGGTGCGAATTAGAAACAGCTTGTAAATCAAAATCATATGATGACCGAAGTCGTATTGTTTGTGCCTGTTTTAGCCGGTAGATGCCGACGGCGTGCTACTCTTGGTCTCAATCTTGCAGTATGCCCGACGTCATACTGTGCGCTTACGTTTGTAGGTAAAGATCAAATGCGTTAAGTCATTTCCCATTTGAAAACCGAGTCAACAGACTTATGGACCGCTGAATCCTTGCCGATTGATTAGAGGGTTAAGCGCCATTTTTGCCAACCAACAAAAGCAACCACTAAAAAAGACATGGGTGGAATAGATGAGACTCGACGCAATCAGTTGCCAAATGTTCTTATTCCGAGGACTCGATCTGCTTATGCTAGGCTTGTGACAATTAATGCGTCTAAACCTAGACGGTCCATTGTTGGCCACTAACGTCGATGGCGTGGCGCTCGTCTCATGCAATATGCACGCGTCAAGCCCTATAACAAGCGGACAAAGTCGATCTTCATTGAAGCCAGATAGTTGAGCTTTGCTTACTCAGAGAAGTTACGGCAGATTTGGCCTTTAATATTCGCCTACTCTCAAAAAAAAAAGAAAAAATTGACGAGGATCTTTGTGCACATGTAAAGTGGATCGCCACAGTTAAATTAGGCACAGCGCGAACGCTTATCAGAGAATCAGGCCGAGTATGTTGTAAAGCGCGATCAAAAAGCTAGATCCATAAGTACGCTTATAAAAATAACAGAAATACCTCCCTTCATTGCATCGTTCTGCAATGTCAAGGTTATATAGTCGAAATTACATGAACATACAGAAAAAATATATACAAAGTAAGTCCTTCTTTCTAGCGCCCTAAAGAACACCAATTAATGAGTTTGCGCTCTCATAAAAAAGATCAAACTTGGCTTTAGATTACTTAGTTATGAAGGTTGAATGCAATCGATGTAACGACACCAGCATGTTCATGACGGACAAAGATCACCCTGTGCAGTGGGAAATCACTGTGGGATTTTCACCTGGTGATTAGAAATTGGCTCAGGTTTATCGTATTATACAGACTATAGCCGTTGTGTGCTCAAGCCGCGCCGCTCGAATGAATGTGCCACAAAACATTACCTGTCATCGTATTGGCTTTTCAGCCCGGGTGCTGACATAAATCTGGTGAAAAAAGCGAGCGCCATTGAGTTATTGCGAAAAGCCAAAAATTACACGCAATAAACAAATCATCCGATAAAGAACTTAAAGCTGAAAATTCATGATCTCTTAATAAGAACTGATAAGAAGCGTAAAAGACCAAATCAAAATCATCGGCCAAGACTTGCTAAGATTGACGTTGTTTCTTTGTCTTAAATGGCCAGCGTTATTTTTGGGTTCTAATATAGCAAGTGACCTGATGGTACGTCATAACGAGAGTCGCTGAATGCTGAGTGATTGTGTGTGTCAAATACATAGAAAGGTTCCTTAGGCCCAGTAACTGCAATGGCCGCTGTAAATAATTATCCGCTGATGTAAGAGTTGCTAGACTCGCGGTAATTATTTTATCGTTCAGATTCTGCTTGTCAATCTCCACACTGTTCAGTGTGTAGGCGCATACTGATGGGTATATTACCTGTGTACTCCTTGAGTGCAGTTCTACAGCTCGCGACCTGCTGAGTCGTTTGTTGCACGCATCGAATCAGTCGAATGGGCTGTTAGCTACGCCTTTTAGTCACTTGCATGAGAGTTGGCGTCGGTTCAGACGGCACGATACGATTACCTAAACGGTCCCATCTTTTATATCGATACTATAGATGGTCATCGAGTGCTGATGCTTGCTATGGCCTGATAGGTTTTGTGATTTGTCTCATTTGCAACAATAGCCGATGAATATAATACATGGCGAGTGTCTGGATGTAAGTAGAGAACTTCTCCAACTAAAACGGCTGATCACTCTGTTCGAGACGGCTCGCAAGGCTATACATTAAGCTTTCCGAATCTGTATTGCTCTGGCTGCGACGTAAAGCGATTGCAAACATTCATTAGGGCACCAGTAAATACCACCAGGCGTAACGGCGAGAAGAATCGGGTTTAGCTAGGCGACTAAAAATATGCTGATGCCTGAAAGAGTATTGATTCTTTAAAAGGTAATACACAGGGTTCGCTTTTTTCGACTTCCCACTCTGTAATAGTAAACCGCTGCTGTGGCTGAAAGCGTGTGATTGCTCGCGATTTATCAGATGAGCCATCCGCGTACCAGTGAGACTTTGCCATCGGCCATGCCGCTGTCGCCCAAATCTGCAGCTCAATCTCATAAGACTTAATGAATAGGTATTCCAATTGTGACAGAGAGTGACGACTTGCCGATTCGTCTGCTCCTCAACTCCAGTTTTGAGATGTTCGGAAAATGGCCATTTTTAGCCCAAACCTTTCGGCCTATAGCATGTGTTTGAAACGCTTGGTATGTTATAACATGCCGATTTGATCGTGGCTTTAGGTGTATATTAAGCGTTCGTATAGAACGGCATGGGTTTTTATTCCTCCTCGGAATTTTGGTCTAAGCCATTAACCCAATTAAAGAGATATGTTATTGGATAGCGTCTCCCTACTAAGGAAACAGATTCTTGAGTTGCCTTTGTATGTTGTTTCGATCTTTCCCAGATGCATTATCATCATTGAAAATGAACAGATGCTCACCAGACGCACTTGAACCATGGAAAAAACGAATCGGATGCTTGGAGACACTCTCGATACTCGTGTAGAACTAACCATATTTCGCAAAGTGAGGTGCGTCCGTGACCTGCCGTTTCATCCCAACTGGCAACGAATATCTAAAGCCAATTTACTTTATATTCCATAACTCAGATATTCGCCGACACGCTGATATAGCTCCGCTACGGTTCGCAAGGTGGATATAAGACGAATGTCAATATTCCAAAAAGTTGGGGTTCGAGCCTCAAATGGTGATAATAAAGAGCTGGCGCCAATACTTGAGATATAGACATAGTCAATACGCAAACTTTATTCGTTTACGTATAAAAAATTTTAGGCCTTGAGAAAGGAAAACAGCAATTGGCGTCACAGTGCCGCTGTTGCTCATGGTACTAAAAGTACACGTACTAGGAGCGTGGAAAAGGCGCTCAAAAAATCCAAACTGGGCGTTGCGTATTCCACCTTAAGAAAAAAACCAGATTCAGATGCTGCAATGATGGCGCTTCGGCTATCTGCATTGAACAACATTGAATCGAAAAAATTGGTTAAAAGGAAAGAGCCTTGAGGCCTGTTCTAAAATAACGTTTTTTCGAACGATTCGCGAAGCAAACATTATTATCTGGGTAAGAAAAAAAACCATCACCATTTCGTGATGATAAGCGGTAAACATAAGTACTATCAGACACGAGAAACAAGCGTCGATCACTATCATGACTGGGTACAATGTTCGAACGTATGAAGCTGACCGTTGGTTAGCCTTTGCGCAATTGAAAATCCAAATCTGTTCGACCGCCATCGCCTCTTCAGGCCAACTGTCGGAATTCACGCCAAGCGGAGAATATGACACTGCCAGACGCTGAAAAGCGTCATCCAAGAAATATATCCGGATGTTTGAACGCCTGTATGTTAATTTCATATGAATTGATTGAGTTAGGTTTATTTATTAAGCGTCTCTACAAAACGATCTACAGAATACAGGACTTAGTCTCTTCCCTTTCTTCAAGGGGAAGACGGAAGTGGGGTTATTGTTCTTTTCAACGCTTGCATTCCTAAACTTTATGATATCACTGCACACTTAACTGCTCGAGCGCGTGATTACTTTCTAGCTGATTAGAAAACATATCCGAAATGAATATATCTATTAAGTCGTTGCACCTCCCTCTATGAGGTTAGAAAATATAAGCTAAATTTAGCGCTGAACAAAAAGTTTTTTTTTTAACATAGTGAGCGCGAGATATACGGCATGAATTTCAGATTATCCTCTCAAAATAATACAGAATATCTCATCAGAACTATAGTAGACTATGCTTTAGTGGATAATATCTCTCTCCTCAGGCCATAAGCCAACTTATATCAATATTCATCGCTCAGATAGCCTTACGTGTTTACTCCGAATAACAATCTCGTACCATCTATGTCTAAAATAGAAGCTTTACTTTAAACTTATTTATAAAAATTGACTACAGACACGAACCTCTCACTGATACTTTATACCATCTCGCTACTCGCGATGAACAACAACATTATCCAGTCAAATCTTTTCACACGTAATAAATTTTCTTATCTTCAAAATCACGTAATCCAATGGCAGGTATCATTGTTTTTGCTTTGTAGTCAACCGACTCAATTTTCAATGTGAGCGTTTTCAACCATGCCTCCAATAGTGTGCTTTGCTGTCACATTCACTGAAAATTTAATCACAGTGACGTCCTCAACCCCTACGCCAGTCGACATTACTAATAAGCAGACTATTCTCTATACTTCTTACACACATTCCACTTCCCAAATTGGACTACCTTTTGATGTATTAAAACAATCGCTTCATCACCCGTTACGCGAGCACTCTTAATTGACTTGTCTTTAATCGTTTTTATAAGTTGGCTACCCATCTGTTATAGTTTTATGGATATTCACAATCCTCTCATACTTAAGTGTTATTATATACATCCATGGCTTTTATACATTGTTTACTATTTTGTTTATCTAGAGTATAGGCAATTTCAACTACTGCTTCATGGGTTCTTAATTGAAGAGTGTTGCATCAATTCAACCCAGGCTCAATAACCTCACCCAGTCCAACCACAGTTCTTGCTCCGTAGCCTCCCCGAGAATTGCCTCATTGCAACTTCGATTCCAGTGTTACACATCGGTTCTATAGAAGACATGCTCACTAACAGGCTCATATTTTGTAAGGTTTAATATAGGTTTTCCTGTACTGACCACCGAACCGTTATTGACTACTGCCAAGTATGATAAAAAGACTTAGAAGTTTTTTTCATTTTAGTGATCTTTGATAATTAATTGTTTTTAATAAATTCCTATTTATTGACCTATTTAAAAATTACTTTTATTAAGGCCAAAAGCTAAATGAAACTTTCTCGATGAAGCCTATACCAGTAAGGAAGGTTATACAAGCACAATCCCAAAACAGAGAATAAAATATCCTATTTTGCGGCTTTGTACACCAGAAAAGCGTTTCATTTATTTAGTAATTTTAGAAGTCAATAGCTACTTTTCACAAGTCAGTGATCAACAGTGCGTATGACAGGAAAATTCATATCCTATATGGAATCTGCCAAATGCGAGCGATCAAAGATATTTCAAATATTGGGTCTCAATCCGTGTGCAGAAAATCAAAAAAGCGGTAGTGTGGCATTCTTCTACTTCGCTTTCATTTAGTCAAGTCTAATTATGAGTCTAAAATTGATTCTCTTCACTTTTAACTTATCACGATCAGCGGGAAGCTCTATTAAGACGGGAAGCTCTTCTGTTATCTGCTCACTCGACCTTATTGCGCCCCTTTCAGAGCCAGTATACGAACATACCACTCTCACTTTTTCCATAGTAGCAGAAAAACCCATCTAATACCTTACTTTCTCAGAGCTTCAGTACATAAGAATGTCTCTCACATAAATGTACCTAATACTCAAACTGTAGTTGGCGGTTTACTACATCTCGATCTTTTATTAGGTTGTTTGTGTGGAATTCTTGAGTAGAAAGGTAGTGGCCGATTAATAAGTTATACGGTTCAGCCTTTTTGTAGATTAATATACACATGAATAGGCATGGCATGACACTGTGGTATTTAGGTCAAGTTTTGATACGATGACAGTAAAAAAAACCAATCTTATAAGACACACTCATGATCGCGGTTTAGTTTAACTCTGAGGGGATGTAGTTTAGTGGCAATTACCACTGCCTCCTACGGACAGTGATGTTGTAAGGGCGCCCCTTCAACGTCTATGTAGTGCCGATTTCTGAGAAATCTGTTGTGCTATACGACGTTACTAAGCCAGCAATTGGGTCCGGTTCACGTGATGATTTCATCTCCCCGCCATGTGGCTAGGCGCCGGGATCGTTGGGTGCCATTGTTGTACCAGTCCTGCTGTATGGTTTTATGCGTAGAATGCGGTGCACTGTCTTCATTTCACCACTTTATTAAG
>Ga0163217_1065186_pt1 | contig 11243 bp, 5 predicted proteins | sample SynspAceP_FD_185933 | JGI IMG/M metagenome (GOLD analysis project Ga0163217, IMG submission 185933) | Saline lake microbial communities from Ace Lake in Antarctica - Synechococcus sp. Ace-P (PacBio error correction) | ecosystem: Environmental > Aquatic > Non-marine Saline and Alkaline > Saline ... | reverse complement strand
AGGCCAAAGCGGGATTATATAACGGGTACCTTAGTGCAAGCCAATGGCACCAGACTCTACTTCCTGGGAAAATTTACACTTGACCCAGCGCTTGGACTGAGTGATCAACGCAAACTGCGCTTAGTTGGCGCTTAACATTCCCTCAATTCAATATTAAATTATTGCAGTTAAAACCCTAAAAATGAGCAATGGAACCCTGGCCCTTTATTGCGTATTACGAAGGCATGTCGCGTTTCTGGCAGTCATAAGCGGTAAAGGGTTTTTAGAACTTACCGGTTATTAAACATTTACTGAAATGAAATTGGATATACGCTTTGATGTAGATATTAAAAATTTAACTTGTTGTTTTAAAGTGCCAAAGTGGTAATTTCAGAAAGCCGGTAATGGGCGGGCTAAAATAATAACCTTGAAAGCCTTCACAGCCATTTTTATAAGCATCTCACCTGTTCAATGCTTTTTCTGTTCCTTCAGCAATGATTCAATATGAGAGATGATGAGCAATGCCTATAATGTTTTTAATCAATTCAGCTGAACTCTCAGTCATTAATTTTATCGACACAGATTTATCGATTTTTAATACATAAAGGGAGTTCTCGCAAGTGTAAGATAAGGAGGAGTAACCTGTACCAAATGTTAATTGCTATAGTGATCCCTTTGCTTGGATTTTTTTCCAATACCTTGAACTGCATTATTTAATATCATTTTAGCAACCAGATTCGTAATTCTGCCTATCAATTAGGCGATATTTGATTAGTTTTCTATGAGAAAAAGAAAGTCAAACAAGTCAGTATTTTTAATAATGACTGGCGAACATTATTAATTGCCACTTTGCAGTTAAAATTATTCTTTTGCCACTTTAGACAAAACTAATACCCAAACGTGCTCAATAGACCCAATCACCTACGTCAATTTAATTTAGGGTCACTCAATTCTGCTATGGGAATAAACTCGGCTGGTGAAACAAAGCCAGTGTTTGATGCTGCCACCGAAGAAGGTTCGGCACCGATAAGGCGTGCCGTTTGGTCAGTTTTAGTTGGTATGACTAAACTCAATTGGGGCCCGATGTTTTTAAGGCAATACGTAATTGATGATCGATATTATGACGGGACGCTCTAAGACTTCGAGAAGTTCGGATTCAAATAAGGATGCGCATCCTCTGCCTTTTGATTTTGATTGTGAAAGCGCACTCTCAGCGCATTGAACACTCATATTTTACGCCCTGGTTTGTTTGCGGAATATACACGCCCCCATACTATCTAAACTGACTAGTTGCGCACCAATTTGCCGACGACGCAGAATCGCTTCTTGAGCGCTCCCACTGAACATTCATAAATGCGGTAGCCTGTACGCCAATACGGGAATACCCACAGCAAATTCCTCACCGCCATTGCGAGCGAAGAGATATTCACCCGTTTGATATGCATTAAACGGTGCCAATTCACGCAGAACCTGTTCACCTGCGTTCGTAGGCCGAGATCACGGTGGATATTGGTGACCTATCAATATCAATTAACATCGTAAGGCGTCATGCTTATCTGTTTCTCGCGACTAAAGTCTCGTTTTGACGACTTCAATAGACGAGGCCTGTAGTAGAACCTGTGAGTTGTAGTCACAAGCATTTGTGCGAGTTTGGTTTCCACTTTATCTCGACGAATTTCAGACAGATGCTCGCTGCTGCAAGACCTGAATGCCTCAAGTAATTGTTGGAGATGGAGCAATAGTTTTGTATCTTAATAAGGTTAATAACCAATAAGTTCATTCGTTTTCGCCAATTTCAAGGAATACGATTGTAAGATTGACATGCCATGAATCAACAAGTAGTGTCTTTTTGGAAAATATGAGTCACATAGACGTAAAATACAGGTTTTATTATTCAGTACTTTCTTGACATGGCGTATTAGCTAATCATAAGACGAAATTTTTCAGCACCTCACCATTTATCACGGAAGGCTTTAGTTGTAAACTGTTTTTTCTTTTATTTCAGTGGTATCACTTAAGCAATAAAAATGTAGGTGTACTCGGTACATGTATACAAACTTTTCAGCAGTTTGATGGTAAAAATCAATACCAGAGGAGGAGGTTAGGTCCTTTGCCAAACTCAGAAAAAGATCTTTCTAAGCTACAGCTTTTATTGTCTGTAGTCTAGACACGATATTCGTCTGAACCGTAAAAGAAAATGCGCTAAACAATACAATACCAAATTCATAAAACCATCAGCGAAAGCGGGCCACGTTATACAAATGCAAGCCTACCGTTTATCAATCGCCGTAACCCACACCAACAGCTTGCAAGCTGTAAAAACCAATTGACATCAACCAAAAGCATATGCAACATAACGTTGCTGGGCCTTTGATATTAATGTTTTTAACTATCACTAACAATTGCTAATAAACGATGCAGAAACCGATTGATGAGACAGCAGACCGGTAAAATGCAGATTCGCGGTTGAAAGTGTAATGGCTCTCACCAGTCCAAATTTGCATAACTTTTGAATTCATCAATCGACGTAATCTTCACGAATATCAGAAAACTATTATTCAAAAGTAAACACTAACGATGTAACAGTAAAAAAAGTAGGTGCCTAAAAGCGCTTTAGGGTGGTTAGCCCAACTTGCAAAAAAGCATAAAAATATAGGCATCGCAAAAAGCGATAGAAGATGTCTTGGATTTTTAACCAAAAAATTCGCGATTATTGATAGCTAGAATTGAATAATACATCAGTAGCATTTACTGATAATCACACCTAACATACCACAGGCCGCAAGAGCATTAAACCGGGGAAGTTTTTGGCGGAGCCCACTTATAAGGATGAGCAAAGCTGAATTCAACACTAATAGATATTGTTGTCGAAAATAAATAGGATAAATTGGCTGAGAAACAACACTTACCACACCCAGACATAAACTATTTTATTAGTATACACATTATAGCTCAATAAACGTCTAGAACATATAATCACGAGTTAAGAGTTAGTTAAGCAAATTTAACTCCTTTATGTCTGCCACAATTCCGCAAAAGATTAACAAGTCTATGTAGCGATGTGCATTAATTGATAGATTCAACTCTATACATATGTTCGGTTGTCATGGGTCAAAACCCACAAGCCTAAGCAAAAAATGCGACAAACGTACCTGGAGATCATTTTTTAAAATACTATCCGGTACTCAACCATGATTGTCCGCTTATCCATCAGCCTTCCACCCGTACCCCATGCTCCTGACTATACACCCTATAAACTAACTTTGATGAACCTTTACATTTTTTTACTTCACGATTTGTCTTTATGTATTTATTGTTCCTTTATGTAATTAATTGTATTTAGCTGTTGAACGGTAATTTCCTATCGGTTCTAGTCCGCAAACTTGCACACCTTACTGAGAACGCCAAAGACGCATAATCAGACTAATACCCTGTTCCCAGCAGGCCAAAAATCCCTACGGGTCCTCCTGATCCGTGTCGCTCACGTGCAAAAGACATGTAATAAGATCTACTTACCATCGCCTAGCACTCTCTAATATTTCGATAGACGGAGCGGTGGAAATTAGTGTGTTTTTTCGTCACATACTCTTTTTCGCTTTTTTGTTGTTCTAAATTTGTCATAGTTAATTATCTATGTAGGAGGATATGGACGGGACATTTAATCACTGATACTAGATGATTAGGGTGTTGATTTTGCATTGTTGCTTGAATGTGATTTATCGAAACCACTATATATATTTTTACGTAACTTCCCTTTGGCGTGTGCATTATTAAGCATTCCAAATAAGCTTTGCTTGAATTAAGTTATCAGTAACGTGCGTTATAGTAGGATGAAAACGAGTACCCAATCTATTTAATAAGTCATGATCGAAGGTAACCACATTAATTTTTTTAAGCTGAGGAAGTAATATTTTTTTTGTAAAAATAGAGGTCTAAAACAAGAATTAACACCACGCTAGAGTCATTACCCATGGCAAATCACGTGCTTATTATTAGACGCGCAGCGCAAAATATTAATCCCAAGGGATTGCCAACCATCTATGAGGGCAGGCAACAAACTTGGACCCAAATTGCTGGAAGCGGCGTCGCGCGCGTTGGCTGGCGGTTTTGCAGCAACTAGGTATTGAATACCAGGGGGACAGAAGGTGGCTTGTTGTCACTACATTTCCGACCGCTTTACTTGAATATTACTTTGCCGTTTGTCTGTGCTGGTGGGTGGAAGCGATTATGCCGATGATATTCGCTGGGCTGGCGCTGATGTGGCCTATGCACTGAATGTATGCGCCAGGCTGAGATTACTTATCGTGATGAGACGTTCAAGGAGTTCGCAGCTGAGCGTTTAGAACCGAGAGTTAAGGGGGCTAAGGACTATAATCTATTGCGAGCGATGGTGGAGGAACTCCTGATGGCCTGGAAAAATTACGAAAATATCTGTGGCATTGCAATTGCACCTGCAGAGGATGCAGTATGAGGCAGCGATGATCTAGCGGGCATCTTGTATACGGTGGTACAACGGGCTTTCCTTAGGGCGTTATGTTGGTCGCATACCATTTTTATGTGGGCGGTGGTGGCCAATGCTTCATTGAGCTAAACATGGAAGAAGGTTACCGTCTATCTGGCACGCCGCTCCGATGTTTCATATTGCTGATTTAATTTGGTTTAGTGCAGTCAGTTTATGGCCGGGAACCCATGTGATTATTTCACGATGTTCACACTGATGGCACTCTATGGCCATCGAAAAACACAACCCAGTCAAGGTGCTGGTGCCTGTTATGCTGCAGTTGTTATGACAAAGTGACAAGCTAAGGCACAAAGATGTATCGTCTTGCGTCAGAATTGCCTTATGGCGCCACCCATTACTCAAGCAGTCCTTGTCAATGCGTTTAAAAAGTTTACCTACACAGCTCTTTCATACAAGCGTTTGGTCAAACTGGAGCTTAGCCCCATCGCATCTGTGCTGTCTGCAGAACTATTCATTTTGTTTTTGGAAGGCAAAAGCAGGCAAATTTGCGTTCAGCAGGCCGTGCAACGCGATGTCTGCGGATCAAGGTTGTTGACGCGACGATTGCAGGAGTTGCCACGGGGCGGAATGTAGGGCAAATCGCAGAAAGGGCAACCACCATTGTTGGGCGTTACTTAGAACAAACACCGAATTACTGCCCAACGAATCCGCCGACGGCTTGAGTTACTAACAGGGGATGCTGGCTATTATGGATTGAGGACGGCTTTATTTTCCTCCATGACCGCGTAAAAAGACTATGAATTGTAAACTGGGCGGCGAGACGTCTATTTCAGGCCGAAGTTTGAAAAACGCTCCTGGGGCCAGGCATCCGGCACGATAGCTACCGAGTGCCGTGATTGGAATTCCAAGGCGAACAAGATGGGGTGAAGCGTAGCATGCTTTGGGTCAACTGCAATCCCGGTGTGGATTGAGATAGCGCACAAGCCTTTACAAAAAACATTGTTCATACCCTGATATGCTGGATACAAATGATCCCCACAGCATTGAATTTAGAACGACACCGTTTCCAGCTATCGGAGTTTGCGAATAAAGTACTTAAACGAATTGCAGTAAGCCCTAATTGGGCAAGGACAAGAAAGGCAATTCGTTTAAACCGATATGTGTCGGCAGATTACTCGCCGATTTAATGATCTGCAGTGCAACACGCTATTTACAAAGCCTTGTCGGAAACTAAGGCAGACTTTATAAACAAAACACTTATAAAATGAGTAGGTTGTTTTTTATGATGATTAACAACATGTGAAGTGTCTGAAGGTAGGCCAGCGCCATTGCGTTAATTGTGCTGCACTATCCAAACTATATTAAGAGTCTTGTCTTATAGCGACGAGATGCCAAGCCGATTATTTGCTAAGGCAAAAGGGCAAGTGAGGTTGATGCGAACGAAACTCATTATTAAACCCAGTTTCTGACTCCTATGCGGGCTATAATAATCCAGTCAGGGAGTGTTTTTCCAGTCAAATGAAGATTTTCAAAACTGTTCAGAATGCTCCGCCTATTACTCCAACAAAAACCGACGGACCCCATCTTGATTGGACATCTTTAATGAATCTAAATAGATTATGTTAAAGAACACTACTTCTATCGTCGTTAAACTTCAAAGGCCGCCAAACAGCAAAGAGCAATTCATCGCTCAGATTTCAGGCTGGAGTTACGGCTTACGCCACAGGGTTTGCAATACTCGTCTTGTAATGATAAAGCAAAATGATACATTGCCGGAATCGTATCAAAAATCAGTGCAAGCATGACCTGAAACACCTCTGGAAATCATTGTTAAATTTAGACGAAAAAAGGCGCTGAAATCAGGCGCCTTTTTGTTACTCAGGTATCATACCAGAAAATTAACGATAAAGTACAAGGATAACTAGGGGTAAGTCACCAGCCACTTTTTCTAAATTAAAAGACTGCTCACTTTCTGCCGCTAGTAGCCGGCCAACTAGCATTAATTGCAAAAGGCAACCCGCTGAATAATCGCCAGGTCCACCAACTGCATTATTTCTACCGGGTTAAAACTAAAGGTATTTGACGCCAGCAACCAACGTTTGGCACACCACCGTAATGCGGCGCATAGGAGATTCTACCTTTTTTGAACATAACCCTGCGCTGTTCATGCCTGCATCAACTTGTTGCCTTGCGTGGCAGTTGTGCTGTTGTACTCGATTGCTGTCCACCATTAAAATTGTCCCGGCAATTTCTCGGATCCAGATTTTGGACTATTGCCGTTTACATCCGGGAATAATTATTTCCGCGAGCTTGACGCAGCACTATTGCTGTACCACCGAAAGAATTAGTGCCATAGTTTCATGCGCCAAGCCCTGGCACAATTGCTTAAAAAATCGGTATTCAACTGAGTACGGTGGGCGCTTTTAGGTGGAAGGTCACCGTTGACTTTTTTTCCAGTAAGGACGGTTATCGTTTTTGAGCTTGCTGTACCCAAAAGATTTGCCGTTTAACTGAATATGAACCCGTTCGATAATTTTAATATCGTTTTACAGTTATCAAACTGGCGAATAGCTGTTTAAAGGTGTTTAATCCAGCTACCAAAAGGTTCAGCCAGGCCGCATATTAGCGAGCATAGCTGCTCTTGCGCACGGTTTACATAAGCCTTAGGGCCGTCATTCCCGTGCATCACCACTGAGTTGAGTAAAACCACGCAGGATATTATCTCTACTGTGGCGCCGCTAAATCGGTTTCGGCAATTTGACCAATGGACATTTTGCACATTTCACCGTCAGTTCTGGCCACTATTCAGCCGCTTGCGCCGCCGCTGTTAAGAATGCAGACTGTTGGCGTTACCATAATCACCACGCCAGTTTTCGAGGCTGAGAAAAAGTCATATGTAAACCAACAACAGGTGCCGCAACTGCCTTGGTGCCACGGACTGCTCAAATCAAATACATTACTTGGTTGTAGTTCAGCCACTATGAACTTGGCATCAACAGATTACTTTTCCCAACCATTAGCTCCTTACCTGTCACCACAAGTTCACCATTTGCCGGACACGTCGAGTGTCAAATTGCCGAGATGACCGAACTGACCACCCAATATTGACCAATAAACAATTTCTGCACCTGAGGCTATGCGTGTCCACAGCTCGGGGCTGGTAGGACACTAAGGGTAGCAACAAACTGAACCTTAGCTGATACTTCAGTATTATATTGATCGGATAGGGAGTGCGGCAACAATTTCAGGGTGAACAAACTCGCGATTATATAACGCTAACGTAACCACAAACTAATTGCAGGTTTTTCGGCTTGTGCCGTCTTCTTAAGCCGAAAAGCCCTCCTTGGTTTACGCGCCAATAATGACCGGGTAAATAGCCCCACAGCAGTATCCCCTTTATATATGCCGGATGCTACCCCAAACATCGAGGCGAATAGTCCGCTGATAATCGAGTACTGAATAAGTCGTCGGCCCGTTCGATACTTTATCCCAGTTTCTGTTCACATACAAAATCCAGGCATCTGTCTGTGCGGAGACGATCACATATTATTTAATCAATGTTTTGATGCTGGCCCCGTGGCTGAAAAGGCAATTGTCCCTGGAAGGCCTTTGTGCACAATTTAAACCACGAGTCTGCAATAGCCAGCAAGCTTGAGCATCTTGTCGGTGGAACTGGGCCGTATGATAACACTTTATTCATTAATCATTAATTTAGTCGAGCTGGGAACTATCATTTCGCGCCATTGAAGGCATTAATGATCCAGTCCAAATTCTGTCGCATCGACTAGTTGCTGTCTCAATTATCATCCACCTTCCAGCATTAAAACTGCGCAATTAACTCATCACGTGGTCGTCGGATTAAATAATCGCCAACGCATTTAACATAATTTGGTCGATCATGCGCATCAGGTGGCTGGTTATCAAACTCATGTAACCACTTCTAATAAATCAATCGAAGCGTAGCGGTTTTGTTAACCGCCATCATATTACCATCAAGAATTCCTCTAATTGTCCGCGCGGGCAAAGGCACTAATCCCAGCATGGTGCTGACTGCCCACGTCAGTACTATGATGTTTGTAAATAAAAGTTATTTTTTCTTTTGCCAGTTCGGTAGGATTCATCTAACTCAGGTCCAGTTTATACGTCGCGCCCGTTTTCAAAGCCGAACCCATTTACCAGCGTTTTCTGGTGTAACCCTTTAGATTAAAGTACAGTTTCAAAGTTGGGGTCTCTCGTCGGCCGCACTACCACCGCCGACAAACTTGTCTTTACTTCTGCCATGGGTGGACCCTGCGGGTGAAACATACTGTTTGCTGCACGCCATTAAAGCTGAGTGTTTACGCTGTAATTCGAAAACTGGTTCTGAGTGTAACTGGTGTTCACCAGAGGCGAGTTGGACTGTTAGCCAAGGTAAAAATAGAAGGTTACCCACCCAGCGCAACTGAAGTCGTTTCCGCACTTACCGGAATGCGTAGAGCTATCAATTAAAAAAGCCGCAGGCGGCCCGTTGATAGGACCTCAAATCGTTGTTCGTTATGCTCACGTAGACATATAAAACGCTCGTTTACCCGAATCAAAAGCCGGTCGTGAAGTTTCGGTAATGCTGATGTCAGCAGTTTGGCGTGATCCAAGCTGCAGAAGCAAGTTGCGTAAACATACAAACAGGCTGTGCAAAATAACGCTTTTATTGTACTGATTGTAATTTTCTGATATTTGCCCCGGCGTTACGAACTCATGTTTTTTTTGTTTGCCCCGGGCAGCATTAAGCCTACAAACCCAAAAGCCAATAACACGACAGAGCTTGGGCGCGGGTAGCCGCTTGACTCGGGATTTATCGCTCAAAGAAACATTACTTGAGGATATAAACTTCGTGAACCAAAACCAAAATCGGTAAAACCCACTGTTAATTTGCGCCCCAAAGAAATGTTGAAAGTCAGAAAACCACCGCGTTTAGATTAACAAAGGAATTGTCACATAAAACTCAGAGTTAAAGCTCTCAGCTCCGTCAATGGTGCCTGCAACAAAAGCCTAATGCGCCGTTTCATTATGATAGTTACCCAGTCCGTCTATTTAATGCGATGTAAATAGTAAGCGGCAGGTATCCAGGGTCCAAACCGGTTTAAATTCACTGGTCGACCATCAAAATCCAATGCTTAACAAAAAGAGTTTACTGTTAAATGGCTGCCAGTTAAAAAATCAGTTCCTTGATATTCAAGGTATTGGCAAAAAAAGCCTCGGTGTTCCCATAGTTCCACATTGATTTGAGACGGCGCAATTGGGGCTGCTACCGACCTATGGTTAAAAATCAATCTTCGTACAGAGACATCACAAAACCGTCAGTATCACTTTTTGCCAACCACATAAATACAACTACTAAAATCCCCATTCACTATTGGGCAAGTAGCTTAGCGCTTGCGATGTTATGGCCAGCCAAACGCTAAAGTTAAAAAAAAAGCCTAGTTTCGGAAAAATCATATGTGTTCTTACTCATTCCGTTTAAAGGTTTTTAAAGTCCAGTCAGCCAGCAATTAGGCAGACTAAATTGTTCCATCATAATTTTGAACGCCAGGGAGACAGGTGGTCTAATTCATGCTAAGCAAACTTTTTTTAAAAACAAAACTTGATTATCAATTTAAAAACCGCACAAAATCATTAAAGCGCGACAAACAAAAACTCAAGTTCTAACATCATAGCGCTAGTTTAATTATGAAGACTCCTTTACAATAGCCAGCAAGGCTGCAGGAAGTAATTTGGGATTTAAGGCCTTAGGCCTTTTTGTTAAAAAAATGACCAGAGACTTAAAAAAAATGGTAATTTTTAAACCCATAAATAAACAAGAAGGAAAAACAAAATTTCAGAAATTTGAAACAGCAGGCCTAGAGTTTGAAATGGCCCTATTTCGGCCTCTTTCTTACTCAAACCGGTTTTTAGCGGTATTTTTGCAGACTGAAATTTTCTTGCAAGCCTAGCTAGTCAAAACTAAAAAAGCTTTCATGCGATATTGCCTAACGAAAAATCGATTTTACTAGTAAGTCATTTAACAAGGTGGGGCGAAATACTGCGTTTTACGGTTATGGCATAAAAAATGCTCCAAAAAAGCCTTAGGTAAACTCAAGTAATTTCGATTAACAACCCACGGCGGCTTAGTTCATCTTAAACCACTTTAGGCAACACGCGCCAGTGGAAACCCACTATCACGGAGCAGAGGTTAGGCGCAATGGGCCATGATCAATTCAACATTGGGCATGGATGTTTAGGTTCAAAAACTTGAAAGTGGCTTCACAGAATGCATCCGAGCTGGCACGAAATTTCCACTTTGCTTGCCTGCACTTACCAGGCGAAACTCTTGGTATGCCAGGGGGGGAAATCTCTTTGTGAGTTCTAAGAGTAGGCGGGGGACCGGACAACTTTGACCAGCGGGTTCGGGGCGCCCCAAAAGCAATTTGCCACTTGCCCAGTAAAATTTACCGGCATTCTTAACTCTGCCACATTTCACAAATATAGGAGATTAGCACCCACACATCGAGGCTTGTCGAATTTATGGAGACAGGTTCATTGCACCAATAAACAGGAGTTGTGGTAATTGCCTTTGGACAACCCCAGGTAGAACTCTTTGCCACCAGATCCCTGGACGCTTTGATTACAAAACAAAAAAGGCGGGCGAAATAAAGGGCTTTTTTTCCAATAAAAATTTCTCGACTATAAATCCGGGAAACATTTTTTCCAACGCCCCAAAATTTTTTTTTACGGGCCAGGGGTTTGTTTTTGAAAAAATTCTTCCCCTTCTTCTTCCCCCTGAAGT
>Ga0163217_1099091_pt1 | contig 11244 bp, 8 predicted proteins | sample SynspAceP_FD_185933 | JGI IMG/M metagenome (GOLD analysis project Ga0163217, IMG submission 185933) | Saline lake microbial communities from Ace Lake in Antarctica - Synechococcus sp. Ace-P (PacBio error correction) | ecosystem: Environmental > Aquatic > Non-marine Saline and Alkaline > Saline ... | reverse complement strand
GGAAAAAATTCATCGGAACGGATATTAGCTATAGATCTGGACTTTCTGGTAGAGAAGGTCCTTCTATCAATTGGACTTCAGTGATTGGGTGTCAGCAAATTAACAAAAGGAGATGAAACAGAAGAGAAGGTTTTATATCGAGTGGAGCTGGAGCAGGTTACAAGCCTGCTTTTAATTGCACCTATAGCAGGATTAATGTTTATAATTGAAGAAAGTTCATTTCACAACTTCGTCCTTTAGTTGCTTAACAACATACATCAGCGGTTGTTGCCAACTTCTCTCTTTAAACTTTTTTTGGTTTAGCTCCTAATATTGGACATCGGAAACAGTAACAGAATCTCCACTTAAATATTATATTACTTTGCCATTATTAAGGAATTCTCCTCGCGGTTTTTGGAGGCTGGATTTACTCTTAACATTTTATTAGATATCCTTCCAAAATTTTATCCAATTATTTTCCTTTATTCCTGGAGCATTTAATTCGGTTTCCTCTTTTACTAATTATTCCCAATGGGCTTTTATTTGCCAAACTTGATTGGAGGGGGCATGGATTATTTCGCAACTTGCCGAAGTGGAATTTTTATCTCTATCTATTAGTTGGATTTATTTGTTTTTCGTTTATTTTCTCGATGATATCTTATGAGCTAGTGTTCCTGGAGGTATTTTCTTACCCCATTTTATCTCTGAGGTGCCATTCTTGGGCCGCTATGGCTCAATTTATGATGTTATTATTTTAAAATGGATGCTCAGATTTAAAAACTCATTTTTATTTTATTGGCTAGGCTGTTACTTTACTGCTATAGGAAACGCCTGTAAACAGCTATCTTATTAGTTACTGAAAATGGTTGGAGGCTTGAATACAATTAATGCCGTTAGGCAGTGTTTCTTTACAGCGTATATGATGGGCCGACTTCTTAGGAGTGTAAACCAACTACGAAAGTTTATTGAAAAATTTAATTCCGGAGACGATAATGTAGTAGTGAGCAAAACCCTCACATCTTTTGTGCATACTATCGGACCGGGATTAGGCCTTTTATCTAGAAAAGGCTATCAATTGACGTGGGACATGGCCAGAAAGAAATCATCATCTCCCCATTGCGATAGGGGAATGAATATATCTTTCCTCATGGACACACTATTATCATGTTGGTGATCATCTTATTATTACTTGCTGATTTAATAGAATGCTAATGCTATTCAAGATTATTAAACGAAAAAAAAATCTAATTACTGAATGAATAAAAGCCGGTACAATTAAGTTAATCCTTAATTTGTTTACCGGCTTTATGTGTAAGCTATTATTCCTATCCCTATTGACTTTTACAATTTTTCCCTTGTTCTACATTAAACCATTAAAAACTGAATATCAGCTGGATTAACGCCACTAATACGGCTTGTTGTGCAACTCGTTTCAGGTTGAAAAGTGTTTAATCGTTGTTTTGCCTTCGGTTTGCGAATTCCATTGATAAACCGAATAATCATATTCTCTGGAATTCGTTTATTTTCCATTCTTTTTTAGACTTGTCTACTTTTTTGAATGGCTTTTTTTTATATAACCTTCATAACTTTACTTGGATTTCAATTTGTTCTTCTAACAATCTCTAGGCAAGCGTTTCGTCTATGGAGCAAATTTAAGAATTATCCCAGTTATGAAATTTCTGGTCGACGGAAAAATCAGTTGCTAAAATGCCATCTGTTTAATGGCGAGATATTTTTTGCTGTTAAAAAAATCTTGATTGCTTACTGTTGGTTTCAATCGAATATGACCTAAACGATTCAACTCTTTGTTCTACTTTTTTCCTTTTTTAAAAAAGGCCATCGTAAGCGCTCTTTTGAAGCAAGGCCTAATTGGTAACCTATTTCTGTTAAACGGAAATCAGCGTTATCATGGCCGTAGCACAACCGGTATTCCGCCTCTTGATGTTCAATTAAACCGATTAGGCTCATTTGGTCCCTTTTTTTACTTAAAGTCATCAACTTCATTACGCCGATTAATTAACCTGCACTACGTTTCATCACAAAAGGTTCTTTGCCTTGAATTTTAGAACAGCATTTAAATCCCTGCCATAAATCCCTTTGCCCGCAGCTTCTTCATTATTCCTGATGTCCCGTTCATTTGTCCGGCTGTAAAAAGATTTTCAACCGCTTTTGTTTCTAATGAAGGACGCAACTGTTGAGGAACAACGGACACGTATTCAAATTGCATTACCACTTTCTCATCCATTTCAGCATTTCTCTAAGCTTCAATCGTTGTTGCAGAAATCTTCTTGGGGACATCTTCAGGAAGCGAAGTAGATAAGACCTTGTACATAAACTTCTTCTGTTATGCGACCTTCTGGGCCTCTAAGAACAAACTGATGTCTTGGTTTATCACTGAAACGTTACGACTTATCTTATCAATTGACGGACAGTTAAACGTGCTCCGACTCCTTCAACAAACCTGTAAACATTTGGTGCACGAAACAAATTTTCTTGGTAAATGATGTGTATGTGTCTTTTCATTTGGATAAGTTAACCAACAAGGATAGTGATCTAGTATAAACGTTATTGATGTCTCGTAGCCTAAAGTGATTCACTTTTTATATCAGCCTGGTTGTTCTGCTGTTACTCATAGTTAATGGTAGACGCCTTAACCCCGTGGGGCGTTCCTGTTTTAAAATCTATTTAGTTCAAAGCCGTGTTCGATTAGATTTTTCTGAAAAGTTTAATTGAAGGTTTGAGAAATTATTTGACCTGAAGAATATTTCAATTCACAATAATGGATTGTCCACGAGAAGAGGTGCCTTGCCTTGTTAAAATAACAGCTTTTGCAACGGTAGATGAGCTCCAGTATGCAGTAATAATCCCTTTTACAAATTACCCATCTTCTATAATTAATTCTTCTTGGCAATTTTCCTTGTTTAAAACGGATTTTCAGTCGTTTTTCAATCGTGCCTTATTTCATTTGCATACATAAATTTGGTTCTTGCTTGTACCGTAACAGCTCTCACAGCTGGGCCCTTTACCAGTATTCAACATTCCCATTTGGATATATGTTTTGGCAATGTTATGTCCCATTTTCTCCACCAAGAGCGTCTATTTCTCGAACGGACAACTCCTTTAGCTGGACCACCTAATTGATGGGATTACATGGCATAAAAGGCAATCATATCTAAGTTAAGGTAATTATAATGTTTGCCCCCATTCTTGCCGAAGCTAAGCTGCTCTCAGAACCAGCAGTCTGCTCCTACTACTATAATATCAAAACTACCTGCTTTCGATTGTTGCATCCAAATTCATACCTCTCATTCATATTTTCGTTTCATTTATTATTCTTTTATATAAAAAATAAACTTTTCTTTGGATTTAGTTATTATTTTCCTAACAAAAAATTTGAACTGAATAATTGGTTTAATAGTTCATCTTGAACGACTGTCTCCGGTAATTCACGCTAGTAAATTTCCCAACCAACGAGTTCATGTCTATTTGGAACGAGATCAGACCGGCATACAGATTCGTATTCCGTAATCCACATTCGTCTGAAACGGAGATTCTGCATCGTTTAATAAGGCAATATTGACGTACATTAGAAACATACGTGGCATCTTTTCACCGGTTTGCCCTGCAAAAAACAGATTAAGCAAAATTTTTTCTTTCTAAATATATCAATGCATGATTTAGTTAGAAAGATGTTTTTACAATAAGAAGCGGCTCAACTAGCGTTTCTAAGCTTTTGCTTTAAATCTAATTATCGGTAAATCCATTTTATTTTAAAATGACAATACGGTGGTTTTGATCGTTTGTTTAAAGGGACATCTTCTTTCTGTTAACTTTTCATTTTGGTTAAAAACAAGTAACCACTAAATCTGAATTGGGCAATGCTTTGACGGCTTTTTTTTTCTACCGCCAATTCGCTCTACGATATCTTCTGTTTCACGTTATTTCCAGCCAGTATCCACTTAGTTTTAAAGGGGACTCCCCTAACATTTACGTATTCTTTCGTAACATCTCGAGTTGTCCGCAACTTCAGTTACAATTAACGCTTTTTCTTCTTTGCAATTAAAAAAAATTTAACAAAACTTTGATTTTCCGCTACGTTTGGACGTCCTTAAATCGCTGTAGCTATCCTTCCTTAGTATCTTTCCTTGACTAGCTGTTTGCAATAATTGTTGAATTGAATTTTTAACTATTTTTGCTTTTCAACTAACAACTGTATGTAGTGTTTCTACATCATCGTATTCAGGATAGTCCAATATTGACTTCTACTGAGCAAGAGTATCCAGTATGATCTGAACGTAAATTACGTATTAAATGTAGATAAATTACCATCCAAATGTGCAGCGCTACATTGCATAGCTCTGATCCGGTCTTAGCCCTAATCAAGTGCCCATCACAGCTTCTGCTTGTGAAAATCAATCCGCTCCATTTAAAAATGTCTCTTAGTAAATTCTCCTGGTTCAGCTAAACGAGCACAAATTGAAGGAAAACAACTTGCAATAACTTGTATTAACAGTATGTAATTCCACCATGACAATTTATTTTCAACAAACGTCTTCACGTGTAAAAGGTTTAGGAGCTCGCATCACTGAAATCATTTACTTCATCAACTATTTCACCTTGCTTCTGGATTTTCAATATGCCCATTAATGAAGTATGACTCTTTGTTCTCTTAGTTTTTTGACCTGACTTGATAACAACAATCAGCAATCTTTAATGCTTCTTCTCCGGCTCAAAACGAACAATCCCTTATGGGCACCTTCTCTGGCGGTGTGTGGAAATTAGCTGCATTGTTTCAAGAATTCTAATGACAAAACTCTTCACTCCTTTTTTTAATGTTTTTGCACGAAAAAAAGCGCCCACTCCACCCATTTGTTGACCCAAATGGAATGGAAAAGCACTTTGACTACTTTTATTCATTCAGTATAAATTTATATTAGTTGCTAATTTTTTTAGTACTGCTCCGTTAGACTATACAAGCCTCTTAACTATTTGTCAGATACTGACTACAATAGACTTAACTGTAATTTACTCCATTCCTATTGTCCTATTTTCACTTCCCTCGTTGGTCTTTTTTTACATTGCTTCTCAACCATTATTTCATCACCATATACAAATGAGAGCATCATTCATTCAATCCATTGCATATCTATTTCCCCTCACTTAATTTATTTCTTTGCAAAAAGCGACTGGAACGATAGATTTAGCAGTGTTCCTTCAACATGTATTTCATTTCCTTAGCTGTTAGTGTAACGAATCAATTCAAAAGTGTATGTAACGAATCAATCAAATCCTTTCCAAAAAATGGAAACGTTGATTAATTACAAATTTTTCACTTATTGCCTTAAATAAGAATGATTCTTGCTTATTTGCTCATACTGATAACCCGGATTCTTTTTTATTTGCTAATGGTTATAATCAATAATCGCATCATTTTTCAGAATAAACGCCTGGTTCTATTACGAATAATTCATTAAACATTTTCTAAAAAAAATTACAAAGAGAGCTCTTTCTTACAAAAAAAAAAACTGATTTTTTTACTTTTTGATATTTTTTAAGCCAAATAATACAAACATGATAAGAGGTATAACGATGGGCTTTTCTCTTTATTTTACATTTATTCATGAGTTTAGGATAGCATATGATTGAAGGAACGAACCTTTTCGTTTAAGTTAATAGAATGCTCATAATTAAATATGCCGCTTTTTTTAAAAACAAGTCAATTGCTCTTAACGAGATGTAGTCAAAATATTTTACTATTACACCATGGAAAACAAAAAAAGGAGATTAAAATTTATATGTTTAACTTTAAAATTCAAAAATTATTATTGGGCAAGTGCAACTTTAGCTCTACTGGTGTCATCTGCTGTTTTCAAACCCAAAACAGAAGTTAGCAGCAGCAGAATATAACGCTTCTACATTGGGAAGCACGTTCAGTTCACTGAAGATTAAAAAAGGAATCCAAAATAATGAAGATGGTAGCGTCTGAATACACTATTCAGCTGGTGATACTCTTTCTATCCGTTTCAGCTTGCAACCGAAACTTCTCTTGTTCTTTAGTAAACGTTAATGATTAAATAACGCGAAACATCATTTATAAGCGGAAATACGATTTCGTCTATCTGCTGACCATTCGACTTTACCGTCGAAGGGAAAAAGGAAAAAGTTATTATGATGTAAGTTCCTTCAAAAGATGCTGTGAAGCAGAAGCTCCAAAACAAGAAGGCCTTGTTCAAAAAAGAAAGCTCCTGTGAAAGCTCCTGTAGAAACAACCTGTAGCGGCTGCAGAAACTCCGGCAGCAGAAGAAGCTCCGGCTCCGAGCAGCCAGCGGAGCCCGCTCAACCAAAACAGCTGGACCAAACCACGTACCGTTCAAGCAACAGCTTATTCAAACTAACCAACCTGAGTTAAAGCGATACTACTGCAAACAGGGATTAATTTAAATTCTAATCCTAACGTTTTGCTGTTGATTCCAAAACTTCATTCCCTCTAGGTCACATCACTATTCCCAGGACACGAACATTTATTGCTGGAGATACCGCGTAGTGCTATTAAAGGAAATCGTATTGATATTCATATGACTTGACCTTAATCAAAGGCAATTACTCGGTAGACAAACACTTGGACAATCCAATTTCTAATATAATCTGTTTTATATTTGTTATAAATCACCTTTTTAACAGGTTAGATTCAGTATATTAATATACTCTCCTGAAATAATAAGCTTATGCTTTAGTATTCGGGAGAGTATTTTTTTTGGTTTTCTTAGCCTATTTCTACTTTAACGCGTTAACATCTTATCTATGAATAACAGTTCTGAAAAGGATTGATTCGTTAACTCTTTGTTGCTAAATTATGCTAAACTGTATAGGAAAACAAGGAATATAGAGGTATTTATCATGAATAAATTTAACCGAGATTATCTTTGGAAATTCAAACGCTATTAATTAATCAAATTTATTTGCCGGGAAGAATCTTTTACTTAGTGAAACATGAACTAGCAAAAAAAATATGAGGTTTCTCGTGAAACGATATTCGAAAAAGCATTGGCTTTATTGTTAGAAAATGGTTATATGCCAAAAACAACAAGGTAAAGGGTTCTATCGTTTTAGATGTGGAAACGTTTTTGATTTTCCAATCTCTGCTTAACTAGCTATAAAGAGCTGCAAAACTCGCTCAACACATAAAAATTAGTTCAAACCGTGTCTTCTTCAAATACCAAAAATGGGAGTTACCTGATTTTTATTTAGTTGACGGTTAAGACTACCTGAGAGCCATTCAAGTTGTCTACATTAGAAGACAAACGTAAAAAGTTGATGGTGAAGTTCGTCTTATTTTAAGATAAAGATTATCTTTTGACTTCAGTTTATTTCTGCTGTGCCAAATGAAGCGGCTAAAGATTCTTTGTATAGCTATATCGTAAAATAAGTTGGGTTGGTTCCATTAAGCTAACGCCACAAAAGAAATAATAGTGAAACCCAGCTTACCTTCCTGAAGATCAACGGTTGATGCGATTTACACGTGATACACACTCGTGGTTGTCCGTAGTTGATGTTTATTTGGGAAGATACTACCTTTATTTCAATATCAGAGTCTAGACAATCGTTTAACCGGTTTTCGTTTTGTAGACTTTGCTCGTCGTAAAAAAAAATCCAAAATGAATTAAATAAAGAACGCAAAAAGGGACAGCTTCCTATAGTAGGAAGCTGTCTTTTTTGCGTTCTTTATTGGCGTGTTTCAGCGTTAAAAATAAAAGGCTATGTTTCGTATGGCCTCCAATACGAATGTAGGATCAATCTGCGTTTTCTTCACCATTCCAATTAAGTAACGACTTTGTTGATTTTTGATGAAAAATTCTTCAGGAATCCTCAAGGACTTAACAGATTCACCATAAAAATGATTTAAGTACCAGAATTGTGTGCCCATCAAATCTCCCTTAAACATAAGCGTAGACGCTTGGATGTTCTAACAAAATCGCCTCAACGATAGTTTCCTCCGAAATAACTTTCATTTTCCTTGCGTAATTGAATTAATTTTTTATAATACGACAAAATTTTCCCTGTTGGCTTTTCTTCTTCGAACGATAATCTGGGTAGTTTCCGCTACTTTCAACCACGGTTACCTGTTGTAAAAACCAGCATTCAATTCATTTGACCAGCATAGGAGTACGACTATTGTCCTTCGTGATTCTCTTTAATAATAGCCAGCCTCATTTGAAACAAACCTTTTCTATCACTCAGTATAAGCATTATGTGTTTCAATATCAACAATAATCAGCTAGTTCTGAAAAGCCTGGGATTTGTCATCCCTATTCTTCTCCTTGATAGATAGGCGTTCTTTCGCAACAGATGTATCGTTTGAGCTTGTAAGGTTGGCTGAATGCATAAAAATGATGTTCCAGGATCACAAAACGACTAATTCGCACGAGGTTGATCATGATATTCCAAAAATAACGCATTCCAGCCATTTTTTTCTGTTCATACCTGTTTGCCAATCATTTAATAATTGTTTAATTCCATTTAAAGTCGAAGCATTAAAAACTCCATTTTTCACTATCTAAATAAATCTACTTTTAAATGATGGAAACTAAAAGCATAGACAATTCTTCGTTTTCAGGATTTGAGTATGCTCCTCCGTTTTCAATCGTGGTAGAAGGACATTTCACAACTGTCATGATGGCTTTCTTTCTCCAAATGTTTCTTTATTTTAACTCATGGACTTATACTTCATGTGCTATTGGCCGATCTGTATAAAGTGATTTACCCACCACCATCTATTTGCATCGCTTAAACACTGCATCTTTTCCAATGACATTAATCCACATCAAAAATCTTAATAAACCCCGTTACTCCTTGATTTAGCCATAATTAAAACTTTATAGTTTCTTTTCAACTTCAGGATTACGCCAGTTTAATCTGCTTGCGAAACATCATATAATGTAAAATACTCTTTTGCCGTATCAACCAAATGGCTCCCAAGCTGTTCCATCCAAATTTTGATGACCAGTTAGGTAGGATGACTACCGTCTGATTTTTTGGTTCGCGCAAAGTATAATGTATATCTGAACTTTCTGTCTCCTGTAAGCTTTTTGAAAACCACTCTATGGTAAATTGGAAGGTATGATTTAAAACCATTATCTAACATTAATTTCCATTTGATTTCTTTTTGCTTCTTTTACGAGTACTTCGAAGTTCTTCCATCGTTCCAAATAAAGGATTCAATTAACAGTATTTAATCTGGGAAAATATTCATGATCCATTATCTTTTGAGTGAAAAAAAATGGATTAATTCCAAGCATATTCCACTCCCAAAACTGGCTAAATAAGAAATCTTTCAATGATTCCTTTTAAATCTTCAATTCCGTCTCCATTCGAATCTTTAAAAAAGATTTGGTAGATTTATGATATACGACTTTTTCATGAAAAACGTACTCACTTTTATTCCTACTTTTCTACTAATTTATTGGCCTTTAATTCTGGTTCAGCAACCACCTAATTTGCTCTGTTTGGATCTGATTTATTAAAACACATGTGTTACTAACGGAAAAACAAGGGTTAATATGAATGGCACACAATGGCAAAATGACATACAAAATAATAAAAATAAACCCAGTAATTCGTTTTGAATTGAAAGAAAAGACTGGCAATCCCCAACTCCGATTGAATTAAGCTGTACGTTAAATATCAGTTGCAATCATTCCAGCAATCAGAAACCATCATTGCAGCTACAAAAGGATAGACATATTTGTTATATTAACCCAAAAACATTGCTGTGTTCTGTTACACCTAAGTTAACAAGAAATAGCAGCTGGAATAGAAATTTGTTCTTCTTTTTTTCATCGCCACGGTGGTAAGAATATAATCGCAATTACAGCTCTGAACCTTGAGCGATATTCGATAAAGCAATTCAATCGGCCATAAGATTCGTTCCACCAAAGTCAGCAAATTAATTGTTAAATCGATTGGCATTTTGTCATATGGTGCAAACCTGTAATAACTAGCGGTGAGTACAAGAATCCAAAATATAAAACGCACCGAATTAACCAGTTACTGAACTGCCTAACCAGCGTAAAAACTAAACTTGAAACCCAAACCTCCCAACACTAACCCCAACCAATATTGGTCCTAAAACCGTAGAGCAATCAACACTGGTTGGTACTAAAAGCGAAGATGGAACAAATATCATCTTGATATCGCTTTGTGTACAATTTTTCTTAGGCTAATTCCAAAAATAAAGCTAATAAGAATCCAGGCAAGCATTGCTGGGATAACCTTGAGGTTGGTACCAATCCATATCAATTTGGAAAATAACACAAATCCCCAAAATGGAATATCTGCTGCTGCGTTCCTGCTACCACCATAAAGCATTTAATAATTGCGGTGAATGAAAACTAATTGTAATACCTAAAAACAATTCCTAAAATTTTTTGAGGTGTTTCCCATTTTTTTAGCACAATTGCTCCATGTAATCCCTACTGGTAAGAAGTGGAAATTGGCTTCTCACAATTAACCATAAGAAAACTATTCCAACACCACTCCCAAAATGAGAAACCTGTACAATGGTTTGACCATCCCAAAATAAGCCCCATTAGGAACTGTCAAGAATATGTTCGGAAATCCTAAAATTAAAAACACCCACAACAAATAGCGGGAATAATGGGAGTAAATATTTTCTGCTAAAAACGGGACAATAGCTCGCTTGAAACTGGATTTTGATTCTGTTTACTCGCCCGCTTTTTAAACCTCGTCCTTTGATACGCCTTTCTTTTCAGAAATTTTTGTTAAATTTGATTGTAAAAAAGTAAGCAAACGTTCATTTTCCGATGATGACTTGATTAACTTGACCTGCCTTGAGTTAAATGTTTCCTTTAAAACTTTGCTGGAAATATTCCTCTATCTTTTTATTATCTTGCAAATTTGCTGGGATCTTTTAAGACAAAACGCATTCGAGTAGTGCACAGTGACTGGGACTTGCCAAAAAAATATTGTTCTGGAGCTCCGAATATATTTCAATAAAAACTGTTTAGGGGCAGTTCTTGGAGTTATTTTAAATTCTGCCATTTATTGTTTCCCTTCTTTTTTAAATGAGTTCACTAAAAAACTTGTATATTTAACAAGTTGAATGTTACCTAAATCTTGAAAATTTTAAAAAAAAAAAGTTTTTTGCAAAGGCGTTTTTATTTCTTACTTTTGGAATTGGGGCCCCCAAAAAAAAATTCGAAAAATTTTTGGGAAAAAAAATTTGGGAACTAAGTATCTCTCTTCTTG
>Ga0163217_1001575_pt1 | contig 11244 bp, 16 predicted proteins | sample SynspAceP_FD_185933 | JGI IMG/M metagenome (GOLD analysis project Ga0163217, IMG submission 185933) | Saline lake microbial communities from Ace Lake in Antarctica - Synechococcus sp. Ace-P (PacBio error correction) | ecosystem: Environmental > Aquatic > Non-marine Saline and Alkaline > Saline ... | reverse complement strand
CCCGCAGCCCGGCCCCGCAGGGCAGGCGCGAGGTTTAGGCACTGCATCTTTGCGCTCCTTGCACCAGACTCGATGGGCCGAACCCCGCAGCGACCTGATCCGGCTGGCGCCGCTCCGCGCTTTGCGCCACTGGGGGCTCCAGAGGGCATTGGGCACAAGGAAAAGGGGATTGCGGGGCGCCCCGGTCTCCCCAATAAACCCAGAGTTCTTGCTCACCGCAGAACGGCCACTCCGGGCGGGAGGTCAAAGCCATAAGCCACTGCTGTTGGGCGTGATACGCCACCGGCCGCCCTTTCAGCCGGCGGCAGCAGCTGCGGCACATCCAAAACCCAGCTGACGATCCAGAGGGCCTCGCCGGGAAGGCCCGCCACGCCCAGCAGGGTCAAGCGAGGAAGGGCGGCCCACGCCGGGTTCCCGTTGCCGGTTTAGGTGACCAGCCTGGTGGGGAACCAGCCCAAGCGGGTGAGCTGCGCTGATCTGGAGTCACCTGAAGGCCACCACCAGCGGGAAACGACCTGTGGTTGCAGAACCAGAAAGCGGGAAGATTTAGCGCAAAGGGAGCTGGCTTCGATCGCACCACTCTGGCTCAGGCCCTGGTCCGCTAAACGAACTCAAGCCACACGGCTCGTGCTGCCGGCGCGTTGACGGGTGTGAGGAAGCCGAACGCAGTTGCCGATCGCCGCCACAGGTTGCCTTTCAGTCTGGAACATCGTACCATGTTGAGGTGGAAGGCATTGGTTGGCCTCCGCCACGATCTGATCGGCCATGCTGATCAATCGGCAGGGCATCGAGGCTCTGGCGGTTAGGCCGCCTTGAAGACCTTCTCATCGGGGATGGCGTCGAATTCGTTAGACCCAATCCCTTCGTGTTCGCCAGATTTCATCGCCTTCTGGGCAATGTTCTTTGAGGATCACACACCGGGGAGAGATCGCCGATGTAGCGATTAGTGATGGCCCACCAAGCAACTTCGGGTGTCTCTTGGGCCACCTGATGCAGCCGGGCCACATACTCCTGGGCGCGGAGGTGGCTGAACGGTGCTGCCCCAGTCAGAGCCGAAAATAAAATTCCAGATCGGCCCTTCAGGGACGAGGCGGTGAGCCGCGTCGCTGGCGATCGGGGCCCACAACCGGATGGCTCTTGAGTTTGCCGATTTTCCTCCTCCATGGCGCAATACACGAAATAAGAGATCGGCACAACGCTTGCGGTAGCTGCTCTTATCGACCACACCCTTGAGGAAAACAGGGTTGACGAGCCGGTGTTCTCGGCCATTGCGTGTGGGCCTTCTTGGTGCCTTCACGCCAACTGGGAAGCAAGGGCAGAACACTCATCCGCCGTTTGGTGTTCGGTTGGTCAGACGAAAACGGTAAGCTCCTGGGCGCTTGGGGTCTGAAGTGATTGCGAAGGGGTTACGGCAGGCCTGGCTGGGCTCAGCGGCCAGACTAAGCGCCGGACCGCGGGCAGCAGATCGAACAGTTGCCGGCAGATCTGCTGGGAGCGTTTTGGCCACTTTCGGCTGGGGCGGGTTGGGGGCACTGGGTTTGCCAGTCGCCACGGTGGCCAGGCGCACTGCTCCCCTTGAAACGTTCATGCCGCTGATCAACACGCCGAGTCTAGCCGGGGGCTTGCCGCCGCTGCCGGCCTGGTCGGGGGGCTTCACTTCACCGCAGCTGAATCAGCAGGCTGCGGCACTGGAGGGCGGGGGCTCCACCGGGGAAATGAAAATGGCCAGAGTCCACCGGATTTCCTTTCCTCCGGAATTCACGTGTGAGGGGATCGTCGCGCCAGGGGGTGAGATTGGGCGGCGGGGCAAGGAAGTGAGCGGGAACAGGCGCGGCCGAGGCCGATGGCCTGGGCCATTTCAGGACTGCGGGCCAGGTCTGCCGCATTCATTGCGTTTCCCTGGAGCAGGACAAGCAGATCGGGCGACCTAGGCTCGCCGAGCCGATTCATGCTGCAGCGTCTTCGCGGCCGGCGTGAGCCATTGGTCGTCAAATCAAACCACGGGTCATTCCCTGGTTGCGCCTCCAACCCCGCTTGACCGCCAATGGGTGATCGCCTCTACCGCCCAGTACGACAAGCTCACCGCCCCCAGGCAGCGGCACCGCCATTCCGCTTCGAGGAACGGCAGCCTGTGGTTGGCCCAGCGACCGACATTCCGTTTTCATCCGCGGCGGATGGCACCGCGTCGACATCTGGCCCGGCCCCCGCGGTGTGGCTCGATGCGGCGGTGGAAGGGGCCTACGGCGGCGAACCGCCGATCGAATGGTCAAGGTGTTCGCCGGCGGGACGAAGCCTGCGAGCCTACGGCACCTATCAATACCTGCCCCAGGACACCCTGAACGGCGATCGAGGCCTACGGCGTGGCCATCAAGGGCCCGGCTGGACCACCCCGATCCGGCGGTGGCCATCCGGCTCGCTCAACGTGCCCTGCGCCAGATCTTCGACCTCTATTGCTGTGTGCGCCCCTGCGTTACTTACGGCCGGCACCCCCAGCCCGCACAAACGGCCCGAGGGATCTCGAATGTGATCCTTTACAGGGAGAACACCGAAGACATCTACATGGGGATCGAGTGGGCGCCGATGATCCGGTCTGCGTCGAACTGATCGCCACCTCACGACACGTTGATTCCGGCCAACGGCAAGTTGGGCCAGCGCCGCTCCCTGCCGGCTTCCGCATTCGCCATTCAAGCCTGTCAGCAAGGAAACGCGCGCTCGCGATCCAGCACGCTCTGCGGCCTGGAGGGCAACAAGCGCCAACTACGTGACCCTTGGTGCACAAGGGCAACATCATTGAAATTCACCGAAGGGGCCTTTCCGTGACTGTGATGAACTGGCCACCAGCGAATTCCGTTGATCCAGTGCATCAACCGAAGAGTTTCGGGAAAGCTGGATCTTGGCAAACCTGGACCAGGGATCCCGATCAGTGCCGAGGGCAAATTTTGCCGCCTATCGAACTGGCTACGACAGTCTCACCCCGGGAGAAAGGGAAAGGCGGGGCGACGATTGCGGAGGTGGACGGGGGTGATCGCGGCGATCGCGCCAGCCACGGCGGCGGCAAGTGGAACAGATGAGGTGATTGGTCGATGACCGAATCGCCGGACAGCATCTTCCAGCAGATCCAGACCGGGCCCAGGGTATTCGGTGCTGTGCACCCTCAACCTCAACGGCGATTACATCTCCGATGCCGCTTTGCCGCGGTGGAGCGGCCTCGGCATGGCACGGGAGCCAACATCGGTGATCACTCCGCGATCTTTGAGGCCACCCACGGCACAGCACCCAAAACATGCGGGCTCGATCGGATCAATCCCGGGCTCGGTGATCCTCTCGGTGTGATGATGCTTGGAGTCATTGGGCTGGCAGGAAGGCCGCCGACCTGGATCACAGCGCAGCCTCGGCCGCCGCTATCGACTAAAGTGGCCAGGGTCACCTACGACCTCGCCCGACGGATGGAGGCCACGGCTGGAGCCGGTTTGAGCTGCTCAGGCTTCCTTGGAGGCGGTGATCAGCACTTTCGACAGCTGAGGTCAGGCCAGCCAAACCCACCTTGGTAAGTCGGCCCACTCCCATGGAACTTGCAGCGATCAGGGAGACCCAGCACCAGAGCAGCCGCAAAGGCGAAATCGGACGGCTTTGCGGGCGTCGCGATCATCGCCGTCATCGTCAATCACCTGAACCGGAGCGCTGTTACCCAGCGGCATTCATCGGGGTTGACGTTTTTTTTTCGGTTGATCTCGGCTATGTAAATCACCGCGTATCCATCCAGAAAGAAGCGAGCCGCGCCAATCGGGGGGGCCTTTCTGCTGGAGTATCACCGGCGGCGCATTCAGGCGTGCTTGTGGCCCGGCCTGGCGATCTGGTGTGGTTGTCACAGCCCTGCTGGACCTGCCTGTGGTTCCCGAATCCCACCGCCTCGCTCTGGGACCGGTCTTCTGGCGCTGGTGGGCAAGCGTTCCAACGTGTTCCTCTATCAGGAGGCCACGGATTACTCGGCACGCAGTGGGCTGCTGAACACCTTTCACCCAGAACTGGTATCTAGTGGGTTTTGATTATCGTTTTATCTGATCTTTCCCTGGCGGCTGGCAGCTCGGCTCGGGCCGAGCAGGCGCTCCGGGTCGCCGGCGTTTCCGCCGGCGTTGCACGTCGTGGCCGCGCTTTCGTTCCTTGCTGCTTCCTGATCCAGAGCAGCTGGATCCATTCCGCCGCCTTCTTCCTGCCAGGCGCCAGGGTCTGGGGAACTGGCGCTGGCTTGCCTGCTGGCCACGCGCCGGGGAGAGCCAGCGCGAAACTCCGGACCAGGCCAGCGGACATCCGCAACGGGGTGGGCCTGGGGGTCCTTTGGGGCCCTGATCGGGGTGACCCCTTGGCTCCACAGGACGCCGCTCCCATCCGATGCTGGGTCAAGCGGTGCGGCCCACCGCCGCCCTGATCACAAACCCTGCAGCAGGATCGCCCCTGGGGACGGGTCCTGAACGGCGCCGCTGCTTGCGCCTCGGGGATTCTCCTTTCGCTTTGTACCTCTGGCACTGGACGTCATTGGCCCGTCAGCCGCTGGACGATCGGCAATCCACCGCACTGGAGTGTTGCCGTTCAGCTGCTGCTGATCCTGCGGGCTGCCGAAACCTTCCTACCCCGCTGGATCGAAACTCGTTGGGCGCCAAGCCATGGGTAACCGAAGGCATCGAAGCCTCCTGATCGGCTCGGCTCAATGCCGCCTTGCAGCCCTGCTGTTGCTGCTGATCAGCGGCGAGCTTCGGCAGCTCTCTCTTATGCAAGGCCGCGCGGCCGGCCACGTTGTCGGACAACGCAGAAGCAGCGCATCTGCCGGCACATCCATCACATTCCTTCGGATTGTCTGGTCAAACCGCAAGGCACAACCCAAAGACCAACCAGATCGGCGCGTCTTCCGCACCTGCTTCGGCTCCGCCCGAGACCACCCAGGGGGAGCCCCTCTTCGTGGTCGAGAGGACAGCCACGCACGCAGCCCTGATTCCCTGGCCGCTGACCTGGCACCAGCGAAGGCCTGGGCATCACGCTTTGCTGGCCAGGCCGGCTGTCCGTTCCGGCCACAGCCCACGGGCCATCTCGACCCTGGCTGTGCCCGCTTCCAGCGAAAAATTGCAAGAGGCATTTCTGCCGAGGGCCCGGCCCCGGCGGACGCCCGTGCTGATCGCGCTATCAGCTGAGGTCCACTTGGGTGGAGATGTGCAGGCCAGCGTGGGATGGCTTCCTCGATGGCCTGCCGGGCGAAAGCCGATCAAGGCACCAAACCCAGGTGACGGACTCTATGCCCAGGCCTGCAACGTTCTCGGCCAGGGCCGAGGCCAAGGGGCCTGCGGGTGTGATCGTGATTCGGGGCGGGGCCGCGGCTGGTTGGGCGGGACACCTGCCTGCCGGAATGGTTCGCCCGGTGACTGGAACCCGCCTTGCCTGGAGGCGCTCCACAGGGAAGCCGTCAATGCCGAGCAGATCAACACTTCAACTGGAGCCAATCGGCTGCCCTGGCTGTTGGCTTCATCGATTCCGTATGGCCCTGGATCTGCCCGCAGGGCTGGCACGCTTCGTCGATCGGCGCAAGCTGCTGCCGACGACGACCATCTCAACCGACACGCGGTGCGGCGGTGGAGCAAACCGGTGCTGACGCGAGCCAGCGCAAAACTGAGAACCATGAGCTGTTCATCTTTGCCGGCGCCGCTGGGCAGCCTCAGCGCCACCGACCTCTGCAGTCCATTGCGTTTCTGCTTTGCCGAGCTGCGCCAGCTACCGGGTTGCTGGGCAGGAGATGGATTCGCGCGGGGGCGGGATCCACATGCTCAAAGGGCGATCGAAGCTGAGAGCTGGCCCTCGATGCCACGGTGGGAGGGCATTCGATCCTGTCTTGGGCTGCCTGGCCTTGCGTCAGCGCCTGGCCCGTCGGGGGTGCGCACGACGAACTGATCGAAGCACGGGACCGAAGCGATAATGCCCCGGGAGCTGGCGTAGGCCCTGGCCAGAAAACAGTTTCCGCGCCCTTGCGTTCGCCTTGCTGCATTACCCCAAGCGCTTGCGGGCCGTGGCTGCAAGCCGCTGCGGAAATTTACGCCGGGCAGGCCCCCTGGAGGATTGGCGAGACGCAGCGACTTCACCCGCCTGTTCGGGCAGGAGATCGCGGCGAATGGAACGTTGCTGCCGCCGCTGAGCGCAGAAGGCGTTCAGCGATCCCTAACCCGCTGGTGGTGCCCGCCACCGGTCCGCGGCGGCTATTCGGTGGACTGTCTTGGGCTGCGTGCAGCGTTTGTTTCGATCGGCGGTGACCAGCGGCGGCGGTGCGCGTCTCAGCTGCCAACGCAAATTGAAGTGGTGATTCCGCCCGACCAGAATTGCTGCGGCGCGATGACCCATCCCACAGGGAGAGGCTGGAGCAGACCAGGGTACTGGGCCAAAAGGATCTGATCGACTGTTTTCGAGGCCTGGTCGGCGCGGGCAAAAGCCGCCGGGACCCGAACCCCTCGATGCCGTGCTGGTCACGGCGTTCAGGGCTGCGCCACACCCTCAAGAAATACGGAACGAGCTTGGACTGGCCGGCAACCCCGCCTGGGCGGCCCGCGGCCGGAGCTCACCGATCGGGTGCCGATGTGCAGGAAAATTCCTCGATCCGGGTCGGACTGAGCGAAACACTTCGCCGCCCAAGCTCCCAGCCGCTCCGGCACAGCGACGGCCACAGCGGCGACGTCGAGCGGCCCCTGCGCCTGGCCTAGGCACGACGCCTGCCACATGATCACGGCCAGGGCCTGCGCGACCTAACCCCGGCGTCTGTTGCGTCAGATCCCCCATAGTGCAGCTCCTCGAAGCGGGAAGCTGGGGTTGTGCTGCGGCAGTGCGGCATCTACAACCTGTGCAACCCAACGAAGCCGCCCGAGCTTGGGGCGGATCCAAAGCGCCGACCTTCAGCAACGAACCGGCGCCGAACTGGCCGTGAGCGGCAACATCGGCTGCAGCCTCCCAGATCCGCCAACACCATGGGCGCACAAGCCCGCCCGTTCGAGGTGCTCCATTCCCGTGCAATGCTGGAGCTCAAGCGGCGGGGAGGGAACCTCTTAGGCGGGCGACTCGAGCAGCTAGGCACCAGTTCCTGCAGGATTTCTCCCGGCTTGAGCGCCCACATTGGCTGGCCGCAGCCCGAGCTGGCCTGCCGTCCAGGTCCGCCACCTCAGCCGCAGACTGCGCACCGCCCCACCATCACGGCCGCCACCGACGGCCGCCGTGGCGGCCTGCAGATCCACCAAGCACATACGTGACGGCGGGCGCTCGAAGCGCAGGGCCGAATCTGGGCCGAGATCGCCCCCGTTCACACAAGCGCAGACTCTTGACCTTGCAGGCGCTGATCTGGCCATGCCGGCTGGCCAGAAGCACGTCGCCATCCGCTGAAACCGAGGCGGCTCCGACGATTGTTTCTCCCGGCAACAGCGCCATCAACACAGAGCCGTGGGCCGTCCTTGCCCATCAGCTGGCACGGGTGGCGTCGTTGACCACAAAGGCGCAGCATCCGGCCGGTGCTGCTGGCCACAGCAGGTCTTCCCCCTCTGGCAACTTCGACCACCCGGCAGAGCTTCGATCCGTCCTTGAGCTTCAGCACCGTGGCGGCGCGGCCGGAGAGCTCCAGAAATGTTTCGATCGCAGGCGCTTTGAAGGCGGCCATCATGTGCAAGCAGCCCGAGGCTGCCCTGCGGTTCTTGCCCCAGCGGCAACAACTGGCGGACGGCCATCACCCGCCAGGCTCTTCGGGCAGGAACTTTTCAATGCCGCGTTCTAGCTGGGCGGCGAACTTTCCAGGCGCAGCATGGCCACCTTGCCCGTGGCACTTAAAGGCCAGACAGGGGCCGGCCCTTTTGGGCGCGATCGGCAGGATCAGCCGGGCTGGGGGATGGGTGCTCGCCGATCGCGCTGCCTCCGGTCGAGGTGGAGGCGGACCAGGATCTGGGGACCGAGGATGCGCAGCTGACCGTCGGGCCTTGAAATCAGCAAGGCGACCGTCAGCGGCAGGGCATTAAGGGCTTGGCTGGGCGCGTGCAGTTCGGTGGTAGGCGAATCGCCGCAGCCCGCTTGGGACCACCAGGCATTCACCACCCACTGACCAGGGCGGTGCGCCGGGGTGGCGAAGCGCTTCTTCAGTCCTGAGCTCTACACCATCGCCGTCGAAGCAAGCGGACTGGCGGTCGTCGAGCAGGGTGACGCAACCGCTCCCGGTTCCTGGGCCAGTTCGCCGGCTTCCGTTGCGCAGGGCCGTCCTGGCTCCAGGCTGGTGAGCGCCGCTCCGGCATCGCCAGCACCGCTTCGGGCCTTGGCGTTCCGTTATCGAGGTGGACCTGCAGGCTGGCCCTGGCGATCTCCGCATCCGTGGCCGTCCTGGATCCGCTCGATTCACCTCAGGCAGGGAAATCCAGCGCCCGGATCAAGCCTTCGACCACCTCCGAGGCGGTCTTCGGTGCGCTTGAGCGCGGTGGCGGGTGCGGCGAATGATCTGTGGTGCTCCCGATTACTCCAGGAAAGTGCTGGAGCAGCTGGCCGCAGGCTGAGTTGGCGCGGGTTGGCGATCCCACTCAGGGCCCAACAGGATCGCGCCGAAATTTGCTCTGCAGGGCGGTGCGGCGCTGCAGCTCTCCAGCAACCTTTTTCGGGATCGCACGTCGCGGCGCACCTCCACCGACCTACGCGCATGGCCGTCGCGGATCGCTTCCATCGCGAATGTCAGCGATGCCGCCGGAATCTTTGCCGGTCGTTGACCTAGATCGGCCAGGCTTCTCGATCCAGCCCGCTTGCCTGAGCTGACTAGGCAGCCTCAGGTGATCACAACGCACCGCGGCGTTGGCGCCCCCTTGCCCCAGGCTGGATCTCCTCGATATGGGCCACGCCTCGCATCGGGATTGCTGCCGCGGCCGTGGAGATAGCGTTGCCCGCACCCAACCCACTGCCGGCTGAGGACCTCCCGCCGGTGGATATACCGGGCACCAGCTCGAGCAGCTTGTCATCGCTGAGCTCGGGCTTGCGGGATCAGGGCGATCAGGGCCTCCACCACCTGCGCCAGGTTGTGGGGCGGAATGCTGGTGCCATGCCCCACGGCAATGCACGGTGCAGCCGTCTTGAGCAACAGGGAAGGGCAGCAGGCGGCAGCACGGTGGGCTTCTGCTGGGAGGCGTCAGAAATTCGGCGCAAAATCGACGGGATCGCTGCTGATTTTCGTCGAGCAGGCCCTCGTTGCGATCGGGGCCAAGCCGGATCCTCCGGTAGGGCATCGCCCCGGCGGATCGTCATCGACCGGAGCCGAAGTTGCCGTGGCCATCCAGCAGGGCGGTGACGGGCTGGAGAAGGTCTGCGCCATCCGCCACCAAAGCGCAGAGACAGCCTGAGTCGCCGTGGCGGATTGGTATTTGCCGAGCACATCACCACACCACCCGGGCGCACTTGCGGTTAGGGCGATCGGGGGTTGAGCCCAGCCTCCTGACGCGAAGAGGACGCGCCGTTTGCACCGGCTGGAGCCCATCGCGCACATCGGGAAGGGCCCGCGGGCCCACGATACGCTCATATGCGTACTCGTGGTAGGAGACGCATCATTCCTGATTGCAGAGCAATCGGCAGAACGCGTTCTCACTCAGCCATCCGGGTTTGTGTCTGGGGCGGAAAGGGGCTCAGCCTACAAGATCACGTTCTGGGTGGCTGGGCCGGCCTTGGGGCTCGCTTACTCGTCCGGGTAGCCCCCCTCGCCAGCCTCTTCTCCAGAATCGGTTGCTTGCCGGTGGCATTGGCGTTCGCATCCGGTCAACGGCACTCTCAGCTCCGGCTGGCTGAGGCAGGGTCTGGGCGCTGAGCGCAGACGCTCCCCCCAAAGCATGTTATCTTCTTGATAGGCATCGAGCACGTTAGTTCGGCTCGATTCGCCAGGGCTCGCTGGCCAGCGCTGGCCTCTTGGGAACCGCCCGCCGTGTTATGCAGCGGCCAGTGGGGACCAGGGCCAGACATCGGCCAGCGGCCGTATGCATTGATCTTCAGGCAACGGCGCCAGCGCTCGGATCGCACTGGTCACGGCCGGCCCAGGCTTCGTAGAGGCACAGGCCCTGGTTGTTTGATCGCCTCCCAGAAGTCTTTTGCGCAGCTCCGAGGCGCGGCCCGAAGGCGGCCAGGGCACTTGGGATTGCTCAGCAGCAGCGTGGGCGTTTGCCCAGATCGAAGTAGGCGGCCGGCGTTCTTTCCCATCGAAATTTCAGGCCCTGTTGCAGGAGGCGGACTGCCTGGCTCCGGTTGGCCTTTGTCGCAAAAAGGGGGCGGATTTCGGAAAAGGGGCCCCCTTTGGGGGGCCCCCGGGGGAAAACCCAGATGCCGGGATGCGGGGGTCGAGCTCCTTGGCCCTGCCAGGGAAAATTGCTGCCAGGGCCGGATTGTCGCTGCGCAACTGCGCCTCGGCCAGGAACACCCCAGCCCCGGGGGGATCGTCCGGCAGCAAAAACTGGACCGTTGGAGGGCTGGCCAGCCGCGGCCGCATCTTTCGGCCTGGCCAGACCAACAGGCGAGCAGGCGGCCTGGGCAATGCCTAAAACCAGCAAGATTCCAGTTCCTCTGGGAACTGGGCCAAAAAGGGTTAGGGAACCAGGGCACGCGCCCGCCGCGGCCGCAGCACAACCCCGGCCATGGCCAGACTCAGGGGCCAGGGGCGCAGCCGCCAGAGTTTGCATCCAGCCGCGGTGCCATGGCTGCCATTCGTTTCAGAATTCAGGGCCTTAGGGGCCCGAAACCGGCCGCGGCCAGCCAGCAGATTGCGAGCGCCACATCCAGGGGCTTGATGCGGCGCAGGCCGGAGGCCCGGCAGTTGACTGTCCCAGTGCTTTGTCGCTTCCCAGCCCAGGGCTCCTCGGCCTTCAGATCGAGCCATTCCCACGGCGTTCGTTGCAGATACGGGATTCGCTGGCTGTGATCAAAAGGCTGTTGGTTCCAGGGGCAGACGTCCTGGACAGATGTTCGAAACCGGCCACCCAAGGGCCCATCGCGGCGCTGATCTCCGCCGGCCAAAAAGCGGCATCGCGGTTTTCTCGATTTCGGTGAAAGGCGATGCAGCGCGGGCATATCCACACGACGGTTCGGCAATTGGGCCGCCGGTGGGGGCAGGGGGCCCCCACCAATCGATGCAGCGGCTGCAGCTGCCGCAGAGGGGTTCGGCCGGAAGGCATTCGGGCCGGTAACTCCAGGTTGGTGAGCAGGTGGCCGATCCAAGGAACA
>Ga0163217_1078584_pt1 | contig 11245 bp, 7 predicted proteins | sample SynspAceP_FD_185933 | JGI IMG/M metagenome (GOLD analysis project Ga0163217, IMG submission 185933) | Saline lake microbial communities from Ace Lake in Antarctica - Synechococcus sp. Ace-P (PacBio error correction) | ecosystem: Environmental > Aquatic > Non-marine Saline and Alkaline > Saline ... | reverse complement strand
ACTGTACGAAGAAATGGCATTTAATTGAACGAGACTTGTGCGCGCGATCAGCCCTACAAACAGGGCTTTCCCCCAGAGTGCCCCCAGCTCGTCAGACATTGGAAACGTGCCAATATCCCTCAAAGTCTGTATCAGGCGCACGCAGGGCCTATGAGACCGAACTCAAACAAGCGGACGCGACATTGCTGCCCATCAAGGTTGCTGGATTCCAATTCTGCTGCCGTTGCAATGGAAGCAAGACAGCTCGGAATCAGAAAAATATCGTCACCACATGGACAGAGCATGTTCCAGTTTCCCAAGGAAGGGAACAGCGCAGCGACCCCGCCAACCAAGAACTACGGCTACGATAACCGCGCATGTTACCCAGGGCTTAAACAACTCGAGCACCGCCCCCTGTTGCGTCACCACAGGTCGTCGGAAATTATGTAGACCCTCCAAGGCCCAGGAATGGGCATAGGCAAGTTAACCGGCACTGTGATCGCCAATCAGCAGACCAGCGAGATTGTACTACACCCCGCACTGTCGGCGAAGACTGTGTACAGTAGATTTATTCTCTTAGGTAAATGGGCGTTTCTGCATTACCGATGACGATATCGACCCGCATAATCAAGATAGGCCGTCAGTCACTACAATTAGAAAAGCCATCACATCCCTTCCCTGGACGGCAATGCCGCACTTAGGCCGGATCGTCAAATGTGCTCTAACTGAAAATAACAAGCAGCTGCTTGAGCTTGGAACCGAATTTATGTACCTGAGCCGTTATATCGATGCAAGCACAAACAGGATAACATATCGGCTCTTACCCAGGTTACCTGAGCAAGGACTGGCAAGCCTGGATTATCTGTATATGACTCAAGGCGTGAGACTACCTCAATCTGGGAACCTATGACGCCAAGATTGCCCCATACGCCACTGATGAGCACAGCGCGAGTATGTGAACGTCCACACTGAGCCCAAGGATCTATAGCTTTGAACCTGATTCCAGCTGATTTTCGAGTCAGCCCTATTGCCGGAAATCAGCGATCTGTCGAACGTGACATTTGACCAAAGCGCCAAACCGCCTCGGCTGTATTGAAAGCAGGCTCTGCGGAAGTGGGAAACGCGTAATTAACGGAAAATAACCGCCAGGAAGATGAAAAAAACTCTTGTTGCACCCAGCGCGTGACAACCTGATGAACCAAGACAACAACGCTATTAGCGCGTACCCGGCAAGCCAAAAAGACTAAGACCCAAAAGAAAGAGCTCTTGAAGGGCTTTTCATTCCGCAGGCGCATTGACCTATCGGCGTTGGCAGGTCAGTTGTGCGCAGAAGACCAGGGTCTTTTCATCGCCAAAAAGGGTCAGCTTCTTGCACCAGCTGCTGGAGATGACCGTTTAGAAGTTCTACGTTGATGAACGCAGGCAGGTGGAGCATCGACTCGAAATTCAGCTCGTCATTGCCGATCGGACGCTGCTGCCACCCTTCTCACGCGGTTTGAGGTATCTGATGGCGCTAGGGACTTGTTCACCCTTGGCGAATAGAACATGATTCTGGTGTGAGCAGAGTTATTCATAGCGGATCAGAGGTGAAGTATCGGCTGATCGATTGCGAGCCAGTCCTGCGGCGACAGACTTCCTACGGCTCTGACGTAGGTAGGGTATAGGATGTAAACGTTTACGAAAAATTCTCGCTGTGTGTTGGCCAGGTGTGAGCGGTCAGGCCGATTTTTCACTGCGTCAAGTAGTCCAGCCGCCGGCGGGTAACTGGAGAGGTACTGGCTGGCGTCTACGGGTGGCCAGTTCGCCCTCGGTCTAGTGTGCCTGATCAGGTGTTAGCCGCGGTGGGCTCGTCGATAATGAATGCAGTCAAATGATCCACCGGCGGCGGGTGTCGGCTCATAAGGATGCCGTTTGCTAGGCCTTGCACAGTGGCGACCTGGATGCGGGTTTCGGCCTCCGGCGGCCCATGTCACCCCAATTCCGCGACGTTGTAGATCTTTCGACAGCGTGTGGATTTTGTTCCAGCGCGGTGCTTCATTGGAAAGCGTCGATTAGCCTGCTGGACCCGGTCGCAGTGCGAAACTCCGAACTAGAAAGAGAATGCGTTTGAGCGCTCGGCTTCAGAAAGCGGTAATTGCAGGCCTCGATGATGGTTACGGGTTTTACCAGTGCGGTGGCCTGGCGCAGCGCCAACACGGATCTCTTTGCAGGGTGTTTTCTACCGGCGGACAAGCCTTTTCCTGATAGTTACGCAGTTATCAGTAACCGAAAGGTTCGGTGTCCATGACATGGATAATCTCGATTGAGCGGGATCATATATTACTGCGCCTGAGTAGGGTCGAGCAGGCTCCTCTGGGCTCGTGAAAGAACCAGCTGGCCAAGGCTCGTTTTGGTATGGCGAGGTGGGACGGTTCATCAGCGGAACCAGGTGCCTGATTGCTCTGCCAGCTGCTGCACATAGGGTCGTCCGTTGCAGGAATAGACCAAAGGGCACCTTGTAATGGCCGATCCTCTTCTTCCGGCAAGGCTCAATGGTCTGCTCCTTCCTTTGCTCCAGTGCGTCTCTCACAGCGGCGCTGTGAAGCCGCCCTTTAGTGTTAGCGTGCTCTGCAGGCCTGGTGCAAGTGTGTGTGCCCGTCTGACATTGGTGCTCTTCTTGGCTCTCATACAGGCGATAGAGAGTGTCAGGCCGGGAAACAGCAGATAATCAATTAAGGCTCGGCCTTTTTCAACCTTGTAACTTGGCGTGGTGCGCAATTCCGGCGATGGGAGATTCTTGCCCTTCTCCGGCCAGCGCGCGCCACTCTTGTAATCAGGGCTCGCTATCAGCTTGCAGCCCGCTTCGAATCAACTGCTGATCAATCAGAATCCGGAGTCAGGGACTTCATCGGTAACAAGTGGCTGGGTGGCGGCCTGGTATTGCGGCTCAGGGGCCTTGGCGCTGGGCGGATTCTGCGCCTTGGTCGTCCTGTGAGAGCCGCTCTGCCTGCAGGCTTTGATCCGAGCCTCATAAGCCTGCTGTTTGCCTCATTGAGCGGCCTACTATGGGCGGCAGCTTGTTGAGCAGAGCGCGAGATCACTCATCCATAGCATGAGCCAGGCTTCGTTTCGTACTTATCTCTTTGGCAATGAGTTCATTAGGCTTGGCGGCTTGAATCCAGACCCATTATTGGCCTGTGGCAGGTGGTATGTCAGTTGCTGATTCGGTCTGCAGAGTTGCGACAACCGTCTCTCCGCAGATGCGAGATCGCAGCAGGGTCGCGGCACTAAAGGGCGGGTGACAGTGGACACCCCGGTTTGCCAAAAGGTCTTGATTGGAAACCAGATAGAAAAATAGGCAGTTTACGTGCGACCACCCAGGACCGCTGATGGCTTCTTTGTGCTGTGCGTCTTGGAATTGGTGAGCGTGCTTGTTACCCTCGGATTTACGCAGGGTATGAAACAGCTCGCGCACCACAGTTCGAGCTTGAGCTCGCGGCTATTGATCATTGAACAAGATCAGGTCCTGCCGGTGAGTTCTGCATCTCAAACTCGATACCCGCCCGGGCCGCCAGGTGTGGGCCAGTGCATTTCACCTAAAACTGGCGCAATTTTGATCAGTTGTGGTATTTTGGGAGTCACCGACAAAGGCCCGCTCAGAGACAGCTTGGGGCAATTTCAACAAAGAGCGGATTGCGTGCTCGGCTAGGAAAGCCGAAGTTGGTCGATTTCGTCGGATGTGACGTCGATTGATCAGAAACATCCATTTTCATCTAATCGCGCTTCAGCTCCGCGTCACCAAGCGACTGAGCCAGTCCATTGCATGGCAAGATCGTCAGAAGGTCTTACGCTTGGGCCGGCTTTCATTTATGCGAGCCTGTACTTTGCATTAAACTGGGCGCGCAGGTTATCGTCTCACACGCACGGAGGGTTTTTTTAAAACGTGGCGCTTATTTACACCGCAGCCGCCAAAGTGATTCCCAGCGGGGTGGTGTAGTTCGGGGCTTTTCAGTTCCTGCTTCATGCCCCACTCAGGGCGTGCCGGCATCCCGGGCGGGGCGCATGGTGCCCTGCAGCCGAGCGGTTGTTGATGCTGTCCAGTACTTACCATGACTCTCTATTTCAGCGGCGGCGCGGTGGTTGAGTTCTCGGCGAAAGAGGTCATCGGTGAACTCGCCCTGTTGGCGCAAATCCAGCAGCAGGACTTCCGCCTTCGCAATAGGCGTGCCTTCCTTCTCCTGAATACAGGACTTCCAGCCTTTATTAGCGCGGCGCGGGGTGATCAGCGCGGGTGATCGACTACCCATCCGTGGCAGGGTATGGCAAATTCGCAGACGAATGCCTTTGGCAAGCGGGCTTCGGTGGGTTGAACATGCGGTCTGCGGATGAACGACCCGGACCTTTTATTGCACAGGGGAGCCTTTGCGGCCTTATAATTCTTCTCGCAGGCGCGGGCTGGTATATGGTGTCGAACTGGCTTCGCGGATCGGCTCATGTTTTTTCAGGCGGTGGCCGAATGAACGGCTGCTGCAGATCTCCTCGTTTGGCGGGCTGCTTCTCCAGCAGCGGCAGGATACCGCCGCGCAGTCGCGTGGCGGTCTTTTCCCACCAACCACGCTGAAACTGCTGCGCAGTGTCACCCCAGGCGCGCTCCGGCCTGGGCCAGATCGCCAGGCAGGTTTTTCTCCATAGATATGGTGAGGTGTTTCGTTCATATGCGCCGGCCCACGCCCATACTTCATTGGGGACGCCTTGAACTTGCCTTCAAGCACCTGTCGCAACAGCTTCAGCCCAAAGTGTCACAGATTGTCCATAACACGTCCGCCGTAGTGTGTCTTGCCAGCCTTGGCCGGGCATTAGGTTTCGCCAGTTTTGCTACATACTCCAGTGCAGATACATTCTGCTTTACAAATAAACACAGAATTAAATGCTATGGTTGACACACCATGTGTTAGTTGTTCGAATAAATCAAACCTACTATGGGAAATTTGCCTTGCATTGCAGGCTTATAAGATCCTTAGAACGGGACGGGATTATCCCATTTGCCACGTGGTTGTATACAGGACGCGGCTTACCGCCCTAGAGCCTCCATATCTCTTATGCCTGCATGCATTCCCTAAAATAATCCATATGCATCACGCACGCCTCGGGCATATGTCAAAGAAGGTGGGTTGACCTTTGCATCCCGCTGGAACGGCCAGTCACTCCCCGTTCGTAGTTCCGACCAGAACTGGCCAGATTGTTAGGCCGCCCGGAACGCAGCTGCGAGCTTCTCCGCTTTCTTTTTTCACATCAGAAAATGAAGTGCGTGAGCATTAGCAAAGGACAGGCTTGGGGTTTGGCACGCCGGATTGAGCCGACTGGGAGGAGAACGGTAGACCCTGGGAACGGTCCGCTAGCTGCGCTCACGATCCGTTTTACGCGCCGCCCTTCGCCTAGTGTGGCCGTCTTACCATACGCAACCCCTTGGCGCTGGAAACGGAGCCCGGCAAAGGATTATAGAGAAAGAGCGGCTGGCGCTTAGTCACCGCGCTTTCATCACAAAAAACACTAATCGCGTCGGGGACCCATGCCTCGCTAGAAAGTGGCAGTGGATTTAGTACAGATGGAGGTCTGGTTCGTCGAGACGTACTTTCGGATGCGCTGGTATTTACCGCCAGCCCAAGACGGGCAGGGAGACCATAATGGGCTACCGGAAGTTCTTCGATGATGCCATCGTTGATGACGCCAGTCAGTGACAGCCGAGGACCAGTGGGCTGGTCGATTGCGGAGATGTGTCTTGGTATCGGGTACTCGTTTGACACCGGTTAGTCGTTACACGAAGCCTGTCACCGTCGCTATTGGCGGAATGGGTTCCATAGCCGTTCATGAAGGGACCATTGTGTTTTCTGATTACATAGGGCAGTCACGGACGTTTCGTACGAAACGTTGTTTAATCAAAGACCGCACGGGTCAAGGTCCTTCAGCGATACGGGAATGAGCAGCGAGTAGCTGTTCGATACCTATCAGCGCAAACATTGGCTTTCGGCTAAGCTGCCGACCAGAGTCTTACGTGACATTCCATGGTTCCTGACCAAGAGAGCACACCATTGGACCCGGCCTCCTTTCGGCGAGGGAGTTTACGGGCTATCCGCCATTGAAGATATTCTCAGGCTCCTTACCAGCTGCGATGCCACCAGGTTACGCACTGGTTCGTGACTAGTGGCCCTCAATGATGTTCCACGCAAACGCTCACGCGTCTGAAAGGAAGAGGGCCCTTCAGGGAACCTCGCGCGGCCGCATTACGTGAAACTCATGGCGTGGGAGACTGATATGTTACCGACTATGACCAGGCCATTCGCGGAAGTGTTAAATTCCTCGCCTCATGTAGCACTCTGTCTCACACATCCATGTCCGGATGGAGCAAGAACACAGCGCTTTGCCCTAGGCTCGCAAAAAGAACAGTCGCCACCCAAAGGGGACGGCCCTTGAAAAACAGCCAGCCAGCAGATGCTGCGAGGAGATGCTAGGGCCATTGATTAGCACCGCAGCGGTTTAAGTCCGGATTGATTTCTATCCACGGGGACAAACGCTCCATAAATGCCGAGCTTGAGCGAAGGCGCCAGAGTGGCATTTGCGTTCTAATCCAACTCGTGGACGTTATGTTGGGCGGTGACAGGATTATGACCGAAGACCATTCAATGGCTTTACAGCCGCTTTGTCGGCGAGCTTGTGGAGGGCTCTGAATGCGCTGGTAGGACGATTCACGAGGCCTACGTACGGAGTACGCGATTTCCAAGGACTCGAGCGTTTGTCATTCGGGTCCCACAAGAAAATCGAGCAAAGGTCATTCGCCGTCATGTATGCGTTTGTTATCGAGCAATTCTCTCGAGCAAAGTGCGACGGAAAATCACCATTACCAGAGGTGACCGCGCTCCGATCACGGGTTTAAAAAGATAGACGCAATTCGTGATGGAGAAATCCGGCTGGAGCACGAAACTGCCATCAGGATTAGAACGTCGGGTTGTATGTGGAGCTCCCTGCTACCTCGATATCGAAGGCGGCTGAGATCAGTTGGCGAGAACACGCTCTTCATCAGGAGGTGATAAAAGTTAATCAAGGGGTCAGAACTGGGTCGTTCAACGCCAGTTAGGGATCCTCTGAATTCAACGCCGGCAGAATGTTGAGCGAAAGAACCTCTTCGGTTATCGGATAGCGATAATCTCGCTAATTGCTTCTCGGCACTACGTTAGCGGAGCTTGGCAGATGAAACTCTCATGTCAGGCACCAGGTTGAAACCCGAGAAGGTTGTAGAAGGGTGGCCCGCGAGATTAACAATACTTTATCCAAGTATTACCCTGGCCCAATACTCGCGACTGAGGGACCGCTCCGGTGACTCGCCCTTGACGCTGGTATTGACCAATAGAAGGCCCTGCACGCGAGGGTGGGGACGGTGGCTTACAGCGATGTAGTTGCGAGTAGGCCGGGCATAACAGTCCGGACAAAGCAGGAAATCCAGCGTTGGGAAGCGCGCGGAACGGGACATCGAGCCCGCCCTCTGCGCGTGTGGAAGGAAATCCCTGCAATGGTCGTTGCTCGTAGGTGTCGATCACGCGCGCATAAGACTACCGCTGACCGTTCTAGACGCCGCGGAGATGGACCGCTCAGTTCAATTCAATCCCACTAGCGAATGATCATATACATTCTGCAGCGAACTCCGTGACGTCGCCTTTTTGTTTGATGTCTTTCGCGCCCGAGTGGGCAATCGGCGGGAAATGACATGTGTTCTTGCCAGCATGGCAAGGGATATCTTGAGCAATTACAGGCTTCCGGACATCGACGCGCTGAGAGACGAGCATTTTATCAGAAGTACAACGATTGAGACTCGTACTCCCAGGAAGAGGACTTCGTCAAAACGCGGTCGATTCCTCCAGACTTATTTCCGTGCTTGCTACGCAAACAGAGAAGACTTATACCCGGCAAGCTGACGCCGATTTACTGGAGTGCCGAACAAGTAACCACATAAGCCCCGTTTAGCGCCCTACACTGCTCGAAAAGCTGGTGGAAGAATGTGACATTTTTTGGCATCGTAGCTCCAACATTCACGCGAGAAAGCCGGGCGGATACAGAATATGCGTCGCCAAAAGACACGCATGTGACCGTGCGCCGTAGTTCATTTGACAAATTTTATCCCTGCTTTCAGCGGATGTGGGTTTCCGACCGAAGGCAATCCAGATAGAGCGCTTACATTACAGCCTTCACCAATGCAATTGCGCATCATGAAAAGACGGAGGCAGGCCTTCCGCTAGCTTTTCTCAGATAACGGATGAGGACAAGCATTTGGCTTCAGGTAATTGCTCGAAAGGTAGAAGCAGGCAGATATTTAAGCTGTGGAAACTCAGACGCACTGCGCCTAGCGCCGAGCCTTATAGCAGAAGTGATTCGTACTATTATCAGGTCCTGGGGACGCAAGCAAAAGAACACATCGTCATGAGGAGGGGCGCTTATTTTCTGAGCTAGCTGGGGAGAGGCCATTCCGAAACGAAACCAAATTCTGGCAGAGGTTGCGGTCCTCTCACTCGTTTCGGTTGGAAACTGCTAGGAGGCGACGGCGCTTGGGCTGATCAAAATAGCGGACCCAGTTCGATGGAATGGCAGGCCAATGGCTTCTTCCGCAGGATGACGTATTCATACTTCCTTCCTCTAAGATCAATGTTGGGGATGTTTCGACATCCAAATGGCTGGAACGGATATCGAAAGACCTAGGCAATTGCTATTTCTCCCGGTCGATCGGCCCTGTAACCTGCTTGGGCCGGCCTTGGTAGGACATTGCCGCGATCAAATTATGACCAAGGGGACCGGCAGCACGTGGAATTGGAACGAATTTCTTGCGATTCGCCGTTTGACGCCGGAATAATCTATCCCGCGTCTTCCCTTCCCGAAGATCGGTGAAGCCACGCCTTCCGGCCATTCCCAAAGGTCGTAAGCGGAGGAAGCCTTACTATATAGACGAGCGCTGCTTGTAGGCCCTGCATGCTGGTTAGGGTCTTTCAAGCGAGGGACCGACGACAGACTTTGGCGTTTGTACCTGCCGTCGACGGACGCAAGCCCCTGAGAGCAATAAATCAAGCCTGCACCTTATTCTGGGCGCAGGACTGCGTCGACACTTCTCGGATCATGGGCATGTGAACTCGCAAGCCAATTGTGCATATACATGCTCTATGGCATTTCACGTTACAGACGCCACGGGCAACTCTGTCCCGTCGCACTGACGTATCTTCAACTTCTTACAGCCATGGCTTGCCCACAGAGATTGCGGGCGGGCTGGATACGCCGATTGACGTGATCGCATTACCTCATGAAGCAGCGGATGTCAGGGTCACCGTAATACTACTCGAGCAGCCGACGGCCGGCCAAACTGGTGGGCTACAGCAAAAAAAATCTTGAAATGAAAGCACGAGTGGACTGTTCGCGCCACACATATCCAGACTCTTCGGCGACGTTATGGCAAAATTTGAAGCAGCGCAAGATCAGGTAGGGGAGCACTGATCCCGTATGGGTGGCCGCTGTACTGTAGGCAAATCAGTGATCTGCAAAAGTTTGCCTGTATCGGCTAGTTGCGGGTACGCGCCTGATTGGCACAAGCAGAGGAACAGGTAGTGGCGTACCGGGCAAGCCTTACGTGAACGATTTAGCAGCGATGGCGGAGGACGCAGAACCTGCCTGACTGAGCGCCGAAAGACCAAGAAGTCCTTACAAGCTGCGTATTGAATGTACTGGCGGAGATGAAAACGCTGCCTGGAGGAAACAGACAGGGCAGCGCTAGCGCGTCGTGGCCTTGGACGATCAAGGAGGAAAAAACCCCGGACTGGCTAAGCAGCCTCACAAAGTCACCTCGCCCCGAGCTGCGGCTCTGCAGGGTTTGAGACGCAGCCACCAACAACGCGTAGTCAAGATAGGCACTGAAAAGCGATCGGAGAAGCGGATCAAGACATTTCCACAGGGAGCGTGGGTAGCCCCGTCACCCTCGGCGAATCGCCAAAGCAACACGTGAACTCTCGGGACGGACGGAGGATGGCATCTCTGACACTCAACATTTTTGCGCAACCCTGAGTGTCGCCAAGACTCTACAGAAGCCGCTAAAGCCGGACGACGGCGGCGCGTTGGTAAAGACGGTGCTTGGCACCAGGGATACACCGCGGGACCATAAACGGCGTGCTGAAGTAGCTGGCGTTTACCCACACTTGCTCGTCGCTATGACCAAAGCGCGGAATTGGCGCGCAGCATTTACATCAAAGGTGAGAGAGGGGATACGGCGTGCGCTTCTCATGAGAAAAGCAACAACCTGCTCCGTGAGAAAGTGCTCTTTTGAAGCTTATAGTGGGCCGCCTGGAATTAGCTAATAGCGCCCCTCGGGCGAGACGCGAGGCCTGACGAAGATAGGCGGCCGATCAGGAGAGATTACCGCCACTTGAGTGCAGATCGGAATGAGCAAGCGACTCGTATTCTCAAAACTCAAAACAGAAGGAAGTGTTTCCGTGGTTTCTGTTTGCGATTCGCACCGGAGCATCGCAGCAATCACCGGCACCTCTACCAAATTACACCCGACAACAGTAGCCACGCCGCGCGATTGCAGGCCAAACAATGCTATGGCGGCCGCCACGCGAGCTCAAAAGAAATTACTTGCACCGAATCATGGGCTGCCGGGGAGCCGCACGCTGTGTGGCACACGCCAAGCTTTGGCCCATCCATAAAGCGATGAAGGAAGATCAGGAACGTTTGTTATCGTCAGCGGATATGGCAATGGAGGGAAATTGTGTAAGGGGTGGTTTCAGGGATAACCTTCACCCCCTGAAACGCGCAAGAGCAGGACGAGAGTAAATGATTCAGCCCGATTAGGGGCGTCACCCGGCGCCACTGTTTCATGAAAAACATTGCTCGAACCAGATCGATACCCTTTCGGGCAACAGGCGGCGGTAAGATAACGGCAGGCGAGTGGGATCACGATATACAAGCACGACGAAAGCACGACAGGATTCCCAAGGGACTGTGATATTTCGGATTTTATATTACCCAGCAGCAGGACAAACGATAGGCGGCGAAAGGGCCACGAGCATTGATTGAGCGCATCATTAACGCGCGCGACCATGCACCAGCGTATAGGCCGCATCCCCCTTGAGTGAAGATAGCTTCCAGAACAAACACCATCGCCGTGCATGGCGCGGCCCCAAGCGAGCGAGGCGCACTGCCAGATAAACTGGCTTGCCAGCCTCAGTGGATATCAGGGGCGCAAGACACGGACCGTGAA
>Ga0163217_1025874_pt1 | contig 11245 bp, 14 predicted proteins | sample SynspAceP_FD_185933 | JGI IMG/M metagenome (GOLD analysis project Ga0163217, IMG submission 185933) | Saline lake microbial communities from Ace Lake in Antarctica - Synechococcus sp. Ace-P (PacBio error correction) | ecosystem: Environmental > Aquatic > Non-marine Saline and Alkaline > Saline ... | reverse complement strand
CCTTCCGCAGCCCCATTGCCCTTGGCTAAGTATTCTGACCACGACCACCGCCAAACCGGAAGGCCGATGGGCGACAGCGACCTTTGACAAAATCAATGCGAAGCTCTTTCGCAAAGCTGCTTCAAGCTTTAATCCATTTTTCTATTCCTGAAGATCACTATTGCTGCGTTACTTCTTCAGTCTGTATTGCATTTTCCACATGTTTTATAAAAGCGATTATTGATGGACCGCGCAGATATTACCGTTATGGGCTCTTTCGACCGTATAGATCGATCGCCAGCATTTCCGTCCTTCAGCTGACACTGCCAAAGTAAGACGGCCCTTACCGGACATTCGAGCCTACGCAAATCCGGAGTGCTAAGCTCCCGAAAAGCTGCCGTGGAACAGGGCGCAGTTATTGTGACACCGCTCGATGTCCGCTGTGCAGACTTCCTTGCCGTTCGCTGCTGGACGCATAGTGTCCGTTGAAGTTGAGAAGACCTCTGGAGAAGGGCCTTGAATGGCTTCAATTGCGCTGTTTTTACCCGCTGGCTTGCCTTTTTGCACTGAACTTCTGCCGGGTCTTACGGCAGATATTTTTTGACTACCTTCTCCGCAGCGTCTTTCGACGTCTTGTGGGTTTCTTTGTCATTCCGTCGCCTAATCGATAAGAATGAAACGAAATCCTTCCTTATTCAAATCTCAAATCTGTCCCAAGGGTGCTGACGTCCAGATAAGCTGCGCCGCGTAGGCAACTTGGGGGAAAGCAGGCAGCGGCCCTTGATGAGCCGCCGCCGCTCCGTTATGCGTTACGACCAGGGCGTCACGAGTTATTTTTCCGCCTGTTTTTCATGGCGCGTAGTCCATAACGGCATTCCTTCTTCCAGCATGCCTTCCAATGAAACGCACACGTGATTTGTAGGTTGCTGGCAAAAGTGGTGGTAAGCATTGTCGCGTACCACGCTGCCGCATACGACCCATAGTTTCTGCCCGAACGGACTGCAAAAAGGGAACAAAAAGCCAACCCGACAGCGTCCAGCCAAAACCCGTTTAAGGACGGCGGTCAGCAGTGTTGGGCTTTGTATCAAGGCGCCCATAAAATGAACATTCGTTTCCTGTTGGTGGAGCCATAGCGAGAGTATTCGGGTCCATCTGCTCGCATTGCGACCCGTTCCATCGCTGGATGACATATCAACATGCTTGCCCCACCAACAGGTCAAAAGCCGTGTAGAACGGCACTGGTTTCACGGATGGCCATGGCTCAGTCGATCCATTAAGCTATCGTCCGATGAATTGGACAACATGCCGTTTTCGCCCCGAGCTCCTTCAGCCAGGTTAACCTGTTTCATCCTTTGCGCACGATGGTTTACCAGCCCAAAGTCCGTCCTCTTTACAGTACGCGTCCAGAAATCTGCCAGGTTTGACGCACCCACCGTATGGAAGAAGGTGTCCTGTCCATCGGCTTTGGGCGTTTTCGACAATCCAAGTTGCAGTTTCGGGAGGTTAACGAAGCACTTGCCCCGTTCTTCGACGGAATGATCGCCCAGAGGGGCAGACACATGGAGCATCAGCGAGGCAATATTGACTGTAGGCGTTGCCTGGCACGCAAGATACGCGCTGGCCCGACAAGTGCCTGCGCCGCGCCGCTTCACCAAGCTTCAACTACGGTGCCGGGGCCCCTTTCGTTACAGCGGGCAACTTCATTTCCGTGGCCGCGCCTTTGATCCAGCGTTTGCGGCCTCTGGCATCTTTGCGCGGAAACAAAACTTAGCCTTGCGTATATTCGGCGTGTTCGACCGTTCGTCGGCTCCGCCGACCAGAATGGCAGGTCTGACGGGTTGATCGGCGCAGCTTCCAATTTTGACCAAACCTGATTGCCGGTGGAGCGTCAAAGGTCACATCTTCCAACCCGCGACGGGTCAGCGTGCCGTCAGCCCGAGCGTCGTGAACAAACTGTTTTCCAGTATCGTCATCCATCCAGGTTTCTCCGATTTTAATCGGATCAAGTTAGGGTCTCGGAAGTGCTATCAGTGCCTAATGTCACCCCCAACCGTTATTAGTCACGAGATAGGTGTATACTAAGCGACCCACAAGCGTGAAGGCTTAGGAGCATGCAGGACTCAATGCATATCGCGATACAACAAAGCGCAGAGAAAAGCTTTGAACAAGATAGTGGGGTGGTTGGATGCCAAAACGATCATGTTATGCCCCACGTTCGGTTGCGCGCGCAACAGTTCGGTTTTGAGCCGTTTTACCAAATGCCCTACCGCAGCATTTTTGCGTTTGCGGCAAAATCATCCTGAATGGGTGGGCCCTTTGCGACCTTAGCCATGACTTCAAGATGCTGCAGTGCGGCTCGTCATTGCGGCCATTTATTCATTCGCAGCCTTCTATCAAGTTAAAGGGTCGGTCAGCGCTGGTGGTTTCAACGGATCGTCCGCAAGACACGCTTCCAAATTTCTCTGCGGGGGTTTTGATATTGCGAGGTCTTTCGAGGTCTCCGTTGAGGCAGGGCGGGCACGGCGCTCGGCTCCGGCCTGACTAAGCCCGATATATCAAACGCCTTTCGGGAAGTTATCTGGCGAAGAAGTCGATTGGGTTTTCATTACTCCCTCTTTGGCCAACGGTGACTTGGAGGATCACAAAAATAGGCGTCGGATCTTTGTCCCATTGGTGACCTTCGATGGCCGGTTGACCTGCCCCCGAACTTCCCTCCAGTTTAATGTAGAGTTTGCTCAACCTTTGAAAGAGCAAAAACAAAAATGCGACCAGAGCGATTAACCGAAGCCCAAATAATCGGGATGATCAAAAGAGAACAGAAAGCGGGATTGCCGACGGCAGAGTGTGTCGTAGGCATGGCCTGAGCCCGGCGTCGTTTTACAAAAGCTTCAAAGCAAGTTATGGCGGGCATGTGCGTTGCACGGCAGCGGTATTTGCGCAGCAATGCCGAGAGTGAACGTGTCAGACGACCCCACCGGCTTAAATCGGCTTGGAAGATCGAGAACGCGAAGCTGAAGCGGTCTTGCTGCCGATTAACGATGCTCGATAACGTTGTTCTGAAGGATTTGCGGGAAAGAGCTGACGACACCGAATGTGCGACGGGCTGTAGCACGCAAGGGCGATGCGGGATCATGATATCTCGCAACGCGTGCGTGCAGGCTGGTCCCTCTTTCCACACATGCGAGCATGTGTGAGAGGGCAACGGGCTGTCGATCCCAAGACCGTTCGGCGCCGACAAGCCGCCGGATAATCCTTGAAGTTTCGCGAAGAGATGAAGGGCGATTGCCAGCAAACGGCGTCGGTACGGCTAGTCGCCGGATTGGCGTTGCTGTTGGAACGCAAAGGCATGATTATGGAACCACAAGAAGCTGTATCGTCTCTACACCGAGAAAAGCTGGGTGGTTCAGGCGGCGCAGAGGCCGTAAACGTGCGCGTGGATCGCGGGGACACCTAGCCTGCTGCTTTGCGCCCAGGCGAGCGTTGGTCGTTGGATTTTGTGTCTGATTTACGTGTCGCGCATTCCGCTGCCCGGCAGTGGTTTGTTTTACCCAAACCATGAGAGGGGCGCCAAGTTCCGCCAGTTGCTGGGCAGTGGAATGACGACTGCTGCGTGAGAACCTGTGCCGATGGCTGATACAAGGCATCTTCAGGTGCGAGGGTGGGCACGCGAGTTAGATGGCTTTCGCGTTTATGGAAAGCCTGCCTGTATCGTCAGTGGATAACGGCACAAAAAGGGGGAAGGGGAGTTCACCAGTCGATGCGATCCTGAAGTTGGGGCTGGGCGATAACGATGTGATTTGGCATTATATCGCATCCGGGCAAACCGCAGCAGAATGCCCTTCATCGAAAGCGTCAACGGCAGTCTGCGCGACGAGCTGCTTCCAACGAGGGGATTCTTCGACAAACCTTTGGATGATGCTCGCCGCAAGCTGGCTCTTCTTGCGATTAGATTACAACAACGTCAGACGCCACTTCATTCACTCCGAAACAAGGCACCTGCTGAAGCGCGCCGTGCGCTGAGCAATTTGAGGGCAACCGCCACACGACGCCGCTTGCCCAAATTGACGATGAAGAATATGAAATCCAAAACCGGCAAACTCTCACTATGAATGGAGCCTCGGGGGGCAGGTCACTACTTTTGAACCCCTTGAACAGCCGTTTTCCTTTATAGGTCCAACTCTCGGCCGGAGGCGCAGCGCGTTGCTGATTAACGAACGGACCGATAGGCTCATCGCGGCCGCCGCAATCATTGCGTGAAAGTAAAAAAGGCCCGTGGACGGGGGGTAGAGCAATCCCGCCGCAATGCGGCACGCCAAGCGTATTGTATGCGAAGGCGAAAAATAGGTTCTGCTGATGTTGCGCAAGGGTAGCGCCGAGCAAGTTTGGCGTTTGCCGCGAACGATGCCCATGAGGTCGCCACCCAGAAGGGTTAATGCCTGCACTTTCCATCGCAACATCTGCCACCCGTGCCCATCGCGATACCGACGTTCGGCGGGCGGCCAAGTGCGGGCGCGTCGTTCACGCCGTCGCCCGCCATCGCGATACTTTGTGGCCTTCACGACCGTAATGTATCGATCCAGCGTCTTTTGGTCTTTCCGGGCAGGACACCCGCCGCGCACCTCGTCGATACGAGCTTGCCCGCGACCGCCGATGCGCGTGCGCTCGTTGTCGCCTTGTCGCCATGCATCACCCGGCAACCCCCCCATTCGGCATGCAGTTCCTTGAGTGCCTGGGCGGTGCTGTCCTTGATTGGGTCTGCGACGGCTTACCGAATGCCCGCAAGTGCCCCCATCGGACCGGCAATGAAACATCGCCGTCTTTGCTTCAATTTGCGCAGGGCGTCGGCGCTTGCTTCGGCGCGCTCGTATCCAAGCTCCATTTTCTGCATCATCGCGGCTTGCCGAGGGCGACTTGCGCGCGGCCAATCTCTGCGCACCACCCTTGCCGGGTTGACGGCCTCAAAGTCGGTAGCCTCTTTGTCCGGCCGCTGCGGCCGACCGCTTCGGGCCCCGTCTTTAACGAATCGCTTCGGCCAAGAGGATGTTCAGACCCCGCGTTCAGTGGCCGCGGCCAAAGACAGGCAAAGTCTGCCTCCGGAAAATATCCCCCAGCACCAGCGTGTCCGTCAAGCTTCGGCTTGCCCATCGTCAGCTGCCGGTTTCTTATCGGACGATTCAGCGTGTCAACACCGGCCATGCGCTCCAGCGCCTCTGCATCCTTGACCAATACGCCCCGCTTTGCGCGCCTCGTCCGGCAGCCGTTGGTAATGGAAATTGGTGCTGGTAGGCAAGTCCAAGCGCGCAGGGCATGTCGTAAGGCAGCACAGAGACGGCTGATTGCGATCGCAAAAACCGTGCAGGTTCGCGGGCCCAAATATCATCCACGCAACGAAAGCAAAAATTCGCGATACCTACGACTGTCGGCCACAAAAAAATGGGCCGAGACCCGATCCGCCAGTCCTGAATTGGGGCACGTGATCGCCGAGCGTTCGATTACCATGGTCACAATCTGCGCCAGCACCGGTATCAGCGCCGACCTTTCCCGCTTCGTATCACGAGGCTGCCATTTCTTTGTTGGCATTGTTGGGCCACCGGTCACTGCATTCGCCGCGGGCCTTTCTCGACGGGGCAGTCGACTCGGCCTGTGGGCATTGCTTTTCGTCCAGCGACGACCGCCCTTCGATCACTGTCCCGTCCACCGAACCGCGTCGCCGGAGCGCACGCGCAAAACTTGTCGCCCTCCATAATGTTTTCCAAACGGGCGACGTCGGTATCAGTTCCATCGGCAAGATTAACGCCGCGCGGTCTTAGGGGCCGCGAGATCGAGAAGCGCGCGGATCGGCGTCTCCTGTGCGTTCCACGCGCGCGCCAGTTTCCAGCACCTGGCGACAAATACCAGTGCCTTATGAATCACCACCGCCGCTTCGAAAAATATGTTGCCGACCGCCGTGGCCCCCCATGCGATTATTGTTCCGGAAAGAGGCCCGGCAGAAGGTCGCAAAAGATCGAATAGAGATAGGGCCGCACCAACGCCAAGACTGATGAGTGTCCACATGATTGGGCGAGCGGTTCACGACGAATTCCCAACCGCCGCTTGAAGAACGGCAATGCTTGCCAAAGGCCCGTGGGCTGTGGCCAGCACAAACTCAAGGTAGCTGGCCATTCTGATGCCCGATCCAGTCGCGCACCGGCAATCCGACCAACCCCCCCCATTGGTCAGGACGATCAGTGGCACTGCTGCCACCGCGAGTCCACATACGGCGGTAAAGTCCTGGTCGCTCCTCGCTGGGCTCATCGAAGGAACCATCGGTTCCAGCCGCCATGCCGCAGATCGGGGCAGGCACCGGGCGCGTCGGGATGATTTTCAGGGATGCATCGGGCAGGTATACTGGGCCGTCCGCAGGGGCACCTTTGGGCGCCTGCGCTTCGGCGGTTGCATTAGAACCACGGTCTGCTTGAATTTCGTTCTGGCATTTCTCGGAGCAGAAATGGAAGGTCTCGTCTTCCGGAACGCAGCGTGGGGCGCCCATCGGGCTTTGACCGGCGACCGTCATCCGCAGACCTGGTCCATTACCGTCTCGGCTCCCGTCGGAATGTCGGGCGCGCGCGTGATGATGATCGTGGTCCAATGATTGTGGCAACCTTTATGAGTCTGTTGTAGTTTCACGCGGTCCGAGTGGACTGGAAGCTCAAGTTATTTTTTGATGGTGGCCGGCAGCGTATGCCCGTGATTAGGACGACGCAGCGAGGACGCCGGCGAGTTCCGCAATCGGCCCCGACAGCGCGAAGATGCCCGCGCCGATCATCACTTGGTGCCCATGGCCCACCCCGCCGGAAAGTGTGATTGCTGTCTTCCTGTAGGGCGACCCGCAATCAGGATTTCTTTGGGGTTTTTGCGTCGGGTCCGCCTATGCAGATCAGGGTGTAATTCCGGTGACCAGACGAGCCGAGCACCGCCCATTGTCGCCCGGCCCGAGGTTCACCGCGACCGGCCTCCCCACCGAAATGGGCAAGCAAAGAAAGCTCGCCGGAACGATTGCCTGCCAGTGTTCGCGAGCCGCGAAGCGCCAGAGGTGGAGGCGCTGAGACCTGCCCGCGTAACTGATCATGTCAAAAGACACGAATGGCATAAGGCGGCTCGCCAAACACCGTCTTGTTCAAAGCGTTTGCGAGGGGCCGGAGCAGACCGGCATCAAACCCGATCACGAAAACACCCGCCGCAAGACATCTTGCCCCAGAACGCGCGCGAGGCGAACGCGATTCAGTGCTCGAGTTCGGCACCAATTACGACCTGCACCGTCCCCCAGGAGATGCCCGTAGGCAGCGCCCGCGGGCAGTGCGAATCGGGGCGCTCGGGAATCGGGCTCGCCACAACCCGCGGACAGTTCATCAGCGGGATAATCAGCACAGGGGGACCCCACATACCTGCGCGTTCTACCAGGCATATTAAGACGCTCCGGCGTTCCATCAACTTCGCGTGCCTTTTACGGAACACCGGAAGGCGCGAACTGCCATAAACCGAGGCCAGAGCGACCCCAAGGGATCGCCAGCGCTGCGAGAATGCCGGCGCCGCAGGCTCACCTTCAAGTCGCCTCGACTGCCTTCGTTAGAAGTTCAAGGGACCTCGCCCGCTAATGGCAGTCAGTTCAGCGTTTTCGATAGGCCTGCATCGACGCCACCCGGGTCGACGGCGCTAACTTCAACACCGCCCTCTGGCTTTCGCGTTTAAGGATGACGGTGCAGGGCAGCCATCGCGCCAAAACCCGCGGCTCTAGACCCAATGGGCAGAGTAGGCCATTTTCGGTGGTTGCAGGCACCAAGTATTTGCGATAGGACGCCATCTCGACATCAAGCTGCTTCTTCATCGTTCGTCTTTACATCGATTTCGGTCAGTTATACCAAAAAACCATGCGTCGCAAGGGCGCTTCGGGGTTCGGGGGTCGATATCTCAAAATGAGCGGTCATTGAACATGCCGATTGATTGGGTAACTCACGAACGTGCACTCCTTTTATTGCGTGATAGACGCAGGAACCGGACCCGGCACCATATTAAGCACTTGTTTTGATCGCTTTAGGTTCTTTCGAAATTGCGAATTTTGCCGGCATCGGTATCTGCAATGTTCTACAGCATTTTGTTGGCACTGTTATTGATCCAGATCAAACCCGAAGCCCATTCTTCGCTTATAGCTTGATGCTCAGGCGGGTCGTCCGAGTTGCTGTTAATCGAACGGAGCTATTGAAATGGAACTCAAGAAACAGGTATTATGTCCGGGTTAATAGTGGCAGCATTCAGCGTGCAGCCACGTCGGCTAAATGGGCACAAGTCGGAGGAAATTCCGAGCCAAAACGGCTTTATGAACATGGCCATGACATGTATGTGGGGCGGCACCAGTGGGAGGATTTGGAATGATTGGTTCGGCCTATCTTTATTGATTTTTGATCGTGTCGGGATCCGTTGCTGGGATCATATACCTCTTGGGGTTGTCCGGCGGCGACCGGACCCGGTTTCGAAAAAGTTCTTGCGGCGCAAGACCCGAGCCTTATCGGTTTCTTAAGGAAAACGTTATGCCACAGGTGAGATGCGACTCGACCGATTTACCGAGCGCAAGAAGCTACTTACTGACTTGATCCACGACCGCGCCCGCGTTTTGTCGCGAATAGGCCAAAACCGCGGCTCTGGCGTGAGGGCTTGAAAGCTGGGAGTCAGCCTGCGGTTGGGTCTTGCGCAACCAGCTATACTCCGCTGGAAAGGTTCAGTTTGACACCAAATTTCAAGAATGTTTCGAGGAAGAACAGAATTCTAAGACTTGTTTGCATGTCGAGTGTCGTTAACAACCCATTCCGTTAGTTCAAGGCCATTCACGGGATAGAGAAGGAGCCTTCGCCGAACTGAAACGAGCCGCCATCGAGAAAGTCCAATTAGCGCTAGCGCTGGCGGAACTCACATTTTGTCCGCACAGCTGACTTTCCACCAATCGATAATGCTGCACGATCATGAATGGCCGGTCTCGGGAAAGCTGCCGTGGCGCATCGGAGCCCAGGTCTGAATGTCGGCTCGCGGACCGTTCTTCCGGACCAGCTTATGCTGCAATGCGGAAGGACCCTGCCGCTTCTTCACCGTGGTCAGTTTAGGGCTCACAGCCGGGACCTTCGCCGCCACCTGCAGATAGAAGATGAGGCGTTTATTAGGGCGTTTTTAGATTCGTTGTGCGGACCGAGCTGACATTCGCTTGTGTCACGAATTCAGCGTATTAATAGCTGGCTATCGCGCCCCAATGTAGACCTCAAATACGGCCATTTGTATTTTTCCACTTTATGTTCCAATTACAGTTGCAAGGCCTAATGCAGGCAGGCGAATTTATTCTCGCCTGCTGCCCGGCACACTTTTGAAAAAAGCTCGTTTCAGTTGTCTGTTTCGTGCTGGAAACGCCCTGTCCCGCCAGTTGTCCCCAATCCGGCCACAATCGCATCCACCACCGGCGCCACCTACAAGAGTGATGTGGTAAACGGTTTCAGCGAAACCCACCCGCCGTTTCCCCCGGGGCGGGATCAAGATTGCTGCTGCGTGGTTTCGTTCGGGTGGCCCTGGTCGAAGTTCACTGCGCGCGAAGGCTGAGAAATCCGCTCCGTACCGTGAGTGCGGTTAATGACCAAAGGCCAAGTCCGCGCTCCATTTCCTTGATTCAGATAATCATCCGCCCCAATAAAGTGTTCGCGATTACTTGGCTTCGTTCGACAGGCCTGGTCCATGGAAGAAGGATATCGCCGGCATTGTGGGTTCCAGTCTTCACCGAGGGCGCAAGCCTGCGCCGCAGCATCGGGGATACCGCATCGCGTAAGCCTGCGCCGACTCCGAGCTCCGAAAGCTCAACGTTCGTTGGAAAGGTTCAACGGCCGCAGATACCAAAGCGGGTCATTTCGAACAAGCGATAGGCCTTCATATCCCTGCGGGAATGAAAACCGCGCGTCGGCAATACCCTTCCCTCGGGTTGCCCAGCGATTGGCCGAGGTCATAGTCGGGACCAGGCCAGGCGTTGCCAGCTTACGGTCCGCGATTGTGCCGCGCGATGGAGGGCGTCCCAGCAACACCTGAAAGCACGTAATAGGCTTTCTGAGGGAAATCGAAGTGTGGGTTCAGCAGGATGGCTGCATCGAAGCCGGAAGAAGTTTAACTTTTGTCCCCATCCCAAGACCGAAACCGCAATACGCCATCATCATTGCAATGGACGGCCCGCAGTGCACCCCCGGCATGGCGCAATGAGTTGGGCACCTTGCAGTATTTCTCGAACCCAGTGCTGATTGACTCCCGCCCGATTTCGCGCTGGTTTTTCACCAATCTCGAACATGGTCCCGGATGAAAAACCTCACCTTCACCGGTTCGGGCAGCGGACACGGCTTTGGGCGCGGACGGCGCCCAAGAGCCAAAATGAATGCGTATCCGTGCGAAGTTTCAGCATGGTCACCTCTTTCCTTTTGTTTCATTTTTTCTTGGCATACTCGCACCAAAAACCACTTCAAGGCAACCAATCAACTCGCAGCGCTTGTCTGGTTCTATGACGTGCTATGTGATTACGAAAGCGAGCGGCTGGGAATGTAGCTAGCACCTGCACCCCACCAATCGATCTCCTTAACGGTCTGGCATTGGCTCTTGGATCCAAAGATGGGCGAGTCGGTGTTTGATATCGTGACCTGCTTAGGCGCATAGGGGTCAAGGGCGCTGTCATCCAAGCCTACACGCTCTACGCGACCTTCAGCCGACGCGTTCAATCAGGATCCTGCACATTAGACCAGATTTGTTGCCAGGCCGACTTTAACCGCTCAAAACGGTAAGGTATTTCCGCGGTGCTCCCCACTCAAGAGCGCTCAATAAAACCCGGTTTTCTGGGAACGGCTTGAGAAGCGTTCGTTTTTAGGGCCTTGCCAAAAAACCCCATTAAAAAAAACTCAAGGCAAGGTTGTTTGAAGGTTTTTGGGCTCTTCTTCCGTGTTCAGGTAAGAAATTTAAGCTTGCATTTGCAGAATGGTCAATTAAAAGAGGGGCCGAAGGCCGGACCTCTGGCACGCCAACCCAGGAATTTTACGAAATTTTTTGCCGGCGGACCAAAATCTCCGCGGGGGTCGAAAAAAGGCCCCCGCCCCCCCCCCCCCCCCCCCCCCGGCCCAGTTTCCCCAATTTTTCCTCCCCTTTTTTCTTTTTTCCCCTTTTTTTTTAAAAAAAATTTTTTTATTGTTTTTTTATTTAAGAATAAAAAAAATAAGGTTGTAAA
>Ga0163217_1030922_pt1 | contig 11246 bp, 6 predicted proteins | sample SynspAceP_FD_185933 | JGI IMG/M metagenome (GOLD analysis project Ga0163217, IMG submission 185933) | Saline lake microbial communities from Ace Lake in Antarctica - Synechococcus sp. Ace-P (PacBio error correction) | ecosystem: Environmental > Aquatic > Non-marine Saline and Alkaline > Saline ... | reverse complement strand
TAATCCTGTTACCTGAAGTGCGACAGCTTTCGCCGTTGCGTGTTGTATCCATCATGATTTCCAATAACCCCGCATTTCATACGGGCTATCATAGGTCCTGATCCTACTTCGTAGTCGATGGATAAAAAAATATGCTGCGTCACATTAAATAAATTTTTTCAAAAATATGATCCTGAAATCGACGTCCCGATTTATGCGGCGGGAGATCTAACATCTCATTGAATCCGACTTTGTTCGCCGATATCGGCAGCCACCTCAAACGCGACGCCCTCAGCCCCCGAGATGCGCGTCCTCCTCAGCTCCATCATACGGTTAGCGACGAGGCTTTGAGGCACTTGTGCTATATTGAATCAGCGCAATGTACCTCACCCGGACGACCTTCGTGAAGGAGCTGAACAAAATCTGTATAAAGAAGCGGAATTAATTTTCCCGTTCTGAGTAAGTCGATTGACGTCGCCCTTTTCGTTCTGATGAGTTGTCCTATGAGCACAGTTTTACAAGCTAGCGATCTATTTGGTCAGTCGGGATTTGCAATACGATCAAACCACATGATTGGACATACATTTTTTACCACTTAACTAGATTTGCGTATGAAAAATTTGGGTGCAGTTGGAGATCTACACTCAGCGCCATCGCGGGATTCGCTTGATATGCGTCAGTTACCTGATCTATAGAGCCCAGAACTCTTTTATTGGTTTGTAAAAATATGTTGCCAGCTTCTTTCTCTGATTTTCCTTGGTTTAACCATCTGAGCAACTTCAGCCCTCCATATAAATTGGAAAGTAATTCCCCAATTAATCTCATCTCTTCGTCTTTTACAGCCACTTACTTTCAGTGAGGATTCCAATACCGTTATAGGCTCCTTTTTACATTAGTTCTTCATCGTTGTCAGCGATAAAACTATGAATATACTTAATTAAGGGTAATCTCACAATAAGTTCTTTTAAGTTTCGACTTATTCGTTTGAATTTGCGTTAGCCAATTGTGCCGCCTGAAATGCAGCGCAAAGTTGGGAGAATTGCTTACCGTCGAGGGCTAATGTTCTCGACTCAGGAAACTTTTTCCGCATCAACATTACGAAGGGTTGCTTTTTCCAGTATCAGCAGCAAAATTTCTTGAATTTTGTTTCATTACACGACAATTCCACCACCATCCAGCTGTATACTGGACGATACAGTTCCTCCTTCACTTACAGTTGACCTAGCGTGCAGCTGTTAATTCTTTTACATGGCGTATTATTTTTTTTGGATTGATTTTTAGAGAAAAATAAAGGGGAAGAGGAAAGAGCTTTCTGATTCAATAAAGTTTTCTTGTCTCTATTCGCTCTTCCTTGTTGCTTTGAGCTTTAGTATTTAGGCTTATAATTAGGTTACATGCTTAAAAATATTCAGCTACTCCCCTCCCTGTCAGCTTTAATGATTCTTTTCCTTCTTTTCCCAATTTGCGGGGACAAACTTCTTCCGTGCTTTTGAAAATGAGAGAAACCATCCAATTAAACGTTAAAATATCTTTTTAACATTTCTTCCCTAAAGGCATATGGTTGATTCCTTCATGGAAAAGACGGTTCCCTGTCTCATCAAGTAGATAATGGCTCTATATGTGACAAAGTTCGCCTGTGATGATATCAACATCAAACTCATCGTTGTATTCCACTGCCGAAACGATCTAAATGTCTAAGATAGAAGACAAGTTTCTATTGCCTATCTGCCACTAAAGGGTAAGATATTCGTGTCATACCACCGCGTATCTTTTGGAGTGTTTAACCATGCAAAATGAAACTCAGCGGTAATTCGCGATGATGCCCCCAATTACAATTTGTATTCTTTTTTCAAACTTCTGGCGTAGTTCTGCTTGAAAAGCATGCAATTCTTGGGGACATACGAAAGGTGAAGATCTTTTGGATACCAGAATAACAAAACCGTTTTTCTGCGTTTTTTTGGTGCTTCGTGGAAAATATTAATGAATTTTGTTAATCACCCATTTCGCCATGGCGGTAACGTTTAAACTTGGAAATTTTGCCACAAAGGACATCGTTGTGGATTAAAGTTTGATGGAAAACAGTTGTGTAAGCCCATGTTCAATAAAACCCGGAATGAATAAATCATAATTTCAGTAGATATTAATCCAGCGCTGCTAGGTTTAAGCCGTAAACCCCGCTAGCTGTAGAAGCAGGACTAAAGCTTAATCGGGTACAACAGACGGATGCAACTACGCTTATATATTCTTTCTGGATCCCGTACAGCAGTGGAAGTAAATTTCTATTACCTAAATGTCGACAGCTGTCGCCGTCGGTGTTGTATCATCAGATTTCAATACCCCCGCATTTCCATACGGGGCTATTCATTGTGGTTGACCAAACTTGTGGTCTGGGGAAAAAAATATTTGATGGACCATAATTAATTTTTCAAAAAAAATATGATCCTGAAGTGCCTGTCCCGATTTTTCGGGGAGATCAAACCATTGAATAGCCATTGGGTGCAAACCATGGAAATGGAAACAAAATTAAGATCCCCAAACCCAACGGGGTTTATAAACCAAGCCATCCCTCCGGGATACCTGCCTACGGCAAAAGGGCAGGCTCGGAAACGGCTGCAAAAAAAAAGTGGTCTGTGAGGACAAGACCACGGGCTTATTAGTAACCTTCGAGGAGACTCTCTCCTTCGTGTCGTCGGAGAATGACACCACAAAAGGTTTAGGGAATTAAGTTAGAAGAATTTTAGCAATTCTAAAAGCATCCTCATCCACACTCTTATCATCAACAATTGCCTTTTGATCGGAGTGAAGACTTACTTTGTGGTTGATCAGGCAGCCATCACGATCGTATTTCCCGGCTAGCAAAGCCTTCTACGGCACATACTCCTAGTTGGAGGCAAGTAGGCGATCGTTATGAGCTTGGTGGCGCCACCCCGCTGGAAGGTGACTAGAATCGTCACTTTGATATCATAATAGGGAAGATGTTTTTGACGGTTAGCTGCAATTTCAGCGGCTCCACCACTTTACCACCTTCTGCGACGAAATTACAATGTTGGAAGCTTTTCTTTGCTTTGGTCGAATCTTTAATTTCCTATCAAATGTTCGACGGCGCATTTTTTTCTCGGGAATTAAAAAAGGCTGCTGCTGCACTACCAATTCCTGCATTGATCGCAATAAATCCCTGCAATCCATCGGCCCATTACTCCACAAAGAATAATCGATTCATGGCGAAAGTAGCTGTATCCACGGATTTTGTCAATTGCTGGGATGGCCGTATTACCATGCTGTGTCAAATCGATCGTAGAATCTGTACCTGAAAGATGTCGTTGTTCGATCGTGCAGGGAAGCCCAATGGAAGGAATTCCATACTCTTGATAAAATAGATGTGCGCCTGTTCAATGAAACCATCTCCACCGATCAACAAAACTAAGCATCAATTGCCATGGCTTTCAAATATCATAAGCTTTCTTTTTTCCTCTGGCGTTCTGAAATTTCATCACTTCTAGGCCGACTTTAAAAAAACGTTGCCTCCACGTTCCAAACATGCGTTTGATGTGTCTGGGATTACAAGTTTCTTGATGTCATTTGGATCATTCCTTCGAGGCCTCTTATAGATTCCATACATATCTAGATTGTAGTAGAATCCCGCTTCGGACTTACGGCTCGGATGCGCGTTCATTCCGCAGGAGAATCTCCTCCTGAGGTAAGTACGCAATTTTTTTAGGGGTTTAGTTCCATTTATAGGTTTTTGATTATGGCTTTGAACAAATCAGTTCCTGCTGAAGCAGGGTTGGTTGCTAAAGGGATATTGTGGAACATCACCAAATGCCGCATCAGCATTGCACATTCTGTTCAATGGGTGTTTGTCAGGGGTCCCTAAAGGAAAATGACTAAAAATCCGAGTCCTTCTGAGCTCCATTTGCCGCGATTTGTGCATCAACCTCCAAATTGGTCCAGAAAAGAGTTTTTGAACTTCAAATCCTGCCTTTTCGATATGCAATCCAGTTGTGCCGTGCGCGACAAGTTGCTACGTCAGACCGAAGCAAGCGGCTTTGAAGCCACTTAAAAAAATGGACCAATATCCAGCTTTTTTTTCCCATCATGGGCGATAAGGGCAATTTTTCATCAATTTGTATTAATAGGTTTTAACTCAAGTAGGAAAATTCTATTTCTTCAATTTTCACTGTTTCAGAATCCCTTGAAATCTAAGAGCTTACAATTGAATAAAGACTAAGAATATGAGGGCTTTACGAATTACATTTTCCCTCCAAATAAAGAAGAAAGGTATATTCTAATGCCAATTCTTCAGCGCATTGAATCTTCCGGATGCGCCCACCATGTCCTGCATCCATATTCGTTATGGAGCAAAAGGTAGGTTTTGATCAGTTTTGAGCTCACGCAAATTTGGCCACCCATTTGGTCGGGCTCCCATATTGAACTTGGCTGTCTCGTGCCAAATCCTGAAGTGACAAGGAGACTTTGCGGTAAGCCTTCGCCACACGTTGATCGTTCTTAAGGTGAGTAGGTGAAGCATGTAGTCGTAGTATTCCTTGACTTCGGATTTCCCCATTCTTGAAATTCGCCTGTAGTAAGCGAATGCTCTCATCGACAGCATCGTAGTTACCCACATCTTACAAAAGAACGAAGCAGCGATCAATCCGTTAAATAAATTCTTGGCCTCATATTCATCACCACGCACCCATTAGCAAACCACCGAGCACTACTCCCATGGCATAGAGATGTGAGCGGAGAGGTGTATTTCTCTCCGATAGTTTCAGCGCAGGCAATGAAGTCAGTAAAAGTATTTCGCTTTCGAAGCATTTTCCCATCCTCATACAATGTCTCCTAAGTCCTCTCCACCACGGATATGAGCAATAGCCACAATACAAAAACCACGATCCAAAGGCTCAGCCTCGTGCTTGAAAAATTAAGCTTCAGAGCTGTAGCCATAGGAACCATAAGGAATCTAAACAGTAAGGGCGTGTAGCCATCAGGATTAAAAGTATTAATCGATAACATTCCAGTGAGATTGTACACCAATCGGATTCATCAGCTGACTTTTGGCCCAAATTCTGGAAGATTGTAGGCCGAGGAATCGTGGCCCCGACTATTCTTGCTTTTTGAGTAAGGTTTTGTATGAAGCACCATGTGATAATCATAGTGTACTCGCCAGGCATTACCAGTGAATTGTATCCGAATCCGAAGAATTGGGGTGTTATACTCGGGATTAGTCCCAATCCAAGAAGTATAGGTTCTTCCTCATCAAAGGCTAAGTAGTGAGCTTCCGAATTGTCCCAAGGTTGGACTGAATCTGTACCAAATCCTTGGTTCGCTCTTGAACTACCAAGAAATCCGCGAAAATATCGAAGTCCCTCAAAGAGACGTTTCTTTTCGACTGCTCCAATCACGTCTTCCCAATTCTCAAAAGATTTCCTGGATTTAAAATGGGCTTTTACCAACTGAAAATTCTGTGCTTCATGGATTTAGTCCGAATCCAAAAATGCACTTTTATAATGCCGTTCAGCAGCGTTACTCAAAATGTGGAAAACTCGCCCTGAATCAATTGGAAAATCACTTTTTGTGATTGGTGTCGAGGGCTGGCGAAAAAACCATATTCCAGAAAGAAATTGGTACTTTCGAGAGTTTGATGGATTATCACGAATGAGAATTTCTACATAGACGTGCGGGTCTGTATGTGATGATGCAGCATAGAATTCCTCATCCTTTTCCTCAATGAGCTTGATCTTCTTTGATGGAATCGAGTTTTGGCGAGATTGATGCGGATAGATATTGAAAGGTATCGAAGTGTGTTCTGATCTTGCTGTGTTGTAATAACAATAATGGTTCGAGCGTTAATGCTGCTGCCAACTGACAAAATCCCCGTCACTGATAGGGAGTTTGGATCTTCAGAAGAGATAATTTCACCTGTTCCAATCTTGAAGCAGGATGTTAGTAAGTGTTTCGGGCCCACTTTCATCTGCTGCAAATGGCTTAAGAGTGTGTTCTGATTAGTGGCTAAACTGATCGTTGCCTACCGACTTGAATAGTAGTTTTTTTCCTTCTGCCAAGTAGTTTACATTTAGAGATCCGACTCTTTCAGGTGAAGAAAGAGACTCCTTTTTTTCTGCAAAAGGATGGGATTACTTCCCCGACCATTTTCATATGCTGAGGAAATACCAGGAAATAACCGGATTTGAAGAAGGAACACTTCTGATCTCTTCCTTGATTCTTCCCCTTCATGGTCCTCGAAGATTAGGTGCAAGATTGTAAGAATCTGTATGTTCCTCCAGACTTTGAATGCTAGGTATGACTTTTCTTATTGAGTAGTCGACCAACTCAGGATGTCGCATGATTCATCCAATAGTAATTATTCGATGCGCTCGTGACCGTGAATCCTTAAGTTTATATCTGGCTATCTTTGTTTTTTTGCAATAGGTGCTTTCATAATATCTTTCAATTTGGTGATGGGGGAGAACAATGTTATATCTAAAATTGGCCTAACGTGAGGGGTTTGTTTTGTGGGTGATCAATGTTATGGATTTCTATAACTCAAGAGTCATTGAATAAGCAAAAGTTTTTGGGGGGTGGTGATAGGTCGTTTGTTTTAGACGATAATTATTGAAATATTTATGATTAATAATCAACAACATAAAGAAAATAACCCCCAAACCAATTACCTAGCAACTAACTTATAGGGAATGCATAAAGAAGAGTTTAAAGAGAGCTTTGCAGTAAAGGAACCGTGAAATCGATCTAAGCCGTGCCGGGCGGTTGTAAATTATCGGTGGAGCCTCGGGGAAAATTGTCTTGTTCAGTGAAATGACATTGTAATGCCGCCGATTGAGTTGGCTTCTTGGTCGTATGGATTTAAGCAAATTGACTGGTATATAACCTAAAGCCAGAGGGAAGATTGCTGCCGGTGAAGGCCATCGCTGCTGTACATTGAATTATGGCATGCCCGTGTGGGTATCCAGAATTAGTGGACTTTATTATTGTTTGCATTTGTGATTTTTCTGCGAGTAAAGGAATCGAATAACATTTTTGAGCGAGAAAAAAGGAGGCCGGTACCCGCAGCACCGCAGGCTCCTTCCGAAATCTGATAGTACTGTTTAGAAGAGATTCGAGGATTTGCTTAAAAAAATTAAATCTTAAATTAAAAAGAGGCAAGTCGTATGGCTTGCCTCTTTTATTTATTCACCTTTTTGCTTTTTGATATAACAGTTTCGGGTTAAAGTCCCGAGCCAACCCATTTAGCTTTAATATCTGATTCGTAGCTGTTACTTTGCTCAGATCACTCATGAATTGTCTTCCTCTGAGAGGACTTTTCGCTGAAGTTCAAATCGTTGTTCGATTCTTTTTTTTTAGCATCTGATTCGAGATGTCTCCACTTCGTAAAGTCACTGAGCTTACGAATTTCTTTTAGAAAGTCTCCGATTATTCATTTGAATTGATTATAGATTGTCCAGAACTTCTCTGCCTGCTCAGGTGTTTCAAAGTCCAATCTGGTAAGTGAATAATGCGATTCGTGCAGCTGTAGTTTATCCAGGATTTCATATCGTTCACTAGGACGTCTGGAGCGATGCTGTATTCCTGTGATGAAAAGAGAATTGCGAATGTTAGAAATTATCTTTTCATAGTTAAAAACCCAAGTGTTTGTCATTCTCTCGCCCATAGCTCAGTGCCTCAAAGGCGAATTCGCTACGATTATATTTGATCTTAAAATCTCATGCGGGGTTTCAGCCGAGTGCTCAGGACATTCTTCAAGCCGCAATTATTGACTATCGATATATCAGATTAACCTCTTCCTCCAAAGAAGCTGTTGACTTCTTCCGAAGGAGCATAAACAATCCAAACCCCTGTACTGATGATGAGAGTGTTTACAATAGAAGCGGCATAACGAATCCAAGTATTCCTTATTTGGTTTAATCGATGCCATAATTTTGATCAGGTAATTATCCAAAATTATCCCTCTGGTTCCTTATGAATCTGTTAGTTGATGGTAATTTTTTCCATGTGCCGATGCGAACGCAGTGTGAGGAGTGGGTGGTGGTTGGGGTGGGGGATATGAAATGTTGTAGACTGATTTGAACCGCCACCATAGTGTCATTGCGGACTTTATAGATTCTTCGCAATTTTTTTGACTGGCGATGATAGCTGGCCTTAAGGGCTCTCTACCATTGTGCCGGTGATTTCACTCATTTTCCGATAGCTGAGTTCTCCTGATATTTCAAGTGGAAAAGACGAGACGCTGTTTGTCTGAGAGGGCTTTAAATTGCCTTTGTTAAGATTAGCTGAATACTCATCAATCACTTATGATTTCCAGGTGATCTCTATGATGGTAGGATTCCATTTTCTCTTGATGATCATCATAGAGAGAAAAGAATCGTTTTTTCTTTCTCTAGAAAGCTGAGCGCTTCGTGTTGGGTGTGAGCGGATAATCTGTAAAGCCAAGTAAATGAGGACTGGATGGTGGCCGTGAAACGTGTTTAATCTGAGGTATGGCGCGGATTTTAGGTCTTTTGGAATAAAAAGTATGTTTGAGTTAAAATCATCTTGGCATCTCATGAACCAAGACCATACGTGTCGAATGACATGATAAGAACTAGGCTTCTAATATAACCAAAATACAATTGCCGAGAAGTATCGAATCCATCGACCAACTGGTATGTTATGAATAGGATCAGTGCTAAGCATGTTTAGCTGTTCATCATTCTTTCATTAGTTGCTTTTAGACCAAAACTTCTTTCTGATGTTTATGAGTCTTGACCCTCAAAAAAGCTAAAAAATGTAATTACATCCGGGCGTAAGTCTTTGATTTTTAGATCTCGAGAACCTATTAAGTCTAAGAATTCCCAGCGATTTTACCTTTTGGTCGTTGGTAGAGAGCGCAAATTAAAAGGGGAAGACTTTCATTAAACTTGTGAAATAGGCTGCTCAGCCATACTCCCTTTATTGAATAAGTCCGTAGCAGCCCAGTTCCTGCCTTGACTCAATGATGATTCCGTTTTCCGCTTTCAGTTTCCAAGGCCTTTGAAACATATCTAACCTGAAACAGGATTCTGATCATTCATCATCTGTGGTTGAAATAGGGGTGGATTTTAACTCCCTGGTGCTTCCCCCTCGTATCAATGTGTTTCGAAAAATAAAATTTCTTGTAAGGAAATCACTGCATGCATCTTCCATAATCGCCAGTGAACTCTTTTGCGTAAGTTTTCCTGTAAGAATGGTAGCCTGATGGCACTGCAAAAACATTCTGACAGATGATCTCAACGATTTGCCCATGCTGTTAGCAATCATGATCGCTTCTTTCAAGTGCATCTTTTAGAATAGTTCTGAAAAATCGCTTGAAACTAGGTTAGTTTTTTTAATTTTGTTTGGCGTTCCTTCAGGTACGATTAAAAGGGGATTGCCAACTGGCTCTTCGAGGCTAATGACTCATTGATGCAATACGGTTCCTTGGAAGGGTTACTTTCTGCCAATCTAGAATCTGCGATATCTGCTTGATTTTTCTTCAGAAGACTTGAGGAATCTTGTTTGACATGAGTGGATCCTTCTTTTTACGATATAGTTGAGGAAATACCCTGGATTTTAGGAAAGTTATCATTGGACTCGGATGCCATCTGTGCTGCTACGCTCAGAGTATGATCATGTTTTCGACCAGATTTGGAAATTCTTCCATACCTCTTTAGGTACACTTAAGTTCCTAATGACATTACAATGTAGATTTTCTTAGTCTGATTACCTTGCTGCCTATGAAAGCTGCATATTTTAATTCAAGAGTTGATCTAGCAGAAGGTTCTTGATCGTAGACAAACAATTCAATTCTTAATCAAAACATATTCCTCCGGAGAGTTTAGGGGATATAAAAGTTAAGGCTATTTCAAAATACTTTTTTCTTGTTTAAGAATTTAAAATTCTGAAAATCTACCTGCTAAATCAATTTAATTTAGATGAATAAACAAACTGTTAATTTTTTTTTTAAGAAATAAAATCCGAATTTATAGCCTTGGCGCTAATTCATACGCTATTGGTTATTCAAGTAGCATATTCGGAATCCATTCCGGTAAAAAACCCAACCTGATTCTAATTAAATCGTTATTTGTGGATGTCCGGGTCGTACGACGAGTGTTTCAAACTTCACAATTATGCACATGTTATACCGAGTATAGCCCTTATACCAAAAAGATAACAGGCGCTCACCTTGAGCAATCAAGGGCCTCGCTCAAAAAGCAGTGAATAACAGTGGAAGTTTGCGGGCCAGTCTATCTCAAGAATGCTGTCTTATAGGCAGTTTGCAACCTCTAATAGATGCCGGTACTTTTTTATTTTTCCTTGACTCGCAGAACACTTCGTTCTACCTGCTACTGAAGAAGCATCCAAAGACCACGTCAAGAGCAATAAATTAATACAACCAACGAAGTGAATTTATTGTTAGAGAGTTTCGATAACGAGAGTGAAGACGATTTGTCCAAGGGTTACCGAAACCTGGTGCGTGAATTGAAAGTTAAATACCCTTTATCACCTAAAATTTTTTTAAGCGTTTCTTTTGAAAATGTTCTAAGCCTAATCTGATTTCAAAAACCAAATTACTAAATTACTAGATTTGAAGAAGCAGGCGATAACACGGAAATAGGCAGAAGCCTCCTGCTGCGAGCCTCGGATTAAAAGATAGGGTGAGTCAGGATCAAATTCAATAAAAATTATCATGCGCGCTCATCGCGGATGGTCAGAATTAAGTTGAAGCGAAAAGAACTTAGAGAATACCAGAATTCTCACTATTGATTGGAAAAGGGCAGCATGCTATTGAAAAGCGTTGCCAGAATCCGATCAGAAACACGACAGAGTTTCCCTGTGGCAGATATTGAGATTTCGCCGAGTTTGGAAAAGAAGTAAACTTGCATCTATATTGAGCCAGAAATTCCTATAAATTGAAGAAGAAAGCAGACGTACAAGTTGGCGCTGAAGAATTGGAAACTTGCGTATGACCGAAAAGACACTTTATTTGCTGCTGTTTTGGTGGGTTTGTTCGAGTTTGCCAAAGTGATCTGCAACCACTGGCATGATGACTTGCGAAATAGCCTCTCCTCGGCAAGTTCAATGACTAATTGCCATACTAAAAGCAATGGTGGTAAATGGCATTTGCCTCTAAGCTGATCATCGAACTGACCATGATGCTGTCAATCTTCATGATTAAAGTTGATGCCGCTGTCGCAAGAAAGTGATTAAGCTAAAACTGTACAAAAGAGACCTGAAGCCTTTCGGGAAAGTTTTTT
>Ga0163217_1065888_pt1 | contig 11248 bp, 13 predicted proteins | sample SynspAceP_FD_185933 | JGI IMG/M metagenome (GOLD analysis project Ga0163217, IMG submission 185933) | Saline lake microbial communities from Ace Lake in Antarctica - Synechococcus sp. Ace-P (PacBio error correction) | ecosystem: Environmental > Aquatic > Non-marine Saline and Alkaline > Saline ... | reverse complement strand
CGATCTGACCAGCGCAGCATCTGAGCCGAAACGAGACTGCGCCTCCGCATACGCATCAATCGTATTACTAGCTACCTCATTACGTCTACGACGCCGCGGCTGCACCTCAAGCCTCTGCACTTAGGCACCGCTTGCAGGCCGCAGTATCTGAACACGGCACCCCCTCGAACGGCCATCAGGCTGCCGGAGCCGAAGCGTAACAACCGTGTCAGCGGATCACGGCTCAAGAGACCAGCGTGGGCATCGATCGCACCAGCGAGCCGTGGATCTGATCCTTCGGCTCGGCTACGTCGCACTCTGTATCACCAGACATGATTGCACCTGAGCACAGGATGGCTCCTTGTGTTGCTCTGCGGAGGGTAATCGGTTCTCGATGCGATATCTCCATCCCGGTAGTCGTCCGCCCGGGATTACTCCGGAGCTACCGGCAGGCACCACTCCGCGCAACACGTCACACGTCAGTGTTGGTGTTTGCACACCACTCCTATCCCTCCGCCATGACGAACGCGCCCGAGCTGACGCATAGCGAGCCAGTTGGATCTAGACTCAACCGCCCTGGAGAACCGTCGATACGCGCGTGCGACTGACTCTGCTTCGCCGATACACTTATTACATCGGACTTGAATCAATGCCGACGATGCCAACTGTAGCCGCCTACATGAGGCCTGCAATGGCCAGTGCTAGAACGACGGGCCGCGGGCTCTGTGAATACAAACACAATGACCCCGTACCACACCACAAAAGACGCCCACACCGAGAGATACCACCCAGCTCAGCTCGGACATGATCGCGACCCAACGTTCTACACCCCTTGACTTGAGAAGCGATTTATCCACGCGATGATTGCATCCCGCCCCGCCTTTGCTGTCCAATGTAGAATGATCGATTTCGCCCCGCCCTACCGAGGAGCACCCAGCAGAGCAGATGGCACAGTACGTATGATCATCACTGCGCCCCGATAGCAAGCAGTCCTCTAAAGGCCCCGTTGGCGAACGCATAACACGACGCTGGGATCTGAAGCAAGACTAGAGAAGCGGCCACCAGTCGAAAGCAACACGACAGAGCGAGGAGAATCGTACAGCAGAGTAACCGGCCTTGCGCATCAAGACGACGAGCAGACCGCAGCCCCCTCCACAAGTACAGGTCCAACCATTCGAGCTTAACTTCCAGCTAGCCCACAGCGCATAGATATGCGAAGCACATACTAAGGATATTGGCACGACTGAACCTGATCAGAACCTGATGCGCGCAAGGCGCAAGGCCCAGCAGTTGTTTATTCCTCTGATTTTTTTGCCCGTCTTAATGCGCGTGACACATTACTATGATTCACCCACACTCAGACATCCCGCTGCTGACGCTGTCCTATCTCATAAGGCTCTCACACCGAGTCTGCTCAGATCAGCGGCGCAAACGAGTTTGCATCCAATAGCGCGACCCGGGCCAGTTGAGGCGTAGTCGCGCTCTCGTTCTTTTAGTTTGGCGTTCCGTCTTTTACGGGTAACACGGCAATTTCATGTGCAAGTAGGCCGTCTTCGGCCAACGACCAGCTGGCCCAAGTATTGTCTCATTTTGTTTTTTAAATTTATTATGTGTAGCCCTCGTCCCTACATCTCGCACCCTATTATCTTTGTTATGCTAGCATCCCTCCTTTCGCCCTACCGTTGCTGATGCCAAGACCTACATTGAGTAATAATTCCTTTCAGCCTGTTCTTTTTTATTATTACACCTTGAGTTAGCTTAGCTCGATAGTGTGGCTGCCGATGCGCCTCTGACTGGCATCTTACTCACAGCCAGACACCTTACTCTGGTCCATGACTCCTCGTCCTTGAGTCACTATCTCCCGTCGCAGGCTCTGTCTTCTATGGCTAACCAACTCCTTCTTTCCGCATCGGTAATGGAACTGCCCGCTCCCAATTCTGCGACGTACCACCGAGGACACAGTTCCCCCACGAACACTCCAGGTTTCTACTACCAAGCCCAGAATCAAGATTCACAGCAGTCGACATGGCCATGCACCGCCTCAGACCGATCAGCTCACACGAAAAGATGCTAATCAAACTCGCATGGACGAAGTTAACGGGGACCGATTAACTACCAGATCACTGCCAGCCATGGGATTCACTTATGTCAGGCCTACATCCCTGAACTCTAACCCGGCGTTCCTCGTCCCTCGAGCGACGTTGGGACACTTACTAATGTGAGCGTATGGGAATCGTCGTCATCGCTAAGCGGTATGCGTTTTGTACCACACGTTCCTCTTATTCACAGGATGGATACCCTTCGATCGCCGTGGCGCCGGCTCAGATGTGCGCATCCACCGAGAGCGCCAGGCGCATGATCTATGTCTGCAGGTACAGGATCGGTTAATCTCCACCGTTATTAATTACCTCCACTATCACCTGGGACCCCTATACTGACTAACTTTAGGTTGTTAGTCACTGCGCGCAGCGGCTTGATTTACTTAGGCCCACTGGTTCGCGACCATTTCAGGCGCGTTGCTTTACCATCCCGTCCGCGATTCTGCTGCGGATACTCAGCCTGACTCCGTTTCTTTCGATTTTTGTCGAGACCATCGTGAGCTGTCGACAGCCAGCTCATATCAGCATGATCTGAATCTAACCGGTCAAAGAGCCCAGATGCTGCCTGACCGATCTAAAGCGCCCTTGGCCTTCGTGAGCCGTGCGTTATGACCTGCACTTTGCATAGTGCAGTCAGTGCCAGGCGCAGCTCTCCACGAGTGTCAATATCTCCCAGCTCGCAATCGACACATGAGATCCTACCGTCCTCAACCCTCCAGCTCACGCGGGGATGTGTTCGCTTTGCCCGTCGACGATTTAACGGCAATAAATCGCTTCAATACGGGGCGATTATAACTATAAATACACCGCTATCGTAGGTCGCGGCACCGGCGCCAACCCGCCCACATAGTCTAGAGCGTGCACAAGGTCCTAGCTCCATTAGCACGTACTGGGCAGCTCGGTATGCGGGATCGTGCTTGCGTCAGATGCAGCATTGCCTCCCGAGCTCACAGGAGCTATTGATCAATTTGGGCGCGTTCTGATCAATTCCCCTTCCGATATGCACTTACGGCTGCCGCAACGTCATACGCTTCCACTGCTCTGAGTTGGTCCACTACCGCATGATATCGTCAATCCCGCACCATCAAGCCTTCTCTTCTAACGTTGCTATTCATACTTGACCCACTCCTTTTGGTCTATTTCTGACGCATAACATCCCTACATCACACATAACATCAATCTTTATTAGACGAGACCGAGCACCCCCATCTACAGCGCACGAACCGATCCATTAAAACAGAAAAATACGGACGTAAGCACGCTTTGCAATCTGTACTATAACACTGCCGTATACTGCCGCCCAGCATCATCCTTGGCCTGAATAGTTACCCACATCCACCAAAAATATCTATCACACACTCTCCGTTATGCCTACCTCTACCACCCTAGCCTCTCTTTTCCCCAGCACCCTACTAAGGCTGCACGTCTCATCAGCACCACCATCGAGTTCGGGCCACTCCAGCCTGGGGTTGCACATCCGGCGTACACATGAATGCACCAAACCCTGAGGGCGAACCTCCACCATTACTTGGCCAGCCCTGAACGGTGTAGGGACCCCCCTGGTTGCTCGATACTCCGATCCGAGCTAAGCTCAGTAAGCCGCCGAGTATGCCAGCGGTGATCTAGTGTGTCACGCTCTCCCACGTGAGACTTGGCGCTTGGCAACGAGGTCATTACGCCACATCCCAGATAAGCCCTCCATAGGCGCATCAGACCAGCATCAATCGCGTACCATCTTCATGTAGCCAGCCTGCACTCACTCTCCGCGCCAACGCGCTACCCTAGTGGCATTGGTAAATGAGACTAGACGTTCCGAGCAGTCACGCACACCGCGCCGGTGCGCTGTTTCGCCAACTGACCTCAGTAGACGACCGGACATGACACGCTCGCTCTCTAACGCCACGGCTTGATGCCATCTACGGCCTTCCGCATTAGTATGCCAATATCGCAAATTAGCTTCTAATCTCGCTGCGGTCTGGTGCGAGTGGCTTCGCCGCAAATACACGGATGTTCCTTCGATGCGTGCGATCTAATCACAGCTGGCGCGCATCATACCCGCCCAGTAGTTACTGCCAGCGACCTAACCAGGATCGCATCAAAACCAGTATTCACCATCCTCTGCCGACCTAACACTCGATGCCTCTCAGCCGCAGGCGGGACACACTGCGGCACTATCTATGTCGCACGCCTAAGGCTAAGCAGATCGCCCAGTTCCAAAATGCAACATAGAATGGAAGCCGGAATTGGAGGCCATGCATAGTCCCGAGGCTTTCTCCACTTTCCACTGGCATCTCGAGCAGTGTGCTAAAGCTCCCTGCCAGGTTGTGGCCGTGTCCTATCTGAGCCTGCTCAGCAAACCCTCTCGTCAGCTAGACGTACATGCAATTACTACTTTTTTCATTAACTTAGCCACCTCTCATCTAAATTAATACTCCGGAGTTTTTTTGCCTCTTAACCTGCCCCTTCTTTACTTGCGATGCCTATCGTCACCCTGCGCTCGCTCTGCTCAGACCCGCTACCGCAGTTGCCCGATACATTAGCCGGCCCTAACTCGCCCATGCCACCGATCCAGCACCGAACGTTACTTGCCAAGACGACGCCGCACAACTCCCGTCGCGTCAGACGCGCGGGCGGCGTTCACTCCTGCGGCTGATCATAACCGTGTAACGATTTGCATTTACGCTGCGCTACGCTCCTCGTGTTCTTCCGTGTCATGGCCTATCGTTGAGATCGTAGCCCTATGCTCGATCAGAACCCACCGTGCCGCCATCTGCTGGCACGCCATTGCGTAACTGCTTGCCAGTAAAGCCGCTGTCAGATCCGAAGGCGCTCTCAACGACAGCCGCTCCAATACGTGCTGCCGGCATAACCAACAGACGGGGCGAGGGCACTATCACCCTTTCTCTGCATCAGGCGAGCCTGTCTCGAATTCCAATATATCAGTCATCTTCAGCCTGGCCCTCCAGTACTCAAGCGCAAATACTCCTATTACGACATCGCATCCATTATGGATCACGTCCGAGGCCTACCTAGCTGCGTTATCAAGTCCTCCGTAAGCGTCTCGTTGACAGCGCACACTACGGTAGGCAAGTTCTGGCCGCCATTTCTTTATCAGGTGGTCCCTCGTAATTCGTTCTGTCTGCGTGCGATACGTCCTCCGGGCCGCCTGCATGCGTCTGTCAGCGGACACCAGAAGGCTCGGACGAGATTTCGGGAGCTCGGCCGTCACTGCAGCGGCACCCCACGCCCTATCGCGCCGTTGCCCCAGGCCGCGGCGCACCGCCAGTCACCTGTTGACATGATCGGCCCGGCGAGGGACACAGACAGCTGGACACAAAGCGGCTGTTGACCTGCCGCGCACTGGGGTGTTCGTCCCCACGCGCGTCCGGCACACCGGACCGGAATCGTCGTGCTTCACGCCGTATCCCCTCCTATCTGGCTCGAATAGGTCGAATTCAATATTCACCGGAGAGTTAGAAGTCAACTTGCTCTGTGACTCTTGGGATGGCGCCCGCCACTGTCCACAGGACCCTTGAGCCCGTGCCGCAGAGCGTACCGTTACGGAGCCGTATGGATCGACCAAGGCAACACGACTATAAACCCGGCCACCAGAGGAAAGCGTTGTGCCGTACCACTGTTCGGCAGCCTCTCCAGCGACCCGCATAGCCTACAAGAACCAAAGAATCATCTGCGCGAGAACGCCTTACATAAGCACTGCGCTTTGCACAAGGACGTCTAATGAAGCATTTAATAATATGCGCCCGAGACTCAGATCAGTTACTAACTCATATGAATCAATCGCCCGTAGTGACGAATTATTATGGACATTCCGGTTATAGACAAGGCGAAGAAACCGCCAGCTCAGTGCGCCGCAGATAAGGGAGAAAGGAGAATGCGACTCGATACGAGTGCACGGAGTGCTGCTACCCTCGAGTTCGCTGCGCTCACCTAGCCAGACACGGCTGCCGTGGCTGCAGCTATAGCCTGATTGATCGAAATACATTCAGAGCTGGGATCGCGGCGCAGCCCAATGTTCGACTGGGACTCGTCAGACCTCCTTGCATCAATCACATACTCGTAGCGCCTCGCCTTGGGCTCAATGGCTGCGGACACGACCCTTTCAGCGGCCTTGCTTGACCTGGTCCGTGTCTCACGCCTCATCTACATCCTTTGGGGCTTGCGTGCGGTACGTCTTCGTCCCAATAAAACGAAGCAGTGGCATCTGACGCGTGGCGAGCGCCACGTTCTTATGTACACGCTCGCTAAGCCCTGGCATTCAACTTATCCACGTGCTCGAGCACAGCTGACAGTTCACATCCGAAGTCGCCACATCGATCCGCAATCTCCGTAGCAAAATTCTACTCCGACACCCGGCAGCACGTTCTGACCATGCGTCATTGCGGGCGCTGCAACGCAGGATAAACAAGCTGCGTAGGCCATCAGCGCCTTGCCTGGCAAGATCCAGGTTCTGTGATACCAAGTGTGATCACCTAGCCCATTACACGCAGCTAAAACCTACGATGCACAGCTCTTGCGTCATGTTCCACTAGCGGTCGCGCACGGCACTTAGTGCCGCATCGGTGAAGGGCTGCTCTCCGCTGCATCAGCTATCTGCTTGATTCCCTGCTGCTTGAGTTTTGCTTGCCCGCCCACCCAGGCCGTTGATAGCACTCGAAACATCACGTGCGCGAGTGTCAGTAGTCGTCAGCGCTTCGGGTGGATTCGATTGCGCAGCCCACGTATAGCAGCACGCGAGTCCCAACCTGCTCAACCGTGGCTGTTGATTCTGGTGATCACGGTGTTGGTGAGTCCAGGGCAAGCAATTCCTGGTTCGGGCCCCGGACGGGGGAACTTGCGTGTTGCCGGCTTTTATCCGGAATGCTCTGCCCACTGCCAGGCTCTTGGGCATTTCAGCTGTGCCTCTGGAGACTACGCCCTGTGCCTTTCCCTACCTGCCGGCTCACGACAGACCCAAGCACGTTTCCAGGGGCGCCCGGCCTCTCGGTGTAAGGCTGCTGTGGGGGCCGCCGTGCTTTGGCGTCCGAGAGGTTGCCCCGTCGCGCACCAAACATCATCAGCGGCCTGACTGTTGATCATACCGCGGCCTCCGCGAAAGGCGACCGTGTGGGTTATCGTGTGAAATCAATGGGGAGTGTGGGAGTCGTTCAGCGAGGACGAGCCATAGCTGGGTCAACCCCCGCCTGCAAGACACAATGCCCGCACTAATAATGCTGTTCAGTCATCCGACCAGAAGGCCACGGTGAATGCGGTACACTGACTTACCCGATTGTGTATACTTCATGCTCTGTGTAAACTCACTGGAGGACCAAGGAGAGTCCACGAGACCGTGCGCTTGGCCACCACGATCACGTCGCTACGGATGGGCAGTTGGCAGACCTGGCGCCAGCAGGCGCTGATCTGCAAGGCCCCACCAGACGGTACCCCGGTGCATCCCAAAGCGACCCATGGTGTAGCCCTACCCGCGCTGCAAAAACATGCCGCTGAATATTATATACAATAGTATAGCAACCCCAGTCCCTTATCGCCAGGAAGCCCACCGGCAAGCATCGCAGCAGTCTCCCCAGAATCTTTCTGCCTGCTCGGCCTCGACAAGATCAATTTCGCTGCGGCCGAGCTTGACGAACTCTCCGGAGGCCGGTATATCAAACCATTATCGCAGGCAAGTGCCACTGCCAGACCTGGCCCCCTTAAGCTCCCAGCAACAGGCGCCGCCATCAGCTAACTGACTCACACGTCCCATTTGCGCCATCCCGAAATCAATACATAATCTATCCTCGGAAATAAAGTCACACACCGAAACTTCCTATAGAACACTCCACACGTATAATCGTTCGGCCTGTATGGCGATCGAAACCCAGCGCCTGGCGCTAAAATGCCCAATCTCCGATGGCTTCTTCCGAGCTGCAACCAGGTGGGCGTGTGAATCCCTCCGCCGCGGCAGCTGCCCGCGGCTGGTTGCTATTGCCATGCCTTTAGTACGTGCCCATTCCATAATCCGCCGCCCCAATAGCCCTGACAGTTCCTCCCACACCCCCACCAACGACCTTAACCCCCTTCCGACCACATCCAGGATATGCGTGCCACTCTAAGCAGTCCTCCCCCGTGCGGAAACGCCATGTGAGGGCGATCGCTCCCCTGCCGGAAGCAGAGCGCTTGCCCTGGCTCCACGTGCCAAAGGAGTTCGGCGTGCTACAAGCACAGACGCGTCGCCTCCGGAACGACGGGCCGACGGCGCAACTTCCGCCCAGCAAGCCGCCGCCACCGTTTGACCAGCGGTGGGCTGTCGTCGCAGTAACGCGCGTCGTGCCGCCATCAGGGCCGCAGGAACGGTCGGGACGCAAGAGCCAGCAGGTGTGCCTTGCTCAAGAGTGCTTGATCAGGCAACACAGCCACTGGCAGTGCATCCGAGCATGGAAGTGGACGGCGATCGCCCAGACGGCGTAGTTTCCATCTGCCAGCGCTGGACTGATGTTGGGCAGGATGGGGATCCCCACTGGCGAACCCGCCTCCCCGCAACCAGACATCCCTCCCCAGACAAGCGAAGCCATGCCATAAATGACTGGAGCTCAACAGGTCTTCGAGCGGCCGATGCCAATTCCACTTCACCCGCCTGGGACGGCGTTTGCTAGAGTGAGTCACTCTACGAAGCATGCGCGTTGATGCTGGTCTTGAAGCCCAGCACCATACCAAAGCGGGGCAACGGGACAAACTTGACCCCCGCTGTACCGGCCCTGCGCCTGCTTCGCCACGAATCACAACCCAGTGGCCACAACCTCGCGGCTGTTCGTTAGGTGCCGCCCAGGTTTGTCAAATTCAAGGCGTTCGACCGATGTGCAGGCACCCCAGCTGATGGCCCCTCGTTCCAATTTAAATGCTGATAAGAACGCGAGGGCATAGTACCAGGAGACCCAAAAACCACCTAACAAAGGCCCTCGGCCAATTGAAATTCGAGCTTGCTGCCGCGGGACCGCCGCGAAGTGAAAGGGCTTTAACCACTCAGACGACGGGCACACCCCTGCCCGCCGAGCGCGAGCCGCAGCACATCCAGCAGGAGATTCAGGCAGGATAGCTGATCAGGTACGAGTAGCCATGGCAGACCTGATCTTGCTGAACGCGTGACTCGTGAATCCCGTGCAAATCCCCCACCAGCTCCCCAATGGTCGCCTCCCCTGCGCTGATGCTTGAGTTTTCGATACATGGCTCGTTCCCACCCGATGGTCTCGACATCGAAAGAACCCGGAGAGTGCCCGAGGTCGGGAGGGATGCCGCCTGAAGCCGAAAACCTGGGCCACAGATCACTGGCGTGGACACTCTCCGCATTGACTCCGGCAGTCTGCCGTGGATGCCCTCGCGCGCCCGGGCGCGATTATTCGCCGTTTACCCGGAATGTCCTGACGATTCAGAGCGCTGCTGGCTGAACGGAGGGCCAACCCCCTTACCGCAGTGCCGCGTTCCATATTCCGCCTGCCTGGCAACCCGACGAGAATCGTTGCTCGAACCACACTGGGGTGCTCTGCGGTGAGAGTATCTGTGAGCTTCGAGCGCACCACTAGCTAAACTCGGTGTTCTACCTTGCGCGACCGGCTGCACTATCTGCCGAGATGACGCGACCATCATTGAGCTAAGCTGAGGCACTAGACCAAGCGCGGTTGCTCGCACCAGCTTCTCCGAGCCTGACTTGGAATCAAACGCTTAGCGGTTGATGATCTCGATGGCCCTTAGCTGCTGCTGCCGCCTCTCGACATTTCCTTCACGGGCGCGCAAACCCTAGTCGTACTTTAGGGCGCCAGCTGTCCACACTGAATCCCCACAGTGATACTCGGATCGAACTTCTCCGCTTCGTAGTCGGCGTCAACACATAACCGGCCGTTCTTTTCAAGGACAGAACACGGCAGCTCATCCCTGATTGAATCCCCATAACCGAACGCGCCACGTTTGCGGTTTTTGATATCACCTCGCGTATCAGGCTGATGGCGCGGATGACTTTGTGACCAGGTTAGAACAGCTCTCCGACATTAGGGCTGCCGAGAGAGCTTTGCTCAAAAGCGTGCACCATCCGTAGTAAACGTTCCCCGAAAGCTGTGCAAACACACTGCTCTGATTCCAGCACCCGGCGAAAGGCAGGGAGCCCGAAGGCTCGCCACCACTTTGACCACCCGCACCGGTGTGCTTGAGGCCATGCGGCTCCAGCGGTGCAACGCCATCCCCGGCGCGACCCTCAGCAAGAAAGCGTCGCCTAAGAATCGACTAAAACCCTGGAGACAGCTGCCCATGTAGCCGCCAATGCGCGCAGGAATCGGCATAGCTTCAGTGCGCGAACTCAATTGGGCCGCCATCCGGGCTACGGCTGCCGGTCAGCGGCCCTGAGCCGAATCTTGACGTTGGCGTTCGCTTGCGGATCCAATCCGCGGGTCCCGCCAGTCCCCGCAAACGAGTAAGTGGGTTAATTTGGCCGCGGCCATCCAACCAAGACTCGGGTAGGGAGGTCTTGCCTGCACCTAAGAACAGGTACTCCCCAGCGGACTGGTTTTCGAGACTGAGTCACCCCGTTTGGCTTGCATGCCCGTGCTGGCTGCCAGGCGACCACAAGAGTGCACCATTCGCCGTCCATACCCTTGCCATCCCAGGCAGACGCTCACTTCGTCAGGGTCGACGCAACAAAAGCCGTGGTCTCCACCCGCAGTTACCCACCGACACCCCCCGTGAGCTGTAGCCCGGTCCCCAGTGGGCAGCCCAATCATTTCTATTGGATCCACCGAACACTCAGATCAGGTCGAAAACTGAGCAGCCCTAGCGTTGGTTGGGCCGATGCGCGCGATGGGGCTCAGCTGCTGACCCGTTTCTCGATGATTCAGTCACGCATGAGGCTCACCTCGTCCGTTCAGCCGACTCAAAAGCCCGGCCTTGAGCTCAATTCCCTTGGCATCGAACGGCTGTGCTCCTGACACCCCCAGGAGTCACCCCCCACGCCTGATCGCGCGAGGCCCCGCAGCGCCACCCAGTTCGCCGCGCCGGCGTCCTGCCGAGCGAATCCATCGCATGTCTGGGCAATTCGCCTCGCCGCACACCAGGGCGCGCACCGGCGAGCACAGTTCAGACGGATTCGTCGTCGCCTCTGATTTTGTCACCTGAACGGCACGCCAGTTCGT
>Ga0163217_1070762_pt1 | contig 11249 bp, 14 predicted proteins | sample SynspAceP_FD_185933 | JGI IMG/M metagenome (GOLD analysis project Ga0163217, IMG submission 185933) | Saline lake microbial communities from Ace Lake in Antarctica - Synechococcus sp. Ace-P (PacBio error correction) | ecosystem: Environmental > Aquatic > Non-marine Saline and Alkaline > Saline ... | reverse complement strand
TAGCGGAGACGGCTGAATTACGGCTACAAAGTCACGGGCCAGGAAGAGGAGACTCTTACACTCTCGTGGGTCGGCCCCATCGGTTTTTATTCGGCCGCCTGTTGATCTTCCAGTTACGCCTCCTTCAACCCCAACAACCAGCCGCTCAGGCCTGCACCGCTGTTTCCTTGCTCGCGCCCTTGGCCGGGTGCGTGGGGATCTGGTTACCACGTTCCACTGGCAGTCAGCCACGATGGTGGCTCTTCAAAACACTGTCACCTCAACGGCTTCAATTCAAGCCCAGTCGGTGTGCTCGAATTCCCAGGGTGCCCGATCGGTGAGAGACCATTTATCTGAACACCTGGGCCGACTGTGCTCGCACCCGCGCGCAAGCCTCCGTTTCGAGGTGTTTGTGATGTGCCGAACGCAACTGCTGCCCACAACTTCCCGCTTGTTGAATCGGCCCTTGGAGCGAAATCACAGGGCCCCGTCTGGCTCTGATCGGCTGATCCCGTTAAATTTGACGAATTCAAGGGCCCTTTGCCGGGCTTTCTCTCCAGAGTTGTGCCGAGTCATTCGCCAGGGCTCTGCAGGCGATTGCGGCGCTGCCGCCGTCAAGGCAAGGCGACCTGATGGTTGCTGCAATGTTTTCTGGACTTGAAAGCTATCCACGACTTCAAGATCCCCCATTTCCTGCGGCCATCGCAGTCAGTTGCCCCGCACTGCAGCACCATGAAAGCAACAGTGGGGATTGAACGGCAAAACGAGCCAAGTTGCTACTTGTGCAGTATTTCCTGATCACCTTCACGGTAGGCAGGAAACTTCCGGCCATTGATTGGCAGCATTCAGCGCACGCTACGATCCTGTTGCTGAAACAGGGGCCTGGCAAAACAATTGATTCATTCCGCCATACTCGTGTAACAACGCTCCCCTTGTGTGACCCGAAACTCAAGGGTCAGATCAAAAGGGGGGTTGTTTGGCCCATGCATGTACTGCAATTTACCCATACCGTCAACGCGAAGACTTCTATTTCCATCCACCACGTGGGCAGAGATCCTTGATTGTTGGCCTGCAGGTGCTGATGAATCAGCAGCGTCAGAATGGAGGGACTAAGAGTGCACACCAGACCTGTTTCATGTAGCCAACCTGGCCAAGGTCTTCCGTGCCAAGTGGTATGAGGGAATGCGGCGGACTTGGCTTGCAAATTAAGACAGCCTGCCGCAGGAATGTCTTCACTCCAACCAGCAAAACGTTGCCGTTGGGTCTGTGAACTTGCAAAGCATGTGGGGGACGTGGCGACTAGGGTGCTTGTGCTACCCTTGGTGCGCCTTATTTTGATGCTGATCAGAGGCGTTTCTACTCTGAGAAGAAACATCCTTTCTGACGCGCGATCTGGCAACCCATGGAGTAACGTTTTTCCGTAACGACGGAACAACCAGGACACGAGGACAATCCAGGACTTGTGCGGGAATGGGGCTGACGTCCTCTGGCTGCGTTCGTGCGCCATGTACTGCCTAAACGGTTCCGTCGTGTGTCCGCTCGATTTCGGGCATCCTGCCTATGGCTCATTGTGCAAGCGACCCTGCATTCAGCTGGCTCCGCCGAGACTCCTTTCTGCAGGGTGTCCGCTACCAGCCCACAGCCAGCAGCGAGCCAAAAAAGGTTCCCCCCATTCTCTGCCCACAAAGTTGCAGAGGGGGATTGAACATCATCGCCGTGCGGGTGCGCATATGGCACACCGATTTGGTGTTGAGCCGATCAAGAAAGGCCTAGAAATCAATCGAGAGATAGACCCTTATAGCCTGATCAGGCGATCCCTATGGCAGACGAATTTCACTGCCCATGCCGTTTTACGGTGCGCGCCCTTATTACTAACAGTGATCGGCAACCGCCAGAGTTCATGTGGGTCATTGCGACAGGCCATTGCCCCCATCGTGAAACCTCTGGATAGGCGCATTGTGAAATCCGCCGGCTGGATGGTTTCTGCAGTAGGGCTTGGATTTCTGATGTTGCTGGGCTTGGTTTCAACTTCGGATAAGATCGTGGTGCCAAGCACGATCTATTCCATAGTTCGTTATACGGACTAGGGGAGCCGATGCTACAGATATTGAGAGAATGGCAAAGTTCGTGGATTAGGCTTTTAGGTCAGATTCATATCTGTGCCATGACACTTGCCACCTGAATTTGATGTGACACAAATCTCAGAAAACTAGTGTGAATGGTTATCTGCACGGCTCATGCTGAAACAAACTCACAGGAAGGCGCATCGCATTTGCGAACGACACGCACAGTTAAAGACTATTTCTAGCACTTAATGCTGCGAGGGAACAGTCTGCCCTTCTCAGTGAAGATTGTGCCAGAAGAATTCAGCGGACAATGAACTGAAGAATTTTGCCGAACAGACACTTTTCAGCTCCGCGATAGAAGAGCCTAATCTCTTGGGACCTTTCCCTTTGTTTTCTTCATATGATTTCAGTAGGCACAAGCAGGCGGAACGAGGGGTGTGTGCAGCACCATAAACCAAGAGCTTCATTTAGCCGATCTAACATCAAAGGTACTGCGGCACGGGAAGTTGACAATGTGTGGTTAAATCAACATAGACTACGACCACCTGCCACTGATCTTGAGCGTTACTCGCGTTTTTAGACTTTTCCCGCCGAACAAGCCCGCTACTTGCACAAACCGAGTGGAGGACTTAGCCTCGCTCCGCCTTGCCCCCATGGATAGTAGTAAAAGTACCAATTTATTGCAAGCACTTGGGACAGCCCGAGATTGCTCCGGTTCCTCATTATGATTCGTAGCCGGCGAGCATCGAGTTAGCTACGTTCAATGTGAGTTTGCTGAGATACGTGTACTAAGACACCTAGATATTGGGGATAATGGTTTCGTGACGTGGCAGTAGGTGTTCGGAGGACTGACGGAGAGACCCTCTCGTTGCACTTCTTCGATCTAATTCGTAATGCCGTTTGAATCCGAGCGTGCAATTTCTGTCCCATTTCGCAGGGATAGCTTTGCTGAGATCTCATGCAAAGCGATTCCAGATACACTTTTTTGCAACTATTCGACTGGTTGATGAACTATCTGGGGCCATTAGCTTTGGACTCTCGGATTAGGTAGCAAAACTTCCGCACACCTCAGGAGGTCGTCCGGGCCGTGCTTTGACAGCTGCAGATGGCCGATTGCAACCACACGCTCGGTCATTGCCCGCCAGATGAACCGACCGATTGAAGCACCGGTGTAGCTGAAGGCGCCAAGTAGCGTCAGGCGTCAACTTTCGAAGCGGAAGGGCTGGAAGCGCGCTGAAAGCTGGTTTTAAGTTGCTGAGCACCTGTTATCCAACGGATTCTGGTAATTCATTGGATGTGACGACCTTTACGACCACAGGGATGATGGAAGCAACCGACTTCTGCAATGGGCGTCGAAAGCAAGCCAAGCTCATCGGAGATCAACTTCACAGCGTATCGCCAGTTGAATCTTGGGCCAATCAGCATAGCGGCAAAACATGAGAACGTGGGCACGGGTTGGCAAGTTTTAGACCAGCCCTATACCCGGCGTGGGTGGCGGCGCCCTCATCGACACGAGGCTGGCTTGCCACGGTACCGGGCACGCTTGTTCTCCCGTATTTCCTCGCCCACGACTAGGTCCTGCCACCCTTCCAGCCGTTCTCCGTCCATACCCGTTAGGCATCATCCACTTGCCACCCTGGTCCTCTGAGGACATTGAGAGCCGCATTCACGTTCTTTCATTGCCTTGCATGATCTTGTTCTGAAGCAACCATGCCGTTCGGTAGTTCACACCGAGATGACCGTCCTCAGAGCCTAGCTTGAGGATAAGATTCCTGTTCTGGGCTTGGCCGACGACGGTAGAAGGCCAAGGAACCAGGTGGTTCAGAGGTGAAAAGCTTTGTGCTCCTTCCAAGATGGGTACCTCGCCCCGTGATAGGGTGGCTTGATGGACGACAGCTCCGGGGCCCACCTGATAAAAGGGCTTGTGGCGCCTTGCCCAATGATGAAGCCACTTACTCCTATGCCCTCACAACGTGGGCAACGCGAATAACTCCATTCAGGGCCAGCGCGCGCCTGTTCCCAGATGGTCAAACTTCACTATTTTTGCTCGGTTCCGTTAGACCGCTCATATAAAACTGGCGGCCAGCGAACAGGCTGGCCTAGGGAACTGGATTCCGGCATTCATGAGCCATGGTCAAGTGACGACTCCCCGGTATATGCGTACCAGCCTATGGGCTCCAAAAGGGCTGCCTCGGAGCTTGCTGCTAATCAAGTTCGGACTTGTTCATCGAATAGATGTCTTGAGATTATTGGTATTCTGCTTCGCTCAGCATAAATGGAGAAATTGATGACATACGCACCGGTATAAGTTATTCCGCCATATGGACGAAATGTGGCATTGGTCCTTGCGGGGCTTGAGTGATGTGGCACCTCAGTCAAAGTCATTTACCATGGGAGCAGTCTTGCCCAAAATGCGTATGAAGAAGCATTTTTGATCAGATGTGGCAACCCTTGAGACTTTGCCGATATAGTGTCTCAAACATCTTGGGATGTTCGCGCGCAGAGTGGTTGAAGGTTCCCCAATCCCCGATTTCCTGCAGATAAGTACAAGCAAAGACGAGAAGAGTTTGCCACGGCAAATGAATCAGCTCGTTTAAACAGGTGTTCATGGATTGGAAACTGGGCCTGGTATTCTGAAGTTTCTAGGAAGACTCCTCTTCTCGGAAGATTATGTTTCAGATTTATCGTTGTAGTGTAAGCTGGAGGCCAGGTGCAGATTCTGAATGCTGAAACCAGACCCTTCGATAGGTCAGACAGCTGCAAATGATATACAACATTTTCAAAGCTATGACCAAGAAATTTGGAGGATAAGTGTCCAGATACGCGTCTTGACGACATTCCGCCTCCAGCTCTTCCACGCGGTCTTTCGATGGCAAAGAGGAAACCAGAATTACAAGTTAACCCCACCAGCTTTGCCGATCTTCGCCATGCCGGAATGGGCCCTGCCTTACTGCGATATGTTCTTTAACTTTGAAAAGCCGTTGTGCCATTTGATTCACGAGAAACACCATGGGCCGTAAATGCAGAACGGTGTTGGTGTGCGCAAAGACCCATGCGAGGCTGATCTTGCTATAGTATCACTTACTGAGGCAGGCGTATACTGATTCGTAAGCGATCCGCGAGGCGGGCCGGGTCCTGGTATGCTTTGTCTCGAGCGATGAGATAGTAATCCGCTCGCTGATCTTGAGCGTTGGACTTGACTCCTTTATTGGGTGGCCACTGTTGATGTGCTGAAAGGACGAGTCTCGCGAGGGTTACTTTCCCAGAGATACTCCCCGAAACCCGGTCCACTATAGAGCTGCTATAACGGCTTGCTAGCCACCTTGTACCGCACCAGGTGCCCACTCTGGCCTTCAGAGATTTCAGGTTGACTCTAGCAGCGTAATTGGTCGACTAGAGACGACCAAAAGCCGGCACGTTAACTCTTTAGCCCGTGTGGTCTTCTTCGCCGCGGCGCCCCTAGATGTCCAAATCTCAGTCAGGTCAACCATGCATGGCACTTTTTGAGATAGGGTATCTTAACTGGGCCCGACTTAATTCCGGGCCGTAGGTGGGGTACTTATTTATGTCGGCAAACAAATCCAGTATTCGCATCCTGGAAGGGCTATACAAAGCGTCTAAGCCCCCAAAGCCACGTGCGCTAGACGCGAGTCGAGTCAAGGCGGCAACAACAGATTTATTTTAAAGACAGATATTAGTCTGTTTCTATTCATTCAATTTATACCCATTCCTTCCTTGGGTGCTGCACACTAAGGCGGTTGCCAAAACGAAAGCGAGACAAACACGCTATTGGGAAACCGGTTAGATTCTACTTGTGCGATTCCGCGCAAGACGGAACAAACAGTCGAATACCCAAATTGGGCCTTCGATCCATTACTCTCACGCCCTTAGTTTCCCGTTGCTGATATTAGCCTGATCCGACAGAGCCTGGACAAGGGAATTGATAAATCCCACCCATTCCAGGCCTTGCGAGGCTCATCGCTTTATATTGACGATTACGATCTGTGGCTTTAGAAGTAGGACGGTCCGATGAGTGGGAACGTTTCCTATCGCTAGAGAGCATCTTGGCAAAGTATGGATTAGCCTTAAATCCAAGGAAGACGAAGTAATTATTTGCCCGGCGCCACTTGATTCGAACTTGAGGGTGGCTCCAATTGAGACGACAATCCGCTCTGACTCTGCAAAGGCAAGATCCCAGCTAACCGAACTAGAAGTTGGACTATTTTACTCTTGGCATTTTATTGGCCGAAAATTCATTCAAGTCAAGGCCAGTTCTTGCAGTTATTGCAGTATGCCCGTGTGAGTGGCTATCAAAAATCGATCCATGCAACTGGAAACATCTTCTGCACTTGCTCCTCAAACTGCGCAGGGGACTTCCAGGGTTCGCGGAAACCAGCCTTGCCTTCCGTATGCTATCTCTTCGAGAGGCACTCATTCGCCGTCGTTGCCAATGATGTGAACCCTGCCCCATGCAGCCCAGAGCAGGGCACTCTGCACGATTCATCACGGAACAACCGGCGCACGCCTTTGGATCACACCAGCGAAGTGGCCATGGTCGCTGTGGGCCTGTCTCGCATTTGCGAAGCCCAGATGATTTCCTGCCTCAGCCCATCGGCACTTGTTAGCAGTGCGAGCACTCGTTTTGTTGTGCTCGCACTTCCTCACCGCCTGCATGCAATTACCCACTAGGCTGTAAGGTTTTCATCACCGTCCAGGGTGTAGCTTTGTCTACCCTTGTTGGAGCAGCTTATCTATGACTACTGAAGCGCTCTACGACGCAGAACTGGCTACCTAGCCTTATGAAGAGCCGCGGTATAGTCATTCGAAGAGGTGGCTTCCGTCGGTCATGGCGTTCGACCACGTTGAATAGCGATCCGCGCTTTCAGCTTTCTCAAGAGTGCTGGTGTCAGTTTTATGATTGGCCGCTGCAGCACCACCTGCTACGCGCTCCTGTGTCCCTGAACCAAGGAGTACCATCAATGTCGCCCAACAGGGATTACCCCAATACTGAGTTGTTTTATAGCAGCAGGTCCAACATGGCCATGCACCCTTGAGCAGCGCCGCAGGGTGTCTGTTTACGCAAGAAGAATCTGCGGGGCAGGTTGATGGAAAGGCGTTTAAGGGTAGACTCCGCGATGAAACGGAAATGGTGACACCCATGACTCTCATTTCAAGATTGGAAAGTGGAGAATCAACTTGAGCAGATTCGGAGGCCAAGGCGCTGTAGAACCAGATCATTGGATTCACGCGCTGGGTGATGGGAAACAGCTCCGGCAACAACTCGGCACCTAGGCAGAATTCCGTAATTTCTGGCCAGGGTTTTTACGCGCCCAGGCCGATTCTTAGTTGGCAAGTATGCTAACCGGATTGCCTAGGCACCAAGTGCATTCAAGGATTCCGGTTTAGGCCCTAACAGGGATTAGTCAAACGAATATATTGCGCTCACGGCTGGGATTTTAAAGTCGATCGCCGCAGGCCGATAATCGTGTGAACCCAAGGTCGATATGGGCATGACGGCATTTTGGACTGCGTCGATATACCAATTCATGCGATGTTGCAGGCACCGTGACCCAGCTGATGTGCATATTCGGGGCTCCCAGTAGGAAAACTGTTGCCAACGTATCGCAGGCGGCTATTAAGTGGGCCGGGGATTAGCGAGACCAGTCGTCAATATAATTCATTGGTAGGCGCGAAGACACCTTGTGCCAACTTGAAGCCCAGAAATTCGGCGGCTCTCGCTAGCTTTGGGATGTTCGTCCTGATATCTATTGATGCTCTCTTGTCTAATGAAGATTTCGCCAGGATCTTGGATAGCCCTTCCGTGAAAGCACGGATTTCGCGAAGTTCTCATCTACCCGGGAGTAACACCCGGGTAATGAGATCATTGATCTTGTGCTTTTCGACAGCAGAAGGATATCCTGAGGAAAAACCCCGGAAGATCTAGCTGGCGAAGACGGAAGCGAAAGACACCCCAAGCGGAAGGGATCGCACAAAAGAGCGAGAGAAGCCTGTCTCCTTTCCAATCTTGCATGTGTAGAACAAGATCCCGGAAAGTCTTTTAATTTGCAGGATCTAACCAAGCAATCAAGGGTTTGGTTTTGGTGATCTTGATTTCAGGCCTCACAAATTTAAACTTTGTGCCGTGTCCAAGGAGGTATAAGATTCTTAGTGGGGCCCGGTTTATTGGTTTGCGTTTCATGGCGAGCCACCAAGCTGAGAAGCTGTCTGATGCTCATCTTGCATAATTTGCGTGATTGGCTGTGGATCGTCCCAGAAACAGATTAGCCTTTTACTAGAGTCATCAACCCGCTCTCAGCCTAGAAGGGGATGATCAGACGCATCGGGAAGACGGGCCGCCTCTACTGGCACGTACAAGTTCCACAGGGAGGCCTGCCAAAAAATGGGATAATGCATCGACGCAAGGAGTTATGAGTGGCCAGAGAATCACATTCGATGATTGCTTTCTTGGGGTATGTTAAGGAGCTAACCTAAACATCCAGATACAGTAAGGCCGGGAGCCAGAGGGGAAGTGTGGCTGAGTGCTAGAACAAATGCCCGCTTCTTGATCTGGAGCGTTCGAAGGGTCGGCGAGATTTATATCTCGTCCCTTTTATCTTTCTTGGGTTGTGGCTCTATTGTTTGCATTGGCGGAAAACTCACTTCCTTACTGGCCCAGGCGCCAAACACGCCACGCTCAGCTTCACCTGACTGCTGCGGATTATTCTTGGTTATTCTGCTGGTTTCTGATCTTGCTCTAGCAGACGTCAGCACCCAAACTCCAAGGAACGACAATAATGACCCAGCGCCAACGGATATGACATCCTATTGCCTGACCACCTGATTACTTCTGTTGCGCCAGGCCTTGTCAGGGGATCTTCTTCACCTCTTGTGTATTCCCAACTCAGGCTTGCAGTCCGTTAGGGTTCTCACCCAGACGCGTGGAATTTTCATCTTCACCAATGTGGCGAAGCCAACCTCAACAAGTTTAAGTGAAGAGGAGTACGAATCTTCAGTGGTGGTTTGTCGCATTTGTAAGCTCATTCTTCTGACAGAGATCGCGCTTAGCGACGGTTCTGTCATAGTTCGCCACTGGTATGATCCTGATATGCTGCGGTTCTGGGTGTGCGTGTGTTACTGGGCCATCCAAGCGTCTCATGTGCTCTGCCTTTGGATACCACGCCAGTTGGATTCCAGTAAAGCCGAAAAGCGCCTTTTCCCTTCGCCCGGTAAATAGAATGCGCTCTCGACTCTTGAAACGGTGAGACCAAGGATGACTCGAGCAATCTGGGAGCCAAACCCTTACCAGGTACGCCCCGGCTGTTGCCCTCAGTACTGCCCGAATAATCTGGAGCTTTGTACTTTTTTCAGCGTAGGTTGCCCCTCGACACACCTGTGCTGGTCATCGCACCAAAGTTTTTTGGGGTGGAGTGTACAGGATCCTCCGATTTCACGACCGGTCTGGACTGGCTTGGAGGTTCCAATACCCCAACCTCCGTTGGTGACTCAGAGCCCGTAGCGGAGTGTGTGAATAAGTTTTATCTCTGGCATTGCGTATTCGCGGCATACACTTCCGTGATTTAAATTCCCCCGGCTAGAAGCTGGAGGCGGTTTTTCAAAAACTCCCTTTTTTAATTTTTTTTGGTGATTCTCTGTGGGTGAAAAATCTACTTCGGCGTGAATGCAGATTATCTTGCCGATCTAATGCTTAGTAAATTATGACACTTCGAACAAGCTTCCTGGAGTGGACAGGCCTCCATATAGACCTCTGCTACAGATTGGCACTAAAACTGCCTTGCCCAACTCAGGAGCTAGCGTTCGAAGCGGATCTGTGTTCGACTATGTGGGGCTCGCAAGTAAGGGTTTCAATTGCCGTAGCCAGGAAAGCTTACAGTTGACGGATGGTTGAAGTTCCGCCACGCGACAGAGCGGGTTCGTGCTCGTTGCTGTTAAGCGAGTCTCCCGTGATCTGGACGAAGGACGGCGAAGGTTCTGGCCAGCGGCTCGAGGCCGCCTCATCGGCGGGCAATCCTCGGTGACGTCAAAGGCCCGTGCGGGTCCGGCCCGCCGTGTCGGAGTTTGCGGTATCAACTACTGGCCCGTGTGATACAGGGTCTACTTACCTGAAAGAAGCTGGGAAACCCACCCTTGTATCATCCTGTTTGGCTGGGGAGACAGAGCTCACAAGGCCAAGGACATTGATGAAGCCCTTTCTTTTGGCAAGCAAACCTGGATCTCGGAGGCGAACCTGGATACCTCGTAAAACTGTACTTACCAGGCCTTGTTTACCGACGTTGCCGAGCATTCTCCAAAACACCTCTGTGCCTTCTTCGCAGTGGCACCTCCTATTGTGCCCGTTTGTTCCTATCTGGAAGCCTGCATCGAGGAGGCTGGATGTGATGCTGCCTTCATTGCAAAGGCTCTGGGCGACATCGCAACGTGCCCCAGGGGATTTGACCCAGGTGGCACGAGATTTCGGGTCTTTCCAGGGAAGGAGGGTCTCTACAAGGCCCTTGTCTGAGAGATGAGCGCAAGCAACTGAGCTTTGACACCATCCTGAAAGTCGTCACGGCTCTTGGACTGAAGTTGAGCGCCGGCGTGAGAAGTGAAGCGGGAGGTGACTGAACTTCTGCTGGCGGGGGTATTAGGTCCGGAGAAGATGCCTGGTGGTGATGCGACCACCTTCGAACATGCCCCTGGAGTGGACAGGCTGCCCAACGAATCGTTTTGATAGCATTAAAATTCTGCCGGGCCACTCAGGGCAGCGTGTGGGGAAGGATGAGTGTTGGCCATGCCAATTGCCTACGTTCTGCGTTGTCAAGCCTTGCTCCTTTCACAACGACAACATTGGGCTTTTGCTGAAAGAACTCAGGCACATACCAGTGGACTCCGATCTATGCGAAAATTGTATTTGAGGTCAATTGTTAAACAGATGGACGGCAGTCCAGATAAGGTAGCCATGTTCGTCTGCATAGGGGGTCTGGAGCGGTGTTTGTTTCTGTTCCCACTGAAGTTGCCTGTACGTGTGGAGAATCAGCGGAGTTTTCCTTTAAAGCGAAGGAAGGTTCTCTGTCTGGCAGACTGAGTGGCTGAACTCAGAGGTCGACGACGGAAGCTGCATGGGGACCCACTCGCTCTCCAATAAGAGAGGCGTAGTTGTAAGTTTTAATTCCATGTTCCCCTATTCAGACCTGTCCCTAATCAGCG
>Ga0163217_1058330_pt1 | contig 11249 bp, 19 predicted proteins | sample SynspAceP_FD_185933 | JGI IMG/M metagenome (GOLD analysis project Ga0163217, IMG submission 185933) | Saline lake microbial communities from Ace Lake in Antarctica - Synechococcus sp. Ace-P (PacBio error correction) | ecosystem: Environmental > Aquatic > Non-marine Saline and Alkaline > Saline ... | reverse complement strand
AGAGTAAGGAACAGCGCCATGGACGGACCAGCGGAAGCAAGCGATTCCAGTGTTCTTAAGCTATGGGGATCCCAAACGCCGGGGATTCATTGGGATTCCGGTTTGCGTCCTGGAGATGGAGATGCCGGCTACGACCCGCTTCCACACCGGGGCGGCCCACCCCTGCTCTTGGCACGGCCCTCGCCGCCGCGATGCTGAACCTCAGTGCCCGGATGGTTGCCCTGCAAGAAGAGATCAGGGCCCATGAACGCCGAACTGGCGGCCCTGGGTGCCACCCTCGCCCAGTCGGGAGGTGATCGAGCCCGCTCAGGCTCAGGAGGCTGGCGCCCTGGCCACACCCTCCAGTGGCTGGCGCGTCGCAATGCCGAGCGGTATCAACACTGAGGTGATTGGCGGCGCAGCAGGCAATCGGCGTCGATGCCGACGGCGACACGGATTCTCGACACAGAGGTGATCTGATTGAATCGACCGTCTCCCACGCGCTCTGTGGACATCAAACAGGGCGGCACCTGAGCAGGGCAGGGCGAGAGGGCAATGGCGAGCTCTTCCCTGTTTTGCAACCTGGAAGCTGGTTGAATCAGCGGAAGCGCCCATGCCTGGCCCAGCCCCTCTCTCCCCAGCAGATCGCCAGCCTGGGAACGACCTGCCCGATTGGAGCGTGGAAACGAAAGTTGCACCGCTGGCTTGATCTTCGACTCGTTCGATTGAAAGCCTTCGGGTTTTCTTGACCCAGGTGCGCTGGATTGCCGAGTCGATGGGCACCACCCGGAGCTGGGCAATGTCTACAACCGCCTGTGACGATTGATTCACCACCATGACACCGATGGGACTCTCCTTCCCTCGATGTTGGACCTGGCCCAGGGGAATCAACGCCTTGCTGAAAAAGCATGAGCGGCCTTCCGCTTGAGCCCCCTTGCCGCCGCCAGGCTTGTCCAGATCTCAATGCAGCGGGGCAAAGGGGTCTGTGATCACAGGCGCTGTTGCCTGATCTTTCTGGAGGGTTCGGGCGGTTGGGTGGTAGCTGGAAGTGGTAATTTTGATGGTTCTCTCCGATTCTGCGCTGTGAGGGGGCTGGGCTGTAGGCGCGCTGGGCGGCCTTGGATCGGCCCATCGGGCGTCACTGAGGGTCGTCATCGCGTTAGCTGGCGTTGCTTGAGCCGTTGCTCGATTAGCCCTGGGGGTGTGGAGGTTGAGGGATCAACCGGGGCGATATTTCTCTGTTTGGCTCGGCCAGGCGATGCGCGTGCTGCGGCTGTCTTGGTCGCAGGTGAGTGGCGCGAGGCAAACGGCCTGGCCGACGCTCCAGGCTGATGGCGGTGCGGTTCGTCAAGCAAGATGCTGTCCGGTACCCGGTTGCTTCGGCTGAATTACAGCCTCTCCTCTCCTGCGCTGGGTTCGCTGTGTGGCTGCAATCCGTGGAGTTGTTGCGAAAATCTTGTCATGCCCAGGTGCTCGGCCCAGTAACCAGGGGGCCAAGCCTTGCGGCCAGCGTGGCTTTTGCCGCTGCCGTGAGCATTCCCCGCAGCAGGATTGAGGGCGGGGTTGCGGCCTGGCTAGAGCTGGCGTAGGCAGGGCCAGGCTGAGCTGGCCGCGGGTTCCGGCGCTCACCCACCGCCACCTTGGCGCGCACAATGGGCCCGATAGGCGCAGAACAGGCGAGAACGGCGGGCTCGATCTTTTCTGCCTGTAAGCCCTCAGCAATGGGGCGATTCCAGGTCCGCCTGGCCGTTGGCCTGCAGCTCCAATCACCAGGAAGGCGAGATCGGAGCCCCCATCGATTGTGGCGCAAAGCCCTTTTTTTTCGGCATTGAACTCAACGCAGTCATCACGGCGATCGGGCCGTCGATCAACACATGTTCCAGGCGCAGATCACCATGGCCATCGGACAGCCCAGCCACCCTCCAGTCGGTCTGGAGCAGATAAAACGCCGTTGCCGCCGCAGGGCCATGGCCAGAAAGCTGGTCGAGCAGCCGGTGCACGGCCTCAGGAACAGGGGCTTCGCCTTGAAACGCGGTTTGCTCGCGCAGATTGCTGTGTACAAACCGCGCAAAGCTCCTCAGGCAGAGCGCCGGCTTGGCGCACCAGGGGTGATCGGCATGGAAAGCGGCTATTCGTTGGCCCCACGGGCCTCGCAGCTCCGGCCCTCCGCCACGCCCCTCCTCCAGCTGGGACCATCAGGCTGGTGGCTGGAATCGAAGCGGCGCATCACCACGATGCTTCGGGCGGATAGGGTGGCCCAGTTCGGTGACCCCAGATAAAAGACGGGAAGCCAGCCGACGGTTCAGCCGCACCTCTTTCTTCGCAGTTTAGTGACGGCGAAGCTCCAGGCTGCTGTAGTCGAGCAGATCCAAAACGTAGAGGCTTCTTGAGCTTGTTAGCACGCCGCGCTGTTAGCGGCAATCACGTGATGTGGGTTCTCAATCAGTCGACGTGACGCTGACAAAGCGTCAGATCGCTCCCAGGATTCAGCTGGGTAGATCGAAAGGCCTCCCCCCCCCCCCCCATGGCGAGGCTTCTGATCAGTGGCGAGAGTTCAGAAGAGATTCAATCAGAGGGGAAGCTTGAAGTGTTCGATCAGAGCGATCAACGCGTTCGTCAGTTGCCTTTGGGGAGGCCGCTTCGTTGCCTGTTGCCGACGGGGTGTAATTTCACCGTGCACCTGTTAAACGGGTGGTGGCCATTCCCACGGAGTTAAGCTTTTTCACAGTTTGGTGGTTGCCGACCGGACCGCCCAAGCCGGGATCTGCTCGAGCTTGCCGCTGGCGCGCATTCTTCTTCGTCACCAGACCGATCGGCGGTTTGCTGACCCGGCCCAGCATGGTGCCAGCAGAACAACGATTCAAAAGCAACAGCAGAATGGCGTGGAGCGAAAAGGGGCACGAGCGCCCATGACCAAAAAACTGCCGGACCAGGATGGAAGCAGCCTCCTGAAACTTCGATCCTACGAGATCCGCCCTAGAGCCCATTCAGCCTGGCGAACCACGGCGAAAAAATGGATCGCCCTTTGCCCCCCAACCAGCCGAGCGGGCCACTGGCCGGGGTGTCTTCGGCCGGATGACGGCGTCGGATGCTCCAACCGGCCTGCACAACACTGCCCACCAGTGTGAGGTCGCTCACGGTCGGCTCGATGTCCGCCAGGCGACGGGGGCCTTGTCTTGGCGAACATGCGGTTGCTGAACGCCACGAATCACCTACCCCTCCGGACGCACACCGGGCCAGTTCGGCGGCGATCGCCTCGGGTGTTGCAGGTATATGCCAGCGGCCAAACCGAAGACCGCACTCCAGGCTTTGCCGAGGCCAGCGGCAGGGTCTGAGATTTGTTGAAGTTCGAAACAAGGTGGGACGAATCCAGCCTCGGGTTGGCCAGCCAATTCGGCCGCATTGACGGCCATCGGCGATCACCTCGCCGTAGTGGCCCTGACTCGAGGTAGGTGGCATGACCCAACTGTCATCAGATCCAGCAGCACCGCACCCTGCCGGCAGACCGTTGCTGGTACAGCGCCTGTGTCAGATGAGCCGCTGCGCGAAAGCCAGCATCGAGCTGGTGCACGAAGCGGGGCTCCGGCGTAAACTGAGGGCGTCGTCGCCTTCGCTTCTTGCTTTTCCGCCTCTTGCCGGCCGCCTGTGAGCAGGGTTGCAGCTCATGGCTGGATCCCCACAGCTTTCTGCCCCCAGACTGGGTCGCCGTGAATTTCCCCGGCCAAGATCCTGTTGGCCCTCGCCCATGGAACGACCCACCGCCTCGTCGATTGCCATTCGGCCGCGTTCTGATTGAGCTTGTTCTTCCATGGCATGCCTGCCGCAAGTGGAACAGCTTCGCTAGGCGTATTCCGCCGCAATCAGTGCCAAAAGGACTCCCCATTCGCTCATCTTTTTGTGTTGTTCGCTGGGCCATGGTGCTGTTGGGCGGGTGGAGTTCCTTGCTGCTTGATCAGTGGTTTGGACAGCGACAGTTGGTGCCCTGCTGCTGCTGATCTTTCTGATTCCCCACCGCCTATCTATCCACGGCGAGGATGTCGATGCGGGCGAGCGGATCCCAGTTGCTCAGGAACATGGCGAAAATCATCTCGAGGTGGGCTGACTGTTGGTGAGCCCAAACAGCCCCTTTCAGGGCAAGCCGGATGAATACAAATAGAGGGACTGAGCACAAAACTCGGAGTAGAAGCCAGCAGCGTTCCGGCTATACCGAACTCCGGCAGGCAATCGAGGCCTTTCCGGCCTTCCCTATTGCAACAAGCCCTCCGGACCAGGGACCCTGGAGCGGGGGACGCCTCGCAGCCCGCACCAGATTCCAGGGGCTATGGAAGAGATCCGGGCATCACAAAATTCACCGCTCCAGATCAGCGGACCAGGTCAGGGCGGGCCGCTCTTCGAGGGCATTCAGAGGGCCGGGGCCGGCTGAGGTAGCCGGGCGGCCAGGTCGCTGGCGGCCGGTTTGCCAGTTGCTGATTCACTGCGGTGAAGTCGAGAATGTCATCGAAACCACTAGGAGGCCCAGGCCCACAACTGACGGCCGAAAAGCGATTGGCTGTCGAGGCATGGCCCACCTTCCCAGGGCCGCTGAGCACGCCGGCGCGCCTTGGCACTGTGGCGATCAGCGAGGCCGTTTGCGGGAGTAGCTCTCTCGAGATAGTGTTTCGAACAACGTCTGGCCGGTGTTCATAGCGATTAGAGCCTTGGCGCACTCGCAATCAGCCAGATCAATGATCAACGCGGGAGAGCAAGCTTGACGGACGGCCAGATCGTCCAGGATTGGCAGGGTATTGCCAGCTCGCCGGGCGGTTAAAGTGTGGGTTCATGGGAAGGTCACCGGCGAGGCCAACCGCCAGACGATTGTTGGAAGCAGGCTAGAACCGTGTCGAACACCAGCGACGGCGTTGAGGTTCATCCACGACGTCGATCGCTGGACAGGGAGGGCCGGTAATGGAATCATCTCGGTGATCTCTGCCAGGCCGGCAGATGGGCGGCTGCCCGAGCTCGCCACGGCGAGAGAGCCGCGAGAGCAGAAGACACGAATCCGCCGGGCGGATGCGCTTGCCACCTGCACTTGAAAAGTGTTCAGCTGCCGCCTGCAGAGATCGGATCTGCCCGGCGCGATCAAGCTGCGCAGATCACTGACGCAGACTTCTAGATCGTTTTCAACTGGCTGGGGAGCAAATTTCGCAACCGTGGGCCATGTCCTTCCGCCCGTCTGGAATGATCCCTAGGAGGAGACTCGACGGCGATGAAGGCCAAACCTTCTCCCACTGGGCTGCCCAACCAGCCAGGGGGTGCGGCAAAAGAGCGAAGGCGTCGGGGTCGCCGGTGACGCAGAAACGCCGGCGTATGGCTGGAGTTGTCAAACTTGACTGCGGGTGGAGTCCGCAGCGCGGAACTGCAGGAACCGGGGCTTGCTGGTAGAAAGAGCCCGCCAAAGCCGCATCGACGGTTGGCACCGCTGAGGTCACCAGGGTGAAATCTCGGCGGGGAACAGCAGGTCACGCAGGCAGCTCCTCCAGCAGGGGGTAGTGGGTACAGCCCAGCAAACAATCGATTTCCACCCGGGCCGTTTCAGGAAGGGCTTTGAGATAGAGCCGTTGCCGCTTCCCTGAGGGGGGATCATCGAAGTTTGCCGGCCTCGCATCAGGGGGACGAAAGGCCGGACAGCCCACTTCACACCGTCGTGGCAGGGCGCAGCTCACGCAGGGCACAGGCCATAGGCGCATGGGCCGCAGTGGCCGGGTGTGCCAGAACCCCCACCCGATCGGCCCGCAGCTGGCTGGCCACCACTGTCGAGCAAGGCAAGGACCGGCACGCCCGTCCCGGGCCTCGCTCGACCAGGTCGAAGGCCAGGGGGCATTGGTGGTGTTTGCAGGCCATTCACACCATGCTCCACCTGTTGTCGGCATCAGTTACGGCCGGATTTCCTGGGCAATCAAGCGGATTTCGCCGGCTTGATCGCTGTTCCATAGAGGGCCACCCGCCGCGTGTCCCCCAGGTAAAAGGAAGGCCTGATTGGTGGTGGCATTCGGATTTCACCCGGCCGAAGCAGGTAAACCGTGGCCCACACCGCTATCCATTCAAGCCGATTACGGGCGCCATTTCAGCCTCCCCCCAAGGTAATGAGGATTTGCCGCGGCGATCGCCGTTGGCCAGCTGTCTGCGGTGCGAGGCCGTGGCCAGCCGGGCGGGAGTCCAGATTTCGGTCAGGAAGGGCGGTTTCCACCAGGGCGCGGGGCATCACGGTTCGGCGGATGCACGAAGAAGCGAACCTTGGTTGACGCCCCCGATTCGGGCTGGCCGGTGACACGCCACCACCCTCATCTGTACAGAGGCTGGCCAGAGCCTTGGAGAGGGAACTCTGGAAGTAAGGAAGTTTCGATGCGTGACTCAGGGCCGCGCCATGCTCAGGGCATTGGCTGTGAAGCTCACGAGAAAGGTGGCGCGGCTGCTGTTAGCCAAACGAGACGCGCGGCGGGTTAAGTCGACATCCACTTGAGTGTTGGCCGTGTCATCACAAACCGCACGCCACGGTTTCTGCAGCAAATCTGGCTGCTTGCAGGCTGATTGTCGAGCACCACATCGGTCTCACGCAGTCGCCGATGCCGATTCGCACCGGATCGGGGGCCGCCATGGCCCGGGTCGATGACCACGGTTGAAACCGGCCACTCGGACGGAACGGCAGCGGGCCCGAGTGCTGCCGGCCGTGACCAGGCCCGCGTTTGGGGCTTCGAGGCGCCCTCGCCCAGCGAGGCGATGGATGCCGGAGCGGAGGCCTTCGAGCTTCCAAACCTTTCAGCGATCACGGGCGTTCCGACCAGCCGCATTATTGCGCGGGTTCAGGGGTGCCAGGGTAAAAAGGTTCCAGGACGAGGCCTGCGTTGTGTTGGATCGGCGTTTGGCCGATCCGGATCTCCCTTGAGGGCCCCGTTGCCGGCGAATGGCTGCGGGTGCGGCTGGTGGCACCAGGCAGATTCGATCAGAATGCGCGGTCCGCGCCACCCTTGCCGGCCTCATAGAACGCCGTGAGCGAGATGGACGGTTGAGTTTACGCAGCTCCAGCGCCCCATCACGGGCGATCCGCCAAAGCCCGCCCAGCGCGCTCGCGCTTCTGCGCAGGGAGCCAGGCAGGTGCCAGGGGGCTACACCGCCCGCAGGAACGCGGCTCAGATGGCCCCCAGCCGTTGGTCTCGATGAAACATCCTCAGACTCAGAACAGCAAGGGACAACGGTGGTTCAGGCTGCGGGCATTCTGGGCCCGGACCCTTTGGCCATGGCTTGGTATCGACGGTGCCACGGCCCAGGCCCAACCGACACTCCCAGCGATCAGGCCAGCACAGTTTCCCCAGGAGATCGATTCACCAGCGGCGTGCCATGGGTTTGCCTGCGCCATAGTGGCAAAAGCCGGTCTGCGCCCGGGCGCCAGCACTTTAGGCGGTTGTTTCTCAATTCGCCCTTGCCTGCAGCAGGCACCTTTGCAATGATCCATTGCCGGTGAAGGCAGTGAAGGCGGCTGGAATCATCCACAGCTCTGCCTCCAGCTCCAGCCAGATGGCGGTGGTAGAGCTCCGGGGAAGGCACGTCGTAGCATGAGAACAAGCCCCACCCTGCAGAGCGGGCACATCGAACAACCGGCGGTAGGGCGGTGCCGGGGCTGAACCGTTTCCGATTCGCGGTAGGTGTTGCCGTCCGGCAGAATTCCACATCGAAGAGGTGGCATTTTGTCGTTTAGGGGCCAGCAGCTGGCCGTCCTTGCCCCCAAACTCGGCCACGGTGAAGGTGACGCGGCTCGGCCGGTCCGGCCACAGGGAATCCACCCCCCAGCAGAGTGACTTGTAACGCCGGGCAATCTGGTGACCAGAAGAAACGGCTGCAGCGTTCGGCCAGGCTGGGAGGCCAACTCCAGCGGCGGGAGTCATCGCCATGAGGCGAAAATTCTCCGGCAAACCAAACCAGGTTCGGCGGCCCGGCCTGGCGGCTCAGCTCGATCAGTTCCTAGCGGCCGGTGATAATTCGGCCTTCCGGATCGGCGTCTGTCTGGATTCATTTGCAGGGCAGCTGCAAGGAAGCTCGACACGAAGAAGAAGGGCAGGTCGGCGGAACTGTAGGGGAGGGGCTCCCGGGCCTCAAGGCAGCCCCGTGGCGTTGCATAGGTCAGCTGGCCTGGAGCACGCCCGGTTGGTCTGGAGTGTGACGATTTTGCCAGATTGTCCAGAGCCGCGCAGCGCGAGAGTCGGGCATTCGTGGTTCCCAAGGCCGTCGTCGCTTGCCATGGCTGGCCAGTCGCAGGCGGCTTCAGGTCGTTTGCTTCCCACTGCGCAGAGCGCCAGGGCGGCCATTCGTTTCGTCATTGCCTGGCTCCACCGGTTTCGCCCCCCTTTTTCAGGCCCCAGTTCTGATGGCGGGGCGGCGGTGACAGCCCCGGCGGCCAGGGTTGTCCCTCCAGGGAGTAGGCCCCCTTCCAGGCCGCTGCCACGATCCAGACCGTGCGGCCCCTGCTCGAAGCAGCCGTCGCAACGGCATTGCGGTTAGGCAGACAGGCTGTCAGCAGCAGGATGCGGGCACGCCGCTGGACCCCGATCGAGTGACGCGTGCCATGGTGGTGCCAGAAAGATCCGTTTGCCACCCACCAACTCCGGCGCTGCGTGGGACAGAGCCGGGGGGAATTACCCAGATAAACCCTGAACCCGAGTGCCGCCTCGCTCGCCGGCCCGCAGCGTTCTCAGCCGGCCAGGCAGCAGCTTGCCCGCCTCCAGGCTGGCAGATCGGAAGGCCGGACGCTTCTGCACCGTTTCTGCAGGGCCCCCAGGCGATTGTGGTTTGGGCGCAACACGTCGATCACCACGCGCATCGGGCTGGATCCAGCGCCTGGGTTTGCCCGCTGCTTCGGGCCCCAGCGGCGGCACGGATTCCGGAGCTGTGGAAGGTGAGGATCTGCACGCGCGCGGCCGAAGGGGAGGTGCGTCACAGTAAGCAGCACCTGATCCTTGCACCCTATGACGGTGGCGTTTGCCCAAGAGCGCAACACGCGACCTTCGCGCGGCTTTCTTTGCCCTGCTCGAAGAGCGCGGACAACTGCGGCGAATCACCGCCCGGTGGATTCCGATCTGTGAAGCCGCCGCGATCGGCCGACGGGTGCTGCCCGCGGCGGGCCGGGCTGGCTGTTTTTGAAAATGTGATCGGGCAGCCCCGGATGCCTGTGGCGGTGAACCTTGCTGGGCACCGTCCAGGCGCGTGGTTCTGGAGCATGGGGGATGGAACAGCCGAGCAGCTCGAGACCTCGGCGAGCGGGCTTGCCCGTGCTGCAGCAGGGCCCGCCCCCCAAGGGGCTCAAGGAGGCGATGCGCTTCGGTGGCGTGCTCTGGATGTTGGTTCAAGCCCGCCCCGCCGCGACCTGATTCCCCCCTGCCACCAAGCAGGTGTTCAAGGCGGCGATCAGGTGAACCTTGACGCGCTGCCCCTGCGCGGCCTGGCCCGGCGATGCCGCGGGGTGATCACCCTGAGCCTGGTGCCCTCATCACCAAGGATCCGAAACCGGGCGTAGCCCGAGTGATGGGCGTTCTACGGCTTCTGCAGCGCCAGTCGGTGAACAGATGACGGTGCACTGGCTGAGCGTTGCGCGGCGGCGCCGGCACCTGCGCAAGGGCCGCTGCCTGGCAAGCCCCTGGAGGCTGCGCGGTGGCCATCGGCGTCACCCCCCTGCTGGTGATGGGCGGCCGCCACGCGATTCCGGTGCAAGCTCTCGAATGGCTGACTTCGCCGGCATCGAATATGGCCGGTGGCAAGGGGTGCGGCTGGGCCAAGTGCCAAAACCGTTGACTGGAAGTGCCGTCCCACAGCGAGGTGGTGCTGAGAGGGCACGCATACCCCGGGAGCAGGAGCTGCACGGATGGTCCGCTTCGGCGACCAATGGGCTTCTTACGGCGTGTGGAGGGTCAGCCTTGGTGCGCTTTCAGTGCTTACGCCGGGGCGTAGACCGCTGTTTCTCACCACCTTCAGCGGGCGCGCCGCGAAAGAGGAGGCGTGCTGGGCGGATGCGCCCCTGAACCGGATCTGATACGCCGATCGCGCCAGGCAGGATCCGCGGAGATTTCGTCGATTTCTGTCCTGCCGGATGGACAGCGGCTGAGCTAGCAAAGCTCGGCGTGATCCGCACGACAAGGCTTACCGGGCCATTGGGCAAGCGGGGCGGGCTGGATTGGCCTTGGCTGGAGCGCGGCCTGCCCAGTTTCACCTACACAAGTTTCGTGGTGGTGTGTCAGCCGCAGTTCATCGTGAAATCCCGCCAGGTGATCTGGGCGGATCAGGCCCAGGTGGATCCCAGCGGGATCTGTTCGTTGTTGTGGAGGAAGCCCGTTCGATCACTTGATTTCGCCAGCGAAGCGGCTGGGCCTGGGCGGCCAGAGCTGGCGATGCGGACGCCGACCAGCAGATTCGGTCCGGAGGAGCGGCTCTCAGCCTGGGAGCGAAAGCGCGGCTCCAGCCGCCCCGGGCCGCGCTGTGAGGCCCATCTCGAGGGCGCTGTGGCCGGAATTGGGGCCTGGCGACAGTCGAGTGCCGGGGTGGCTGGCGATCCCGACTCCTCTGGTGCTTATTTGGTACACGCTTGAGGGCAGGTTGTGCTCGAACGGCTGGCGGCGCCGCGGCAGCCTGATTGTCGGATTTGCACTGTCCTAGGCAAGTATAATATATTCATTCTTTGTGCGCAAGTAGTAAGTTTGTTCACCGGCCTAAATACCCGCGGCAAAATTCTGTTAGACCAAATATAAAGACAGGGGCTTTTGGCATCACTAAAATCCCACACCTCTTCTAAGATATTCATCCGAGATATCCCAGCCAAAATGATTTAAAAAGCAAAGACAATTCCTTTCAGGACTTAATTGGATCCCCGTTGGATATTTCGGGGCGGCAGCAAGATGGGACCAAGCGCTCCCTGGCTGGGACACAAGTAAGCTCGTCATTTTATATTCTTTTTAGAAGCAAGTCAAAAAGGTTGGCCACTTAATAAAAATATTGGAATCCACCAGGCTTTTAATTGCAGGCGGTAGCACTTCTTCTAGTTGTTTTTCTTGTAGGTTTTGAATACTGCTCTAAAAAACGTTCGAATTTGACAAAATTGCGCGAAATTTTTCTGTTTTTGGAAAGTTGAACACGAAAGTTCGGGTAAAAGATCTTTCGTTTCTTGAATTTCCCCCATTGCTGTTTTTGCTTTTGCTTTTCCCCCACGCCTTTAACCAAAGGCTCCTCCCTTTTTTTAAATCTCTTTTTAC
>Ga0163217_1049177_pt1 | contig 11249 bp, 12 predicted proteins | sample SynspAceP_FD_185933 | JGI IMG/M metagenome (GOLD analysis project Ga0163217, IMG submission 185933) | Saline lake microbial communities from Ace Lake in Antarctica - Synechococcus sp. Ace-P (PacBio error correction) | ecosystem: Environmental > Aquatic > Non-marine Saline and Alkaline > Saline ... | reverse complement strand
ATCATTCCACCGCATCACACGGGCCAGTGGGATTCCCAAACGGCAGAGCCCTGAATTAGCAACTCTGCAATGGCGATATTTTACGCTTGCTGCCTTTGGACAGGCAGGATTGCTGAACGGACAACGGCTGCCTTGTCGGGGCCGCGCATCGTGCCGCCGTCGCGCTAAACCCTGCGTCGGACAGTGCCCGCATGGCGCGGCGGGAATCCCGGCGCGTTGCGGGCGGCTGATCCGATCGGACACGGGCAGCGCATAGCCGTCGAGTAGCACTAGGGGGCCAGGGGCGTCAGCAAAGGGGGTCAACCAGCTCAGCCACACGCCCCGTCGCAGGCCCCGCTTGCAATCGCCAGCCGGAGAGTTTCGAGAAATACGAGGTGATGCGCGGCTGCGCGCCACCGGTCAGCGTTCTCGTTTATATATTCAAAGTTGAACGCCGCAATCAGCGGCATCGCGGACACGAATCATCATCAAAGGGCGCACGGCGGGTCGTTCACACCAGCCCTGTTCATGCCGAGGGTTTGCTAATGGGCAAAAGTCGATTTAACCACGTCACCGCGCTGTACGGAGGGAAAGTCATACTGCTGTCGCCCAGGTTCGGGCGTTGAACATTCGCGCAGGCCGACAATCTCTCCGGCTTTGAACGCTTCGAAAAGCACATTCGCGATCGCCATAAAGTCGAGCTTTACTTTCGTCGATATTATGGGTGGCCTTTGCAGAAAGGGGAACATTCCTTTGCCCCAGTAGTCGGCGGTTGCGCGTAGGGTGACCTGTTTGCGCTGCCTTTATAGTCAGCTGACCGGCATATAGGGGCCGGAGCCCAGGCGGGATCTCTGCCAGAGTGCATATGGGCGAAATCGCGGCTTCCCATGGGCCTTGGGCTCAGGGACGGACGCAGCCGGCAAGCAGGGCGAAGCTCGCGGGTGTCCGGTTATTGAACACCATCTTCACGCTTGGGGGGCCAGTTGGGTGATGCTGTCGATCTGGCGTAAAGTCCGTGATAGCGCGGGTGTCCTTGGGGGCCCATAAGCTCGTAACCTGAAAATCACATCCTCGGGGGTGACGGCGTGCCATCCGGCAAACTGCGCTTCGGGGCGGGAGGTGAATTCGACCCATGACCGCGTCGTCGGGGACCTCAATCGAGTTCGGCCAAAAAGTCCGTAAAGTGCGAGGTTCATCCCACGAACGGCCCCATCAGGCTTTCATGCGGTAAAGAATGGCAACTGCCACAGGCGACGTGCCCTTGCGCACGAAAGGATGAGGCTGTCAAAAGCCGCCGGTGTTGCCAGAAACAATCGACCGCCCTGGGGGCGCATTCGGGTGGCATTAGGGCAGAGACACAAATCAGGGTGGAGCGCGGGGTCCCATACATAGATTATTACATGTGCGGGCTCGCACGGGCGAAATCCACTGAGAAGAAATCAGTGAAGAACGGCTGCAAACGGGGCCCGACAGCTGTTGGAAAAAATTTAAACGCCCATTTAGGCACAATCCCGCTCTAGCCTTGTTTTTATTAGCGCTATTTCCTGTAAGCGATTTAGGGGCTACAGTTCAACTTTAAGCTTGGATTACGGCGGCGAATTGCGTATAACCAACTCACTGCTCGATAAGGTTTCTTGCCTTGTATGAAACCTGCCTTCGAATAAACTTAACGTCCGGCTTCGTGCGGACGTTTTTTTCCCGTGATTGGCTTGCAGGGTCGCATCAGGGGCATTCGCTGGCGCTTTCAATTATAAGCCGTTTTTCCATTCGTTTTACGCGCTCGCCATGATGCAGCTGCGAAACGCGAGGAGAAATTCATGGCTACAGCATCGACCTTCAGGAAAACAGCCGCTCATTCACCGGACCAATTCAGGTATTGGCGCTTGGCATCGCTTGGCTTTGGCGCGGGCAGGGGCGATGTTGTGCTGAAACTCCTTAAGCGACCGTGAAGAAAGACCATGTCGCCAAAGACCATCGGCACCCGAACCGTGTGACGGCACGCATTATTCAGGCGGGATATGTCCGAAATCGATTGAGTGCCGCCAATGAATCACTGACGCGGGCCGTCTGCGATACTTGCGTAAAACAATGCGGTATTCAGCACGTCGACGATCCCCGAGCTTTGCCCACCGAAAAATGGGGACGCCATCATCGCCATAACCTCAGCTCTGGTCTTTTCATACCACGGCCGTCTGCCGTTGCGCATGATGCCGCCAAGCAGGGCTAGGGTCGTTGATCAACGTTGGCCTCCGCGCCGGCTGACGCGTCGCCCTATAAATCAGCCTCCTAATATCGCTGCAAGCAACGGATCGTTTGGCCTGTCCAAGACGACGCGCTGGAAAACGGACCGAAGATCCCATCCACCTGCAACGCCAATCTGTCGGGGTTACGTGGCTGACCGGATATACGTCGAAAAAGCAGGATCCCGACAGCGATGAAAGAGTACGGCCATGACCGCGAAGAGGTGAATCAAGAACGTTTCATGCTCAAGGCGGCCAACCCTCCAAGGCGTTTGCAAACGTGGAACAGCTGGGCGGTACCGCCGACGTTCCTGTGATTCCGAGGCGGGCGACCAGATCACCGGTAACAACCATCAGCGTCGATGGCGGCTGGACCGCGCTGTAGCCAGTACCACGCGCAGATCGACCAGAAGATGGCGGATATGGAAGAACCTACAAGCGCGTTCGTGTTTGATTCCGCGCTTGGGGTTCAGCTTGGTAATATACGGTTCGTGCGTTGGACCCAAGGCCTGATCCACTGGAACGGGCTTTTGCGCAGGGATAGGACAGCCCCTGCAGGAGATCAACAGCTTGGCATGCATTCCTTCCACCGACATGTTCCAGTTCAGTCACTTTCCCTTTGCGGCACGAACAGCAGGACATCCCGACGTGCGATTGGGTGCTGGTCGGTACGAAAAACCCACGAGGTTTGCCGCCTCACAGCCTGCGCGGCGACTTCGCCCTTAGCGGGGATCGAAAATAAAACCAAGCGCCCAACGCCCTTACGCGGATATTCGATCATGCACGCGGGTGTTCAAAGCTGCGCTTCTGGACTGGGCAAAGATTGTCTCCAGAGATTTGTTTGATGCCGGAATAGGATCGTGCGACAACGGCGTTGTGCGTTTCCACAAGGGCTTCTGCAACAGCGGCATGAACGACCGCCCGATTTTGATGCCCTTGGGGCCCAACCAGCCCACAATCAGATGACAGCAAAAGATTTGAATCACCGATTGCCGCGCACGCGTTGATTTCTGTGGGAGGTCGAGCCCGAAATAGGTCTGCTCAGTCCGGTTCAGGCAGGATGATAGGCCAAAGGGAACCATCGGCAACACGATTGCCGTCGGATCCAGCCGGATCACCGCATCCAGAATCAGCCAGATGGTCAGACCGACCGGTGCGATGACGACCAGGCCGCGCAAAACGACGCCCTGCCTCGCCGCGAACCAAAGTCCGGCGCGGTGGGGAGGAAGAGGCGGCGTAAACGGTGTGTTCATGAATGAAGGTTAATCCCACTGCAGCAATGCGTTAGAGGCTAGGGCGTTTCACGCGTGTACAATGGAGGACGCATAAAATATAGGCTTTATGCGTCTTTTGACAAAGTGCAGCCGCAATTTTGGACGGCAAAACGAGCGCTTATTCGACCAGCGCGATATTTGCAGTCAGGTGACCGGCCCTCGGTCAGACTCGAATATGCGCATGCAACAGATAGGGCGGTAACGGCTTTGCCACTGAAAAATTTTTTTTTTTCCCAGTGGGTGTTGGCATCGGGCCTGGGCCGCCTTGATGATGCGCGGCCAGATCGGCAGCGGCGATTCATCCTTTTAGGGATCGGGTCGCAGCCAGTTGACCACCGGCAGCGCCCACTGTTGCCGCCGCATTGTATGGGCGGCGGCGATTCTGCGGCATTGTCATGCGCAGGGGGATTTCGGGGGGAACGTTGCTGCTCCAGCAACGGCAGGGGAAAGGCTGTCTATGGCGACGTGATCACCGGCACGGCCTTGGAGTTTCCGCACTTCAAGTGTTTTTTGCCACATCTAGAAGGCCTTGGCCCGCAGCCGACAACGGTCACCGGCGTTTAGGGCCCAGCTTCCATCAGGTTCGGCAGAGATGTCAAAGCTGTTTTCCCGCACCCTTATTGCACGCCGCCGATCCCGGCCAGTGGCGAAAACCGCGATCGTCGGCCAGATGGGCGGCGATTCATGGTGGCGCAACCGTGGTGGCACCAAGAGTAGCCGCCCGTGGCAATACAGGCAGCCATATCGGCAACGCGGACCAGTTTCGCGGACATTCTTGGCTCTGCGCCAGCGCCGTCAGCCGGCTTGTCTTCCAAGACCGATGTGCAGCCGCCCGTTCGATCACCGCAATTGTTCGCGGGCAATAGCACCGGCCTCGCGTACGTTCTGCTTTCGACCTGGCGCGCGACCTCCAAGGTATTTTGCGGATAGGGCATCCCATGGGTGATGATTGTGCTTTCCAGTCGGCAACAACGGGGGTGCCATTCGACATGGGATGCTAATTGGCCGACTTCGGCAGAGCGGTGCAGGGGGATCATATATTGGTTCTCTCCAGAACATATGCGGCAGCGGCAAGAAACGCTATGGTCAGGCCGCGTTCGGCGCCCCCTATAATTTTCGGCCGCGATATGCGCAGCCATGAAGGGTATCACCGCGCCGGGTTTCACGCGTGTGACGGAAACGGGGGGCGGGTCTTGGGTGATTAACCGCTGGGCTGACCCACGGTCGCAGGATTTCCGCCGTCAGTCACCAGCAGCACGAAACTGGCACCACGCGCCAGCAGCGCCGCTGCCGCCGTGCGCGAGCTGCTCGAACGCGCTGGCACAGCAAACCCGCTTTTGCTTCGGAGAGTTGACGGTAAAGCGCTGCCGCGTTCGCGCTGCCAAAAAGGGGGCCAGGCCGCCAGCGCCTTGCGGGCGATGCGGGCGACGCGCCAGATCGCATTGCTCCAATAGCGGGCTACGCGCCATCGTGACAAATAGCTCGAATGTGTGAGACCATCCAGCGCACGGCACCACGATAGGGAGTTGGCAGTGATCCGTCTTCGAAACGGGGCGGCAGGATCTGGTCGCCTGACGCCCTCAGCGAAAGGAGCATCGCGATGGGCGGCGATCAGGACCGTTCGGTCCCCTCGACGCCATATAGCGGTCAGTGGGCAGATCATCGACCGATACACATGATCCGATAATGAAAAGCCCCCGGGAGTTTGCACGCGGCAATTTAAGCTCGTCGCCACTTCGGGTCGCGTCCAAACAGCACTGATCAGGCGCAGGGGACACAGCCAAAGCGGGCCAGCGCCATCGCGATGTTCAGTTGCAACCGCCACGGGCAGGCGCGTGATGCGACCAGCATGTCCGACCCTTGCCGCATGACCGATCGCCACAGTCCGATTGAGGTCCACCAGCACCGATCGATTGCAGAAATGTTAGGTGTATGTGTCATGCCGCCGGTATGGCCCAACCGATATGGCGGGCGGCAAGTCGAGGCGGGCGCGAAAAGACCTATTCCGCACGGCAATGTTCAGCATTGCCAAAGGCTCTCCCAGGTGGGGGGCTGAGTGGGGGTGGTTTCCACGTCCGTGGCAGGGCGCAGCCCACCAGTCGATTCAACAGGATAGGTCATGCCAGCAGTCACCGGAACATTAGCACGTGTCCCGCGTCGTCTGTCAGGTATTTGTCACGGTGACGTCATATTTGGCTTGCGGTGCGCTCATACACTTCGACAACTGAACGTCCACGCCGCGGTTCCTTGCTGGTTAAGTCAAACGCGACTTCCATCTGCTGATCGGCCTAAGGTATAGGGCGCCTCGCGCTCGAGCGCCCGGAACCAAACTCAGTTCCAGCCCAAGGCTTGTTCATCGCCATTGCCGTCGCCACGGCAAATTCAAACGCCTTTGAATACGAGCTGTAGCGTTCGCGCACTTTGTCTTGCGAGGTAGCCGTTTCGCGGTTGGTCAGCCCACGGCCTGCATGAAATCCCTTTTGTGGCGGTTAAAGCCAACCAAAGTTTGCCAATCGCTATAGGGTTAGCAAATCGCTTTGGCCTCATGGGCTGATAATTCGCCAGCCCATCATGGGTGGGTGTACCGCCATTCTGTGAGCGGGAATATCACCGCATCCAGCGTCCTCGATCCGCTTGTGTTGGCACCGTTCAAAGGTTATGTCGAAACCGTTCCAGGTTTATTTGGGAAATCGCGAGGCCCGCGTGCCTCGAACAACTGCCCGTTGCGGATGTCGGTGTCATTTCGGCGCCGGCATGTACTTTGATACGCGGGTGTATCCAACCAGAATTCATGCGCAAACGCACCTGAAGTTGGTAATAATGATGTTAGTACGGAGTGCGAACGGGACAGAAACATGCGAAAACAACCTTTTATAAAACTCGATTACTCAAGGCTGGCTGATTACGATTGGTTTTTTGTCAAGGGGCTGCAGGCTTTGCACAAGCCGATGAGTCTTTGCCAACGATAGGTGACCTAAGCAGCGCCGACGGGCAGGCAACCTTGGATGATGCCGCATCAATCTAGAGCAGATGTTGTTCCGGCAGTTGTGGACACGGTCGGCCGATAGCGATGACGCGAAAATGCCAGCGATTACGACAGCTTGCGCGCTTTACCTCCTTCAGAAATCCTGGCGCGTGCGCCCGTAACTTCTGGCCGGTGGAAACGCTTTGCGGTACTACGTTGCCGCATGGTGAACGGTCGGCACTTGGAGACCGTGGCGCTGACAATCCACCGAGGACGTGAACGGCGGAGCCTCCCCCGTTATTGCCGAATGGTCCTTGCACGGCGACGCTGCTCAAGGACACGCGCGGATTGGTTGTTTCATGGCCTTGATGGTGCGTGGTGCCTTCGTGTTTGCGCCAGCAAGGGGTCGCAGGACCCCCTATACCGGCTTACCTTTCAGGGCGGGCAGAAAAGCCCGAGATCCTGCTGAGGGCGGCGGGCAGCAATTCGGCATGGGAGGCCTTTGCCACCTATATAGTTCCGGTGTTTTGAACCACATCTTACGCCAAAGGGTTGGGGACCATATTCTGTTTGTGTTTGGGCCTGCTCATTTTTGTCGACCAAACAGCTGCGGCCGCTTATCTGGCAGTACCGCAGTTTACCGCAGCGCATACGCGGTGACGCTGCGCTGGCGGCGCTTGGACTGGTGGTCGGTGCCCGGGTAGCATCGTCTGGAGCCCTGATCGCCGCGTCGACGTCTAGTCGCTGTCGAAAACATTTTTCTGGCCGGGCTCAGCCCGTTGGCGGCCTTGGTATTCTTTGGCTTTGGTTTGCTGCACGGCCTAGGATTGGATCCGATTACTGGGCAATCGGCCTCCCGGAGAGCAGTTTATCCCGCATGATGGGTCAACATCGGGGGTCGAGGTCGGTCAACTGACGTAATTGGCAATTATTTCCTGTGATGTCTTGGCAAGCGCTTGCGCGTGATTGCGCGGGCAGGGCGATCCGCTGCGGCCAAAGATTGTGATGTGGCGCTGGCTGTGATTGCATTGGCGCTGTGCATCATTCCGATGCTGCGGTGGCAAAGCTGCTAGAGCACCGGTCTGCGGTTGTTTCATGATCCGCTGCGCTGTCTTACGGGGTGTCTTCCTGTCGGTGCAGTTCCGCAGTGTTGCAGGTTACCTTACCGCCGCTTCGTCGCCTTACCGGCACGTCGGCATCGCAATTTGCTGTCAACGGGGCCTATTGTTCGTAGAGCGGGTGTTCCTGTAACACCCGCCCTGCGCGGTTACTTCATTCGCGGCAATCGATCAGCGAGGACGCCGTTCTGGCTTTCGCTGGTCAGATTTCATCCCCGATTCCGAAAAAGTCGGTTGATGGGGGTGAGCGCGCGGATCAGAATCGGTGGCAGGCCCGCTTCGGGGCTACAACCGGTACCTCGATCATTTCGGACCACCACTTGAGAGCGTCCTGTTTCGGCGGTGGGTTTCCATCGTCCAGCAGGGACGCATTGACCGGACCAAAGCTGACATAATCCGCGCCGGCTTCGCCGCTGCCATCCCGTCATGGCGCAAACCGTTGCAAAAGCTGCCGACGATTGGCGTCATCGCCAGGGTCTTGCGCGCGTGCCGCACCGAGCGTGCCGCATCCGTCAGGTGCACACCATCAGTTCCAGCCGTTCTGCAAGCAATTGTTGTGATCCGCAATCACCAATGCGATATTCGCGCGCATCGGTCACTTCGCGCAGCGCAATCGGCAGCGCCGCATCACGCGGTCTTCGCGCGGTGCTGAGCGCCAGACGGCACGCACGCCACAGTCCATGCGCGTTGAGCACACGGGCCAGGCCATCGGGAAAGCTGGAGAGTTCAAGCTCGGGCGGGGTCATCAGGTTAAAGCTGCGGCTGTTCAGGCGTATCCATGGCTTGCCTGTCCTTTTGGGTTATTGCGGCGTCAATTTAAACGGATCGCGCGGGGAAGAAAAACTTTTATTGCCTTCGGCGGAGGATTTTTTCCATTTGAAGGGCCAAAGACGGGCCGCGTCGTTCTTGCCGGGCGATGGCGGCCAGCGCGTATGAGTGCCCATGGACATGATAAAAAAAAAAACAATAGAACACCGGACAGATTAACCGGCTTTTGTGCTTGTGCGCCCGCAAATGGGCGAAACTTGGGGCCGCGGCGCGTGCATGTGGAAACTTTGGACTGGACGGAATGGTATTGTAGCGCCCCGCGATGGCTGGCCGAAACCCGTCGGCGGTGGCGAGGCGTCGGGCGCCGGGCGATTTGTTTGGGACGAAGCGTTGGTGTATGACGACTTTGCCGTGAGTGGGCGACGCAGTGTTTGTCTTTGCCACCACAGCGCGTTGATCGTTGATCGACCAAGCCGGTTTAAAGCCAGGAGGCGGGCAATGGGCGAAAGCTCCAGATGAGTCAGCGAAGGGCCACGGCTGCGTAGCCTGCTGTCCTGTTCGGGCTGAACGCGCAGGACTTGAGAACGACGATATTTCACGCGCGGAATGCGATTGATTATCGGATGCCGGTAACCCCTTGCTTTGGCGTCCCTTATTCTGGCACAATGTTGTTTTGTTGATGGGATACGAATGGATGCGGGCGCAAGGCGATGTGGTTTCTGGAAACAAGTCGAGATGGCGGGGGACAAACTGGGCTGACAACGCGAGATCGAACATCTCGCGCGGCATTTCGAGGAACGTCTGGACACGGCCGGGTTCTTTTATCCCGACACAAGGCTGCCAGTATGAAGGTCAATCTGCGCAACATGTGGTCACGTCTGACCGTTGACCCGCGCCGACTGTGCAGGACGCTGCATGGCACCTGCGACAGATGTACGCTGGGAAAGAGCGCGCTAGACCTTTTGTTGCGCTTGCTGTCCTACTTCTGCGTGAAACATAGCAGAACAGAGGCACCAATGGCGAAGAGAACGAAAGCTGTCGGGAAGTAGTGGGCGAGGCGCAGCCGCGGCGGCCTGTTGCGCAGGTAGGCGGGCATTGACCGTTGGGGTTGGGGGGCCCCCCCGGGCGGGCGGTGTGTGCACGGCGCGGCCATCCGTATCTTGGCTGTCATTCTCTTTGCCCTGGTCTTTGTGATGATCGCCGTTGGGCGGTTGACCGATTGGACCGACAGCGGATTGAGCAATTCACCGAGTGGCGGCCCTTTACCGGAAGCCCATTGCCGCTCGATGACTGAGGCGGGACTGGCAATCGAGTTTTTCCAAAGTATCAATAGGAATTTGACGGGTTTCAGGTTTCAGAACCTTGGATGGGAACTGTTGATTTTAATCGATTTACTGTGGGAATGGGGCCAATCAGTCAGTTGGCCGGGGATCGGCCCTGGTTTTGGGCTGTCGGTTTCTTGTTGGTTTCTTCTGCGCCGCCAGATTTCCGCTGGCTGGTCGGGCTGTCTTTTGTTTTGGGCGGGCTTGGCGGTTGCAAGGTGCGATCGGCTGGTGGGGTCTCATCGGGCGTCACCAGCGGAGAGGCTGTTCTAGACGTTGCCAGCTACCGTCTGCCCACGCATTTGGGGCTTGCTTCGTTATCCTTGGGGGTCTCATACATGGTACGCGCTGCTGCTTGGCGGCCCGAGGCGTGATCTGATGCCAGGCGCGGCGGGCGAAAGAAGCGAAAGCTCTTTGGGATGTCCCGGGTTGCTGCATTTTGCGTTTCCTGCAAATTCTGCTTGGGGCTTTGGTTTGGCGGGGATTGATGCTGGCCGGGTTTCTTTGTCAGTTGCCCATTGAGGTGCAGGCCAGTTCTTTTCCGCCCCGGGGCTTTCACCATTATGCCGTCTGGGCGGCAACTTCTTTGAGAACCCCGGTTTGTGGTTCATGACCGGATGGCGGGCTATCTGTTGTTTTGCCTTTGCTATCGTGGTTGGCTCGGAGGGCCGTAACAGTCAGCGCATTCCCAATACGGCGCAAGGCGTGTTTCAACCTGATGATTGTGCGATGGTAGGGCAGTTGTCTGGGATCCGTTACAGGTGTTGAACGCCGGCACGGTAACAGGCGGCGATTCTTCCACCAGGTGGTTGGCCGTGATACTTTGGTTTTGATTCCTTGCGCGCACGGTTCCTAAGCGCCCCCTACCCCGATCCGGAATCTGTTACGAGGGTAAATCTTGATGATTGATTTACGAGTTTGATGGGGTTTCAGCGCGAAAAACCGAAGGGCGCTTGCGAGGTGCGGGGCGTTTTGGGGCTGGGGATCAGGAAACAGTCTTGGCCGCGCGGTTGCTGCCCCGCAGCGGGGCGAGGAATGGCGCGCTGATGGAGGGCGTTTTTGCACGCCCGCCGTGTTCATCCCGCGTATTCCCGAATGGTTTGGACCGGATCGATGTGGGTTGGACTAGATGAGGTGGGGGCAGGCGCAGGTTTGCGGCCATTCAGGCGCGGCATGCGCGCGCCTCTAAGGTACCGCTAGCGCTTGCAGCGCGGATTGCCGCGGGGGTCACCTCGCGAGCGGCAAGGCATTTTTGGGCCGAGGGGGCGCCGTTTTGCTTTTGCCGACCCGATGTTTTGCGGCATTTGCCCCGACCCTCGCCGAGGTGAATCGCCGCTGAAGCGATTTGAAGAAGGCCCAGGGGCGGCTTGACTATAGCCGGAGGGCGATGGGTCTATTTGAGCGCAGATCTTGGCTAGGGATGGGACTATTGGGAAAAAAAACCGGTGGCGGAACCGCTTTTTGGCCGCACCCGAGGGGCTTAGAGGGCTAATTTGTTTTTTTTTCGGGCGGGGGCCGCTTTGCCCGGGGGGGGGGGACCAAAAAAAAAATTTTTTTTTTTTCCTGCTTTTTCTTTCTGGGTT
>Ga0163217_1041629_pt1 | contig 11249 bp, 4 predicted proteins | sample SynspAceP_FD_185933 | JGI IMG/M metagenome (GOLD analysis project Ga0163217, IMG submission 185933) | Saline lake microbial communities from Ace Lake in Antarctica - Synechococcus sp. Ace-P (PacBio error correction) | ecosystem: Environmental > Aquatic > Non-marine Saline and Alkaline > Saline ... | reverse complement strand
GAGCCTGATTGCTTCTTACAAAACTGGCAGACAAATACAAGGGTGCCAATGCCTTGAATGGAAGCCCGGAGAAAAAGTAATTGTACCTCCACCAAAAACAGTAGCAGAAAAATGCTAGAAACCGAGAAGCAAGTGACTATTGAAATGGTCGACTTCTACCTCGCCAAAAAAAAGAGCTTACATAGTTAGAGTTGGGTTAATGGGTTAAATGATCGGAAAGGCCTTCTCAAATTTTTGGGAAGGTTTCTTTTTTTTTTCACCCTTTAAAACCCAAATTAATATTATCGTTGGAAAAACAACATATCAAAACCACTGTTTAAAAGATTAAGAAACTTTTTTGGGAATTTCATTTTTTTAAACGATTTTCTAAGATTCCTACAAAACCCCTCTGAGAACGCGGACAAAAAATTAGGAGCCTTTCCGAAAAAAGGCTTCCTAATTGGGTCTATTGTAAATTAAGTAAAACCATATAACTTTTGGTAAACAAAGTAAGTTGGTAAACTTTTTTGTTCTATCAAGATTACTAAAACTTTAATAAAAATGAATTAAATCACACAAAAAACGAACAAAAATTATCTTTTCTTTTTAATTCGTTTTCTAGCAAGATCGAGTTTTGAAAAACTTGGCGTTCAGTTCCAATTCTTGCTTGAAAGTCCGAATGAAATAAGTGAGGTTTCTAAAAACCGCGACAAATAGCAAACTTCTTGAACCTTGAAATTGACCCAACTGAACCGATATTGCTTCGCCAATTTCAGTCGTTCATGAAGCAACAAATTCCATTCGGAGTAAGCCCTTAAATCTTGTTTAAAAGTTCCTCCAAAAAATGAGCTTTGGGCTCATGCATGCCTCATTCGCTAATTTATCAATGTGAAATAATTTCTCTGACATTCCTTTTTATGTATTCAACAAACATGAGCCATTCTATTCCAGCAGCCAATTCTTTATATGCCTTCCATCATTTCCCGAGCCTGCGTCTTGACTTAGACGGATCAGTAATTCTTTCAGAGCAAGTGTCGCTATGAGCCGTCCTTTCTCTTGGAATTACTTTTACTTCCAATTCGAATAAACGGATTAATTATTTTCAGATAAATCTTTCGTATTTGATTAGATGAAAATAATTTTAAATCGAGGCTCCAAACCTTTCGAAATTCATTTTGTGTGGAAAACTTTTCATTTAAAAGATTAAAGGTTGACCAATTCATTTCTTTAGAAATTGATAGTGCAATACACCCTTGAGTAGGATTGTCTAATTGAGCTCCGGCGAAAGTCAATTTTCATCACAAATTCATTTGGGAACAATTACAGATTCCCGGCAGAATAATCAAAAACTCCGGCTTATCAAAAAAAGATTGCATTGACTTTTTGCCTTTAGCATAGTAGTCAGTTACCAAGATCTCCAAAAACTAAATTAACATCGAAGCTTGCTGATGTGTTTCAAAAAATATTCCAGCTTCACAATTTTCTAGCGTATAAAGTCGTTCCGGTTTTCGACCAGCGTTTTTCAGATTCACTAGTATTTCTCCAGGGCGCACATGCAGCAATAAAAATTGTTTGGATCTGGTTTTCAAAATAACAGGAAACTCCCACGTATCTAAAAAAAGTTAAAGTTTAAAACCCAGTAATTAAATGGGAAAATAATAGGGAAAAAATATCAACCTAGGTGGATGTTATGATTATTTAATATGATTTTTTTAAGTAGTTAATCTTCGATATTTGATTTTAACCAAATAACCGCTCAAAATGACAAGCATTAAACATTACTCAATCCAAGCCTGTGGGATCGCCCATCCGTCAAGGAAAAATATGATCATTTATGGAGGAAAATGGGTTAGCACCATCCTCTGGTGAATATTTCGATAACATTTTCGCCCATCGATGGCAAAAGTTTTCACAAAAGCTGCAAGAGGAAATAAGGAGGATGTAAAAAGCCAATTGATTGCAGCGCATGAAGCGTTCAAGACATGGTTAAAACTTCTCCCTGCGGGAGAGAAGGCAACAGTTCTAAACAAGATTGCTGATATCATGGAAGAAAACCTTGAAAATGTTAGCGAGACTTTGAAAACAATCGACAAACGCAAGGCACTTTCGTGGAATCTAGAGCTGCAGATTTACCACTTTGTTTATAGACCACTTTAGACTATTTTGCAGGAGTAATTCGAGCTGACGAAATGTACCCATTTTCTGAGGCATGATGAACATCACTGTAAGTATTGCCTTACATGAACCGTTTAGGAGTAGTTGCTCAAATCATCCCTTGGAATTTTCCCCTTTGATGGCAACAGGAAAATGGCACCAGGACACTCGCAGCAGGGTTGCTGTTACGATAGTTTGAAGCCCAAGCAGAAAACAAACTCCAACGAGTATAATTGGTATTAATGGAAGCTTATAAGCTGATGTAGTGCCACCGGGAGTAATCAATGTAGTTACGGGATTCGGCGTTGAAGCGGGCAAGACCACTAGCCTCTCCAATAGAATAGCAAAAGTTTCTAATTTACCGGGAGACTACAACCGGGAGGTTTAAATTCATGCAATATGCTTCTGAAAAATCCTATTCCTGGTCACCATGGAATTTGGGGTGGAAAATCTCCTAATTTTTTTTTATGAAATCAGTAAGCAGATGCAGATTTGATGATATTCTTCGGACAAAAGCTATCGAAGGAGCCGTAATGTTGCATTGAATCAAGGAGAAAAGAAGTTTGTACACTGCCCTTCAAGAATTCTTGTTCATTGAGGACATTTTATTGACAAATTCATGCGCGAGTGATTGAGCGAACCAAAGCTATTTTAAAATGGGTCACCCGCTTGCTGAAGAGTACAAATGATGGGGGCTCAGGCATCCAATGATCAATATGAGAAAATCTTATCTTTATTTTGATATCGGAAAACAAGAAGCGTGCAATAGTTGCCTTTGTGGTGAGAAAGTGCCTCATTAAACTTCTGGCTTAGAAAACAGGTTATTACATTACGACTATTTTCCAAAGGCAATAATAAGATTTGCGTGTTTTTCAGGAGGAAAATCTTTCGGACCTGTCACTTGTGTCACTACTTCAAAACAACCGAAGAAGCAATTGCAATTTGCCAAACGAACACCATGTATGGGTTAGAGCCATGGGACTATGGTCAAGCGGGATGCGCACGAATTGTTATCAAGTAGCCTAGAGCATCCAAAGCAGGTCGGGGTCTGGGTCAATTTGCTAATCACGGCCTACCCTGCACATGCCACCTTTTGGAGGATATAAGAAGTCTGGATTTGATTTAGAGAGAACCACTTAATGATTGCTAGGACATTACAGACAAACCAAAAAATATGCTAATCTCCTACAGTAAGCAGAAAGCTAGGATTCTTCTAATTGTCCATCAAAACAAACCAAGGAAAAGGCAGGGGAGTTATCCTCTGCCTTTCTTTTAATTTAACACAAAACTGGAAAATAAAATGGAAACGATTAAAGAGTTCCTGATACTGATTGCTGCCCAAAGAAGTAATAGGGCATACTTTGAGAGAAAACGCTTTGGTCGAACTTGATGTTTCATCAAAGTGGTGGATGCTTGTTGATGGATCCTCTCCAATGTGCTTGAAAAACGGTGATTTCAAGTAGGAGCCTCAGGAATATTTGGCTGGGCGAAGTTTCATGGATGTGATTTTTTTATGAGTCTGATCAATTGAATACTGGAAAACACACCCAACTCACATTAGATGTCACTCCTGGAAGGGGGAGTAGCTTTCAATCGAAATTACCCATGGGCATCGATTTATGATTCGGTCAAAGTTATTACTACTGAGAACTGGAAAATCCATTCCCTACGAAAACGGTTGTGAAGAAACTAAATAGGGAAAGTTAAACTCGTTTTACCTTACATACATTATTCCTTATCTTCAAAAAGCAAACTATTAGCTATGAAGAAATACTACTATCCCTGGGAGTTGGTTACTTATCATTATTTGGTCAAACATTGTGATACCCTCCTATCATCGAAAGAGCAAAGAACCCAATAAAGCCCCTTCACCCTACTCTTTTCTGCTGAAGCCAAAGAAAATTTATGATTCGTTTTAGATTTTATCGCTGACCTACATTGTGACGCCCTTCCTTTTGGGAGAGGACTTGACTGAAAGAGGCCGAGATTGGACATGTAGATTTTTCCAAGAATGCGTTGAAGCTAATGTTTATGGCTTGGAGGATGCTTTACTGTGGTTTCTAAATCTCCCGCCAGGAACAAAATATGAAAAGCAATAGTGCTGATTGCTTTTGACAATATCACGCACTAACAATCGCTAAAGCGGAAACCCCAGCTAAATTGGTTTTAGCCTAATAAATTAGAACAATCTCCCCAATTCTGGGATTTAGCTGGATTTTCGTTGAAAAGGAGAATGGAAAAGCCAATTTTTATTTAAATCAAGATCAGGGGATTAGAGAAACTCATCAAAGCCAGAAAATCTTGATAAAAATGTAATTGGCGCTATGCTAGGATGAAAGGTGCTCCATGCCTTGGTGAAGGAGATTATTGAGATCTTTAAATCTTGCGTATGGCGCTGGCGTTTCGGTATGATCGGACCAACTCATTTCTTTTGACAATGAACTTGGAGGCTCAGCCCATGGGGAAAATCTTGGTTGGTTGGACTGATTTTGGTAAAAAGGGTTATTCTGAAAATGAATGAACTTGGAATTTTTGCTGGACTTAGCTCCACTTGTTCCCGGCAATAGTAGAAGATGTTCCTAAATATATCGACAGAGCCAGTTATGTTTCTCATACCGGAGTCCAAGCAGTCTTAAATTCACAGCGCGAAATCTAAGCGATGGACAATAAAAAGATTGCGGCAGGTCGAAGGAATCAATCGGTATTGCTTTTTTTGATATGGCAGTTGGCGAAACCCAGAATTACCAAATATCATCGCTCCATTTCGTCATGTTAAGAGATTTAGTCGGGAATCAAATATTGTAGCTTAGGCTTGTCAGATTATGATTGGCCTCAGTTGCGGGTTCCTTTCGATAATCACAGGGATTACGCTTTAATCGTAGAAGGCCTGATCAAGCTGGTTTAAGCCGAACAAGAATACGTTGCTGTGATGGGCGAAAATGTAAAGCAGTTTATGCAAAAAAAATCCTTAGATAAATGGAAAGAATCACTTTATTCATCAAGAAAACAAGTTATTTCGGGAAGCTTCAGGAAACTCGAGAGTTCGTCTAATGGGAGGATTTGATGGTGCTGTTTCACCACTTTTGCGTAGTAAGGCGGGAGGCTTTGGGCAAATTTAGATTTCTGGAATAATCATCATTTTAGGATTTGCCATCTATTTGCAGATGGTTCTACTATGTTCTTTAGGTGCATACTTGGCTGCGGAAAAGTGAAAAAAGGAATTAATTACAAAACAACCACCAAGATCTTAGAGTTACTGGAATAGAGATCTTCCAGATGTTTTGAGCGGCATGAAATAAAAGAATCTTCTGCAGCAAAAGGATTTCAAAGGCGAGTTTTACTGAAAAAAGTCGTCGACCAAATTTGCTCAGATGAAGATGTTTGGTAGCTGAAAATGATTTGAAAGATAGAACTGAATATGATGGAGGAAAACCAAAAGTCCCTTTCGAATTGTTTGCTACTTTGATTCTCGTTCATTGTGATTGGAATTTATTCCCATTAACAGTGTATCTCTGGATTTTTTCAGTGAAGTTCAACTTTGAATATTCCTTTGGCCCAGTATATTGACTGGTAATAGCATTCATGCTAGTTGGCTTGGATGAAAAGTCTGGCTTAATCAAAACCCCACTTTGAAAAGTATAGCTGAAAACACTCTTATTAGGGACATATTAAGCTGCTTTAGCTGGCCTATTTTCAATCGGTGATTTTTATGTAGAGCAATTCTTTATCAGCAAGTCCGATGAAATCAATTGCAGAGGTTTTGATCGGATGGATGAAATCGATATTCCGAATGCATTTAAAAAGAATTCCGTATTGGATACTTGCGTGTAGGCACACGAGAGTGCTTTACAGGCAAGTGACTCGAAGAATTCAAAAGGGTGTTTTGAATGGGGTTTGAGGGATAATCCTCGAATGGAAAAAACTAGACGTTTCTTTGTCGCGTAAGCCGATTTATTGATTGTTCGATCTTTTGGAGCGCATGGAAAGCATCCACTTTTGGTTGGGAATTTCCCGCGTTTTGAGGGCAAGTAGATCAAGTAACTACTCTAGCGCCTCCAGCCATTTATTTCTTGGGATCACATGCACACATCAATCTCGATTGTATAGCCGCCTCTGGAAACTATGCAGGAAAAAAGCGCTCCAATGGAATTCAAAAGATTAATCAAATCAACGCGAATCTTGGGTGAACTTGTTGGATGTGTCAACAATACAGTACTGTTAACCTATTTTTGGTGGGCTGATTCCTTTAGCTAAGGTAAAGATGAAAATGCTCCTCAACTTCTCAATTCAGTTGGCAAGGGAGTGGTGCTGTTGGAAGTACGCGAGAATATCATCTCGCTCTTAGATACAAAGTCAAACAGATAAAGGATCGAGACATAAACATTTCGAGAAACTGTGCCAAAGCTCATCAACCCCGGTAAATTTCTTTCCTTCTAGTTGAAAATCGTGTGTTTTTTGCCGGAATGAAATCAGTCAGTAAAATTCCATGGAATCAATTGGATTGCTTTGGTTAGAATATATAGAGCTAAAAATAAAAGAATTGAAATGAGTTTAGGCAACAGCGACCAAAATAGGAAAACTGCTTTTTTCCGCGATTCTTTAAGAATATTGTTTATTCTAAACTTTTTTAAAATTTCTGCTCTAGCTTATTGATCTCTGCTTTCTGTTGACTTTGTTCGTTCGATTGGTTTTCTCCTTACTTAGCTCATTTCCGTAAAAATGAGTATGCCTGAAAGTAACTCACTCTAGCTTCTTGATTCACCTTTTGGCTTTCACCCACTTTTCGCCCTTGAAAAAGTTTGACTTTGTCTTCTGCCAATTCCAACAAATCATTTCATAAAGGGCCTCTAGGGGAAATTCAACTTTACAAATTATTGCGAGCAGTTCTTCGGATTCGCAATAAAAAAAGTAATATGATAAACCACGTTTTGCAAGAGCCATTGCAGCGGATTCTTTGGTCAGTAGTCTAAGGCATCCATACGAGCTGCCAGTCCATCAAAGGCCATCAATACCGCCTGTTGCTTTCAAATTCCAATTTGCCGAAGGTAGTGAAATCCCGAATCTGCTACATTTCAAGCGTTATCAATTCGGAATCTTGATTTTCTTTTTCGTAATTCCTCCAACGCTAAACGGCGGCATCCAACCTGTTGCTCCTTCTCTTGGCGTTAGTCCCCAGTCCCACAATCCCACTGGTTTTTCAGTTGTCTTTTCTTCCAATCGTTTCAGCATCATATTCCTCTTGAACTTGGTCTCTAAGGATTCTGATTTAGCCAATCCAGCCTTTTAAGCCTAATCCTTTTGAACTTCCAGGGCTTGAATTTCCGGGGAAACCTTTCGCTAATCAACTTTGAAGTGGCGATAATTCCGTTTTCTTTTCATCCAATTCCGATTTGATCTCCCGCTCAAACATTTTCAATTCTAAAGGTTTGAAATGACCAACGCCAATAAAACTGCTAAAACAACCTTGGAATCGCCAGCTTCCATTCCGCCCATGCAAAACTCTCCTTTCGCATGCTAGAACAATGAATCGATCCAAATTGAAAATCATCATTCCCCAAAGCAAACCAAAAAGAAAAAGGGCAAGGCAAAATACTTCAAAAAAACTGTAAATTTAGTGGCATATCCTGCTGCAAATAGCTGCAAGAACACCCGTAAAAAAATACCGTAGCTTCTATTCCAATATATTTATTGATCTGTGGGAGTTTTCGTTTTAGAACAGAAAAAATTCGCACCGCTACAAAAACCAGAAAAAACTGCGTAAGTTGATTCATTCTGGAAAAAAGAAGAGATTAGCTGTGACGTAATACTGCTGACGCTAAAAACTTCTCCTCAAAAAATTTTGATCCTGCTATAATGTGGATATATTCCTATTCTTTGGGAGTATAAAAATGTGACAAACACCCTTTACTAAAGGGATGGCAATCTTATACCTACTATTATTAAAAACATAATTACCTACTTTTTCGCATTCAACCCTATTTCTTAAAAAAGTGTACGAAGTGTTCAATTACTGGAGCTATCTCACTGGAAACTCGCTTATCGGGATTATTTCTGGATGAACCAAACTTATTAAACAATGAAATCTTACCATCGGAATTATGCCAATTATTCGGGCCCTAATTTTGCATTCTGAAAACATTCCTTTTTGGCACCAAGAAGTACCGTTCAAAAATTGAAGTGAAAATTCACTTAACTGAACGAAATCGATCGCGCGGGTTGGAGCCAAATTCTTTGTTTTTACAGGCAGTTCAAGTGTGCGATTGTGGGAAAATTCTTCAAGAAGAATTTCCAGAAATCCCCATTATCAATACCGGATTTTGGAGGATCACAGGCACGGATTATTGATTTTCATTTGGATGGGAATAGTGATTAGGTATAGGGCCTGAAAAAAAGTTTTTATTTACGGAAGGGTGATAATGATCTAAATGCCGGAAAAACAAGCTGCTCAAATCATGAAGCGATATCGATATGATTGCACTTCGGATTCATAAAAAAAACTCCCTTGAGACAAACCATTGTCCTGATCAGCGCAAAACTAAGCCCATCTCGATGGCCAACTAAAAAACCTCCTACACCGTCTTGAACGACTTGATTCGTCAATATGCGGGGACTTTACTCACGATCAAAGTTAATTTATGAATGTTTTGGAACGTGATTGCTTGACAAAATCCGGAGACCAATTTTCAGAAATCTTTATTGCCGGAAGTCTTCACATTTTTGGAAAAAAATGCCCAAAAAAAGGGGGGGGCTATGCAATCTGGAATAAGTCAGTTGATCCCTTTTACTTGAAATAAGTATTCCAAAGGAATTTCATCCGCTTTTCCAGAAAGTTTCTTGCCTTAGGACATTCAAAGGTATTTTGTAGGTCAGCTCAATCATATATCCTTGGATTCGACTCTCTACTTCAAAAGTTCCATTTTGTCCAGCTGCTTGCCAAGGAAACTAAAAAAGCTCCTGTTAGGCTTGAGTGTTAATGCTCTGCTGACCTGAAAATATCGAAATGAAGAATTTAGAAATGAAATTCAGCATTAGCCCCAACTTTAAAGAAGAACTACTCTTTTTGTCTCCATCTACCCAAGTAATTTGAGTGGCTCAGTATTAAAATTATTACCCCAACCCCACCATTTATCCAAATGATAGCCCATCAGTCAATGGCTGCAAGTAATATAGTTGGTGGTGAAATTCGCCCCAAACCGAACCTTTTCCTCTCTCCGCAAGGATATCTAACGAAATACCAAAGGAATAATCAGGCTATTGCATAAGGTTGAGAATTTAAACTGACGATTAATCAAAGGAATTATAAATGATCGACTCTGGGAATGAAAAGAAAGGTTAAGACCATATTCAAAAGCTGATATTCGCTTTTCGAGTGAACCCAGACCTAACCAAGAATATTACCACTCAGATTGGGGGAAATTCACGATTAGGGAATAGTGGGGTTTCCCGTCTATACGCATCCCGAATTCAAAAATCAAAATAGCGGCCGTCTTCCTTCTCATTGCAGTGATACTCGGGACTGGTTACCCCAACGCATTTGCTTTTTTCTGGCCTTTAGTAATTTCCTGAAGCAGATGAGGGGCGAGCAAAAACTATAGCTAAAAACAATGAAGTAATAAAACTAAGTAAAAAAAAAGAAAGCGACTTCATAGTCCTGTGTTGGGAAGGCTTGAAGCTTCATTAAAAACTAAAAGGTTAGCTTTATTTATTGTTTTGGTTTAAAAAATAAAAATTTCGACTGAAACTGAAAAAATTTAATCTTAGATCCCACTTGCTCAGATTTCCCAAATTATTCTCGCAGAAAAAACCTTGATTGAATTTTTTCACTAATCATTTATCCTTTAGAAGCTGTTGCGCTTATTGTTCTTTCCAAAATGTACAACCAGGTCTGAATTCTGTTCGTAATTTAATGAATCGAATATAAAACCAAGCAAACACAACGACAAAAAAAACTGTTTTAACATTGAATCCATTAAGATTCGATTCAAAATAGAACATATCTCAAATGAGCTCACTCAAATTAAAAGTTGTTACCCATGCTTTAAAGTTTTTTAACTAGTAGGACTATTAATGTCCTGTGGAACATTCCCACAGCAGAATACAAGAAGCGACTGCTCAGATGCCGAATTGGTGGCGAAATTACGGATGGAAAACACACAACTCGGCAACTTTTGCAGGAGGCTGGTTTGGTGTGTAGAAGCAAACCCTTGAAGAATTGATGGAGTAGTATCAGTAGTTCTGGATATTCTGGCGGAAAAGAAAAAAAAACCCTACTTATGGTGAAGTGCTGCCAGTGGAAAAACTTCCCCATTTCGAGAATCTATCCAAATCACATTTTGATCCGGAAGTAATCAGGCTATTCTGAATTGCTGGATATTTTTTGGCAAACCTTTTGGACCACTTTGATGTCGGTTGGATCGTTCTATGGACCCGCGGTACTCAATTATGAGTCTGCGATCTTCTACCACGGATTGCTAGCAAAAAAAGTAGCAAAGATTCCAAAAAGTATTTGGATAAGTCTGGTCGCTTTCAAAAAACCAATCGAAACTCCAGTGATTTCAGAATACAGCATGTTCTACGCAGCTGAAGGAGTATCACCCAAGACTATTATTAAGAAAAGCCCAAAGGAATATTAGCTTTACCGCACGATTCAGCAGATGATGACTTTCATCAGTTCCCGTCGCCTGCTTTAGCAAAAAAAATATAGCACCTGGCTAAATCTGAATTTGAAAAAAAATTACTTACTGACCTTCAGTAGAAGTTACCATGGATATGCAACTAATAGCTTTTCAAAAATTAATACAATGAAATTAAAAAGGATGGAATCTTACGTTGTGTATTCGTAATCCGGTGCCCCCTTTTCAGTTCAAAAAGATAAATACGAATCTGCGTTCAGGATGCCCTAGTCCTAAACCAATTTGATGCCCGTATCATGATAAGCCTGTTGACAAAGATTTAGGAAGACTCGGCGTGAAGTTGCGAAGCCAAACTTGGAAAAATAGTCATCTAGGACACGTTATTTATGGGTGGCCCCAGAAGCCAACAAAGTCTTCGGTATTGTATTGAAGACTCGCCGCCGCCAATGAAGGGTTTCTGTTATTCCTCAGGAAGAAATGGCA
>Ga0163217_1027787_pt1 | contig 11250 bp, 7 predicted proteins | sample SynspAceP_FD_185933 | JGI IMG/M metagenome (GOLD analysis project Ga0163217, IMG submission 185933) | Saline lake microbial communities from Ace Lake in Antarctica - Synechococcus sp. Ace-P (PacBio error correction) | ecosystem: Environmental > Aquatic > Non-marine Saline and Alkaline > Saline ... | reverse complement strand
CTTAATTTTTTGGTTTGATTATGATTTTAAGTTTATTTTGTTTGATGAGATAGGTTCTAAAATACAGAAGAATGTTTAAATAACTAACATTAAAAGAATATGAAGGTTTACAAATCGTATTTAAAGAACGGCGTAGTTCATCAGGAAAATAACTAAGTTATAAAATGGAAAGATAATGTAGTTGAATGGGATGTTATATGGGGAAAAATTGTTATAGACATGGACCTTATTTTTATTGAGAAAGTTACGTTAAGTAGATACAAGAAGTTTATTAGATTGGATGTAAAGATTTCTTTTAAGCTATAAATTTTGATTCCGATAATATTGCTAAGATTTTAATAAGTTTGTTATTATTTATGAGGAAAAAAATATATATTAAAAGATAAAAATATTTTTTTAGGGGGTTATTGCTATAAATTACATATTAAATAAAATACATATTCTTTAAGGGTGTGTGATTGAAAATGTTGTTTATTATAATTATTTATTTATAATTACATTTTTAGGCTCGAAAAAAATGAAATATTATTGAATTTTTAGAGCTCTCTTTGTTATTTGATTAATGGACAGGAATTATATTTTTATATGTGCTTTTGTTGTTGTTGTAGAGCGTCTTACCTTTGATTTTTTAAACAATAGAAAGATGTGAACAAGGTAACGATTGATTCTAGGTTTTTACTTAACAGTGTTATTATATTAAATTATATTAATAATACATTTTTAGATAATAACTAAAATTTAAATATTCATGGGTAGTTTTTATTTAATATGTATTATGAAGAATATAAAAAAAAAAATAAAAATAGGGGGTATATTTTAATATATATTTTGATATAAAATAATAAAATCGAATTATGAAAATAATAGAGGAAATTTTAGGAGTAAAATTTGGCTGATGGTAAAAAAAAGGCGTTACATCCTAATGAAGTAATTTTTTAGTTTATGGGACGTAATGGTTAAGGCAATGAAAAAGAAGGTCATGTTATAGAGGAATTTTCTATAGTGAATCGAATTAAAGCAGGTATTTTTAGCAATTGTGAGTATTAGGATCAGTTCTTGATAAGTTTAAGTTAAAAGATTTTGGGTAACGAATATTGGTTATGTAGGTGAAGGTTTAAAATTTTGGTTTTTAGAAGTTTTACGGAAGATATCGATAGAGACAAAAGGATATGAGGAAATAGGAAGTAGTAAAAAATTAAGAAAAAAAATTAACAACATGACGTAGGTTATTTAAAGAAATAGTTTTGGTGATGATATGTAAGGATTAGTATTCTTCATGATTTGGATTTTTAATTTTGGAAATCGGGGGAATAAAGAAAAAAAAAAACTAAATGTACTTTTACATTTAAGAAACAGTATTTGGCTCTCTCTGTATAGTGGTATGTTTAACGTATAGCGGGCGCTTCATATATGTTTGGTATTGTGATTTAGGGTTTAGTCCACTGGTTTTTGAGGATTTGTTTATTAGAGCTTACAATCCTAGTGAAAGCGAAGGTTTTAGGATAAGCTATAATGAGGTATAGTATTGGAAGATTTGTTTTTCTAGAAGATGCTTGAAGAAAAGAGGCTAATATAGTTTGGGAAGTAGAAAGAAGTATTAAAAATGGTGTTTTATGATATTACAGATTATATTTGTAGGATTGGTTGAATTTAGTTTAGGATTTGAATGGGGACGGTGGATTTTTGTAAAATATTGGAAAGGTGTGTGGTGGTTTTAAATGATTTTTCGAAGGATCTTAAATGGTTACTAGTTGGAGGATGGGAAGCTTTGATAGCTATTTATATTAGGAACTAGATTGGTTAAGTTCGGAGAGTGGAAAAAAATGAGATTTTGGCAAAAATACTTTGGAGAGAGGGTTTTATTTATTTGGTTGGGATGGTTTGGATTTAATTGGTGTAAGGTTTTTATAAAGATTAAGAGGTAGCTCACTAGTCATTGTTTCCACTCTGATCTAGAAGAAGTGAATGGTGTATCAGAGGGTTTTTTTGATTTTTAAAAAATCTTTTATAGTATAATATGAACCTTCCGTCTGAATATGATGTAAATGTGATCTTGGGTGTTTGGTCGACTCAGAATGGAGCGTAGTGGATTTAATGTTACTATGAAGTTATTATTGGTGTAGTTGCGACAGGGGTATTATTGTATTGGTGTTGATAATATGGCGCGTCACAACAATCTAAATCTGGATGGCACTGTTGGGGGGAACAGTTGTAGGTTGATTTATTTGTGGTATTGGGTATTTAGCAGAGGGTTATTAGGAGTAAGCGGTATATAAATTTTTATACAATTAAAGGAGGTAGAGGTAATGGTAATTATGTGACTTAAGATTTATATACTCTTAAAATTAAGAAAAATTAGAAATAAGATTTACAAGATGAGGAAATTTGGAGGACTGTTTCCTTGTAATGAGAAGGAATGGTTCGTTATGGATGTTAATGATGAAAAAACAATACATAATAAATATAACAAAGGTAACAGGGAGAGTTTTTGAAGAAAACGATAGGTTGATATTTTAAATATAGTAAAATAAATAGTATAATTAAAAAAAATAATTGATATAGGATAAAAAAAATTGGAATTATGTAAAAAGATTATTAAAAAAAATAAGTAAAAAATTTAACTATTAATTGATTTGTTTGTTAAAAGTAATTTAGTTAAAGAGGAGGAAAGAGATAAAAAAATAGATTAGTGGTTGTTTGGATGATTTTACAGGAAAAAATAAAGTGTTGAAAAGGTTTGTAGATTAGGTGAAAAAAACAAATGGGATTGGAGTCTTCTGTTTGAAATATAAAAGGTCTGTGTGAGATTACTGATGGAAAATGTTAATAGCAAGGTAAGAGGAGAGGATGGTAGGATTTTGTTGAAGATCTTGTTTTTGGATAGAGAAAGGATTGAAATTTTAATTTTACGTATTATAAGTTGTTGGTTTGTTGAGAGGATGAATAAGGTTACTTAGCGTAATAAAAATAAAGATATAAGAAAAAAGTAATTAAAGCTGATTAGTAAATCAGGCTTTAATTGGAATTACAATGGAAAGAATTTGCTAGATTGCGGAAAGACATATAAGAAGTAGCAGTTGGGGATAGAAGAAGGTTGTAAAAAAAGTTGTAACATGTGTAGGTTTGTATGTACTAAGATCAAATAAATAACTATGGAATTCATTTTATTTTATTTTTCATTTTTTGAGGACTGGTTATGGTTGAAGAAGAAAAATGAATAATTAGTAAATTTCTTTTAACGTTTTTTGTTTACTCGTAGTTTTATAACTTAATGGTTTTGTATGTGAATCGTAAGCTGGTTGTTTCAGTCTATTTTGAGTTGATTATGAAAAGGTTATTAAGGAGAAGTTTATGAAAAAAAGCGGTAGTGTAATTTTAGGTTGTTAACTAGGTGTTGGTTAATTAATGAAATGGAATTTAAGGATAAATTAAAAAATGTAGTTGTAACTGATAGGATTAATTTATTACATCTTGGAAAATCTGTTATGAGTTGTTTTTTTAATGTGTATAGAGGATTGATAATATTGATTGTTAAGAAGAAGAAATAAGAAGTAGAGGTAATATGAATTGGTATTAAAAGTTTGGATAGAAAGGCTTAAATAAGAAGAGTAGTAATGATAGAAGTAAAAGATAACAAATAGATGCGAAAAAGATGAAATTGAGGGTCATAAGTCTTTAATTTGTTAAGAATGAAACCAAAAAAGGAATTTAAAGGAAAATAGGGAAAATAAAATGGTAATAGGAGGATTAATAAACGATAGGAGTTTTTCTAAAAACACCGAAAGTTAAAATTTTAAATATTGGGTCATCAGTATAGTTTATTTGTATGAAGATCGTTGAGAAATTACCAGCGACGATATCAATGAAGAGCTGTAAGAAAGTTGTACAAAGTTAGATATTGGAGCTATCTTTAGTGGAATTCTATGGATTGGAGATAAAATGAGTACAAACTGTAATAAAAATACAAAAAGATTTATAGATCGACTTGCATTGCTGCTTTAAAAAGGGTATGGTTTTGCCCGTGACAGGACTAGAATTTGGTTTGTTAAATTTTAGCAAGTCCTGAAGAATCCTCTAGTCATAATTTAGCGACTCGAGATAAAGGCTGCATAAACAATCACTCAAAGGAGTGAAAAATGTGATAATGCATAAAGATTATCGGATGCACGCATACAAAGGAAGTTTGTGGAAAAAAGAATAACAGAAATTGAAAAGATTAATATAGGATAAAAATCTAAATAGATAACGGTGAATAGGTAATTAACAACTTGCAAAAAAGGTTTGGAAATAGTTTGGTATGATAAGAATATAGTAAGAAGCTTGTTGACCTGGAAGACATGAATGAAATTGTGAAAAAAGTAAAATCTGCTTACCCACCTACGGTATTAAATGTGCATTATAGCTTGTAGGTTAAAATTGTCAGATAGGGATTGGGTTATTATTTAAAAAATACTGAAAAAATAGAAAATAGTTGATAAATAACACAGGATTAATTAGGTTAAAGGACTATATAGTAAGGGAGTAACATGTTTATACATAGTAACTGAATTACACGTTCATCAAATTAAGTAATATCATGCATTGTTGGCTTCTTTAGTGGGTCTCATGGCGTCTATGTAATGATTTACTAAGACGTGAAACAGTGACCTAATGAAATGCCAAGGAATAAGAGAGTAGAGTAAAGTATAACTCAAATACTAAAAAGTTATTTTGAATGTTAAAGATAATCTACGGTAATGTTGTTTAATGGTTTGTTGTTTACTAAGTTTTTTAGTTTGATCTGACTTTTAGTTTTTTTGTTATGGACTTGAGATAGGGTTAAAAAATTAAAAAGAAAACAGAAATTTTAAAAGTAAGAATAACCATTATCAGATCCAGGTTTGAATTTTTATTAACAGGGTACGTTAAATAAGAATGGAGTTACAATATTAAAATCGGCAAGATCTGGTGTTTCCTTGACATGTTGGATGTTACATTTAGGGAATGAATACTTAGACAATGATATTTTTGTATTGACAGAAAAGTTAGTTAAAGAACATAAAAAGTTTATTAAAAGATTATGATTTAACGATTTTTTTTTTATCGTATTAAAATTTATGATATTCACTATTAAGTGAATAGATTTTTTTCTATAATTTACTAGTTATTTATGAGGCAAAAAATATCATTATTAAATCATCTGTGTAGGTGCTTAATGATTAATAATTTAATATTAATTAAGAAAGAATAATTTATGTTTAGGTAGTGTTGATTAACGAAAATAATTGTTGTTTATGATACTCATGTTAATATAATTAAATTTGTTTAGGTGAAAAATTGGGATATTAGACATGAATTTTTCAGATTTTTGCATGTTGTGTAATGCAGGAAATAATGTTTTTACTTTTCTTGTTTTGTTGACAGATTCAATGGATCTATAAATGCCATAAAACGACTGAAAAAGCGTAGAGACATATTTAGGTTCTTGATAAAACAAGTGTTAAGTTTATGTTAACATATTATTCATAAAATAAAAGTTTTTAGGAATCACAATTAAATTAAAATATATGGGTAGTTTTTATTAATATGTAATTAATGGGAAATATTAAAAAATAAAAATAGGGGGTAATATGTTTAATATATATTTTTGAATATAAATAATAATAATACAATTATGAAAAAATAGAGGAAATTATTAGGAATCAAATTTTGTGAAGTAAAAAAGAGTTAATTATAGAAGTAAACCTTTTTTATTATGGGACGTAATGGTGTAAAAGGGCAATGAAAAGAAGTTAATGTTATAGAGGATTTCATATAGTAAAAAGAATTAAAGAAGGTATATTTACAATTGTTGATATAGGATGAGTATATTAGATAGTTACGTTATAGATTATGGAAAAAGAAATATTTGCGTTAGTTAGGTCAGCGGTTAAATTTTAAGTTACGTAGTTTTAGTAGGAAGACATATCGTACACAGAAAAAAAGAAGGTAAAAGCCAGGAATAAAATAAAAAATTAAGAAAATACAAAATTAAAAAAAAAATGGAGTAGGATTATTAAAGAATAAAGGTTTGGGATGATGATATGTAAAGGCTCATAGTATTATTTATGAATTTAGATTTTAAATTTTGGAAATAGGAACAGAACAAAAAAAAACATTCAAATGTTTATATTTAGAAATATATTATATGTATGTAGGGTTACTACATTTTTACTATATAGGAGAGGCATTGTCAATAATGCGTTCTTGGTGATTTCAAACGTTTACTTTACTCTTGTTTAGGTCTTTGCAGGATTTGTATAGAAGTAATACTTAGATTGAGGCAGTTTAGCAATAACTATATGAAGCGGTGAGTAATAAGTATTGACAGTTTCTATTTTTAAGGAGATGGTTGAGAAAAAGGGTACTTATGTTTCTGGAGGAAAAGTAGCAAAGAACACGCTCACTGTAAAATCTCGGTTGTTTATGATGAGTTAAGTGTTATTCGTATGTGGATTGGTTTATAATATGTGGATTTGGACAAATGGGAGGTGAATTTATTGAAAGAAAATTGGAAGGCTGATGAAGTGGTGGTTTTAAAATGGATTTTGAGGATCTAAATTGGTTTACAGTTGGATGAGGGCAGATTGATAAAGACTATATATATATTAGGACATAGAATTGGTAAGTTAAGGCCAGAAGATGGAAACAAATGAAGATTCTGGAAAAAAATAAATTTGGAGAAGAAGAGGAGTATTATTTTTGGTTGGGAATGGTTTTGGGATTTATGGTGGATAAAGTTTTAGAGCAAGAGCTGGTCAAGACAGGTATTAGAAGTGTCATTGGTTATCAAATTGCTTAGAAGAGATGAGTGGTATAGTGGGATTTTATTTTTATAAAAAATTTTTAGATAAAATATGGAACGTTCAATTTTTGAGTGTTAATATTGCGTTGTTATACTGGGTCAGGTGTTTTGGTAAGGTTGACGATTATAATGAGGAAAGAGGATTAATGGTTTCATATGGAAGACAACTTAATTATTGTTATATATGTGCCAGCGTACTTAATTGTAATGGATGTTGCATTCTGGTAGAAAAATTAAGTGCGTGATGAGACTGCAACGGGCGTAGAAATTTGACGGTGGACTATTTATTTAGTGGTATCTGGGGGCATTTTAGGAGCACGTAGGTATCTTACGCGAGTACGGCGTAACAAAGGGTGTATGTCAAATCGATCTTAAATTAACCCGTCGATAGAGCTTACTCTTATATCGATGACCCTTACCAGTATTTATCATAATCATTAAAATTAGAAATTAAGGAATACAGAGTTAAAGATGAGAATTGGAAGGAATAGATTTAATGAGAGGAATGGATGTTATGGAGATTCAAGGGATGAAAAAAAACACTAATAACAACATAAAAGGTAAAAGAACTCTTTGTGCAGAGTAGTCTCGAACATAACAACTTGTAATATCGAACACTCGATTTATATATTAACATATGATATAGGTTTTAGACAAGGAATGAATTATGAAAAAGGATTATATTAAAAAAAATAAGTAAAAAAAACCGCTTAGACATTTCTTGGAATTTGTTTATTGATTAAAAGTACTTCGATTGAGAGTAGGAGGAGAAAAGAGAGATAGACTAGCATTAAGACTATCAAGTCGGAGTTGCACCGTGTTATTACAAGTGGACAAACAATAAAATGGTGAAGCAGGTTTTGAAAGAGCGCAGTTTACGTGCAGCAGGTGAAGCGGATTCTTTTGTGCAACTTTCTACATAGGTCTTTGATTAGCGTGGGCTTATGGAAAATTACAATATGCAGGGCTTTAAAGAAGGGAGCGATGGTGGGATTGGGTCTGCAAGATCTTGTGTTGTTTGCGGTACGATAGGTGAAAGAGCCAGATGAAAATATAATTTGTTTTACTTAGCTCGAAGCTTGCTATGTCTGTTGGAGAGAGATGGATAGGTTCATATAGGTAAAAAAAAAAGAAGGAAAAAAATTAATATAATGATTAGTAAAGGATTATTTAATTGGAATAAAAATGAAAAAATGGTAGATTGGAAAGAAGATAACCAGGAGTCAGAATGTGGGCGGCACGACGACTTGTTATGTAAAAATAGTATGTCCCAGCCATTTAGGCTCGTAAAGCTAATAAGGCGTCCAATTCCCCCCTTGTACACCATTACCTAGCTCTCAGATTTTTTATATACTTAATTTTTTTTAATACTTTGAGGACGACCGAAGGTTTAATGTTGAAGAAGAAAAAAATGAAGTAATTGGTCATATACTTTTTAAGTCGTGTTGCGCGGTAATAAGTTGTTGTAATCATGCTAAATGTCTTGTCTTTATTATTGAGTGCGGCTTTCATTCTTGCTATGCATGTAGTTCGATATATGTGAAAAGGTTATTAACGGGAGAGTTTATGAAAAAAGCTAGTTTAATTTTAAGGTGTATTAGTTGTTGGTTTCATCTGTGAACAGTCAGACCGGGAATTAAGTTATATATACACACATATGTGTGATGTGAGTTTAGTAGCGTTCACAAACTCTTTAATAATCTGGAATTTGATTAACATGAGATTTATCCTTGTGGTCATTTTGTTTCAATTGAGGTGGGATGAGTTCATGAAATGCTCGAGCGGACAGAGAATAAGGGACCTTTGAGTGGATTACTCATGTAATTAACTTCGGGTATAAAGTTTGGACTAGAAAAGGACTTAATTTGATGCCATATAGTATGCTCGACCGAGTAAACAAGGAGAAAAAATAGAGATGGACGGAGCGGCTATAGGTTTAAGGAAGCGGTAATGACAACTTTTAATTTGCTGTGTTAAACACGGAGGCGAAAACAAACAGCACAAGGATCACCAGCTGGTAATTTACGGCAAAATAGGGGAAAAAATATACAATGGTTTAATAGGAGAATTAAGATAAGATTAAGCGAAGTGTGTATTCCAGTGTACCACCACACAACGATACCATTAGATACCTATTGTTACATACCATAGCGTTAAGTTTTTGGCGAGTAGTATTGGCATACTACTTGAGAAGATCATAACATAGGAAAAAAAAACGTAAAAACATGAGTGCTGTAAGCAAAGTTGTAAAAATAATATTGAAGTAATTGGATTGAGGGAAAAATGACTAGACAACAACTAAATAAAAATAAAAAAGATAGAAAGATTGAGTTGGTGAAGGGTTGTTATGTGGAACGAATAGCATTTGGTTTTATATATTTGAATACACAAAATTTAGGTTAATTATTATAGATTAGACAGATTAAAGGGAAATATAACGGGCGTCCGGAAAAATGTCATATTGCGAACGAATATCTTGTGAAAGGCACACACAAGAATCACAGAAGTGTGCACATTGACAGCTTAATAAAGTGCCCTTTACTAAGGATACCTAATATTAGGATAAGTACCTTCATCGTGCTAGATGGGGTTGGCTTGCTAGGTCCTAATGAAACCACAGCCAGGTGTGTAAATAAGTTTGATATGATAAAAGACATTGTATTAGTAGAAGATGTTGCGGAAAAAGATCGTTGCAAGAAATGGCTAACAAATAGATAAATTCATTATAGGTTAGGGTTAATTAATAGACTAGGATTGGGAGCTTCATCGTACTTTTACTTAAGACCAAATTAAACAATAATGCAACGAATAGTGTGACATTGAAAGGCACTGACTAGGGTTACATGCGTCAGGCCTCTTAGTAAAGGAGTAAAAATATATTTAATGAATACCTTGTTCACAACTCAAGAAACTCAGCATTGGTGTTTTTTTTGGTCTGTTGGTTAGTGCCTATGTCTTCACCATGAAGTGCACTCACATCAATGATGAAGAATCCTGGAGAGAACTGTGCTCTGCCATCATTAATTTCTAAAATATGAGTTTTTGTGTAATTCATTACAGTAATGTTGGTGTAATGGTTTGTTGTGGTATAATTTTTTTTAGTGATTGACTGCTTTTAGACCAATGCATTACTGTGTTGTTCACTGCAGTGAGACTTGTCTTAAAATACATACGGAGCAAGATAGAATATTCCTTCCTCCCGTCATAAGCAAAGGAACTACATGCTAGGTTGGAGGATGTGATTAAAGGGTTATATGCAAATTTCGCCGATATTCACACTCGGAAACATTATTACTGGGTTGAATGTGGACTGCCGTGTGTGTGTGTGCGAAATGAAGGCTACTATAGAAATGGAATTTGATTTTTAATTGAGAAAAAGTTAGATAGTGTAGTAAATATAAAATAAGTTTGATGTAGTATTGAGTTGTCTAATGCACACGCGTTTTCTTTAGTAATAAATTTTGGAATTAATAATTATTGACATAGATTTTTTTTACTCAATGTGATTGTGATATTTCGTGAGAGGAAAAATATTATGTTTCACAAGTTGCTACACTAACCGAGTGTGTCTATGGGGGTATATTGAGCTGTTATATTAAATATTTAAATAAAATAAAAATATATTTTAAGGGTAGTGTGTTAGAAATGTTATTTATATAATTGTTAATATAATTAACTGTTTAGAGGTGACAAACATGAGATATTGTCTTCACTTAGATTGTGTTGTTTGCAACCACTAAACGAAGGTGGGACATCCCGTGCCATAAATTTCCCGAATCAATAGTTGTTGTTTGCTTGAGGTAGATTCTCGACTTCATAAATAGCAAAAAAAGAATGTAGAAAAGAAGATATTAAGGTTTTAATAAAAAAGTGTTTAATTATATAAAATGCCGTTCTTACAAATAATTTCGGCTAAACAACACTACATTAAAATATATGGGTGGAGTTTTGTTATTTAATATGCTAACTTATGAAGATGATTTAATATATTTATGACAATCGTGGTGGTATCTTGTTATGACATCTGTTTTGGGTCATTGAATAAGTACAATAGTTACAATTCATGACAAAAAAATAAGACGGAGAATTGTTACGGCAGTAATATCTTTTTGATGAAGTACAAAAAAGGACGTTAGATTCATAATAGTAGATACAAGTGTAAACTTTTTAGTTACCTGGGAATAAGATTGTCCGGTAACACAACGGAATGAAAGCGGGGGCGCAGAGAGGCTCATGTCGAAGTAGTGAGGGGGTTTCATATAGTAAATGAGAATTTAAAGCAGGTATCTTTAAATTGTGGATATAGGATGAGTTATTAGAACGTAAGTATACGGATTCTGGAAAACGATTTTCTGTATGTAGGTGAAGGTAATTTTGTTTCAGGAGTTTTAGGAAGTATGATAAGAAAATACGCGCAAGAAGTAGAG
>Ga0163217_1109384_pt1 | contig 11251 bp, 9 predicted proteins | sample SynspAceP_FD_185933 | JGI IMG/M metagenome (GOLD analysis project Ga0163217, IMG submission 185933) | Saline lake microbial communities from Ace Lake in Antarctica - Synechococcus sp. Ace-P (PacBio error correction) | ecosystem: Environmental > Aquatic > Non-marine Saline and Alkaline > Saline ... | reverse complement strand
ACCCCGCTTACCATTTCCTCAACATCATACGCGGTCCGCTGATCGGCAGGCACGGATGTGGGTCTAAGCTTTCATTGTTGCGGGCGCGATCTCCGTTGTTTCTGCGCTCGCGGCTTTGGCATGTTCGCCAGATTTTCGCCACCGCTTAGCCTATTGGTGCCTGATCCATTGGCCAAGGACTGCTTCTCGAACATGGTCGGCGTCGATTTTTCTCGTCAGGGATGTGCATCACGAGAAACTTCTCGTCTTCTTCGCGCGCTCTTCCGACGGCGGCCTGATCGAGTATGGACCAACCGCCGAAAAAATCTGTATCAATGCGTTGCGCGACATCAAACCTCGACCTGCGGAATGCGATCGGTAGGCCCTCATCGGACACCAACGGCGCTGGCAAGACGACGCTGCCAAGGTGTGTCGGGTATTCTGCCGCCCACAGCAGGGCGGTTTGTATGTTGAGTACGAACGGCGGGTCTGCTTCTCGATCCAGCTAGGCCTTCGACACACGCGCGTCAGGGCTATGAGAACATTACATCCGTGCGCGCTACATGGCGTGTCGCGAAGAAGATATTCAGGGTGCGATTCGGACGATATCTGCACCTTCTCCAGCTGGCGATAACCTGCACTGGCCGCTAAAAACCTATTCCAGCGGGATGCGGGTTAGGGCTCGCGCTTCGCGATCGCACAGGTTCGACCCCGATATCCTTCTCCTCGACGGAAATGGCTATCAGCTGGAGATGGCGACTTTCCGTACAAGCGTGAGCGGATGAAGAACCTCGTCGCGCAGACCGGAATTTTCGTGATGGGCAACGCACAAGTCGGGTCTCATGAAAGCGATGTGCAATCGCGGCGTCGCTCTTTGAAGAAAGGGCCAGATTCGTCTTTGACGGAGACCTCGATGAGCGCTGGCGGATTCATGCCAGTCGGAAAGGCCTTCGGTCTTGAATGCGAGCGAAGTGGTAAACTGTCAGCGGAGTGCCCCGCCAACGCGATGTGTCTCTTCTGCCAGCAAAAGGCTTACTTACAGCTTGCTGCCGAAGTCATTTGACACACCCCCACTGGATGGCTCAAATACGCAGGTACGTTCCTAATTTGAACATGTTGCGGCGCTGAATGGCAGGCAATTGATCCTCAAAAAGTGCTCCAAAGATAAGCGCCGACCGTAGATTGCGCGTGCCGATGAAGGAGGGAGGGGTCGTTGTGACTGCGACCTAGATGAGATATTAGCGAACGGCTTCAGGTTAATCTATGAGATGCTACTCGAACGCTCCCTCCGCGGACTACTTTACAAGATTTCAGATGACAAAGACGCCTACCGAAGTTGTGGGAGCCGTATTGTTCTTGTCTTACCGGCCGAGAGATAGTGAGATCACTTTGGCCAGAGTGAAGAGTATGCCGGGACTGGCCATTGAACGAAAGCCGAGTTTGACCAATATGCGAGCATTATGAAAACAATGATGGCGAGAAAGAACATCGCTGTAACGGCGAGGGGCCCAGAATATTTGCTCTACAAGGTGGCTGATAAACAACGCGCACTATGCGATCTTAAAAGGGATTGAACCAGCATACGATTTTCTTGACTTGGATCGGCATAGGTGCTTCGACACCTTTTCTTCGCGGAGTACTTTCGGCAAATCCCGGCGCTTTCGGCCGATGTTTCGGAAAAGAGTCTTCGGATTTCTTGAGGACCGCTACCAAGGTAAACTCCAAAGGGGGTTTGGAAACCCTGTCCACATTTTCCAAAGACCCGGATCCCAGTTGGACGAAGAGCAGCGTCGATCTTGCCTTCACCGCTGCGTTCTTCCACCACATTTCGCTGATGACCATGCTCATTGGCTTAAGGGAAATCTCGTGTTGCTGAAGCCAGGAGGGCTCTTTCTTGCTCTTCGAAGCATAAACCCCTACAACCCGCTTCACCGTACGTGCCGTAAACACGTGTCCGTTCGACGAAAACGCCATCCTCATTGAAGCATCCCACGATGGCACGGAGGCTGTTAGGTGCAGGCTTTTTGAAACCCGAGACTCGCTACCGGATTCTTTCCTCCCTGATTGTCCGCATTTCGGCCACTCGAAAAGGCACTTGATTGTGGCTGCCATTTAGGCGGCCAAATAACAGCCTTGCGGCCCAAAGCCCGCGTGACACCAAAAAAATAGTCGTTCCAGCTGGTTCGCTTTGCTGTCGTCGGCGTGTAGCGAATACGGGTGTGGGGCTCGCCGCAATCTATATGGCGATGCTAATTGGCATTCAGTACCATCATCGCAAATGCGCGTTAGGGTATGCGACTCGCTGCTCTCGCGCTCGCAGTTTTCTCATTCATATCGCACCTGGACGTTCCAGAGGAAAACCGGCGCACATAAGGATATTCCATACCATTCTGCTGCTCGCTTTAGCGGCTTTACGCAGTCAATTAAGCGGGGCCGTTCGTTTCGCTCGTCCGAACTTTACCGGACACCAGTCGTCATGGCTCAGCTCGTTGGCGTTGTTGTGTGTACGCGATCTTGCAGTTTTCTCGGTATGAAGTAATCTTCGTATTTCCATCCGATAGGAGTCCGGAACCATGTGACCACCTTCAAACGCATTACGCCACCTCGGCCTCTGCCGTTTGTCGTGCCATGCTACAACGAAACCAAGAGTTCTCTTTCTGAAATCGGCAAGAGCGCCTTGACCGCTGTCTTGGAAGGCGATATTGTATGAAGGGCCGTCTTAGTCCACATAGAAAGGTCCACGCTTTATCGTCGACGCTCGCGCTCGCGTGCGACGACACATGAAAAGTCACTGATCGAACAGACAAACGCGCGAGAATCGCGGAGAGCACAAGGCCTGAAGCTCTCGCAGAAACCGTGGGGGCATCAAAAATGCGCCGGTGTTTGCCGGATTGCATGGAAGGTGAAGGCGACATATTCATCTCGATTGACGCGATCTCCCAGGGACGAATGTTTTCTGTCATCGGAAGAAAAAATGGTCTCGGAAGTACATCGAGAATTGGTCCGACATGTTTACGGTTCGTGCGCGCTGATCGCTCTTCAGATTCCCGGTTCAAGAGGGCTCACGCCGAAGGGTATTTACCGAATTAACTCTCATGATGGGCGTTGAGGCTGTTTCCATCACGCAGACTTTCGCCTGATTGAGCGCAGGGCTGTCCGGGGCGCTTGGATCTACCGGGAGGTGCACCTTTTTCTCAGAGGGCTTGTCCCCGCTGATCGGGATTCAAGACTCGCTGACCGTTGAATATAACAGGTCGGAGCCGGCTTTGCAGGAGACATCCAAATACCCACTCCGCAAGATGTTGTCGCTGGCTTGGGAAGGGATCACGTCCTTTTCCGCACGGACCGCTTGCGAATGATTTCGTTGCCGGCGCAGCAGTTTCGTTCTTTTCCTTCATCGCGGCAGCGTTCGCTGTTCGTTGCAAGTCTGACGGGAAAACAACTATATGCCGGGTGGGCGTCCACTGATGGTGATGGTCGCGTTCTTGGAGGAATCCAGCTATTATCGATTGGGCTTATCGGCCGAGTAATTGCAAAAATTTATTATCGAGATAAAAGACAGGCCCTCGATACTTCGTTGATATCAGACAGGTGGGGAGGAAGTTAATGACGACCAGATAAGGCGTTATACTGGAATCCGTGAACAGGCGCGTTGCCCTGTCCTTGGCCCGTCGGCCTCTCTGTCTTCTCTTATTTTCTTTTCTTCTCTCAGCATTTATTCTTGGTAAAATACGCACTCCGTCGTGCCCTGGCTCCATAAATCTGAACAAGTTGGCAATGGCCGCTGGTCGGGGCCCACTGGTAGGCCATCGCTCTCGACCGCAGGGACGTCCCGCGTTTTGATTGCCGCATTCGGAATTGCCTTAGGCGCAACTTTGCTCGATACTCATCGCTTGACTCGCGGTTTCATTAATGCAAGATCCTGAGAACACTCCTCGCTCACTCGCCAGTACGTACACATTACATTGATTTTCCCATGAATTTTGGCGTTTTCTATTATTCATTCATGACGCCGCTGTTCTTTATCGCGAATTTGTTCGCCGTACTTGCGATATTTTCTTTTTGAGCAAGCAGTATATGGCGGCTTTGGGATCGGATCGCTATTTGTCCTTCTGATGGCTGGCCCAGCTATTCAAGGCAGCTGTATCCATTTTCGGTGTGTTTACTGACTTTTCCCATGGGCCGTATCGCATTTAATGCAGAACGGCGTGACAAGCCGCTCGGGGATGAGGTGCGACATTCAAGCAAGCATTTGGTGGATGCGTGTTTGGCAGGCGCCGGTTTGGGTGGTTTAGCATTACGTCTCACTCCCTAAAAAAAATTCAAAAGTTACCAGACGGTTACGCAAATCCGCTCGAATTTCATAGTATCGCTGACGTGATCGCTCGGGTTCGGCTTGTAGTATTCTCGGCTTTAATCACTTGGTAAACGACTCAGCCTGACATTTCTGCGCGCTTAAACTGACCATTGCTTTGCGGTCCTTTGTGGCGGCGATAAGGCTTCTTTGATCTACCTCCGTCGGACACCCGTCAGTGCGGCATCGTGTTGCTCCTATGGTGCTTGATGATCGCATCCCACAAAGGCGATATTCCTTGATTTCCGATCCAACCGGCTCGATCTACGAATACCGCTACAATTGCCGGCTTGGATTTTCTTCACGCATTCTCATTTGGCCGTGCTTTCTTTTGTGCAGGACAGTGGCCGGTGTCGTGAAGGCCGGTGTTTGACAGTGTCGAGTTTTGTCTGCTGACGATTGATTCAGGGCGGAATTCGTTCGGCAAGACGTTTTGATTGCGCGGACAGGCTCACGATCTTCGCTTTTGCAAATCGCATTCTCGGCGGATCGAGCAACTTGTGACTTCGATCCTGCGAAAAAACTTACGACTTAATACGGCATTGGCCGGTATTCACATTTCGGATACGATCTCTACAGAAGCGGGTCACTGGAGATAGATCGGGCGGCGGACGGCCAACAGGACTATGGTGAGCTGACGGGACAGATGGGTTGACGAGGGATGTCTTCCGCCTGGGGGCTCGCATTTTCATTTCCAGGCAGACATCCACAGATTCGAGGTTTGCGGCAGAAATACGCAGCGGTCGCTGAGAGCGGCGTGCTGGATGGTCACGGAAGCCTTGGCCGGCGCCAATCTCTGTGTTCGTGTTCTGACAACCGCTCATCGTGCTAATGGAACGGCCAAAGTCAGCAATCCGGGAACTTCCCAAACCAGGTTGTAATCAACGAGGGGTTGATACTCTAGCTGCAAAAGTTTGACGCAGATCAGTTGGCGTTCGTCACCGGGGCAGCGGCCAATTTGCAAAATCCAGCAGGGTTTCTATCGCCTTCTCTGCCGGCAAGGAGCGCCTGTCAGTCGACCGCTGGTTGGCGCATAAAGGGAACAGGTTCGGCTGGTGTTTTGGCGCGAGATTTTGACAGGGAAGCAAACGGCATCCCCCCTCGTTTTGCTGCTTGGCCCGGTCTTTCTTGACTCAAAAGCGAGGTTCGTGGGCTGTGAGAGCAGCGTAGTGGGGGCTGAAGCCGTTGAGCTTGCTGCAGGAGGCGGCTCCTTCTCATACAGTCGCGAAGTCATAGCCCCCGCTTCCTCAGCCAGTGCCTCATTCCTTTCATGGCCCTATTCACCCGACGGTGAGCAAAAAGCGATGGCAGAATTGCTATTGCCAGTGCCATTTAGAGCGCTGGATGGCCCGGTAAAAATAAACCTAGACCACCCCCAGTACAGCCGACCACGGACACGGGCACGTCGCGGTTGAGCGTTTCCGGGGTCACTGAAAGAAAGGCTTATGAAGAACCTTCTGGGTGTCTAGATAGGCCTCGGCGAAGCGGCGTTCGGGTTCCGAACTGCGTCAAAAAAGGGCCGCGGCGGCTTTCTTCGGAAATGCCGTACAGATTGAAGAGCGCCTTGATGAGCAAATCTCGTGAATGCGATGGCTCGAGCGCGGCATAGTAGAGTGGCACGCTGGAGGCACGCCAAAAGGCAATCGAACCACCCTTTTTCGTGACGATAATCAGAAGTGATGATGTGTTCTCTTATAGACCCGGGAAACGAATAAGGGAGCGGCGTCGGTCAAAGGCGCGGAAAGGCTTAGTCAAAGATGCCAGGTCTTGGCAAGCTCTGACGAACGCGCAGGCGTCCGATATTCACGCCCATGGCCCACGACGAACGATCGGGGCCGCGCCGATAAACGGGTGCTATCGGCGAATGCGCGTCCTCCACATACAAGAGGGCGACCCACTCCGATTCCCCAAGCTCTCGGCTAAGGAAGAGGCTACAAATAGAGCTCCTCAGGCGATGCTTCGGCGTGAAGGGCGGCGCGGATAGGCGCTGCGCGCCAGACCGCCAGGCAAATTCGTCAACACTCATCGCCGCATTGCGCTGGAACAGGCGAAGCATAGCGCTGGAGAACTTATCTATCGGTCGTGGACGAACGTGAAGGCAAGCTGGATCGGAATGCGAATGGCACGTGTCGAATTGACTGATTTCCGAACCATATGGGGATGGTGCTGGGCAATCGTCGCTGGCAAACGCCCGAGCCTTCGGGTTGAGGACCAGCGCTCCAGACCGATATCCCAGAATGGTTCCTCGGACACGACAGAAAATTGCATTCGGGACGACACGCTTGTCTTCTTGGCCAAGGTCGGCCGCTGCAGACTGGAAGTGATGTCGAACCCGGTCACGACCATGTCTGCTTTCCATTTATATCGTCGACATACTCGACATGGACGCTCAAAAAAGGCGTCGATTAGGGTTCGTAGTTAACATCGGCGTGCGGTTATAAGTGGCGGCCGAAGAGGGATGCCACACGCGGACGACGCACCAGGACCGCGGTACTGGCGCGCTTGCGCATTTCCTCATCCGCAACTCGAAGGGGACCAGCACTCAGTCCTGCGGGACGCTGACCCTGTCGACAAGCTTGCCGTTCCTGGCTGTGCGAATGAGGGCGTATTCGCAGGCAAGGTGCGCAGGGCGCGATCCTTTTTCACGTTACGGCTCTAAAGGCTCGCCTTATCAGAGAACGAGCCGTTCTTGCGCAAGAAGCTTGAGGAGGGGTCTCTAGGGCGCCAAACCGCTCGAAGCTCCACCGGACATTAATTAACCTTGAGCGCGATCGAGTGGAAGCGGCGACCAGAAAATTCTCGCGCGCATCGTGACGCTCGCCTGCCGATACATCGAAATATAGAAGCGTGTTGCAATTCGTCAGTGCTGCTCGCTTTCGCCCGTATAAGTGCAGTACGCTGTTTCGAGGATGCTTCGCTTACTGGCGAGCCATTCGAGGGTGCTGGCTAGCAATCGCGCTCAAGGCGTGCGGACAGGGGCGGCGAATATTCCTCGTACGTGTTCGCCAAACCAGAAAACACGATTCTGCTCTCTCTCTCGCTCTCTCTCCCCGGGCCAACTTAGCTAACACGTATCGGCAAGAATGACCGGGAATGGCCCCTGCTCCGATGGAGACTCCAGTAGGGCGGATGCGACTCTATCGGCCCCGCACCCGGATGGACTCAAGAAAGCTCCCGTATGAAGATTGCTGTACCTGGAGCTCATTCGCCGCGAGAAACTCCGTCAGTGTTCATCATTCATACAAGATTCGTGGACATGTATCGTTGGCTTCTCTCTAGTGTCATAGACAATTTTCTGTGTGTGCAGTTGTTCTCGCCGGCGACAAGGCGCTCGCGCTCGCGCGGACAGTCGTTCAAATCCCATTCCCGTGATTGAAGTCAAGGATACCATCCTTGATTGCTTTTCGCCCCGGACGAAGGAGAACAGCTTGGCGCCGGACCTCGCCGTTGATTTTGCTGCGACGATTCTCGGATGCCTGTGCACGGGATAGACGCGGGTAAAGGATGAATGCGCAGGGTTCGGCCGGTCGGCTGCGACGATTCTCGTCTTGACCCTTGATTGCGTGCGTCCATAAAACGTCAGTTAACGCGCCCAACGTGAGCAGAGTCTCGTCCTCTCGCTTCTCTCTCTATGCTGCGCACGCGGGTTCACGGCGAAACCGCTCATAGCCTCCTCAACGATCAGTGCACCGAACAAAGCTCACGGAGACTTTTCGACACTAGCTGACTGCCTCTGATCAAAGTTTTTGCGTCTCAACGCATGATCGTCAATCAGTCGTCTGGCCCACGTGGAAACGCTAAACGGGATAGCAGACTACCCGAATAAGTAGAGGCAGTAATCGCCTCTTGTATTAAGCATTGAAGCTCAGTGATGGCCGGGGCACAACTGCCCACTGTCATCTATAGGCAATTGATGTCTGTCCGTGGCCCAGGGGGCGACCCGCGGATCGACCGTTTTGACAATGTAGGATGGCCCACAAGGCCGCGTTCCGTGAATCGCGCGCTCTCTCCTCTCCGCCCTCAGCGCCTTGGCGTCCTCTTCTCAAAGCGCAGGTTTCAGCCTATGCCTCGCGATGCATCGACGAAGGTCCGCGCGCTCCCCTAAGTAATGCTGATAAGCCGCGTCGCAAAACCGACTGGACACATCTTTTCGGGACTTAAACGGATGCCCGACGAGGAATGGATGGGCGCGCCCGCGTGCGCTCTCTTCCGGGAAATGCACCGAACTTTAATCTCCTCGAATTAGGGCGTCCGGGTGCTACCTGGCTTCAGCTGACCTTTCGCGCCAATGAAAGAGACCGGAGGGGCATGCGCCGCCTTGGTAGAAGCTCAGCGCTCTCCGCAAATCGCCGCCAGAGATCTCCAGTCGGCCCTCCAAAGCGGAAAACTTCGAAAAAACTTCCGCATACGGATCAATTAGATCGCCAGAGCGCGGCATCGGAAAAAAGTGCCTTCCTGCTGGACGATACTCCAGTGCTGCCGTCACCCAAAAGGACCTTGCCGCATGCACATCAGCGGCATTCCGGCGGTTCTACCTGGCTTATGATGCACCCTGACTCCAATGGTGCTCTTTCCACCCAATTTATCGGCGTTCCTGTGATCGTCCGCGTCGATATCGCCATCAGCGCGCAGGCACCAGAAAGCCAGCATATGTCCGCGTTGATCCATGGTGAGCAGTCTTTCATCATCGGGTTGAATGAGGCAAAGCCGCGCGCGTCGCGTCCATACATTGCCTATTGTCCGGCGCCGCTGTCGCTACGTGAAGCGGGACCGCTTCGCAGAAAGCTCGGTACAAGGTCCATCCGCGAGGCGATTCAGCCAGCGTTCCATCGCATAACCGTGTCGTCAGTGGAAGCCGCCGTCTTGCACATGATAATGTAATTCGGAATGGGCCGGCCTGGCTCAGACGCTGTGCGATTTTTGGTGCTGGTCGTCATTGTCTCGCCGGTCGTTGAAGCAGGGCGTGACGATGAATTATACGGGTACTGTCATGAACATTCGGGCGTCTCCCGTGACGTATCTTGCTCCCTGGCTCTGCGCATTGATTCGCGCTGTAAACGAGCGCACTTGGTTGACTCGACCTTCTCTGGCAACGTCGGTCAATTGTCGTTATATGGCGAGACTTCAGGTCAACGCAGAGTAAGTTAGAGAGGTACTCGTATGGGCGCCGGTCTATCCCGCCTCGTCTCCCTGCGTCACATCTCGCTTTCTCTTCCGTCGATATAGAGCTGCGAGTATCTGCTTGTCCGCGCTGATATATCGTGGCTTGCATTCACACACGTCCTGTCGGCAACTGAGAGTGACTGTCGCATCAAACCATCAACCGCTTGAGACAACATATACACAATCCGTGTCTACAGTCGTCGAAAATGATATACACTAGATCACTCCTGTAGCACATACCCTGTGAAGCAGGGCCACCAGATTGCTCATGACGGAACGTTTGCGATGCGCGGACCATTGCGCGCGTGGCGCAGGCGGCCTCTTCGGGTCGCCGCCGACGCCTCAGGGGGCGGCGATCCCGGGCGCTGACGTTGCGGCGCAGTTCGGCCTGGAAGGTTTCACTAGGGCCTTGCGGTGGTCGTCCTCCGAAACGCACGCGCAGCGCTGCAGCTTCTGAGACGTGCGCTTCGGCGATCGCCTGAATGTCTCAACGTTGCAAGCAGTGCGCCTTCCTCTGCTCGATTGCGGCAATGTTGCTCGCGCAGATCCCCATCAAGGGGCGACTCCAATTTCATGGACGTGTGCACCAGTGTTGGATTACTCCTTTTCCTTGTCTGCGAGCTGAAGGCGCAAGCGCCTGAGCCGCGTCTTCGGCGAGGCCGGCTGGCGATGCGCAGGAGCATCGGCCTTCGGCAGCCACTCTGTGAATAGTCGCGCTGGGTTATTGCAACAGGACTTTGCGATTTACAATTGACGATTTTTAAAGCGATCGAGATCGCCGAGATGGTCGTTGGTCGGATTGGCTTCCAGCGAAAGCGCTTGGCTGGAAAGCTGGGCTCGACGCGCTTTTGAGTGCGGGCATTCTGCGGACGGTGGACTCGGCAACAAGTCGGTTACAGGGTTGCCGGAAACGAAAAGACGCAGCCGACTTCACCGTACAGTCTGAAACCAGATCGAACAGGAACCGGTCAGCGCATGTCTCGAAGTAATATCCGTGGTGCCGCTAAGGGCTCGTCCGCCCGGAACAAGCGTCACATTTGCCGGCCTGTTCGCACGCACGAATTCGATCAAGATTCTCGCTCCCCGCTGGACCAGGATTGCGGCCGCATCGAAAATTGGGTTGCACCGCCCTCAAAGCTTCCGTGGCAATGAACATAGGGTACGCTGGCTCATAGAAAAACTAGTTGCCCGGCGATTGGTTGTTTTCGGCGAGCAGGCGTCGAAATCACCCAAGGCCGACGTGTGGATGGTAGGAAGACAGCAGAGATCCGATGCCCTCCAGTGCCCTCCCGGAAACGCCCCCATGAATTATGGACCTGTCCACCGGGGAAGTGACTCCAGACCATGGTGACTGGGAACGATGGCTCCTCCCCAACGCTTTGGACAGAAGCGGCAAGAGCGCGTACGCTATAATGCTTTCCCGGAATGGCGACCAGTACATGCATCTTCACGATCCACCACTTTCACCTTGGCGCCAATAGCTTTCGAAAAGCTCGCCAACATTCATTACAGCGCATTTGCTTTACAAATCGCATACCAGCCCGTGGAGAAGGTATAAAGACAGATAATCCAAAAATCCATGAGGACAACATGGGTCTTGAGTTTTTCCCGGGAAAGCAAACGTGAATGGGAAAAACGCCATCCGATGAAGGCGGCATTTCGTTCAAGATTCTCCAAGGAAATGGCGTGTGCCGGTTGGTACAGTTATCCGATGTGGGTATCCTGACATCGACCTACGAACTGATTCAAAGCGTA
>Ga0163217_1107006_pt1 | contig 11251 bp, 12 predicted proteins | sample SynspAceP_FD_185933 | JGI IMG/M metagenome (GOLD analysis project Ga0163217, IMG submission 185933) | Saline lake microbial communities from Ace Lake in Antarctica - Synechococcus sp. Ace-P (PacBio error correction) | ecosystem: Environmental > Aquatic > Non-marine Saline and Alkaline > Saline ... | reverse complement strand
TTTTGTGTGAGAGAGATGAGGGATGGTAAAGCCCCTGTCGTTCACGTGTTGTTCTAGTTTGCGCGATGACGTGAACTTAAAATTGATTGGAAATAACCGTACAAAAAATCGGCGCGTAATCGTCAGGTGATGGTAATCGCGAAATATCACCCGCATGGTGATTCTGCTGTATACGATTACGATTGTGTCTATGGGCGCAGCCTTTTTTCAATGCGCTTATACCTTGGTCGATGCGTTTCAATGGTAACTTCGGGTTCTGTCGAGGGAGACAGTGCTGCTGCCAGCAAGGCGTTATACCGGAAATCCGTCTATGGCGAAGATTGCCACATCATATCTTCTCATGGATTTAGAAAAAAAAACCAGCGTTGATTTTGTGCCTAAACTAGGATGGCACTGAATTTTAATTGCCGTTTCGTTTATTGCCTTCTCGCGTACCTGGTCTATTGGTTAATGGTTCTGCTAGGTATTGCTGTTGCATGGCGACTCTAATATTCGCACTCATAATCTTGGTGAAATCATCGATGGGTGTCTTGCTGTTACGACAATTGGCAGACATACATTTGATTGAACTCGTTGAATCATATCCCGGGTCCTGATTTCCCTACAGGGGCTCTTTATTAATGGGCCGTGCGGTATCTTGAAGCCTATAAAACAGGGTCGTCGGTCGCATCATATGGTTGCCCGTCTTCACCTTTGAAGACAGGAAAAAGGCAAATCGCCAATCCCATGCGTTTTTACAGAAATTCCTTAACCAGTTAAATAAAGGCAAAAGTGATCGAAAGGAATTCCAGAGCTTGTAAAAGAAAAACTGGAAGGTATCAGTGAGCTGCGCGACGAGTCTGATAAAGACGGTATGGACGTAATTGTCATTGAGCTTTCGTCGGATGTGGAAATCACAGATGTTGTAGTTGAATAATATATTTACGCAAACCCATACAGTTCTGTGTTTCGCGTATATTAACTATGGTGATGGCCTTGGTTGATGAGTCGCCCTCATTACTTAATATAAACAAATTCTAGAGTGTTTCGTTAAACACCGTTCGTGAAGTGGTGTACTCGTCGGACTATCTATTGAGTTACGTAAAGCGCGGTGAACGAGAGTCATATTCTTGAAGGTATTGCTGTTTCTTTAGCCAATATCGAATCGCGTATAGAATTGATTCGTACATCGCCACGTCAGCTGAGCAAAAGAAAAGATTGGTAGGGAGGCTTGGCAGCCACGGTTTAATGTCGGTTGCAGATGCTTAGAGCGTGACTTGGTGCTGATGCGTGTAGTCCAGAATGATTGGACGCGGGTTACGGGTTGGGTTTGACGGTGCTTATCCTTTGCGCCAGATCAGGCTTCAGGCTATTTTGGACTTGCGTTTGCATCGCTTGACTGGACTTAGAACATGACAAATTGCTTGGTTGAATATTAACGTCTCTTATTTGAGCTTATTGGTGAGCTCTTGATATTTATCTAGCCCAGATCGTTTTGATGGAGTGATTCGTGAAGAGCTAGAAGAAGTTCGAGACGCTTGTGTGACATGCTCGTCCGTACGGAATTTACGTCTCCGTCAAAGACTTGGGACCTATTGCAGAATTTGAATTGACGAAAGCAACCATGAGTTGTTTACGATTTCACAATTACCGCGCTTACGCGAAAAAATCTTCAGCCACTCGGAAGAGTACAACTCAACGCCGTGGCGGTCGTGGTAAATCTTCTTGCAAGCATGCAAAGATGAAGCATCATATTGACACATCTTCTAGTGACCAGCAGCCTTGACACCATTATGTTGTTTAGTAAATTCGTGAAAGCTGTACTGGTTGCGTGTCTTTGAAAATTCCTGTGCGAGCCGTGGTGCGAAAGGGTCGTCAATTATTAACTTTGTTACCCACTAAGAGAGGGCGAGTCAAATTTCCGCCTTGTTGCCTTTGCCCTGTTGGTGAAGATGCAGGTAAAGAGAGTGGTGATAGATGAAGTGGCGGAATGGGACGTTACTGTTAGAAGCGAAGCAGCTATATCTATATGCGACGGAACGGTACAGGTAAGAAAACCGCAATTTGCAAAACTTTTGCACGTCTCGTTCTACTGGCGTTTAATTGCATTGAGCTTAGATTGAGACGGATTGAGTTGGTTGGCCGTATCGGTTACCTTACGGGCAGAGAATACATTATGTTGGTCCTCTTCTTCTGGTAAAAACGATCGCTTTAAAGAATCTGATGTTGCGAGCGATGCGGGTCGTACGGCTGGCGGGCGTTGCGAGGAGTATTCGATTGGCGAAGATGCAAAAGTGGTTTCTCTTATCCGTTCCTCAGGAAGGTTTGCGGTATTTGATGGGCTGTGAAACGGGCTTATGGTAACTACTGCTTGTAGAAGAACTCCCAGTTTCGCTCGTGGTTTGGTCACAGGTGTTATCGGTATTCAGTATCTGAGCGTAATGGTCCTGTAATTCGGACGCCGCTCAAGGTAGATGAAACGGATGAGATCATTTTGATTAGGATCAGGGGACGTTGGTTCGTTCTAGAGTGGACAGCAAGTGTCTTGCCTAAGGTCGAAATACTCAAGTGTTACTTTGATTCGTTTTGACCAAGCGAACATTTGGTTGGTATTGAACGTGTCGTGGAGATGATGAAGTAGACTATAGAGACCGATGAGTATGATGAGGCCGATGGAGCCGTCGTTGATCAGGCACCAAAGTGATGGTTGACGAATCTCCTTGATATCGCTGAAACCAGATACTGAGTAGAAGAAAGCGACGCACCTAGTGCGTCGCTTTTGTTGTAGATAGGTTCCTGAAAATTAGAGGTAATAAAAGCGGGATGGCCGAGTGATATTTTTTTTTTTAAAATTGTTTTTTTTTGTTTTTTTTTCTGGTTTTTTTTTTTTCCCCCGCCGGGGGGGGCCCAGCGCTTCCAGAAAGCGGTTTTGAAAAAAGCACAAGGCCGAAATGTTAGATTGGCATGGTGCGGCGTTTCGCGTGATGGAATGAAGCCATCGTAGTTCTGAGTTTATGTCGATACTGGCGATCGCTAAAGCAGTTTGCGCCGCTTGCTTGGATATTGGTGATGATTATGATATTTTATTTGTTTCAGGGAGGTGCTTCACCTTATTTGCTCAGATCCTGCCAATCTAACCGAATGGGCTTTGATTCAGCTGCTAATTTGGATTACTAGGCGCCTGGTCTTCCAAAAGCGATAAAGAAGCGACAGAGATAACACCAACGGTTGATGTGGTTGGGATCTTTCTAAAGAGCAAAACTATTCTACAGTGCTAATTTTCCACCTGGCGTTGGATGGAGAATGGCAGCTTATTTGGCATATTTGCCCAATGAAAACGATTGGTGGTGTTGAGTTTTCTGATTACAAAAACCAGTTTGCCCATCGGTGGCGAGATTTATCTTCTACCATTCTTCCCGAAAAATAGGACGTTAGTAAATACGGTTGATTTACGCTGGGGCGCAAGAAAAACGTTGTCCTGGCCGGTGTGGTGATTTGATCATCCGTAAGGATTTATTGACTCGTATACTGATGATCTGCCAATCTATTCTTGGAGTTTCGCCATTTGGCGGAAATGGATCTATGATAAAATACGCCGCCCACTTATGCGATTTATCTAAGCGGAATCTTGTGTTTCGAGTGGTTGGCAAGGGCAAAGGCGAGTCCGAGGCAATTGAAAGCGGCGTAAATATTCGTTTTAAAGCACAGCTTATGTATGGACGTTTATCGATTCAAGTAAGGTTTACTTCCAAATCCGGGTTGATCCTGCCTTTTTTTCGATCTCGATGATGTGCCTTTATATTTTTGGCTGATGATTCTCTGGACGCACTGATTTATTGAAGATCTGAAGCGGCGCAGGATTGCGTACATTGGCGGGCATTGCGCACTGTTAGGTGGTATGCGAGGCAAGCATATATACGCGGATGCCGCATGGAAGGGATTGTGGCCTATAATTGACTTGATGCGCGCTTTCGAAAAACGTCACGGGTAACTTAAGTTCGAATTACTAAACAGGCGGGTGCCAGAAACGCTGCCCTCTATTGTGCGTGATCGTATTATACGATTGATTCGCAATACCAAGCTGTTATTAACGAACGTGCAACTTGTCACAAAAGGTTGCGAAGTGAAGTTGGCTTGAGCAGGTGGTGAAGTAGTTTGTCTTTTACCGCCCTGAACGCCGAGGGCTCAAGTTTTGCGTGAGTTATAGGAGGCGTAATGAAGGGCCTTTAGGTAATGAAAAATGGCGAAGATTTTTCGTCAAGTCATGTCTTTCTTGTCTTGCGCTGAAAGCAATGCGCATTGCGTTTTTGGGGCCAGAAGGCGCCCTTTACGCAGCAGGCCCGCTTTAAAGCTTTGGCAAATCCCATTATGTTAGTGCGCGATGGCCGGCCATGAGTGGAAGTTGTTCCGGTGAAGTAGTGAATCTGGTGCTGCAAATATAATGGTGTCGTGCCTGGTATGAGAATTCAAACGCGAAGGTGTTGTTTAATCATACTTTGGACAGGCTTTCGCGATTCACGCTTAAAAATATGCGGTGAAGCGAAGAGCGCTATTGCATCATATCTTTTTAGTTAGCCCAAATATTAGCTCAGAAGATGTCACACATTTATTTCTCATCAACAGTCTTTGGCTCAATGTCGTGCGTGGTTTAGATCGTTATTGGCCCCACGCAACAGAACGTGTGCTGTAATTCTAATTGCCGAAAGGCGGCCCGACCTATGGCAGCAGACGGCCGGTAGAAGCGGTCGGGCTATTGCTGCAATCGTGGTGAAGAGCTTGGATTGTATGGTTTATCAAAGGTGTCGGGAATATTGAAGACGTCCAGGATTAATACAAGCGCTTTTTGAATTGTTGTAATCAGATTGTGCCTCCGAGTGGTAAAGACAAACATGCGTTGCTATTAGTGTAAAAGAACCGGTGTTATATATCGATTACCTTTAGAGGCTTTTTGAGCGTCCGGGTGTTGATATGACGCGATTAGAGGACTTCGGCCCTCATAATGAGTCGCTTGGGGTTATATATTTTACACTTGATTTTGTCGGTCATCATTTGGATGAAAATTGATTGTGCCGTGATTGATGAGCTTCGATGAGCGAGCATCCGAAGTTGGAAGGTGTTGGGTTCTTATCCTGTGGCTGTGCTTTAGTTAAATCTATTAGAGAGTGTTGTGCTTTGACTGGTGAAAGTGGTTCTCAGGCGTCTGATTGATTGTGGCGCGCGCAAGAAAAAAGAAATTTGCAAATGTCATGGATTATGTTTCTTTGCATGAGCGGCGGGTCTTTTGCTAAAGCGCTAAAGAGCGAGGCTTTGGCAACACTTATTGTGTTTATTGGACCGTCGAGAAGGGGAGTTGACGTTAGGTGTTTCTACTGGGTCATGATATCTTGCGAGCTTGTCCTGCAGAGTTTGTGTCTAAAATTGGATTATCATATATTTCTTTGCCACGGCCAGTGAGGAAGCGATGGGTTCGGTTTTATCTGAAATTTAGCCCTTGTATCAAAAATATATCTGGTTACTGATGTAGGGTCGACCGAAAGGAAGTTGTGGTTGATGCGTTCGTCGAGATCTTCTCGGAAGTGCCTCCTTTGATTTATATCCCTAGATCATCCTATTGCTGGTGCAGCAGCAGAAAAAGCGGATGTATTGCATCTAATTCTTTTGTTGTTCGAAAAGCATATGGCCATTGTACGCCTCTTCCAGACAGTAATCCTGTTTTGTTTAGATCGTCTCCATCGTCGTTGGCGTGCAGTAGGGCAGCGGGACGTTAGTCAGGATGGATGTCGAGCTCCACGATCATGTGTTGGCTTCATCTAGCCATTTGCCGATTTACTTGCTTATTACTTTAGTTGATGCGCTTGCTAAGGTGAGCGTAGTCAGGATGTATTTAAATTGTGCGGCTGGTGGCTTTCGTGATTTCACGAGGATCGCGTCGAGTGATCCGTTAGGGCGAGATGTTTTATGGCTCTTTAATAAAGACGCTACGTTTGGCTTACGTTGGATTCATTTCACGATCGCTTCGCTGATATGGCGTACTGCTATTAGCGCAAGGTGACGTGCATGCATGGTTTGTGTTTTACTCGGGCAGTCTGCGCGAGATCATTTTCTGGCGTTTGTTTGGCAAGCGTTACAATTGGCTCAGTTAAAAGAAGTTGTCCGGTACTATTCTGTTTGCTGCTTTCTTCTATTAAAGGAGATCATTTCTTTGGTTGGGTTGACCAACTTTTGTCACAAAGCCTTACTATAGCCGGCATTGCTCGCAGGTATGAGTGAAAAAAGATGATTGATCCTGATGGTCGATTGTGCGTATTCACCTATGCAGGGCTTTGTTGATATGGCGTGGTCTAATCGAAGAAGTTACGGCGGATCATTACGAGTTCTATGGGGTTGCTCTTCGTGGTTTGAAACCCCGATTGCCCCAATTAATGTTCATCAATCAAGAGATAGCTTGTAGTTATTGCTTCCCATCTTGGCGGGTCAGACGTTTTCTGCATTGTTGTGGCAGAAGGCCAAATTACTCAATCGCTCGATGCGTATTTAGTTTTCGCTGGTGCACGTCAAAATGGGTGGGGAAAAGTAGATGTCTGAGTGGCTGATTGCTTACTGTGATCTGGGCTCCAGGCGCGTTGCCGTTGAATGATTTCTGTTGATCTTGACTAGTGGTTCTGAGCGGCCTTAGGATGGCGGTTTTTTGGGCAGCGTTGTATCGCCTGTTGAAGGCTGTGTCACGCATTTTTGTCGGTGGATAGTTCATGATGAGGTTTTGTGAGGCATTTGCGGACTAATATTGGAATTACGGTGTCGGCTTTAAAGTGGTTAGCGGCGCCTTAATTGGTACGGACATTGTATGTCGGGTTGATGAGTAAGAAGTGGCTTGGTTGGTTGTCGTTGGCAAGCTGTGTACAGATCTGGCTATCAATAAAAAACGCCGGGGCATAGACTCTGCCATGTTTGCGTTTTTGTCATCTTTTCAGTCGATTGCGTGCTGATTTTCAATGCCTCCGCAGGAAGTTTGGCCTTTAACGAAGTGATGTACTTCATGCTGGTTTTTCGGAGTTAAAAAGGCATTTTCTTTGACATCGCAGCAGAGTTATTCCAGTTAGAAGAGAGTTGCCTTTGTGAGTGTGGTGGGGCGGACCTTACTCAGTAGGTTGAAAGCGCATTGCAGGGCGTCTGCTCTTTGCCGTATCATTAATGAAGATAGCGGTGTTGGCTTTTAGTGGATGCAGTAAGGCAAATGAAAATAGGTCTGTCATTATGTAAACGGCCGACATTAGTGATTGAGGGTGTGTCTGCCACAGGTGGTGAGCTTGGATTGTTGCTGGTGATGATAGAGTTGGCTCTTGCCATGCTTGCATTTAGGTTGCGCGCAGTCAGTCAGTGACTAAAATCAAGGACTGTCAAAAAATTATAGAAGAATGTTTAATGGTTAGAGGTGTTGCTATGCAATTAGGTTTTCATTTGTTTAGTGGCGCAATAGTTTTTTAAGAGAATAGTTATGATAACCAAGGCCCGGTTATTACGATTGACTGGTCCAAGTGGTGCCGGTAAAGGTACTGTAAGATATTGATCGCAGGAAAAAGCTGGAGGTTGGCATCATACGGATTAGTGGTGCTTTATATCGACTGCTTTATGCCCTTGCTGCTTTCACACATTGGAATGTCGGGGCGATGTAGGGCTCTTAGTTTTGGCGGGCATCTGGGATATACCAATTTTGAACCTTCGGAAGAAGGTAAAATTGAAATTATTCTAGAGGGGCGAGGACGGTGATGACTCAGGCATTCGAACAGAAGAAGTTGGGGACTGCGCAGTCAATTAGCGGCCATACCTGAAGTTTCGCCGAAGGTTGTTACTTCGTCAGCGGGCTTTTTCGCAAGCGCGCTGGTTTGGGCTGATGGGCGAGATATGGGACGGTGGTTTTTACGCCTTCGGCACCAAATTTAAATATTTTTTAACAGCGTCCGCTGAAGAGCGAGCGCAAAGGCGTTTGCAGCAATTGGCAGCAAAAAAAAGGTGTGAAGCTGGTTAATCTTAAAGAACTTAGTTAAGTTCGATTAAGAGCGAGCGATGAGCGAGATGCGAAAGAGCCATTGCTCCTATTTGTGCCTGCAGCTGGCGCTTTAGTCATCGAAGTACAGATTGACCATAGAGCAGGTTGGTCGAGATGATTTTTGCTGAAACAGCGAAGGCGGGGTCTTGTATAATTCTGTTCTTTTCTCGCGTCTAAGATGTGCTAAGAATAGATCAAAATGTTATTCAATCGACAAAGGGGCCAGGCAGGCTTTTAGTCGCATCATCCAAAAAACTGACCCCGTTTCGCTGGCCAATGTGGACTTAAGGTTTAGCTAGCTAACCGATCATATGGGAACTACAATGACTCAAAGCTTCGCAGAACTGTTGAAGAAGCCTGTTAACCGTCGAAATGGCGCCAGGCTTCAATTGTTACTTCGGTATTTGTTGTTAGATATCGACAGCGAATGGGTAACTGTTCCATCAGGTACGTAAATCTGGAAAGGCGTTAATTCCTCGTTCTCAGTTTCTAACGGAAAGTGGTGAGTTCAGCTTAAACATCGGGTGACGAAGTTAAAGTGCACTTGAAGGCTGTTTGGAGATGTTTCGTGAGACTAAATTGTCTCGTGAAAAAGCGAAACGTGCAGAAGACCTTGGCGTGTTTGAAAAAAAGCTGACGAAGAAAAAAACGCCATTGGTTCACGGTGTTATTAACGTTAGTCAAAGGTGGCTTCACAGTTTGATATCGCTTAAATCGTGCCTTCTTTACCTGGTTTTTTGGTAGATGTTTTCGCCCCAATCCGCATTACGTCTCATCTGGAAGTGTTGATCTTAGAGTTTCAAACTTATTAAGCTTGATTCAAAAACGTAAACAACGTTGTGTATTCTCGCGTGCCGTCGTATGAAAGCGACTAACGCGCTGAACGCGAAACATTACTTGCTTCTCTTGAAGAAGGCCAAGAAGTTAAAGGTATCGATTAAAGACCTACGACGTTACGGTGCTTCGTTATGATCTTGGTGGCGTTTTGATGGTCTTCTACATATCACTGATATAGGCTTGGAAGCGCATTAAACACCCAAGTAAATCATTGCTAGTTTGCGATGAAGATCGACGTTAAGTTTCTTAAGTTCGACCGCGAGCGTAACCGGTGTCTCTAGGTCTTAAGCAGCTTTGGCGGAAAGATCCATGGGTAGCTATCAAGCTCGGTTACCAGGAACACGAAAGTAAGGCTAAATTCTAAACTTGACCTGATACGGTTGCTTCGCTGAAATTGAACGAAAGGTCGAAGGTCTAGTACACGGTTTCTGAAATGGAATTGGACTAACAAAACACATCACCCATCTAAAGTTGTCAGATGGTGATGAAGTTGGAAGTTATGGTTCTTGACATTGACGAGCAGCGTCGTGGGCGTATCTCTTTGGGTATCAAAGCAGACTTGCACCATGAACCATGGGAAGAGTTATTTTGTACTCTTGTCAATAAGGCGACAAAAATCTCTGGCGCAATCAGTCTATCACTGACTTATAGTGATGTTCATTGTCTTGAGGCCGGCATTGATAGGTCTTGTTGTTCATCTAATCTTGACCTATCTTGGGACGAACTGGTGAGGATGCAGTTCGTTCAATACAAGAAAGGCGATATGCTAGGAAACAGTGGTATTGATCATCGATGCTGAGCGCGGAAGCGCTATTTCTTTGGGTTGTTAAAACAACTATGAAGAGATCCGTTCCTTGCTTTCGTACGCACAGAAAATGGACAAAGGCACTATCGTTAACGGTGTATGTTCTGAAAGTTGAATAGCGAAAGGTGCTGTCGTTGTTCTTGCTGAAGGCGTTGAAGCTACTTTTGAAAGTATCTGGAAAAATTAGCGTGAGCGGCGTTGAAAGATTGCAACAACTGTATTGAAAGGAAGGCGATTAAAAGTAGAGCTTTCCGATCATTAATGTTGATTCGTAAAGCTCGTACTATTACTCTTTCTATCAAGCAAAAAAATGCAAGCTGAAGAAAAGCAGGCGATGAAGTCTCACACTGAGAAGGCAAACAAGTTGAGGCTAATGGGCCCTACAACTTATTTGGTGATTTGATCAAAGCGCAACTGAAAACCAAAACTAAGTTTTGATTGTTTTAGATGTTATTAAAAGCAGGGCCTAAGCCGCTTTTTTTTATTAATTCTTTTGAATTTATTGACAACAAAACTATACAATACATTGGATAACCATTGGGTTAGACCGGTGATGTTTTTTTAGCGTAAAGATTCAGAAGGTTTCTTCGTTGTCGTGTTTCATCCCAGCTTTCTTTTTCTAGTTAGTTCTTTTAGTGCTTCGCTTTTTGGCCATTATCAAGATTTTTTTTGGAATTTGGCGTAATGAAGTCTTTATTCAGGCGTCTCGTTTCGTATTCTGAGCGATACAAATGATGGCTGTCTATTGCTCGCCGTTCTCTTTTGATCCATTGCTCTATTTTTTGTTAGGTCTTTCTAAGAAACTGTTTTTATTCATATCTTGTCCCTATCATTCGTATTCTATTCGAAGAATTTCCAATTGATCACTTCTTGGCACACCATTTATTATATTGAACGTCCCAAAAGGTTTGGATTCCATGCCTCTCTATCCACATGGTTAGATAATAAAGCCGGGTCTTGGATCTTTGCTCGATTATTTGTTTTATTAAAGAAAGGTTATTTCTCTGTTGTTGTCAAAACTTTGATAATGCTTCGCGATGATTATTGGCTTGTTCTGAACGACTGTACTGTTTGGTTTGTGGTCGGTTTTGGGCGAAAACCGCCACGGGCGTCTTGTTTAATGTTATCTGCGTAACCAGGGTAATAGGGTTTTATGTCTAAGGAAAAACAGGTTGTTCCATCTCAAGTAATTCTGCACCGTTAATAGATCAATTGAAAAAATTCTTTTTCCCTTTCTTTTGGTAAGTGCCGCCGCCTAATTTTTAACAACCAGGAGAGGCCTATTGGTTTAGGCCTTGCTGTTCGTTGCTCGTGTTTGGCAAAAAAAAACACCTAAGCTTTTCTTTTTCGCCGAGCGCGGGGAGGGGCGTATTTTTGCCTTCCAGTTGTTCCTTAATTGCAGCCATGGGAAAATAACTGGAAATCCAAATGTTGTGAAAAAAGTCATTCGGGAGGTTCCTTCATTAGTGGTCTTCTTTAATCGAATTATAAAGGAGGGGAGGGGAGTCTTAAATCGAGCGGGTAGCTTCCGGGACCTATTTAAAGCCCCCCGGCTATTTCTCCACCAATTCTTTCCCTGATGT
>Ga0163217_1094343_pt1 | contig 11251 bp, 7 predicted proteins | sample SynspAceP_FD_185933 | JGI IMG/M metagenome (GOLD analysis project Ga0163217, IMG submission 185933) | Saline lake microbial communities from Ace Lake in Antarctica - Synechococcus sp. Ace-P (PacBio error correction) | ecosystem: Environmental > Aquatic > Non-marine Saline and Alkaline > Saline ... | reverse complement strand
ATAGGTTCAGTTTTACCGCCATAGGGTTTCCCGCAATAGTTCCTCAGTCATCACGGTCTCTTTTTGGGCCTGAGGGCAACAGGTGAAGGTTTGATGCATGATTAAACCAATCGAAGTAATTTACGGCTGAATTAAATGTCATGATTGACTACGCATCACTGTTTTTCCCATTGCGGTCATTCTTGCAATAATTCAAAAATGGGCGTTTCTGTAGCCAGGTCTACTCCTGCGAAAGGCTCATCCATCAGTTACAAAAATCGGCATTTTGGGCAAGTGATCTTCGCAATTTAAACACCCGCATGCTGCTGTCCGCGAAAAGCTCTGAGCATTTGGCGATTGTTCAAAAGCCCAGTCATACCTACTTTCCTCTAAAAGGACTCCATAGAGAGCTCCTTTTCCTTTTTTCCAGTCGTTGAGAAGGCGCGAGGTGTGTGGCCATAGTGCCATCATGGACTACATCGAGGACTGAAGCTGCGAAAATTATCCAATCCACGGATTCTCGTGAGGCACATAACTGATTCGACTCCGTTACTTCTTCCAGGGTGTGTCAAAGCTTTTACGTAGCCACCAGAAGGCTCTACTAACGCCCCATATTGCTTTGAATCAAAAGTAGACTTTTCCAGGCTCGTTTGGGCCAAGTTATTCGATGAGTTTCCGGAAGGCAAACTTAAATCCCACATTCCCAAAGCACTGGGCTTGATCAAACTCCACAGTTTAGGTCATGGATTTCATAAAAATGGGTTTTTACCTGATTCATCATTGAATAAGGCTTTTGAAAGATTGACAGAACATTCGTGTTGACCAGCCCGTTATAGTCCCGGGCTTCCCCCTCAGGATCAACCGAGCTGTTTTCCCCCCGTATAGAGTGGGCCGGCAAGTTAATTTGATGATTTTGCTTTTTGCCCCTGCGGACTTACCGCATTGATGGATTTTGGGGATATGGTTCTGCTCCGCAAATACTGCTTTGATGTCCCGCTTGGGGACGAATATTATAAATTGAGGCAGCTGGTCAAAACCGCGAAGACCGGTCACTTAAGTGAAAGTCCTTGCAGTCCTAGCACTTCAATCGTAGGCTTGCCGAAAATCAAGGCAAAAAGCATCATGGGCGTGGTAATTAAGGCTTGGTGGATTTGCTGTTGAGTTCCGCTGATTTGCAATCTTTGTGGCCTGATCTAATTCCGGCTTAATTGACGCCTGATGTTATGATTTGGAAGTTGTGCTAAATTAATAGCTTTCAACTTGGATTTATCCGGGATCATTCAGCTGCTGCATGCTCCATGGCCATCGACCAGAGCTGACATCAAAACCAGATGTTGAGGATCCACGTATGAGCCTCCGCTCCAGTTCCGAAGCAAAAGCCTCATAGGAATTTCCTGCTGAGACATTTAATCAGGGTCTTCTGCGCTGGCCTTCAGTTTTTCAAAAGATCTCCGTTCATTTTTCCCTTCCAGAAATAGTCCATAGATACAGCACTATATCCGCTTTCAAGCAGCGAGATCTAGATGCGCCGTCATTGCCAGAAGCTTTGTATAAATGCGGACTCGACCCCCGCTGGCATCAACCGGCAAACGACATCGCGGCATCTCCAACTAGTTTCTGCATCCCCATCGGCCAGATACTGTCGTGACGCACTATTTGCTGCTCCAGTCGCTTCTCCGGATTATCAAAACTTGCAGGCCAAGAAAACGAGATCAATGAAACAAAAATGATCATAGATCGGCTCACATGTGTTGGACTAGAATGTTTGCTGCAACGTCTTTGGAGAATAAAGAAGATCTTTTCTTCTTGGTCAACCAAGATTTCCATGGAACCATCGAAGTGGGCAGTTTTGTCCAAAAATCTTTATCGAGCACCGATGTAGGGCGCCACTTTGTTCGAGGTATTTCAGTGGGTTAATGCAGCGGAGCTATCTTTTACTGCCACGATCATGTCCCATCTGATCGCATTTTCCATTCACTTTAGAACTAGTCTTGGCTTGGCTTCTTTAACATTATCAAATTCATCCGGAATTGGGGGGTTTTTCCCCCGGGGCCCATGCTGGCTGTCAAATTTCGGGTAGTTGAGGAATGCGTCTAATCGCTGGATAGTAGGGGAGATTGGATGTGGCTGCGAGCTCTCGGCTACTCATGGACTTCGTCCAAGCGGAAGTTTAATTTGTCTACCAAAAACACTTCCCAGAATCGATGCTTTCGGGATAGTTTGAAAGGGCCTGTTTTTTACCTTCATCGGTCATGTGACCCCGTAAATTTTCGGTATTCGATGACTTCTTTCTTCCATCCCAGCTTCCGAAAGCATATCACTTACCGCAGGCAGGGTTTAGTTTTAATTTGCGCCTGCGAATCATTGGTAGAAACACCCTTTTTTCCCCCTTCGAAAGGTGGTAGATGGCTTTTATAATAATTTTTTCTTCTGCTGTAGTCAAATCCTGGATTTTGTTTGGGTGCTTGAGTCAAAGGTAAAAAAATAATTAGCTTATTCCCTAAATAATATTCTAATAGGCTAAATCTTGATGTGGGTAACCGTAGGGGATTTGTGTTTTCTGGTTTAGTCTAGTATAGAAAATTATTAGCCTTAGGCTAAATAAATGACGTAGAAATCTCAACGCTAATTATTAACATCTACTTTTGAAGCGATAAGGATTGATTGTTTAGATTTGGACGGAAAGGGAAAAAAAATCTGAGTTCCAAAATAGGAAAAATCTGGTGTCCAAAATTGCATAGAGTGATAAGTCTGGAAGGTTAAATTCCACCACGGATTACTCCGTTGAGCAGGGAAGAGATTGCCCTCAATAAAAAATTTCTGACTTTGGAAGGACCAGGGAGCAGCGAGGAGGTCGGGGAGAATTGGGTGAAATAGGATTCTTTGAAACGGCTTCGTTGAAGTTCTCATGGAAACAAGCTTATTTTTTTGAAAAATCAATATGGAAACCACCCGAGCTGTGAGCTTCTGAAAAAAAGTTTTCCCAAAAGGGCACTTGGGACTAGCAAAAACTGGACATTCCTAATCTGCTGCGGCTGGGCGTAATAATTTGGTACGGCATTTATATCCGGAAATTCGCAGCAATGTCTTGATAGGGTAAAAGTAGTAGAAAATCCGCATTATCATTAAGCTTGTAAAAGGCTGCGAAATGGGGGAACCGGGATATTGCTTCAATTGAGAAAATTGAAGGATCTTTGCCGGTAGTTTCTTCCAACTAAATCTTTCGATAAAAATCCAAGGAAAACCATGGACCAATAATCCGCAAGCATCGAAACCGCGGAATAAATGGTCTGGTCAAATGTGAATTCTCGATACCAAGCGATTGGCTTCAACTGTTCCCGTAGGTCTGGGGGTGTGAGGGTCCGGAAATTTAGAAAATATGACAGTGTCTTTGTATCCCTTCGTGATGAATTCTTTGAGAGAAAAGAAATCTGTCTGAATCTGCAGCTGAATGTTTACCCACAAAATTTATTTTCCATAAAATCGAAAAGGAGGAGTCTCTTTATTCAGGCATGCTTCGACCTTTTTTTTTAGTAAGACAGGGGATTCGATTTCTTGCCAAATAAGAAAAATAAATCATCCCATTTTGGTATTTGCTCCATTCTATGGATGATTTTGCCGAGTTGGCTTTCTTTTTATTTTCAGTAGCAAGGATTGAGCCATTAGGTTTCCTTTCGCTTCATGAATTTTCTTGACGTTTCATAGACTATTTTGAAACCGATGAACTTTTTGAAAAAATTCGTGCCAATAGGCAAGTTACTCATAGGATGCAGCAAATGATAGCTCCCGGTCTGATTTTCAAGAGCTAATTCGGTAAATCGGGGCCATTCGCTCGAATTTCGATCCCAGCGACTGGACCCGAAGAAGGAAGAGCCACTCTGGGCCCAAAGAGCAATTAAAAATTTGCGTTCTTCAGACTTTTCAAATCTTGTTAGCTGAAAATGTTCCCCTTTATGATGTTTACCTTGACTGTTATTTTACTTGTTTTTCCACTTGCAATGAAATCCCTAAGGCTTAGTTGACCCTGGATGCTCGGATCTTATCCTACAGGCCACGTGTGTGAGCGAATGGCGGCTGATTCTCGTTTAAGGACTTACAGTTTAAAATAGTCATGTGAATTATAATTTTGTTATTTATTTTCCCTAAACAAATTTTTTTCAAAAAGAGGCATAAATACACGAAACTAACCAAAAATTATTGGAACTAGATTACTCCGCATCGAGAGAAAAGCTTTGGGAAAAACCAGGAAGCGGTGTCGGGGTGGATTTGAGGTGCGTGAGAGGGAAATTATTAAAGACAAAAGGGAAATTCAAATTGCGGATAAAAAGACCGCATCACTCAGCTGACGTATGGGAACTCAGGTTCAGCGCCGCTTGTAGCGGAGCCGCCATGGAATACGGGGGAGGTGGGAAAGTAAACGACTGCGGTGAAGAAGCCACCAGTGATTTTATAATTGTCACCTTATCCAAAAGAGGTGGAATAGCAGTATCTGATGGTTGGACCTTTCCGAGTTTCTGATGATTAAAATGGCGCGAAATCCAAACTATGACAACGCCAGCAGCGTCGCCCTGCTACTCGCTTAGTAATGTGGGTGGAGTAGCCTCATGCTGTTGAGCGGAAAGATTTTATGGAATACTATTTGTCATTTTCTGAGCGATTTAGTGGTTCCATTTTTCCCCGCTCCAATGAACTCATTGATGTATGTAGGATAGTGTTAGATATCTGGGCCTATGATTGGGACCAGCTCGCCACAGATGGCTTGGTTGACACGTGGGCAACTGTGGAGTCATGTGTCGCAGCATTTGCGGAAAAGAAATTGTTTCTTTTATTGGTGGGTGGAGTAGGGGGGTTATTGGGGTAGGAAGGAGTTTAGAGACCAGTACAATGCTCAGGCCACCAGATTAATCATCCCGGAAGATGGCGCATTCAATTGGTTCCGCAGCCAAATAAATAATATGTAGAGGTGCTTGAAATCGGCAAGCACCGGTAATCGGAAGCAGGAGTGAACATGGAGACTGCCAGTTCTAAAAATCATTGATGTTGACGGGAGTGAGCCAGTTTAGATACAGGGGATTATGATACCCTGTTCAGTCCCAGTCAGAATCCCGGGAACAATTCCAAAGCATTTTATTTGCTGCTGGAAATCTATTCATAATCCTTGTGCCTGCTTCTTAATCCAAAGGCAACGAAAAGCACTCCACTGATCTGATACTTCGTCTGAATGATTGCGCTTCACGAGACCAAATAGTTTTTCTGGTAGCAGTGTCTAAAACAACCTTTATTTGTTAAAAAAATCTTTCCATTTCTTTTTCCTTGAGTTTTCGTCGATCATTGGTTGGTATGCATGTAACAGAACAGAAAGTCAGTAAAAGGAGATAAAAACTCATTCAACTGATAAAAAATTCGAGGCGAGGCAGATCTGAATACTTAGTATGAATATAGAGTACCTGCTAATTGAATTGTGCGAATCTGCTTGTATTTCATCGCGGCAGGGCTTATGGAAGAATTGAAAAGATTTTGTAAAAGCAAAAAGCTGATTTTGAACGGGCACTGGAACTTAGAACCCTAATTAATTTTCAGGTTCTATTGAGCCTTTGCAATCTGTCATCATTAGGATGAAGAATTTTAACCCAAACCGCATTACCTCTTTTAATAAATCGTGCGGCCGAGTTCTCTGGTAGCTCTCGGCGGGATGGCGAATCCTTTATGAAAGGAAAGTGCGCTTCGTGCAGTTAGCGGAAAAACTTGTGACGAGGCTCTAAAAGGCGCGATAGCCAGGATTATGTTAATGCCATTTATTTGAGATAAGGATTTTTGGAACAGGCATTATTTAACAGAGTGATACTTATTAAAATGGGGCTTAAAGAATGTAAAGGAGCTTTGCGAGATTTTCAACTTTAGTTCAGCCACTCGAATATTCCAGGATCTGCAAGAAGTTATAAAAAGCTGTTGCAACTAGAAAAAAAACAAAAGACTCATATGTGGCCAGGTCTTTTGTTTTAATGGTTAGTATGAGGTTCTTCTCTATGATGCGCAGAGATTTTCTGAAGTGAATCTCCCACTTCCTCCACCACGATTCGGGCAAGAACTCACTTCTTTGAGATTCCCTTCACAACAGCGGCAAGTCACATCTCCCTTTGCCATACAGCGTTCACATTCGAAGTTATTCCACGGATTATTAAGATATTGACACGAAGTGATCATTCCCGGCACGCTGATCTTACTACAGCCCACTACGCCTTCTCGCTTTTTTGCCAATAGCTACTCTTGTTTCTATTTTGTCGAGCTTCCCTACGCAGGTGAAGACATACTTTATAGCTCGAGTAGCCTCTCCGGCGCAGTGGAGCTGGCATAGTTTTAATCTCATTTTAATGGAGCCTCACAATGTTTCAACTGTATATATTCTTTCGCACACTTGATAGATGAGGTCACCTGCATAAAGACACTAACTCCAAAATTTATTTAAAAATTTCTGTGCATCTGTTAATTCATATTTGACCAAGCCATAGAGCTTCTCCCAGCAAACAAGAAATAGCGGTTGGCATTTCTTCAGGTAAAGGGTAGCCAGATCGGGGAAGTCTACGGTCACAGGGAAGATTGACTTTGGTCCCCGTCTCATATTGCTGAGCGCTCAGTAGCAGCTGAGCACCTCTTCATCCACCGCCATTCAGGTCTGTCCAGATTTGGCTCCTAATTGAGCCAGATTCGCGGAGCTGTAAATGGTGATACACTTAAAGATTGAAACAAGGAATGTAAAACCAGTTATGTGAGTGAAAATGGAAGAAATGGGTGATCATTAGAAGCAAAGGAATAAGAACCCTAAACCGAGGTGAAAGTTAAATGTGTTCCAAAACAATTAAATCTTTTAACTCCCCTTTAAAAAATGGGTTTTGATAAAATATTGTTTACGTATTTTTAGTAACTCATTCAATTTTTCTGAACATGTTGAATTAAAATTTCTTATAAAATAACACATTTAAATCCAAAACCAAAAAAACTTATGGCGCAAACAATTATCGATGACTCGACAGGAATTGTGAAGTTTCCCAAGAAATCAACTGCCAAGGCAGCACTCACAGTGTCGAAGCACTGGGTTGAAGAAGGATCCCTATCGCTACCCAAATTAGTCTTCGGGGAGATAACTCTATCGTTTTGCTGAGGGCTTTCACTATCGATCGAGGGATATAAGATCTTGTGATTGGGTAACATGGGGCTGATTTGATTTAGAATTAAAGGAAGTTAGCACGAGTCAAATTTGCTGAACTTTTGAAAGCAGCAAGGAGTAGGATACCGTAGAAAGAATTACGGGGGATCTAGAAATGTGTTGAGAACTTACATCACAGCTAGTTTGGCCATAAACTCCTAAGAGAAAAGGCTTGACTAAGGCAGTTCTGCCTTCATTCAAAAATCCAAGACTTTATCAGACTCTAAAAGCCGAAAGAACTTCACCAATGATTACCGCATTAATCCATAATTATAAATACCTTTATTTGAAAAAGCGCGTGTGTTTTTGCTGCTTGGCAATAAGGTTTTTTTTTTTGTAGTTTAACTTTCAAAAGAGAAAAAATCACTATGAGTAAGGACCGAACAGTCTGTATCTCCCCAACTGGTCAAGTTAGGGACGTATTAGTATAGTATAAAAATTGTTGATTTATCATTATCCGGAACCTGGTGATTGGCGACTATATGTTATCTCCTTAGTGTCAGGGCTGCAAAGTCAAAGAAATTCTCGCTCAAAGACCAAATCTTGGACTCATTCCGGGGCAACAGGGACAACGGAGTAGACCAAAACACTTCAGGTAATCCGGCAAGAGCAGTTATCGTTGAAGGAGTCCCTTTCTGTACTAATGATCTGAAAGGGACCTGTTCTGGATTGGCCAAATCTGGCACAACGACATGACTTTATAAAAATAGATCTCAGGTCATCGGAGTAGATTCATGAATCCGATGGGTTATTCCCGTTACGAGCTGATGTCTATTTCTCAGGAAAAAGGGAAGTCAAAACTTAAAGCGACCGATCTACTGAATTTGGTTTCCGGTGATTCATTGCTTCTTCAGAGGTGTTTGGATCTTGAATGACACACAGCGAGGTAGTTAAACGCTTTGATTTTCCCGCATATTGCGATGTAAAAACCATTCTTACCTGCTTTTTGTGATTTGAAGATCCTAAAACGAGGTTCCCTTCAATTACATTATTGATAAGGACAAGACCGGCAACTTTCTCAAAGGTCAAGTTAATGGCCAGGTTATCTGAGTGCATCGCGGAAATACGATTATGCGAAAAATCAATTCGAGCTGTGTGAGCAGACAAGGCGCGGAAGAGTTATTTTTGGAAGAAAAATCCTTTGACAGTCAACGACTTTGTCAGGACTGTATATGAGAAATGGTGTAATCTTTCCAATTATTCTCGATTGACTGACTCATTCTCAATTTCCCAAATTATTTTCCCACCTTTACTGCCTCAGCTTACTATCTGAGATGTATAGTGTACATTTGCACAGAGCAGTGGCGCATGCGGCTCAACCCCGAGCTTTGCCCCTTTTACAATCGATGGTGAAGGCTATTTTGGTCTTTTCATGAACATCAATGATTTACTGATGAAAGAAAATTTCATATATTCCATCGTAAAGTTTGATCCGAGTGCTAAAAGTCGTAGGATTATCTTCTGTATTCTCGACATCGTACGTTCCTGAGAGCATTCCTTTTCTTACGGCAGTTGGCGTCTTAAAGAGTACAGCACGCACTTCGGCCTTTACAAGGCCTAAGGATAGAAAAGCATTTCAAAGACCGCTGAGAATATAACCCAGATTCGCCCTTTTTATAAGACTTCGGCATTGGCCTGACTTCGAATGGGAATCGGAGAAGCTTTGGTGAACGGCCCTTTGAATTGAAAAAGGAGCATTCCCACCCCACTAGCATCATTACATTAGTTCGCTGCCTCCAATCACTTTCGGTCATGATATTTCTTGAGAGTCGTTTCTGGAAATCGATTGAATTGGTATAAGAAAATACATGATTCTCGTATGATACAATCAAGTGTGGGATCGTGAGAGCGCATTTGAAATTTATTAGAATAGACAAATGATGGGAAGTATCAGGCAGAGCAGGAAAAACTGAGCTCCTCCAAACCGAATATTTCTAAACAGACCAAAATCTTAGAACCTCCATGAATACAGAGTAGAGTAAAAAATACCGATGGTTAGGCAATTTGGGGTACTATTTAAGAGAATTGACGCGAGGAATACTGCGTTCATATCATATAAGAAGCGTTAATCAAAACTTAAGATCTAGCAAAAATTTATGTAAAGATAGCGGTGATTGTGGGGGGAGCTTCGGGTTTTTTGCAGTAACATCGCCAGTGGTAAGGGTTTAGGAAGTAATTCTTTCGAAAAAAATCGCCGAAGGTTTATCTGCAAGAGTAAAAGTATCTGGTGGCGGCAGATGCAATGTCAGGCATCAGGCAATGGACGCTATCCAAGCTGGTTTAAGAATTATCCAAGAGGTGAAAAATCTTCTCAGGAAAGTATTCCCAAATTCATCAAAGATACCATTGATTGGTTTGAATCATTAAGAGAGTAGCATTGAAAGATAAGAGGGCTGATGGAAGGATGTTTTCCGTTTCGGAATGATTACAGTGGGCGCGTCATTGATTGCTTTTGAAGGAGCAGTACATTTCAAACTTCAGATTGTACGTATCATAAAAAATCCTGTGGAGTGGAAAGAGATTTTCACACAGGGTCAATTGAGGTACCGTACGGGTAAACGAGAGTCAAGGGAATCTTATTGTGACTTTTGATCGGTGTGATTAATCTCAACGGGCTGGAATTCCCAAAAATGAGCGAGGATTATGTTTTCTTAAATCACTTAATCATAGCATAGTAGACCTTATTCCTCCTTATTACTTTCAATAACTCCTACTTCATAGTCCAATTCGGCATGACTGGGATTTCAGTTCCTAATGGATTGGTGGAAAATCAGCGGAACTTAAAATGAATTTCAAGGCCCAAATCCTAATCACCCTCTAGGGATAAGCTCTGTCCGGCTGTATTGGAGAGCTGTCTGCTTTGGCAAAGTCGGCTCCATGAAACACACAATTAATACAGGCGATTTGTCTATTATTCAATTGGAATGGTGCGATAAATGCGTTTGAAGTGTTATGAGGCATTCATCTAAAAGGTTATTATCAATTTAGATGCTAGTGGCCGTGCATCGAAAATCCTTCTCATTCACTTTTATGACTTATTCTCCAGAGCCTCTTGGGTACATCTTTTGTGAATAGCAGGACATACGAGTTATTAATCGAGACTTACCTTTCGCTCTCGAACACTATAAACAAGTGTAGGTCTCAAAGTTCGGGATAGGTTAATTCAAAGCATTCTTTGCATTTTAATTTGAAAAAGTCGAAGGAAAAACAACATTCAAAAGGAAGGGAATTTGTATATTACCGCTGGTGGTTATTCTCGCATGAAGAGGTCCATCCTGAATTTAATGAAGTCTAAAACCTGACATCCCCTTAATTTATAACTCGGCGGCGAAAATTATTGCGATATCCGATGGATCACAGGGAGGCTTTCTATTTTCAAGCCAGCTTTTGGTCCACGAGGACCCAGGGATGGTATTCCATTAGCAGCAAAAAGCTTTAATGCATTTTATAAATAATACATATGTTATAATACTCATCCAGCTTTTGAAAATCTTTTCGAAATTGTTCTCCGTATTCTATGTTGTTCTTGAATATAGATTTGGAATTTCAGCAGCAGCTGACAAATTGCCCATTTACCAATGGAGCTCCAAGAATTGAAGAAAGAAAACAGTTAATATCTGATTGAAGGCTAAGGACATATAAAATTGTCAAGAATAACATTATTCAAGGCAAATGCCCTACATAAATCTCCAAGGTCCTGACCTTATATATCCAAATGCTTTGAGTTTAATGAGTATTATTCGAAGGTAATTGTAAAATATAGTGAATATGTATATTGCTTATGAATCAGTTTGGAAATTTATGATATCTACCTTTTGAAAACAAAAAAATCATGGATTATATTGGCTGGGAACAAAGGGATTAGAGGCTTGCGCTTTCCAAGGATGTCCCATTGGCAATTCCAGTATAAAATAAAAAAGCGAGCGCAAAGCAAGCTCCATTTTTTTCTATTCTATAAAACCCTTCATGAAAACTAAACATTTTTTTAACTTTGGCCCAAACAGTTAAATTTTTAAAATCCTTATCTTCTTCTTCTTTTTTTTTTTTTTACGTTTTTTATTTTTTTTT
>Ga0163217_1068709_pt1 | contig 11251 bp, 10 predicted proteins | sample SynspAceP_FD_185933 | JGI IMG/M metagenome (GOLD analysis project Ga0163217, IMG submission 185933) | Saline lake microbial communities from Ace Lake in Antarctica - Synechococcus sp. Ace-P (PacBio error correction) | ecosystem: Environmental > Aquatic > Non-marine Saline and Alkaline > Saline ... | reverse complement strand
AGCGTGGTTGCTCTTTGCCTACGCCAGCAGCATTATGTCTTTGAATTGGAAAACGGAACGGATTGATTTTGTATGCTGCGGATTAGGTGCGTTGGTCGCGCCTTCTCATTGACGGTCCCATTATTGATGCCTTTTAGTGTGTCAGCCTTTCCCGTAGTGTTGATTGTGTTGGCGTTACTGATGTGGTAAGCTTTCGTCGTTTAGAAAAAATGACCACTAGAAGCTTTAAATGTAAACAAAGAGTAAAGTGTTCACCTTACTCTTTGTTTACATTGTTATTGGTCTTGGATGAAGTGTAGACAATTGGTGAAGCAGCCAAGATCGGTATAAATGTCGAAGTAGAAATCGATTGTTTATATTGGCGCTCTCACGGCCTTTGTCAGTCAACACTAATACTGGCGAACAACCGCTAAATTTCCTGCCTGAAGTCTCTCAGAGAAGTCATCCAACATAATCGCTGGGCGTCTTCGAAAGAGACACCGAGCTGTTTTTCAATTATTTTTCAAATCATGCCGCTTTTGGGTTTTCGACGATGCAGTTATTCGTCTGGACCATTTGAGGGACAATATTGAATGCCTGAAATGTACGCCCTCTGCTTCGACCAGTGCGTCATTTTATCGTGCATGGTATGCAGGTTGTCGCTGTATAGCACAGGCAATGCCAGATTGATGGTGACACAAAACACCTTTAAGGCCTGCTTTTGAACAATGCGGAATGGATTTAATACTGCCGGATAGGGGTTGCCATTCGTCAACAGATTTGACGTAGCATCAGAGTCTTGATTGATGACGCCGTCTCGGTCTAACAAAATGATGGGTTTAGTGGCGTCATGAAAATACCTTAAGGTTTGATGAATCAGAGAAGAGTGTGGCTATTTGCGTTCACCGCTATCAGCGAAGTTGGCGTTTGCGACAAGCAAGGCCAAGGTCACGTTGCGCGGAGCCCAATATCCAAACCTCCGTCTGTCCGCCGCTGACGTAAATTTTTTCAAAAGCCTGAGACTTTGATCAATTGGCATTCACAAGGGCTTTTCTGTTTGTCCGATTGGACTTGTGATGCCGCCGATCTCAAATATCCCGTCAGTCGTTCTGCTTCTTTGCGTCGGCCCCATGCGCAGCTTTCCACTAAGTGCCGCCGTCGGCACGTTTTAAATCAACGTGCCAGTCAACCGCACAATGGCGGACAAAAAATTGTTTATACGTCACTGGACATAACAAGGTTTGAAAGGACACCAGCAGGATCAAAGATTTAGCTTTTGAGCGGCCTCTCGCCAAAGTGGTGTGAGAGGCATCTCGATCTGTTCATATTCATGAATACTGACTCGATTTTTTGTTTCTTTAATTTGATTAATTAGCTGGTGTCACCTTGCTTTGGCTCTACTTTTGCCAAAACATTGGCTGAACAAAAACCAATAGAGTGAGACTTCTAATCGGCCAAGGCAGCATAGAGAAACACAACATCCATTTTTGCTGGATCCACCAATATTAGTATAGCTGGTCGCTACATCGCCTAAACCCGGACCAAGGTTGTTTAGTGTCGGCGGCGAACCGGCTGACCACGCCGTTACTGCGTCCAACCCTTGTCGCCATTAAGCCATATCATTTAAGGACAATATAAAACTAGCAAATCGCAGCAGAGAAAGAATCCCATACGGCCGACACGACTCTTTCTTTGAATCGGCCCTTGCCGCCGACTTTAACGGGGATTAACCGGCATTAGGAGTTATCAGACGTATGTATCTCACGGATGCCTTGTGAGGATCAAATAGGAATTACGAATAACCTTTCATACCTCCACAGTCGAACTGGCACAAGCGCCCGACAAATGAGGTGACAATTTAATAAGAAGGCAAAAAATGTTGGCCAGCTAGAAAGTCTGATGTGCCGAAGCGGAGGTCGGTCGCGATAGACACACTTCGAACACGCATAACCGCAGTGACGTGTCCATCATAAGTCGACGTCATGGGCCAGTACCAGAGTGGAAAGAATGACGTGCTGGAAAAGAATCAATAAAAAGAAACGTGCATTCAGAGTCTTTGAAATAGTGCCATACGCTCTTTGACGCAAGCGTAAAAAATGCCAAAGCAAAAGGTGAAGGCCGACACAATCATAAAAAAGGTTTAAAATTCATCTCGATCCGCGGACACTGTGAAGTAGCCAATGCTGTCGTCGTGAGTCGAGAGCCGCCAATGGCTACGGTCGAGAAGTGTGACAAAGGAACGTCGAATTAAAGCTCATTATACCAGCGATCCCAATCCTTAAAGCCACAAAACACCCGTTAGCGTCGCGTAGATGTACCAAAGCGCTTTGGCTGTTTCGGGCAATGCGTGGCGTTAGCTTTGTATCTTTTACGGTCCTGGTGTTTCTGCACATTACAGCTGCATACCACGATATGCCTAACATTGGCATAATGGCTACGGCTAATACATATCCCCATGCGCTAACCAAGTGAGTAGCTGTCGATAAAAACAGAAGTAGACTGCGTAAGATCGTCGATTTGCCCGTGATATGGTTGCCCCGGTTGTCTTGAGCCCTGAAATGGATTCAAACAAGCATCGTAAAGCTCAGGATCTGGATTTTCTGCTAGAAAAAAAGGCACAGAAACCAAATAACCAGTACGTTCCAGAAGAGGACGGTACTAGAAAACCGTCGCGAATTTGTTAATCACACCGCTCGTTACGAACTGGAACCCATAAAAGAAAGGCGCCTAATAAGTTCACGCCAAAACGCATAAAGAAACGCATTAAGTGCACCATCAGAATAAATCAGGAAACATAATGGCGGGATCAGCGAGACCACTGAATACCATTACAATATCCAATGACACGTAAAATGACACTAAAATGCATATTACTTCTAGAACCTTGATTTTTCATTTATCAGCCATTGTTATTAAAAATTCTGGCGATAAAACCGTACTTGGCTTTTTACTGGCATTACTTTTTGTCTTATCTTTTTGCTCTAACAGAGTCTCATTAAAAGAAAACTTTTAAACCCACTTGAAAGAGCTGCTCTACCGCTGAATTTGTTTTTTTGGTCACAAATAGGTGGATCACGTGGTCTTCTGCTTGTATAACCAATTCGCTGGTGCGGACGATCATATCGTCTTGGCGAACGATGGCGCGATGTTGCACCTTTCAGGCAAGTTCAAATTAGCGATCGCTTGCGGCCCGACTATTTTGAGGAACGGATAATCCCGTTGCGCTACGCTTCCAATGCTTCTGCTGCGCCCTTTTTCGCATCGATTGTGAACATTCACCACGTCCTCCGCGTCGAAATATAGCTTAATAGCGAAGCTGATTCGTGGTTTGTTGATGGCGAGATAGCTATGTCGAGTCATGCCTTCTTGTACGATATCGACCATAAGCAGGGGATTGTTGATAATCGTCATAACGGTACGAACGCCCCAATACTTTCGCCAGCCCATGGACGACATTGATATTTGCTTCGTCATTGTTGTCAGTGCACAGAACACGTCGGTTGGATTCGATATTTCTTTCAAGCAGCAACTCTTTTGTCTCGACGCATCACCATTGTAGAACAATCGTGTGTTCCAAGGTCTCGGAACAAAATAACGGCAGCGCTTCAGGGTCTCGTTCGATGATTTTTGACGCGATGATTCTTTTTCGAGACTTGTGCCCAAAACGCCTTCACCTATGTTTGCCACGCCCCGCAATAAATAATTGCGTCGATAAGGTAACGTCCAACGGACGTAGTTCACTCATTACATCCAGTACGCCCGTTGAGCCGTCGAGAAAAAGACTTCGCTCGTTGGCTCGAATATAGGTAATTGCCATAGGTGAAATGGATTTCCCATCACGAATAAATTGCCGCGATACGTTGTTTTTGAAATGAGATGGCATGTGCTCTTTTAAAAAACTGGATGGTTGTCGATTAAAGCCCCCCCTTTTTCAGCTTAACAAACGACGAGTTGTTACTTCTGCCTTCAGCAAACTTTCCATTTAACCTGGCAAAGCGCCGGGGTAGCGAATCAAATCTGCTCAGGTGTTTCGTCACCTCTTTTTCAGGGCTGATTCGAACGGTCCATAGGTAAGGCTTGACGCTAAATTAGCTCTGGGTATTTGGCATAAAGCGCTTGAACGTATGCGGCCCGACTATGGGCGTCATTAAATAAGGTATTGAGCGACCTGGACAAGCGACCATTATTGTTTCATCTTGGTTGTCACCGCGGATCAGCATGTCGGCATCATTTGCAGCCGGGCTTGCTCTAATACAATCTGGGTGTGAGCCACTGCCTTCCCCGTTTTGAATGTCGAGGACGATCTTGCAATTCTCATAAGGCGGGCTAAATCTGTATCAATGACGGTAATTATCGTTATCTTCACTTGCTAGCGTTTTCTGCAAGTGTGGCGCCTACTTGGCCGCACCTATAATGATGATTTTCATAGTCTGCCTTTAGAGCTTATTGGTTTTGGCTCCTTTGTTTAGTTTGTTTATTCAATTGTCAGTGAGTTGTATGCGCTGATCAAGCGTACATATTTTTACTTTAATGGCCCGTTAGTTGCAAGTTTACCCACATAAGGACAATTTATTTAACTTGAACTTGAAATACTCGCCCTAATTAATTTTGCTGGAGTTTTTAATAAGCTTCTTTATTAGTTGACTTATGGAACAGGAGGAAACAACCTATTAGCCCCGTATTTAAACTAGAGGGGCGTAGCGTAAAAAAAGCCAGTCAACTGTGTTCATGTGAAACAATTGATTGGGCTTTTTTGGAAAGTTGCTTATGTATTTATAGGTTTATATGGTTCAACCAGTGGCATATATTTTTTTAAGCAGGCAATAATGAATCCATCGTGACTTTCTAAAGTAGGAAATAGCTGACGACCGTGACTGACTGGAATCCCCCAGTCTAGTGCGAAGTCAGCTGCTAGCGTGTTTTAATGGAAACGTCTGTCGCGTCGTTTTTGCGATCTTCAGAAAACGCTTGAATGTAGCTCATTCTCTTCTGGCCATTAAAGAGCAGGTTGCGTACAACATAAAAACCGCCTGGTTGTTTAGTGTCGTCCCAAAACACTGTCAGAATTTCACGCTGAAGCTAACCATTCATCAATGTCTGCGGGTTTGCGATTGATCTTAATGTCTGGGTTACGACGATCACACCGTGTAGCAGAACAGCTACATCCAACAAAATCTTGTCAAATGTTCGCCCGGTCACCACCAAGTGTCTAATTTCACCCGCATCGGCACAAATTCAAGTTTTTGCGGAATAGCTAAGCGCTCAGGTTGGATTCGATTTTTTTCCATTACTCCAAGGTTCAAGTTCCACTGCAGTCAGTTCGACGTTGTCGCCTTTTTCTAGCAAGTGTCCTGTTTTACCACCTGGTGCTGCGCACGCATCGCAGTATTTTATCTCCGGCTTGGTGGTGACAAATATATATGCAGAAAGTTGTGCGGGCTTCATCTTGAACGCTAACAAAACCGTCTTCGAAATTAGGGTAAACTCTTTGTAACGCGTACGCATTTTTTCTAGGTACATGCGGCGCTTGAAAACTCACCCTCTGTTGATTTTTATCCCTTTTCCATTCAGCGTCGCTTTGTATGTTTCACGTGAAACTTTCGGCTCTCTTCACCCGTATACACATTGGTGGGGGTGCGTGTTGCTTGCTTCTATGATTTCTCCAAGCTGATCTGGCCAATGTTTGTTAAGGACGCTTAACCAGCCATTTGGGATGGTTGTATTCAATGGATTAGCCATTGCTTCTATAGATTCAAACAATGTCGTCGGCCCCACTTTGATAAAGCGACGTAGGACTGCGTTCATTAGCTTGGTTGCCCAATCTTATTAAAGCAGTCTTACATGCTTCAACCGATTCGTTTAACCGCTGCATGGTCAGGGTGTGTTTCATGTAGGTTAACTGATACAAAACCTTAAAAGCAGCGTGCGTATAAATCTGTGTTCCTTTTCTTCAAAAAAAAAAAGGGAATGTTCTAACAAATGCACGCAATCTGTTCAGTTTTGGATACTGACGCCAAAACACCGAACACAACTCCTTTAAAGAGGGAATTTGTTCGCTTGGCGACATCCAATTGATTGACGAGCGATTGCGTTGCTGGAGCGGACCCTTGCTGAAGTTAAAATATTGCTGATTACTTCAATCGCCACTTGGCGGGCGCTGTGGTCTGAATAGACGTTGTGTCTGATGACATAGTGTTTTTTTGACTTTCATAATGGTGCTCATAAGACCAAGCGTTTGCCAAATTTCTTAATGCCGCTTTGTGTTTTCCATTTGAGCGCATTCTTGAATTTTCTGCGCTTGCGCCGGCAATTGAATGTCTGTGATCAGGAAGAAACCCGCCCTGTGGCCACGATATCCCTTCTTTACTGACAACAAAAATTCCGCCAGGCGTGGACGCCTTCATCGCTGACGCTTGCAATGTGCGCGGCATGAATTTTCATCCACCCCGCAAGACTGTTGGTTATTAAAGCCACAGGGCCAAGGGCGATAAACCACGAATTTGGACGCTCAATCAATTCTTGCCGACGCAGACCAGTTATGTTCGCGTTCTTGCTGGGTTTGAGTTTTTGCGGCGGTAAGCTCGTCAGGCTGCGTCCTGTACCTGGGTACGAGTGTATTTGCCTTCAGCATTTCCAATGGCTTCGATTAAGGCGTCGCCTCCGATTCATAAAGCTAAAACGGTCATTAGCAAGGTTGCGAGGTGTCTGGTTGGTTTTATATCGCAAAGCGCTTTTAACAGCATTCACCCGTGTCTGAAAACCAAACGTTCCATTTGCATTGATGTTGATCCCGTTTCGCCAATCACCTAGCTATCAAGGCTCGATGGAATCGGGTGCAGCACCGCCCAGCGTGGTAAACAATGAAGCATGTACCATTTATGCAGCCCGCTTAGGGCGTAATCCAATACGGCTTTTGCAAGATGATACCGTAAGCGGCAACAATCAGGAGGTCAGCGTTAAAGCTCAACCAGTTGCGCTTTATCTTCATCTAGTTTGAAATTTCAGCGGCTGAAAAACAGCAATGTTATTTGGTCAGTGCAAGTTGCTTTACAGGGCTTTGTACTAGCTTTTTGGCCACGCCCGCTGGCGATCGGGTTGGGATTATAAACGCCTACTACGTCATACTTGTTCCGTGGTTTTTTTTTTCAGATAGCCTGTAGACTTGCGGCGGCGAATTCAGGTGTGCCGGCAAAAACAGATACGCAATGGTGATTGTTGGCATAAAGGTTCCTTAACAAAAAATCAGGGCCAAAGCCTGATTTTTAAAATTAACTTGTATCAATGATCTAGACGTTTCAAAAGTCTAATCGTGCCTAAAGCCGGATGGCTTAACCTTCTTTGTAGGCTAAACTTATGGGCTTTTTCAAGTTGCTTTGATGCGATTACGCTTCAACGGCGATAAATAAGTCACCATCAACTTGCCATTCAAGATGGTCCACTTCATGCTGTTACCACAAACGGCCACAACTCATCACTTCCATTTCAAAGGGGTTGCCATGCGACAAGCGCTTGACTCTGACTTTGGCTGACGGTAAGATGTTCATAGACCGGGGACAGACAAACAGCCTTCTTTGAATCGTTAGGCTCATCGTTCCAATACGTCAAAACTCTGGGTTTATAAAAACGATCGGCGCGTGCGTTCTTCGGAGAAGTTCCCATCACGACAAGGCGGTGATGGTAAATCCACTTGCGTGCGGCTTAAGCCCAAACCACTCTACGTCATACATGGTATCTAAACATGTTCGTCGATTTAGTTGCAGCGCGTGTTCAGTGAAACTGGTAATTGGCTTCGCAATTTTGGCGAAGCGTTTATCTGGGTATTCAAGTACGTTAATACAGTCATGATCTGTTCCCACGATGTGTCTTTGGTCATTGAGTGGAGACGCTCTCTCCAACTCTTTTCATTCTGTCTATTTGTAACGCAACTTCTGTCTATGAGCAGTCTTCTCGTGGCGTTTTTGGTCCAATATGATTGAATGCCTCCATAGTCACAGTCTATTTTAGGCTTGGGATTGGTATTTTAAGTAAAGCGTTGGGCAAGGAAAGCCCAGATTTTAATGAGGCGATTACCGTCTCGTCATCCGGATAAGCAAAGGAAGCGTTTTGTTATGGATACACCTTATGCTGCAGGTTCTAATTCAAACCGATTTGTTTATGCCTTAGTTTTTTATCGAGGTATTGGCCCTGCTCGGGACTATTCGCCTTTATTACCTATCTAACGGCAAACTCACTAGATCATCACAGGATCAACGAAAAAACAGCATCGTTTTTTGAAACAGATAGCAATTTCCCCGACATCATTTCGTACGATATATTGCGAGCGCTAAAATGGCCTGAGGTAAACAGCGCGTCAGGCAATGGATTTACCTATCCAACGGGGCACATTAACGGAGGAGCAAAGTCATCAAGCGCGATCAATCATTGTCGTGGATTAATGAGGCCCCATCATTTCTAGTGCTGCAGAAGATCTATTTTACCCCAGTGAATGAAAGAGATTAGCGTGGCGCCTGCTTTTTGTATGTTGAAGGTCATCGAAATTGCATTGGCGTTGCTAAAAATTGGGCATTGTTGAGGGGCGCGAAAATGTACTCGCCATGGACGTGATATAACCTTTCAGCTGGCCCGAACAATTGGCCGTCTCAATGCATTTGTGTGGTCAGCGGGTGGTGCCATTGGCATTGACACCGCTGCACTATCAAGGCCGCTTTGCAGGGTAAAGCAACTCCAACCATAGGGCGTTATGGGACCGGGTTTATTGCACGTTATCAACTCAAAAATACCGCATTGTTGAACAGATTTGTAGAGCAAGGTGGTGCTTTTGATTAGTGAATACCCACTAAACGACAAAGTCCGCGCCCTCACTCTTCCGCCACGAATCGAATCATCAGTGGTTGGTATGGCGTGCTGGGTCGCTGAGGGCATCAATTAAAGCGATCATTGATCCAGTGCCAGTTATTGCCGTTGCAAGCAAAATCGAGATGTGTTTGCTTTGCCGGCCGTTTGTCAGATAAAACAGGCGGAGGTTGCCATCAGCTTCTTCGACAAGGTTGCAACCTTGTTTCGTAATTCGGACGATTGATTCTTGAGGAGTGCTCCCCTTGCAAGTCCGTATATTGAAAATACCGCCCGTGGCACAAAAATAAAGCGGGCAGAGCAACTGTCGTCACGGAAGAACGTCGCTTCACGGATCATTCATTCAATACCTGAGTCGCACTGAAGGCGCAAAAACGTTAGCGATAGCATTGGAAAAAGAAAGCAACGGCAATGGATTTTGATGCCTTAATACGTTTTACACAAATGAGCGCTGGCATGATTGATGCAGGCGTTATGAACTGGAACTGTCTGGGTGTTATGAGGGAATCGTGAAGGGCTTGGGCGTTGCTGATTTTATTGTCACCTAAAACCCCATGTGGTTAATAAAAAGAGACGCTAAGCAGGCGCCTTCTTTTTTATTTTTAGGCTATCAGAACCCACTTAAATATATCGGCTTTAGCTGCTTAATATTCACGACGCTCTTTTTTATTTGGCTTATGTCGTCATGATTCGACCAACCGAAGGATTTGTTTTCGAGCGCGCGCTTTTCTCGTTTCTTAATTGACTCGGCGGTTTCTTCATACAAGAAGTTGTGCTTTCTGGGCGCGCCACGACGCTGTCCGCTATGGCTATGATTTTTAGTACCTTTTCATCCCAGCCAGCTCGGTATACCAATCAAGGCTCCGACTTCGACATTGCGACTGGCTTTCCCTTTGCTGCCGTTATAGGACACCTTGCCCACCATCAATGGCTTCGTTGCAAGTGAGCGAGTTTTATAAAAACGTGCGGCCCAAAGCCCACTTATCTAAACGAACGGCTTTGTGGTGCCGACTGCTTTTCTGGTTTACTCATAAAGAATTGACGCCGTATGACCCTATTCTGTTGTCAATGATTTGGATTGCTGTTATGGCAGGACATTAGTAAACACCAATTTTCCAAGCTCTTCAAAAAAATAATACACCGAGGCCGCCGATGTGATCATGGACATTTATTCACGTGCTGATTTGGGTATTGAGCAAAAAACTGGATGATAGTCCAGTGACGGCTGGCCGCATTCTAGCTGCACACCAAAGTGATTCAGCCACGCGTTTGCAGGGCGCTTACACCGGATTTCGCAGTTCTTGTCCGAAGAAGGCGTCGTTTCGTTCGAGGGAGCGTTCTGGGTGGCCATGTTATGGTATGTCGACCCATTGGATGGCACCAAGAATTTTAATTAGCGGAAATGTTTGGTGAATTCCAGCATCAACATTGCTTTGGTCGAAATGGTCGTAACCTATTTTTAGGTGTTTGTTTAACCTTACCAACCACGAGCGAAGGTATTGTCGGTGTTACTGAATCGTGGAAAGGCTTACCGGTTGGTGCGTTCAAAATGGCAGTGTAATGGATTTGAAAGATTAAACTTCGCGACCGCGTGATCCGTATCGTTGATGACAAAGCCGTAAGCCATGCCCTGCTCTACCCGCGATCTAAAAGCACGTTAAAGTTAGGCTTTAAAATGAGCAAGTTAGAGAGTTACCCAAGGGCAGTTCAATAAAAGGCTTATGAATAGCAGGAGGCATTGGCGGATTTACATTTAACGTCGTGGTCCCGGACCAGTGAGTGGGATACGGCTGCTCAGGCAGGCGATAATCGAAGGCGGCTGCGGTTATGCTGTTACCCAAGGACAAACCGTTTTCGCTTTACAATCAACGTAAAAACATTACTTAACGGACACTTCTCTGTCTCTGGGCCCTGAAACTTCGCCCCCAGCGTTATTGGATGGTATAAAAAACAAGGACTAAGGGATTGGCTTATCTTGTTTACCCCTTCTCTTTCCTTTTTGTACTCCACTCATCTTTTGTGTCCACGTGAAAAACAATTTGTTTAAACCTTTCCCTAGGTATGCAAAACCACTGTTTAGGACGCTAAACAATTGGCGTTTCTTGAGCGCGTTTTAAGAAAAATCATTTTGCAGTGCTGAGTGAAGGATCTGGCGATTGGGCGACGGTTCCCACTAAAGGGACACCACTGTTTTCTTTCGCTTTAAACCGCATTGGCGTCTTGGCCTACCGGCGTTTTTTCAAAAATCCCCGGCAGGGGGGCGTTCGACTAAAAACTGTCGAAGCAAGCTTGATAGGCTTGGCGAACCTTTTCTTTTCTTGTGTGTGCGGCGTCCGTCAACTTAAAAAAAATTCCAATGGAAGGGGGGGGAACGGGTGTTCTTTATCCGCCTTTTACTTCCCAGCTCAAATTTAAACGC
>Ga0163217_1001212_pt1 | contig 11251 bp, 8 predicted proteins | sample SynspAceP_FD_185933 | JGI IMG/M metagenome (GOLD analysis project Ga0163217, IMG submission 185933) | Saline lake microbial communities from Ace Lake in Antarctica - Synechococcus sp. Ace-P (PacBio error correction) | ecosystem: Environmental > Aquatic > Non-marine Saline and Alkaline > Saline ... | reverse complement strand
AGCAATGACAGACCGTTTGGCAATCTATGGCACAGCAGCGCGCCAAATCACACCGGCCTCAAGAACATCAATCAAGATCGGCCGTTGGCGTGTGTTTAGCAACATGAGAGTTTGCCATCAACAGATCAGCATCACAAGAAGCGTGGGTCCGTAAACCATCCTGCAACCGTCTTTGACATGTTTACGGCCAAAGATTATTTACCGACACCGCCTTTCCACTTCGCAACAGAGGATAATCTGTAGGCATGAACCCGCCCCCCATTTTGACGTATATGCCAAAAACAAGTCCAAATTTACAATTTGTCAGCAAAAACAGAGTAAAATGCCCAAATCAGGCTCCCAGCGCCGAATTGCTACCGCTATTCAATATGAAACGAAAGTATTGTTAGAGCCGACACCGCCGCGACAAATGTCATTCGCGACTGCCACAAGTTGTCGCTGTGACACCCGGGTAGCGCGAAATCAATAGCCCTTGCCTTCGACATTTGAAAGCGAATGACGGCGACAATTACGGCTTCTCTGCGCGCAGCATCTATTTGTCCTTTGGGATCTATAGCCTGAATTGGATCCTAACATCGGTCGGATTTGCCGGGTGCGTAAACGCTCTGCAGATTTCTAGAAAATCACTGAACGCCAAAGGATCAATTCCTTTTGACCTTCTTCACGCCAATCGCGCATAAAAGGCAATCGAAGCGCGCCATCCAGTCCAAAGAAAGCGAGACATCCAGCATAAAGCCCTTCACCAGTATTTGCATTAGCAAACGCATGACGAAAGCAGAAAGATGGGGGCGGTCAGTGGCGATTTGCGGCGGGCTGCACGCGCACCGTCAGCGGACGCTTGATTTCGAATTAAAGCTGCACTCATAGCGCGCTCGGCATCCCGTTCAGCAGGTTACCGGTTTATGGGAAAAAGACCGCCCGCCTTTCTCAAGATCGACGAGGGGTGCAGCGCTGACGCTTAATTGGTACGCCATAGGAAGACGGAAACAAATTTCTGCGAGAAGAACGGACCGTGGCCGCACATCAGAGGATTGCCAAAAAAAAGGACATGGAAAATTGATGCCTAGCGGATGATTTATCGTCATACGGAATAGGGTCTGCAAGGACAGAATACGCGATGATCCGAAAATTGCTGCTGTTTGCGGCGGATCATATTCGTCAGTTCGGTTGTCAGCCGTCGACATTCGATGTCTCCAAAACGCCAGCTGGATCATGGCAAACCATCTTGACCCCGACCACCAAGCATCATTCAACCCGGCCCCCGTCCGTGGATTGAAACGGTCATGCCCCAACTGGCGTAGGAGCTTTCATTTGGAAAGGAGCGATCGCAATCTGGCCAGCCTACTTGCGGGTGCACACCATAAGGTGCCCAGGATCTTGCCTCGGAATTGACTCCAACGGAGGTCAGTTGGGCGTCATCCCGTTTTTATATGGAACACCAAGCTTTTCAGAGCGGTACCTCCGACACCATCGGTAGCCAAGCACGAAGTTCATTTGTCGAGGTCCGCAAACACCCACTCTTTGGTCCAGCGCCAAATTCGCACGTCGCGCTGAATGTGAGCGTTGGATGACGGCACCCCGTCAGCGCGGGTGCTGCCGACACGAACATACCTTTTCCGATCAAAGCAGGTTGAGAACCACTTCACGGTTTCAACCAAGCCGCCCTGTTCGGTGCTTTGCTTGTGCCCTCGACAAGGCTGCAACACTTTTGGAACAGGCGGGCGACGACTTCAGGCGATGCACCGCTGTAAGGCATCGAAAAGCTGGTTTGCTCTTTCGGAAAGCTGTTGTTGCCGGTATTCGCGACATTGTTCGAAACTTAACTTGCGATTCAAACATTGACGTGGCCATTCCAGACTTGATCGTGGCCGAACATATGGAGGCTTCCTCAGCTTTTTGCGAAATTAACTTTGCACAGAAAGCGTGCCAAGGACGCTTGTCACTTGAGAAATCAAACAAGCTTGCTCTGCGCAATGCAGCGAAGGGCCGGAGCGCTGCGTCCCGCGAAACCAAAAGCGCTGAAGCTCGGTCACGACCTTGCCCAGGTCGCGGAGCCAGCTCGTTCCGTCAGTTTTTTCCAAAGCCAAGGCGCGCGCTTGTAAATTGGTCTCCTGTCCTCGCCACGCTTTAGCCGCGCACGATCTTTGGTACGCGAAACGGCGATGTCCTGTCCGCCCTGCGCAAGCTTTTCCATTGCGCATTTCAAGCGTTTGCACAGTCGGCCACCATCGTAATATGGGCGGGCGCACCATCGCGTCATGATCGTGAACCGCGGCTCGCGCGATGCAAGTTCCACACCCCCTCGATCTGAGCGCGACAAGCGCGATAGATCACCGGAGCCGGAAAGTACAATGTCGCCCACCGCTGGTCCGCGGTTACCCCCGGTTCTTGTCGACTGCTCGTTGATTCGCGCTGATCAATGATTCATGCGACCCGGCCGACAAACATTTTTTGCCATGAAGGACACGGTGGCTGACAGGGCCTTGCAAATCGAATGACACATCCGCGGGAACACGGTCCCCCGTTTGAAATGCAGCGACAACCCTTCAGTTGCATCCGCCGAAAGGGGCTGGCGAATGCACCCTCAGTCAACCAAAGCTGCTCGAAACTGTCGACAATATCAAAAATAACTCGCGATTTTGCCATCCACGGGTGTCAACTGCATGGAAACCTTCGGCCCCATTCACGAGTCGGCAGGCGCGTCGTTTCAGAGGGCGGCCAACGTATGCTGACCGCACACCACGATACTGTATGCGGCCATTCGAGTCCGGGGAAACGGTTCTACTCAGGTGCATATCCGCCGAAAGCGCACTGACCGTCGGATTGTCCGGCTAACTTTGGCAGATCATCGCCTCGCGGCTTTGCGCGGACATTCGACCTGAAATGCAGCCAAATCCGCCGGACTGGATCGTCGCTGTATTCGCAGCAAATTGCGCGTTCCCGCAGCTTGCGCCATGATACCGTCAAAACACTTGCCAGCACGGTATCGCCAATGACAGGACGCTGCTGCGCGGTCGTCTGTAGTTTCGCTTTGAAACCCTTGAGTTGTGTCAAGCTTTCTTCCAAAGCAGGACACTTGACAGCCTCGATCGGCTTTTTTCAGAGGCTTGGGTGATTTCGCGTCCCGTCGAGATTTTTCGTCTGGCGCAGTTCGATTTCCTTTTGTTTTTGTGATCTTGCGAGAACCGCGTCAACATCTGATCAGAGAACATTGGTGGATATTGACATCTACCTCATGCCAATCTGGCAGGGTGTCGAAACTTTCTCGTGCGGTTTGCAGAATGCGTGCGCGGGCTGATAGGCGTTGGTTGCTGGAAGCCCATTTCAGCTTGCGGCCTCTTCATCAAGATTACCCACTCATTCACTTTCCGACGCAACCGCCGGCATCGCGGACGCCTCATTCGGACGGGCACGCGTCAGACGCCCAGCTTGGAGGCTTGGAAAGCCAATGCCGCGGCAATGGACGAAAGTGTCTTGAAAGCTTCGGTACCTAGGCCTTGCTCGCCGGAACTTGATTCAGCTGGTCGAGGTTGCGTTGAATTCGCTGCAGACCGTTCCCTGTTGCAATAGAAAGCTGTCACCCGTATCCGCAAATCCCGCGAGTTCCAGTGTTTGCCCAGCACATTTGAATTCGCACCAATTCAACTGGACATGCGGTGTTTGCGATCGTACACCGATGCAACGTAAAAGTTCGGAGACCCGGCTGCGCGTCATCCATCATCTTCCGATTTTTCCCCCGAAAAAACCTTTTTCTTTCAGGGTCCAACGGGTTTTGGCTGTGAGGTGGCTCGCGATTTCGAACTCAGCGCTTCAGGCGTCTGGCGCATCCGACCCCATTACGGACGATCGCTCTTCGTCGGGAAGATCGCTTAGATGCAGGTAACCCCCGCAGCACTGCTGCCGCCCGCCTTGATATTGACGCGGGTATCGTCAGTGCTTGCGCGCCAAAGTTTCCATTTTCGACACTCATTCGGCATTGGAAACTTGAAGCCAGGTCAGCTGAGGTCGCCGGATGGTGACGCCATTTCATTCCGCACCCCAGGCAGATGTCAGCGTGATGCTGGTCAATCCATCTCTCTCCCACGTTTGATGTCAGCTGACAGCCCATCGCTCGCGGATTAGAGGCTTACACGCCTTCGTCGCTTGAAATATTCCACCGTTGGCAGCGTCGCACCGCAGTTACATCCATCTGGTAGGGTGCCATCGCTTGAGAATTGGTCGCATTTTAAGTTGCGGCTTGAACCTTTTGCGTGGACTGGCTGTCCGACAACCCGAAAACGCCTGCGCCAGAACGGCAACTGGCCGTTGGCCCCGCACCGGCAAGCGCCATCTTGCCACAATCAACGAAAGCGAAAAACCGTCATCTGTTTCAGTAATTCGGGGGGTGATCCGCCCAGATCAGGACCAGAAAACACGAAATCAGTGCCGTCAGTCCGATCCGGAATGCCATCATCCACACGGGTCAATGTAGTATTTCTGCACCGCCAGAACGAAACCTTGCAGAAAGCACCAATCGCGGGAACCGAGGCCGATCCAACACAGGGCCCTGCAGCGAAGGAACCGGGCGCTTGCGCGCCGCAGCTTTTTGCGCGGTCAGCTGGCACACTTTTTCGCGGTTTCATGATGCCGACGCTATCAGCTTCGTTCGCGGACACTTCCGCCTCGAACAGCGTGCCGCTCTGGCCGCCGTTCAAAAAACAGTTTCAAAGCGCGCCGAAGGTGCCATGAACGGACGTGCCATCGACATTTTGCGACAACCCGTCGATACGGCTATACAGCATAGACTCGGGCTGCAAGAGTACCACCGTTTGAATGCTCTTGCGAGGGACCAGCCACCCTTCATGGGATCAGCGGCAGACAACTTTAAACGGCTTTTTCGCCGCTGGTCGTCAGGATTAAAGCCTGACCCGCTTTGAATTGCGACAGGCTCCCGCAAAACCGCAGTCAGCGTGTGAAAGACACGACCTCCGACGGCGGGTTCGTTAGTTCATCGAGCTCGAGGGGGATTGTACATTTTTGGTTCAAGGAAACTGGCGCGCAAAGCAACACCAGATGAGATATTGTCGTGGACAACATTCAAAGCCATCCTTCTGCACCAAGATGACGGCATGCCCGACAAAGAAAGCTCGCGCTTTACGCCAGTTTCATCGGATCGACGATTAACCGCCTGGCCAGCTTCTGATTATGATCACATCGTTGATCTGTGCGCGGATTCCGCAATGCAGGTGTCGTTTCCACCTTTTCTAGCGCGAATTTGTGTCGTCCCGCTTCCCACATATCCAGCGACAAACGGATCGCCGTGCGCCCGCCACGGCACTTACCCCGACCGGAGCGAATGCCATTGTATTGCCTCCTTGCGCAACATAGCCGCATCTACTCCCGCGGAATTTGCCGCGATCCTGTGTTCCGTGTCCATCAGCAGGCTGACGTTTTGTGCCGTCGGTTTGCTGTTGGGCCGCAGGATTGATGAAATTAGTCACCACCGCAGTTGCCCGGAGACCGGTCAAGGAACCATATTGGATTGCAGGACCGAGCTTTCAGTTGGTCGGCTCCAGAACTGGCGCTGCGTCACCGACATGCGCGATAGCTTGCAGCACCACTACCGCATTATAGTCGGACCGGGTTATTTCGCGGATGCAATTAAATCCGTTTTTCAGGTCGTTCAGCAGCTGCGCCACTCAGCCGCAAGCAAGGGGCGTCCCAGAAACCTGCCGCCCTCCGCGGGTTAAAAATCCGGATTTCACTTGCTGCGTTTGCCGCTTGTTGATATCGGTCAGCAACGTGTTGCCACGCCAGAAACGGGGCTGATTGCTGACAGCTCAAGCGCGCCATCCGAGGCAAGGGTAAGAACCTGTTGGCCGGATCCCGTGACAGGAAAGGCCAAGCTCTGCAATCGTTACGATCGGACGTTAGCTCGATCGGAGAACACCCGCAGATAGGTACTTGCGATTTCCTCGCTGACACCCGATGCATCGGTTCAACTGTTTCAGGGTGCCAGCGAAAAGCTGTTTATACCCAATTCGTCATCGTTTATCGACACCCCTTAAGCAGTCAGTGTCAGACCGGCCGATATCCGCATCGTTCTTCGCTTGACACTGTGGCCGTGTTTTGTGTGGCCAGGCTGTGCCAGCGTGATTCGACTCGGTAACCTCGCGGGATACTTTCGACGAACCGCCGCGCAAAAAATCTGGCGCGACAGGGGAAGGTTGTTTGGTCAAACGACGCAGCGGCAGGCACCCCAGAGCTGGGCAAGGTTTCCATGTGTCGATGTCAGGGCTCGCAGGAGCCGTTTGTTAGGTGGGTGGCAGGATAGGATCGCAAATTTCGTCCGAAGCCGCGGCAATTTCCGCGCCTCCGCGTCAGCAGAAAAAGACATCCGCGATTGCCTCCCCCGACAATCGGCTTTGAAACTTGGAAGGAATCGCACGTCTTTTGGGCGTTCCATCGACACGAGGTTACGGCACGTCGATTTCGATTGGCTCGCGCGCCCCGACCAGCGTTTGACCCGTATCATCGGTCATTTGCCATTTGCCACCGACGCCCGTCGAAGGTCTTTGGCAACGCGCCCAGCGGTCGGAAGGCCGGGGACAGACGGGGATGCTTGCTAGCGCCTTCCCCTTGATTGGACGCACGGGGCGGTGACGGAAAAATCGGTACGGCAAAAGCTCTCGTCCAAAGCTGTTCCCGTCCAGATCGATCCCCTGCGGCGTGCTGATCGATTTCAGTTTCTGGCTGAAGCGCGCGCCAGGGCGTCAAGCTCACCCAAACGCGCGGCGGTTCGCACCATGTGCATCAACTAGGACCACGCAACGGCGGCCCCCGTTTCCAGTTGAGAGACGATTCTGCCCTGCACGCAAACACGGAACATGATGCTTCCGGATTTCGCCATCAACACGGACAGCGTTATTGGCATCTTCGCCCGTTCAGGATCAGGCGGCCCGGCATCGGATTGCCCCCAAACGCAGTTCGGCAGTCAGCCGTTCTTCCGGATTCTGATGTTGAGGGGGAATTTTTCTGCGCAGCGAACATCCAGCAAGGCGATCCCGTTCATACCAAAAGGCCCTTTGGTTTTGGCGGCGTGGCCTCCCAGGTTTCGAAGAATCGCAAACTGGCCATTGATGACGCAAGCGCGCAAGCGCTGCGGTTCATTCAACCAGTTCGACACCAATCTCTTTGGCAATGTACCATCCATCCAAATTTGTTCAGGCAGGCTAGCCGTTGTATTAAAGGCATATTGCGACAGTTTTTCCTCTCCCAATGCGGCTTCACGGGGCGCAGATCGCCGGGGCGGCGAAGAACACCTGGGTCAGGCTTATCGAAAAGCGCGGTCATCACACGACGGCCAAAGAGTCAACCTCATTGGGCAGGATCAGGTTTTTCCAGCTGTTCCAGCTTTGCCTACAAAGGCATCAGAGGGCTTTCGACCCGTTCTTGCACGTTGGCACTTCGCTTGCTTTCCGTTCAGAATACGTCATAGGGCCCTGCGGATTTCCGCCAAAGCTTGACGCCCAGCACCTGTTTGCGAGGTCAGGGGCCGTCAGCTCGCTTTGGACGACCATACCATTCTGTGAGAGACGCATCTACTGCGGCGACTACCCTTCAAGTATTAGATTGACCGATATTCTGACGGTAACATCAACGCCTCGCGTTGCGCTTTAGTTGCACTGGCACCTTATGGTTCGAGCAAAAACTGGCCATTTAAATTCTGCGTTCTGCCAGTGCGGACTTCTGCTTTGAAACTGCCGCACGAACCGCATCCGCTAGATGCCAAGCGAGTTTCTCGCTTGGGCCAATGCGCACCGATATTTCGGCAATCCAACATTTGAGTAAACGTCTTTTGGTCCTTCACTATTTAGTAAAGGATCAGCAACATCTGCGAACGCCCGAAGATAAAATACGCTTGGACGAAAATAAGCCTCGACAATTGTTCCGCAACGGCCGCAAAACAGCTGTTCCGGCGGTCTCCATGCATTGAAGGCACCGCGCTCAAGGACTTGGACTGCCCGCCCTGAAACGCGGGATCACATAGCCAGATTGAAACGGGGAAGGACTGATTGAATTCATGACATCAGCCTTACGTTTTCCTCCGCCAAGGATCTTGGATCAGGAAATATGATAAGCTGCTGGCGCGCAAAGCGGCCCGACCACCGCAGGCGCCTTTTCTAGGGATCGCACGAGATCGACGCGTGGCGCGCGATTCGCGTGCGTTTATCGAATCGGACAACCATCGCTCTTCCAGGCTTTGACACCCGGATCAAAAAGAAACGCGCGCGCCTTCTTGTTTCGTCCACGGTGATCTTCGCTGGTCTTGGGTTTTCAACCGGCATCGGCCCGGGGTGTTGATTTCACAACACCAATCGACGATTTGATCGTCTCGCTTTGCGGCACGGCTTGGGGTCTTCGCGGATTGCGCACAGTCAGGCTTCCAGTGGGTTGATCACAGCAGGTGTGACATTTCACATTGCCCCAATCACGACCGTTGTCCCGTGCGGGAATTGACGATGACACTGTGCGGGCGGCGCATCCAGGCTGGACCTCGACCTGTTTCGATCAGGCTGCAAAGGACACCTTTTGTTCGGAGATCAGAGAAGGCGCCTGCCACGCCGGATAGAAGGACGCATCAATCGGCCACAGCAGTGCCAACGCCAAAAGACTACATTGATTGGGCCTCGGGCGACATTGCTTGCAGTTTGAAAAAATCAGGGCGGTTGCAGGTTGGAGAACCATGTATTCATTTGTGATGATTCATTCTCGACCATTCGTTCGACCAGTGGCACCTTGTTGGCCACCACGCCCAGGTTGGAAACATTTTCACCGTCAGGGATGAACCGTCCTCGCCTGTAGACAACCAAAAGCCGCCACACGACCAGATTTTCCCTGGGCAAGCGCGTAAAGGTCTCGCCCATCGGGGACCACACCAAACAAAAGGCAGTTTGCAAAAAGGGTGCCACACGCAAACGATTTCCGAAGGACCCAAGGTCGATTACCGATCCAATCCAGCGTCTGCCCGGGCTTAATAAAGGCCGGGCAGGCTGCAGTAACCTTCACCGCAGCTGCATATTGACCCCATTCAAACCTCCAGCTTCTTCACCCATGCCAAAAGCGCGGAACCATGGATTGCAACGATTGCAGCGTGTCCCCAGGGTCACCGTCACCGGTACCGGACAAGCCGACGGACCAGACCAGTAACAACCAACTGGTTGGACCGCACAACCTGCCAGATGCAGCGATATCCTTGACCCGTCCGCATTGTGCTGGACGCCCGACAAACATGGTGATCGTTGCCGCAAAGGACCTATTTCGCGATTAAAAACGCATTGCGAGGCATCACTGCCCCCTAGAGAAGGTACAAAAACTGGACACGGCGCGCGAACAATTAGCCCGGCGTTTGGCACGTGTCGGCAGATATCACCCGCAGCCGGGTATAGGTGCATCTCTGCATTGGCAAGCCGGTTTTAGATGAACGATATTCGCCCGGGGCTTGATGTCACTGCGCCGGACAATCCCCGCTAACACGCACATATTCATCGCCACTATTTCAGTGTCAGCTCTTTTCTGCCCCAGACATCCTGAAGATTGCCATTTCGGGCAAAACCCGCACCACCGCTCAACCGCTGAGCAAGGACCGGTGAATGTATTCGATTGTGCGGGCAGCACCGGACCCGCCAAAGGATTGGTTCACACCGAATGCCGGATCGTTGGACTAGAAAAAGCGGCAATTGCGCAGTGGTGGTGTCTGATTTTTCGGCAGTGGCGGCTTTGCGAACTTTTCGTAGCCTGAAACGATTCGTTCATGCAAACGGTCCAGAAACATTTCGGCCGACCTGTGAGAGGCACGTGTCCACGGCAAAAGTCCGGAAACAACCGGGGTGATACAATGCTGCCGTGAACGGGCGGTTCATTATAAGAACCATCGCAGGACAGGCTGAAACTGCGAACTTGCCCGGTTTTTCGACATAGAGTCGAACAGCCCGGCAAGGATCGGGCAGTGCAAAAACAACCAAGACACGGGAATATATGCATTATTCATTCTCTATCTCTACAGATTGTTCGAAATGTTAACGCATTTCATTCATCAGAGAACTGATCGCTTTGACACTGACTTCCATTAGCCCTTTGCGTCTCGCAATCATTCTACCCAGCTGCGTACCACATTGACGTGGATCCTTCCAAGGCGCCTTGCATCAATTTTTCCCAATCCTTGCGCTTGGGGTGCGGGCGACAGTCGGGGCGCCGCTGTGGCTGGCGTTTCGGCTCACGAAAACTCTCGCCAATCGGCAAAAAGCTGTTAATCCGCAGTGGATTGGCAAAGGACGCCAAGGGGTCAGCTACCACCTCTTGCGCTTTTCGTCCTTGACCTTTTGCCTGACGCACCAAAATACGAGACCAAATCTGCGAGACACTTCACCCTCGATTGCAAGCCTTTCAGGAATTCCTAATCTCGGGCTGGACCACCAATTAAGCCACTGGCCGTTGTGGATCCGTCCCGTCCGCACTGCGGCGAGAAGACCCGTGCGGGATCATAGCCGGAACACGGACCCATTCAGGGCAGCAGGACCTGAAAGAAAACCCTGGCCCTTCAATAGCCAGATTCGGAAAGAATTGGTCCGTATTCCACCATTCCGCCTTGAGGTATATAGCTTTTTGGGGTATTCACGGCCCGCACCCCCCTGTACCCAGTGGCCAGGAGAGAGTCAAGCGTCGTTCCTTCGGATGTTTTTGATCACACGCCAAGAAAAACGACTTGATCTTGTTTAAAGCAAGCTTTCGAAAATTCAACACGGTCGCTTTGTTGAAAACCAACGGGGTTCAAAGTTGCGCCAGAGATGTTTGGCAATGGACCCTGCGATGCGCGTTTGCTGCGGCGGTTTAAACCCGGTCTTTGCGGACAATTGCATTGCGTTTGGGTCCATACGTCGGGGCTTCCTGATCTGACGTTACCCCCAAAATGTTTGCCAATTCAATGTTATGGGCCAAAACTCGGAAACCGGAAGCAGAATTTAGCCAGGGCAGGGGGCAATGATTCCGGGGCGTTGCCAGCTTCGCTCGATTTCCTGGGCCTAGCAGCGCATGAACTTAACCGCTCATTTTTCAAAAAAATTTGCCGCTTGCTTTCGATGTTTCTGGATCAAGGACACCCCGGATTGTTATCCACGTTGTTGTTCATCCAAAGAAGCCTTGGGTCCAATCCGCAGCTCTTCTGGTCAGGTAAGGGCAACGGGAGCTTTGCCAACCGGCGCGATCTCTCTCT
>Ga0163217_1103459_pt1 | contig 11252 bp, 13 predicted proteins | sample SynspAceP_FD_185933 | JGI IMG/M metagenome (GOLD analysis project Ga0163217, IMG submission 185933) | Saline lake microbial communities from Ace Lake in Antarctica - Synechococcus sp. Ace-P (PacBio error correction) | ecosystem: Environmental > Aquatic > Non-marine Saline and Alkaline > Saline ... | reverse complement strand
AGCACTTTCTGAGCCGCTCGATCACCAAGCCGGCGCCATTCCGCGGGTGGCCCGCATTCCGGGCTCTATGCAAAAATCTGCAGGGCCAGCGCGTGAGCAGGGCCTGCTGGCCTGCTAGAAGGCACCCATATACTGCATCGAGAGGTTCATCAAGCCTTGGCCTCGGCACCCAGAGAGGGGTGCTGGCCACCCCGGCCTGGCTGCTTAGCGCGCCCATCCTGCCCTGGAGCCCGATGCCGGCCCTTTCGCCCCGTGTCCGAGTCGGCTGCTGGCCGCTCCGCTCTCGCCACACGGCCACATCCCGACGGGGTGGTGCTCAGCCTGCCCTGGCCCGATCCGGCCGCTTGACGGGCCAATCGCTTCGTGCTGGCGCCATCCGATTTCATCTGCAGGATCCCGGCCAACCTCGGGCCCTTGATCGCGCACGCCCTGGCCGCCGGGGTGGAGCTCTCTGGCTCGCTGGCGGGGGCTGATCCTGGCAACCCAAGGTGCTGCGGCCTCCGCAGGCGCGGCCCTAGGCCCTGCCGCTTTGCAGCGGTTTTGAGGCCCTTGGCTTCGCGGTCTGCAGCAGGCGCGCAGCAGAGGATGTCTCAGGTGGCGGCCAGCCGTCGAGTGTCCAGGACAAGGCGACGCGGATGGCAGCCGCCCACCCACAGCCACTCCGTATTGGCAGGCTCGATTGGACCCCGCCCCACGTGCTGCTGCTCGCAATGATAGCCGCCAGGGGCGGTGACGCAACCGATCTACTGGCTTGCTGCCAGTCAACCACGTCACCTATTCCCCACAGCCGCGTCGGCGTCGAGTCGCTGAACGTGGCGGTGGCGGCCGCTCCCTTGCTTATTGGCAGCCGCTGGCGCCAGCAACAGGAGAAGGAATGCCGGCTATTAGCAGCAAACGCACCACTGTGAGATTTCGACTTCGATGTGATGCGTGATCGGGGGCCGGCCTACGGCGGCTTACGATGCCGCCAAGCACGCGGGCCGATTCAACGGTGCTGCTGCACCGCCATCGTCGAATTCACGCGACATGGGCCAGGCACCTGCGTGAAACCGAGAGCTGATGGTGCCTCCAAGGCCCTGCTGGCCGCCAGTGACCGGGTGCGGGGATCTTGCGCCCGACGTGGAGCAACCTCAGGCGGGCTTGGCATCCATGCGGCCACCTTCGCTCTCGTAACGCCAGGCAATCGCCGACCACGCCTCACCCAGCTTGTGCCGCGATTCGCGCCAACCTCACCAAAAACCCTGGGAGCGGGCTCCGGCACCAAGATCCTGCGCGGCAAGGGGTGCGGCTCGATGGCGCCCAATGCGGGTGGCGGTGCGCGGGCCAGCAAGGGCCGTCGAGGAAGGTTTTACAGCGCCAAGGAGGTGAATCATCGCCACCCGGTTTCCGGACCGTTTGTCCCCCCGCATCAACAACCGACGGCACGCATCCGTTTCACCAGCGATGACGCGATCAATATCCTGGAGTGGTTACCGCGCTGAGAATCGCGATCATTCGGGCGGGGGACAGGCGGGCCTACATCGGCCTGGAATTCGCCGACGTTCTAACACCGACACCTGGGCTGTGAGGTCACGGAATGATCGAGGCACCTCGATCGTGGTGATGCCCACCTCGATCCCGACATTCGCCAAGATCGCGGCCCGGCGGCTTGAATCGATGGCCGCCGAAAGATCGACACCCCTGTGCCGGCCTGTTGGCGCGCAAGGTGGAGCCGGGTCAACCGGTGCGCATCGAGTTCGCGCGGACATGGCAGCAAAGGAGCTCGTGGAGGCTGCTGGAGTGTTCGACGCGGTGCTGGTTTGCCATCCGGCCCGGGTGGCCGAATCCATAGCAAAAGATCTTCAAACTTGGCCCAGCGTGGGGTGCTAAAACCCCAGCGCGGCTCATTCCCCGGTCGAGAACGGGACGCCATGCGCGTGCTGGGCAACGGCGAAGCCGAGTGGCCCACCCTTGGGCGTGGCGCGATGTGACCGGGAGATTTGATGCTCGCCTCACACCGCCGGCTGCCAGGGCTCTGTGCCGCGCGCGTGGAGGAACATTTCCTTGCCAGCGCCGCCTGATCGCATTACGTCTCCAATCCCACCGCCGCCACCTTCACACCATCCGGAGATCAGCTCGGTGGGCCTCAGTGAAACAGCGACGCCAGGCGCTGGCCCACCAGCGAAGGGTTCGAGCTCTGGCTGGTGGCGCAGCTACTTCAACGCCGAACACCAAGGCCCTGCGAACTCGACCAGTGATGGGCTGATGAAAACTGCTGTTTCCGCTAAGGACCAGCGGCCGAAGTGGCTCGGTGCCCACATCTACGGGCCTCCACGGCCGCCGACTTGTCCAGGAGATCGCCAAACGCCGCTGGCCCGCGCCAGGGGGTGCGCGAACTCGCCAGCGAAGTTTCACACCCATCCCACCCCAGTGAACTGGTGGGAGGTGGCCTACAGCAGGCCGCCGCCCAGCTCTAAGAACCAAGAAACCATCGCCATTCCTACGATCAGTAACCCCTTGCCACCGGGCCTTGGAGATTCGCCGCCGTCCCACCAATCCACCGGTGAAGGTGGCCACCTTTCAGTTACGCCATTCCCCCACAGCGAAGCCGAACCCCGTTCACATCCTCGAAAGATTGTGTGGCGAAGGACGTGAGATCACCGCCGATTAAAGCGCCGTCAGCCTGCTGCAAACTGAGGCAGCAAGCTGGAGGCTCTGCCGCCCACCCGGGAATTTTTCGTGTCGCCCTGCGGGCCAGTTATGCGCAGAGGCCGGCCTGTGATCGCCGAGATCAAAAAGGCCAGCCCGAGCAGGGGGTGATCCGGGAGGATTTCGATCCGGTGGCGATCGCCTCGGCTATGGTGGCCCGGTGGGCAAGCTGCCTGTCGGTGCTCACCGACAAGACCTTTTTCCAGGAGGGTTTGAGGTGCTTGGTGGCGGTGCGGCAGGTGGTGGAGCTGCCCCTGCTCTGCAAAGGACTTCATCCTCTCCCCCTATCCAGCTGTATCAGGCACGGGCTGCCGGCGCTCGGATGCGCTGGGCCCTTTGCTGATCGCCGCGATCCTCAGCGACCAGGATATCTCACCTACCTGTGCTCAGGGGCCGCCCGCAGCCTCGATCTCGGGCCGTGCCCTGAAGTCGAAGGTGTGCATGACGAAGCTGGACACTCGGACGGGTGCTGGGCCTAATGGAGGTGGAGTTGATCGGGATCCAACAAACCGCGGATCTCACCACATTCACCCACCGGATCTGGCACCACCGACAAGCCTGATGGCCCGCTTTGGCGAGCGCCTGCGCCAGAAGCGGAGCCCTGCTGGTGGAGCGAATCAGGCCTGCACTAGCCGTTGGGGAATTTTCGACCGCGTTGCTGGAGGCCGGCCCGATGCGCGTTCTTGTCGGAACCGAGGCCCTTGATGCGGCAAAGCCGATGGACGGGCGGCCCTTGGAGCAATTGATCAGCGGATTGAGGGCTGCTCCCTCCGGGAATTTTTCTGTTGATCCGGTGATATGGACGTGGAAGGACCCCATTCAGGCCCAACGGGTCTCCAGAATGAGAAAACAAAAAATTGGCCCTGGTGAGGTAACACTTCAGTGCCCCGGGTCTTGAGCCCTCCACAAGGATGTGCGTTCTTTCGATCCCGACATTCTTGGACGCCATTGCAGGCTGCCTTGCCTGATCTATCAGAACAGCGCCTCCAAGCCCATGGATCCGCGCTGGGATCTCCATGCCGTCCTTTCCCGACGGCGCCCTGGTGTTTTGCAATCCATTCAAAGGATGCGACCTTGCGGGGTGGAGCTTGCCACGTTCGCGCAATGATTTTCTGCATTGCTGCGCACCGGGCGTTCGCTTCCTGAACGGTTTCGCGGCTTTCGTTGTCTGCTCTGCAGGATGTGGACGCTGCCTGTTGGATTGAACTCATAACGTCTGCGTTCAGAGCTCACGGTTTCGTGGGGCCTTTTGTGCAAATGGTTTCACAGGTGAGCTGACGCTACCTGATGAAACCCAATTCGGCTCCTTTTTTGGCACACGCTCGAACAGCGTGACTGTGCCGCTTTATTTGCAATCCTGGGTGGCAGCGGAGCAGTCTCAGGCCTTCAACGGTTTTCATCCTGAGTGGAGAGGGCGCCTATCTCTGTCTTGGAGCTGGAACTGTTGACACCGCCACCCACGTCTGCGGCTGGTTGTTTCTCCAGGGCTCGTTTGACCGCCATCCTCATGCCTCAGTCCGTTGGCCCCATATTGGAGTGAAACCCTGCGCTTACATGCTGGCGGGCTGGACAGCCGTGCCTCGACGTGACATACTATCGGTCGGACGTTGAGGTCGATCTCCGTCAGGAGACGCTGTGAAGAGCCATTGTGATGGTGACACATAGGCGAGTGTGTGTAGCGGATGCCCCCCTCCGGTGCCTCCCTTAGACTGATCAATGGCTGCGATCAGGCGCGTGATGTTTCCACCCGTACCCGTATGAAGACATTCAGCTTGGCGTGGCCCGTGTTGGATCTCGAGAACGCCGCCATCCGCGGAAAGACCAAGCGGATTCAAGTCTGCTCCCACCAATGCCCAAGCGCGTCCGGCGGTCCTCGGGTAAAGAACCAAAGCTGGCAAACAGGATCTGCCCCATCTCGGCCTGTTGCAGCAGCCCCCTTCCCATCAAATAAACCCCGCCAAAGCGGGTGACTGAAAGAAAGCAAGCAACAGCGAGCTGAGTGGAAAGGTCCGAGGAATCAGACCTTTGCGGCTGATGTCTTAATTAGAACTCACCACCAGCAATTTCGTGTGATTCCAGGGCCACCCATTCCCGCTCGTCCGGCATTTCACCTTGGCGGAGAGCTGGTCTGTCGAGCTCCAAATTGGGGGGAATGTGGCCAGACGGGGAATTTTTTCCAGGTGCCTTTCAGCGGTTTGCGGCTGGGCCTGCGATCGCCGAACCACGATCAGTCGGCCGGGGCGGGCACTGGTAGCTGGGATGTTCAACCACACCGACCATTCACAGTCACGTGACCATGTGGTTGACCAGTTTGGCGAGCAACCGGGAACCGTGGGCCCGAAAACCGCAGGGCGGGAAGCAATTGTTGTCGAGCGATTTCTCAAGCAGTTTGAGCAGGTCTGGTTCCTGTGGAGGCCGTCCTGGGCGCGCGCTTTCTTCACGTAGCGCACGGAGCTGGCGCTCGGAGATGGCCGTAGTTTGAAGCGAAGCTTTTGCTTTTCTTCGAGGCGGATGCGTATTCGGAGCGCTTGCACGGGCTTGCCGTGCTGACCGGGGGGATAAAGCCCGCTTGGCGGACTTACGGGGGAGACCGGGAAGGTCTCCCAAGCGGCCGGGCGTCACCCCTCAGGCGAGGACCGCGGTAGCGAGACATGAAGGAAAGCGGGCAAAAGGGCAGGGAAAGGGGGCTCTGCTGCAGGCAGGATTGGGGGAACGTCTCCCCATGCCTTGCCTTGCAGTGCCGCACCAATCGGAGTCCTATCGGTTGGCTCTTCAGGAGACCGGCCTGCCTCTGGGCTTCAGCAGGCTTCTTGAGCGCCCTGCTGCTGGGCCTGATCGCGGCCTACCGCGCCGCTGGATCTCACCCTTGCTGGCCCCCGCTGCCGCTTCCATTCCCCAGCTGCAGCGCCTATGGGATCGAGCGATCGAGGCGCCATTGGCCCCTGGCGTGGCGGCTGGCTCACCCTGCGCCGCCTGTTGCGCTATGCCATCCCTTCCACCCCCTGCGGCTGCGATCGGTCCCGGGACTGAGCCCGCTGGCCCTGCTCAAGCGGGCCCCAACACCCCTCCACAGCGCCCTCTCCATAAAACCACCCTCTCGCCGGCCGCCACCATGGCTGCCCTCCCCCCGCATCACCCTGTTCAAAGCCGTGGAAGGGTGTTCCTGTGCGCCAGGCCGGCTTGATCGCCTGGCCCGCCCTGCCGCTCCCGCCCACAGCGCAGGTGGTTTCGACATGCACCGATCCAGCCCTGAAGGCTGCTATGACCTGGAGTGCCGGTACTGGCCGTGGGCCGAAGCAGCGGGCCTGTCGAGGCTGCCGCGGGTATCCTCCCCGGCTGCGGGGTGATGGCCTGGAGCGCTGCGCTATGGGCAAAAGCGCTTGCTTGCCCTTTCACCCCCCACCAGCCTGTCTGCGAGGCAAAAACTGGCCCAGGCTCCGGCTCGCCCCGTGCTTCGCCCCGGCTCGAAACCATCCACACCGCCGCCCCGCTCCAGCCGCCATGCCCCAACGCTCCCACCCCCTGCTGGCTTCAGGCCGGTCTTGCCATATCCCAACGGCCCTGACCAGACGGGGAGGTCGGCCGGCGTCGAGCCTCCCGATTCGCGGTGCGGATCAGCCCTGAGTCACCTTGTTCATTTTCGGCCTGCCCGGCGGCCAGTCGATGGGCGGCAGCTTTCTGGTACCCAAGGCCTTGGACGGGCCGGTGCCGTCGGCCCGGTGATCGTGGTGGAAAGCGGCGGCGGCGCAAGCCCCCCCAAGCCGGGCGATCCATGCTTGGTTGCTGGAAGGGGCAACTGGCCCCCTGGCCCGTGACGGCTGGCGGCCGCGTTCTGGCAAAATCAGCCAGACAAGCTGGCCGTTGATCGGTGCGGCCCCTGTCACAACCTGAATTCACACACGCGCCATGAACGGGCGAGCTGGATTATCGAAGAGGCGCTCGCGAACGCGTCTGGCCTGCGTAAGGGGCTTAGATGAAGCGGTTATCACGCTTTCTGCGTTTGCAGAGGGAATCACCCAATGCCCCGGCGGGACAGGACCTTTGATCGCGACGATGGGAAAGCGAAACGGGTGCCTACGCGGCGCTTCGTCTCGGGCGGGTTCACGGCGTTTACCGGTTGCCGTCGCAAAGGCGCTTGGATTTCGTCACGAGAACCGCGCGAAACATTCTGCTTGGGCCTCAGACGGGTGTGGACGGCGATGTGGGGGTAGCCATCCTTGGGAGGACAAGCCCAAAGGGTCGAGCGCTTGGAAGAGATCACCCCGCCCGCGCTGGTGTTTGACGAGGCAATGTGATCGCCGGGCGGTAGGATTGTTAAGCGACACGGCAAAGTGGCAACCGGCACCATGGGCAAAAAACCACGACCACCCACCTGATCGAGCACCTGGCCGCGCGGCGGCCAGACCACGGCCCTGTCGGCCCCCTGGTCAACCGCATGGCCCGGCCATCGCGCCACGGCCAGCCACCACCACAGCCTTCGCCGACCTGCTGCAGCCGGCCCAGCTGGCTGAGGCCGTTTGCGGGCGGGTGGCGCGCCCTGGCGGCCATGGAGAGTGGAGTTCCCACGCCCTCGACCAGGGGCGGGCCGTGGCGGGCTTGCCATTTCGCCGGAGCCGTTTACCCAACCTGAGCCATGGACCACCTCGACTAACCACCCGTCGATGCAGGCCTATTCGAGGCCAAGGCCCTGTTGTTCGCCGAAACCGGTTGCTGGCGGGCTGAGCGGTGGTGAACATCTAACCCGGGGGCGAAATGGCGGACCACCTGGCCACCTCGGGCGGGAGCCCTCTGGCGCAGCCCCCAACGCAGCGACGGCCGAGCTGCTGATGGGGCAACTGAGCTCATTGTTGTACCGGCGGATCGCTGGGCGGTGCGAATCCTTGGGAGACACCAAAGTCGATTGCGCTGGGAAGAGATTCACCGCGCGGCGGGTTTTGAACCGAGGCGATGTGGATCGCTCCGTGGGCGACGGGGCTAATGAATCTGGGGATGCTGGCCCGCGCCGGATGGGGGTGGTGGGGGGTAGGTGGGCGTTGCACGCCAAGCCCAGTCGCTGCTGAATGCGATGTCCGGATCAACTTTGGCGACCTGACGGACGCTGCATCTATGTGCAGGATAACACCAAGGGACGAATTCGTCAGCTAATTTCGAGAGGTGCATGGGGCGCTGCCCATTACCCCGGGATTTTGCACCATTTGGAAGCGGCTTTAGGCCAAACCTGCTGCGGGCTGAGCATGCGGTGTGAATGCCGCGGACGTTTTTCAATCGGGGCGTTGCGGTATTTCAGAGCTCGGGGTGGTTCGGGTCAAGCGCCGCCCAAGTTGATCAGGCATTGATGTAATCGCACATTCTTGCGGCGCGGTGGGTGGTCCCGCACGCGGCATACTCGCTCGAAGTGGCCCAGCATGGCCTCTCACACCCTACCTGCCGATTTTGGCTGAACTACACCGCCAAGGAGCGGAGCTGCTCGTAAGAGCAAATCGCTTCTGGCAACCAGTTCCTATGATAGCGCGACTCTCGACACGCTTCCAGTTCAGCAACGCCATTCAGCGCTCTGCGGTCCATGCGCAGTCTCTCGCCGGCAGAGACGCAGGTCCGGGACATGCAAACGTGCGCGGTGGCTTGATGCAGGCGCGCCTCGGCCGAAACACCCATCAGGCGCTGCGGCGGCGTAAGGGTCCATCGCACGGGGCCAATGCCAGTGTAGGGTCCTCGGTTCGCAAAAATTCGGTGGGGACAGAGCAGCACGCTCCGATCCCAAAATCCGCGGAGTGGTGGTGGCCGGTCACCCGTTCGAAATGCCCTCCAAGGCCAAGGCGCGCGGCACCGGGGTGGTTCCGGCTTTCGTAGTTCCGCACCGGTCGCCCAGATAGGCGTTGACCGACAGGAAGGCCCTGCGCCCGCGTTGTTTTGCGCAGAGCATTCGTGAGTGAATTTGGTACGGCTGCTGGTCTGCGCAGCCAGTGCATTGCGCGGCGGCCACGATCCGCCCGGGTCGCTGGCTCCGCAGCGGAAAGGCGCTGTCGTTTCAGTCCTTAAAGTATCAAAGCCAGTCAAGGATGATTCCCACAGTGCAAATCCGCGCCTGACGATGCGCACCCAAGGGCCATGTTGCGAGCCAAAGGCCATAGTGCATCCAAAGCAGCGCCAGGTAGTGGACCAGAGGGTGCTCAGCGCCTGAGCAGAACTCTTTTGGCAGAGGACGAGGCAGGATCCACCGGTGTCGGGATCCCCCAAGCGTGACAGGATCTGAACCGCTGCTGTGCACAGACCACCGCATGGACCCGAATGCACGCTTTCCAGAAACGGACCACGCCAGATTTCGGAAAGGGGGCTGTGCTTGGGCCGTGCATTTGTCCTTTCGTTGGCGAATTCCTGCCCAATCAGGGTTTACGTTGTCGCCTGTTTGACGTTATTATGCTTGTTTGACGAAAGAAATACAGGTTCTTTGACAAGAGGCGCCGTCCCGAAGGGCTGCCATTGGGGATTGTAGTGATGTTTGAGGTTAGGCGGCTGGAGGCCCAGGAGATGATGAACTAGGGACGATTGGTTAGCGGCGGCCGCTGGCGGGGCTGAGCGCAGGCAGGCGTGTTCGCGCAAGCGCAAAAGCACGAAACCGCGTAGCGCAGATACGGACTGGAGCGTATTCGTCGAAGAAACCCGACCGAATGTTGGGGGCGTGGTCCACACCGAAAGGAACCGTGAACTCGCGGGATGGGCGCGGTTGTATCGTAAAGGCCGGGGCCAGACGTTGTTGATTGGTCTTCTACCGTCCAAGCGCGCGGGTGCCAAGGGGCAGGGTTGGCTTTACCGGCGGCTATCCCTTTGCTTCTGGGTCGACCGTCAAACATGAACATCGGGCGGCATACGTTTGAACTGTTCACCCGAGGGCGAGTGGGCCTGGCCTGCCAACCACCGGGATGACAACAAGATCATCGCCGCCATGAGCGCGGTTCTGATGCCAAGCTGACGGCCGTTCGGGCCGTGGACCCAGACCGAAGACTCGTCTCGTTGTTGGGGTTCACAGCCCGCGGGGTTGACGACGCTGCCAAACGCTGCGGCGGCTAATGGTTTTCGCCTTGATTGATTGCCACCAAATCCCTGCCCTTTGGCGGGGCTTTTTTTCGGTGTACGACACGGCCCACAAAACGGGCCCTGACGGTCCCAGCCATGCCACTGAGGCTGCGTCTAGCAATGCGGCGTTTCCTTTTGTTAGGCGAAAAAATCCCTATAATTAGAGCGCTCAAAAACCCCTGCACACCGGAGAATCCCCATGTCTGCGGAACGCGCCGATCCACTCAAAGAGTCATGTCCATTTCCCGCAGTAGAAAGCCGGCGAGTGGCCCGGAGATGAAACCTGTCATGTCGGGCTTTGGAGGGGAACCCCGGCCATCGTGATCGCCATGCGCGGCTGCGTTGATTGGCCGAAGGTACGGCCTGAAAAGGCAGGCGAAGATTGCGCGTCGGGCAGATCTGGGCAGTGGATCTATCAATGCGGGCACCGTGACTTTGCCGACATTGACCAACCTGTCGAAAGCGTTCCGCGCGAGCTTGGCCGAGAAGTTGGTGATAGAAGTGCCGGAGCGGTCGTGACCAAGCAGGTGTCAGAGGATGGCACCCGCAAATATCTGGTGCGCATCGCGGGCGGCATGAGGTCGAGGTGGGTGTTATTATCCCTTGAAGAAGGCCGCGGCACGCTTGTGTCAGCTCGCAGGTTGGGGTGTTACGCTGACGGTGTCCTTCTGCCCACAGTACGCAAAAACTCGTGCGCAACCTTGGACTGCGGGCCGAGATCATCGGGCAGGTTGATGGCCGTTGCAGTGGCGCGAGTTGATTGATTCTTGCGGGCGAATGGCCACGTGCCCCGGACCATCTCCGGGCTGGCACCACGGCCTGTTGGTGTCCAACATCGTCCTAATTGGCATGGGCGAGCCGCTGTATAACTTTGAAAACGTGCGCGACCGCGGAAGAAAGATCGCAATGGACCCGAGGCTCCAGCTGTCACGCCGCGCGGATTGTACGCTATCGACTTCGGGGTGTGGTGCCAGAGATCGCCCGCACAGCGAAGAAATTCGGCTGTTCAGGCTGGCCGTTGTCGTTTCCACGCGACCACGGATGAGTTGTGCGCAACAAGCTGGTTGCCGATCAACAAGCGCTGGAACATCGCCAAGAGTGGATAGAAGCGCTGCGGGCCTATCCTAGGGTCAAGCAATTCTGAACGGCATCACGTTTGAATATGTGATGCTCGACGGGTGAACGATTCAGACGCCGACGCGTACCGCCTCGTTAGAAGCTGATTCCGTGGCATTCCCCGGCCAAGGATTCACCATGAATCCCGTTCACGATATGGCCCGGCGCACCCGTACAAACGGTCTCGACAACCGTATCCGCGCGTTCTCGAGGATTGTGTAATCAGGGCGGCTATGCCCGCCGTGCGCAAAAACCCGCGCCGGCGAAGGAACATCATGCCGCGTGTGCGTCAGTTAAGTGAAATCTTGCGACCGAAACGCGAACGCAAATCGCGAAAGCAGATCGAGGGTGACGCGGGGATGTTTTAAACCCAT
>Ga0163217_1094272_pt1 | contig 11252 bp, 13 predicted proteins | sample SynspAceP_FD_185933 | JGI IMG/M metagenome (GOLD analysis project Ga0163217, IMG submission 185933) | Saline lake microbial communities from Ace Lake in Antarctica - Synechococcus sp. Ace-P (PacBio error correction) | ecosystem: Environmental > Aquatic > Non-marine Saline and Alkaline > Saline ... | reverse complement strand
TTGGCACGCGGGGGTATATCTAGTGTAAAAATGCGATAAAATGCGGCGTTTTCCCGCGCGATCAGGACTGCGGCGGCGCTTGAGCTGATCAAAGACGGCAAGTTCTACGGGCAAAAGCTGGCGGTACATGGGGCAAACGCGCTTTTACCGGGGTGGCTATTATGCCGGATTACGGCGGCGGCGTCAAAGCGATCGGTGGGAAATTTACCCCGGTGCGGATTCGCGGGGTATCCGGCGGCTTGCAATGGCACCGTGTGGGAGGCTGGTTCGAAGTGGGGCGGCGGTGCGGCTTACGAGCTATGGCGAACGTGGTCGAGGTCAGCGCGACTTGTCGGTGTCGCGGGCTGCGCGGGCTGTGTTCGATGGATGGTCTGGGGCCAACGCGCCGGTCTACGGGATTTTTGGACTGATCTGACGGGGCAGAACGGCGGTTGTCGTTCGATGGATGATGTGCGGATCGAGGATGTGACCAGCCGTTTTTTCCTGCGCGACATGTGCACAGGTTCGACGTGCGGGACTATGGCGCGGTGGGGGATGGTCAGCACGGATGATAGGCTTTCCTTGTTGCGGCGAATGCGGGTGCACAGGCGCAGGCGTGTTGATCCCCGACGGACGTATCTTGCTGAACGGTGAGTGTGACCTTTGACGCGCCGACCACGGTTTGAAGGACGGTGACCATGGCCCGCAGCGCGATTCCTGCTGCTGCGGCGGAATTCGAATTCTGCCCCATTATATCGAAGGCGTTCGGGAATGAAAGATCGCATTTCGTAAGGGCGTTTCAGGCGTTGTTGAATAATGCGGATCCATGAATCGCTGATCTGGGGCGGGCCGCAAGGTCAAACGTTTACGGCCCGATCGAATGCAGGCGGCGACGCCTGAACGGCACCAGCTATGCCACGCGACGGGTAGTCCGCAAACGGCCCAGGCTTGAGCGGCGAGCAATTGGCGATTGGACACGGTTAGTGGTGAACTCGCAGGCAGCTATTCGCCCTTCGGATGCGCGCAAGCTGGACGAAGTGTCGGTTGAAAACGGCGCGAATGTGCGCTGTGGGGCGTTGATCCACCGGCAACGGGTGGGGCGCGAGATTTATGTGCGGGCCAAAAGAATGTCGCCAGCACAAGAGATCACGCTGACGCACCGCTGTATGACGCGGGGGGACACAGAATTTTACCTGTTACGCGGTTTCAGTATTCTGCTGGATTTCGGCAAACTATAGCCGCTGAGCAAGTTCGGTCCTCCGATGACATCGAAATCCAGTGCAACAACTGTTGGCCAGCGGATCAACCTTGCGCCGTCGGGACGATTTTCATGTTGCGGCGACTGCTTGATCTCGCGGCCCAAGGATCGGGGAAAGTCACGTCGAGCGGCGGCGGGTGTCAGGGGGATGTTTCGTGGATCGCTGCCAGCTTTCTGTCCGCCGAAGACGCGCTGGGACGTGCCGGGACCGGGGCACGATTCGATCAACTGCAATGCCTAATGGACGTCAAGATTCCGCGAATAACCGTGCCACGCGCTTTCCGCCACTGGCGCTGCTTGGCGGGGCAGAATAAATATCGGTCACGGGGATCCATTTTCTTTCAGGGGGATACGGTTCCAAAAACGGCGTCCGCTCTGCTGGGTTGATCCTTGCGGCGCAGCATACGCGAAGCGTGGTGAGCGGAAAATTACATCGAACAATGTTTCGTCGAATGGACCAACGAACAAGACCCCGCGCGCGGAATACAGCAGCGAGTATTCTTCAGCTCCCCTGTCGATCAGGCGGCAATATATTCTTTCGGGCGAAGTCGCCCCGTGGTTCAGCTATATCGTGATCAACCCCATTGGGCGGCATGTGATCAACGGGCTTTACGATTTAACGACAACCGTTTCCGCGAGCATCAATGGGTTTATTGATCGGGTGAGCGTATCGACACGAGGCTTTGCCGATATGGATTTCTCGCGCATGCGCAACATAGAGATGACCGGCAATTCGTACCACGGCATCAGCAAATCGGTCTCTAATTCCGTGCAGGTCGAACATACGAAGGCCAGTTTGCCAGACCTGGTGTGGATATTGGCCGGCCGTTTCCCCTTTGGCGGATCGACTGAGCAGAGTGGGCGATCGGCGGATGGACAGCATCACAAATGGATGGGCCGTAGTGCGCGACGGTCGAACGGTAGCGCAGCCTACAGCGCACCCTATGTCCTTGACAGATCAGGGAACGGAGCAGTGATCTGTTTGCAATCTGGCTGGAGCACCGCGTTTCAAGGATCATCTTATGCAGGCGCGGATGGATTAAAACGCTAGAATTCGCGCCCAAATCGACAGTTTCAAAGCGCCTGGGGTTGAACTGTCGGGCTTATCAGCGTTTCGGGCCCGATTTGCAGCGGCGAATATTCAGGGGCGGCTTTTGATCGGACGCACAAACGATGGAGGGCGCGGATAGAGGTCGCGGTGGGTGCAGAGGTCGACGCGTAGAAAATTTTGCAGCATCCCTGAAAACTATCGCCAAAGTTGATGCCCGAAGTGCTGTCCACTTTGGCCAGATTGCTCTTGAGCATATACGTCCACGAAAGCGAACTGTCGATGGTGATCCAGCCGTTTTTTCTGCGGCGAGCGTGAAGCCGCGGCCCTGACAGCCCCGGCTTTTACATCGGAGTGACCACATCCCCACCCACGCCGCGCCGATGCCCAGTTCGGCGCGACCAAACGCGTTTGGGCGATTCCGTCGGCAAGGGACGGCGTAGGAAAAAAGTAGCGGACCCCGATTGCAGCCATTAAGCGCTTGCAGAAAAACTGAACTCTGCCCGAGGGTGAGGTCATTCCGGGGGCCGTATTCAAGAAACGTGCTTTCGAGGATGTCATAATTTTGCGTGACACTGACAGTATTTGAACTGAAGCCTTTGCCTTTTTCCCGTAACCAAGCCGCCGCTGTGGGCGGGGGCTGGGAAAGTCAGGAGAGATAAGGGAGGGATTGACCATAAGGCGGCATCGGGTACCCTTTCAACGGGGTAGCTTGCGCTTCATGCTTTAATTAAATTACTTATAATGAGGGCGGGGGCGCGGTACGACGGGCATGCAAAAAGGCCCGTAGCGTTTGCTACGGGCCTCTTTTCGTTTAGATCATGTAGGGCCGTTTAGCTTTGACCGCTGCTGCGCGGGGCCAGCAATCAGCCATTACGATAAAGCCACGACGCGGGAAGATCAGGGACGCCGAAATCCAGGGATTTTTCGCAAGGCCCGAAGCCCGAGGTGAAGATTTGGTAGAATCCGCGTTTAAATGTCTGCGATCAGAATATTAGTTCCAGAGAATGCCGAATTCCATTGTAAAGCTCCTGAGTTGTAATCTGAATTACTGGTCTGGGCACAACTTCGTATCTTCGAAAGATGTTCCCGAAATTGTTGTTGGAAACTTTTTCGTGAATCGACCGATGTTTTGCTCTCCCCGATAGCCCCTGACGGGGACAGTGTAATTTGAAGGGAAATAACTATGAAGACCTCTACAGCGGTTATCGCAGGGCTCGCCGCGCAATTCTGGTGACGCATTTGCAATCTTTTTCACTCGATATTGATCAGGACAGAAGAAGGCGCGCTGCCTGATGTCCAGACGTCTGCTGTTGAAGGGGGAAACCTTCCTAAGTTCGACGGGCCGAGACCGGTTCGGTTAACGTGACGAAGAAGAGGGTCGATAGTTAAAGTTCCTGACGTCGAAATACCACCGAAGAGAAAACCATCAAAGTTCCCCGGTGTTGAAGTAACGCCGCCGTGAAACGACTGATAATACGCATCACGTTTCAACGAAAAAAACGCCCCCTGATATTGGTCAGGGGGCGTTTTTTTTTTATGTCTTGGTTGGTCTCCAGTTTCGGGTGAGTTTATGGACGCAGGTTTCGCGCCGTTGTCCCCGTCAGATGTAAAGGTGAGCGTGGAACCTTGTCGCCTGCCATTCGGTCAGACGGAACAAGGGTCTTTGCATCCAAGGTCCACGATGATTTGTCTTGCAGAACAATGATATTGGCCCAAGCGATCGTAGGCCAGGATCGTGCCGGTGTTTTTCGTCGGGCAAGGCGGGGGCAGAAGAGGCGGTTCAGGCCAGGGTGGCAAGGGCGATCAGGCGCATTTGGGATCTCCGATAAAGCGGCAGATTCGAGATGGTCGTCAGGTGGGCGCGGGTGCAAAGCAATCACCTGACAAACGGGTGACATGAAAATAATATGCGTCATGTGATGTCGGGAACTGCGACTGTTCGATGTGTTGTTTGCCGCTACATCCAGCCGAAAGGGAGAGCGATGGAAAGCCAGATCAAAATCCAGGCAACGTTCCGCTGGCGCGGGCCCTGGTCTGCAAAACGGGGGCGAGACCCAAAGGTGAACGAATCTGCAAAGGCGCGTCGAAAGATATTGTACGAAACAGCATTGTCCGAGGACGAGCTGGAGAAAATGGCCTTCGACGACATGATGGATTGCCGGACGGGTCGAAAGACTAGGCGGCCGCGCCTCTTAGCGTGTTTTCCACCGTAACGGGATTTTGGCCACCGCGCCCCCCCCACATCCCCGCCGCGGCCACCGGTTGACCGGCCCCGATGCTTTTTTGCGCGTTGTCAACGGCTTTATCCACGCATACTGGCGGGGCCATTGGTCATGCGGCGATGGCGAAGATCGACGGCTTCAAGGCCGTTTGACCTTCGTCACGCCAGACGTGGCGGCTTCTTCAAAATTCAAGGTTCTCGGCCCGCTTTGCGCATGTCGGTGCGCAACCCGTCGAGCACGGCTTTGCAGGTTGCCGCCGCGGCCAACGGGTGTTGTCGATCTTGGCGGTGACGCGGCTCCATGTCCCACATCGGCCTTTGTAGAGACCGGCAAGATGTCCATCGACGTTCTTTTTCACCGTGTGCGGCGTGATTCCCGTTGCTCTTCGTTATGGCGACGTGCTTGGCACGACGGCATCGCGTTTCGCCCATGCGCGTTCCATCGAGCGGTGATGCGGTCGCGCGTACAATTGATCACCGCGGCCTTCAGCATTCCGCCGCCGGCACGACCGATCGGTCTGGCATCAGCGAGGGTTTCAGAGCCGCAGGAAACCCTCTTATCCGCGTCGAGAATTGCCACCAGGCCCACATTCGGGAAGGGGATGTCCAGCCTTCACGCAACAGGTTATCGCCGATCAGCACGTCAAACGCGCCGAGCCGCAGGGGTCGCGCAGAATCTCGATCGCCTCAATTTCGTGTCAATGTCGCTGTGCATTATAGCGCACGCGGATGCCCTGTTCGTGCATGTATTCTGTCAGCGTCTTCGCCATGCGCTTGGTCAGCACGGTTACACAGCGTGCGGAAGCCGTCGGCAGCCGACCTTGCGCACTCGTCCAGCAAATCGTCGACCTGCAAGTTTCCACGGGGCGAATTCGCATCTGAGGGTCGGACCAGTCCAGTGGACGAATGATCTGTTCGTGAAGACACCGCCCGGTTTGTTCGACTCCCACCCGCTGCGGGCGTTCGCCGAGACAAACACGATTGCGGGCGCATTGGACGGCCCATTTCTCGAACTTCAAAGGGACGGTTGTCCATACAAAGAGGGCAGGCGGGAAACCCGTGTTCAGCCCACGTCATCTTCGCCTAAAGGTCAAACCCTCTGTACATGCACCGATTTGCGGACCGACACGTGGGATTCATCTGGCAAAAACAATGGCGTTGTCAGGAATGAATTCGAACAGGGTGGGGGGCGGTTCGCCCGGTGGCACGGGCCCGTCAGATAGCGCGTAGTAGTTCTCGATCCCGTTGCACACGCCTGTGGCTTCCAGCATTTCGATGTCAAAGTTGCAGCGCTTGCTCAAGGCCGTTTGCCCTCCAGCAGTTTGCCTTTCGCCCACCAATTGATCAACCGCATCCGCAGCTCTTTTCTTGATGCCGATCACCGGCCTGATCATCGTTCGGCTTTGGGTCACATAGTGGCTGTTAGCGTAACGCGGATCTGGTCGAAGGTACCGGTTTCTCGCCCGGAAGAGGGTCGAATCAGGATTGCTTTTCCAGCCTCTTTCGCCAAGAAAGACAGAGCCCGATGCGGCGTCTTCCAAGCGTGAAAGCGGGGAAAAATTTCGAGGGCATCACCGCGCACACGAAAGGTGCCGCGCTGGAAGGGCGGCGTTCGATTGCGTTTATAAAGCCCTGTGCGATCAGGTCGGCGATCACCTGAACGCTGTCGTAAAGAGCGCGGGTTTTCAAATCCTGCGTCATCGCCATAGGTTTCGACAGAGCCGATACCGTAAGATGCACGAAGACAGAGGGCGATGCATGATTCACTTCATCGCGTTCCAGCAGCGCCCGCGTGGCAGAGTGGCGCATCCGGTCAATCTGGTTCGTTGATCTGGCTTTCCTCTCGTATGAAGGTGTCAGAAACGGGCGACTAGGCTTTCGGGTTGATAGTAGTCATAATAGCTGACGAAATATCGGACCGCGTTTTCGGGAAAAACCCTTTGAATTTCGCCATAAAAGCTGCGCTGCCAGCGCTTGTTCGGGCGCAGGATGATGGCGGGCGCGTTGTTTCCTCGGATCACCTTTGGCCATCGTAAAACGTCTTGCCCGTCCCCGTGGCCCCCAACAACACCTTGATCGCGTTCGCCTGGACCGCACCCCTTCGGACAGTTCCTTTGATGCGGGTTGGCTGGTCGCCTGCGGGTCGAATTCGGTCGAAAGCATGAATTTCTTGGCCCGGCCCTCAAGTTTGGGGCGGGTCGCGCACATTGGCCGCGGGGTTGCAAGATTAGGCGGTCTTTGCGCCTCGGGCAAACTATCAAGAAGTGGGCGGTAGGCCATTAACATCGTCCTTTGGGGGTGCCCCTAAGGTTGTTCATGTGGTTTTTGCGCGGTTCAGGGGCGAGCCTGCGCGAGGGCGCATATGTCGCTTTTCGTCGCAGGCTATTGGTCAGGCGCTTGCCGGTTGGCACTGACCTTTTTTGCTAACCGGTGCCATCCGGCCGAGGAGAATCTGGTCCGGTGTGCGCCGCCAAAGGCTGCTTTGGTGGCCGCCTCATAGGGCTTGTTGCCATTGGCAGGGCCCTTTTATTGACCATGGCGGCGTTTTCTCCGCGGGACATGCGGTAGGGGCACCGGCCATCCCCAAAAGCCTAAAGCGTATAAACAGCTTGGGTCGATTCATCAGCTTGGCGAGGTTGGTATTTAGCGTCATCAGGGTTAGAGGGTTCATGGGATGTGCCTCCAATTGCATGGATCAGCTTATTGCTGCGCCGCAGCTATGTAACCCGAATGGCACAATTCCCGTGATGCCTTTGATCCTTGGCTGTATTTGGCTGATAAACCGACCTAATCACAGCCGGAGAGTTTCAGCGATGCGCGCGCTATTTATCAGCCTTCCCGAACTGGCCATGTCCTCTGGACTGCCAAAAACCCGGTTTGGCTTTGCTTGAGTTTGACCGGAGCACTTGCGCGCCGAAATTGACCCGCTGACTGGGCTGGACCTCGTTCGAAAGACACGCAAAACACAGGTGCGTTTGCCAAGTTCGCGACAAGGAAGGACAGAAGCGGTCGAATACGCCCGTGACCACAATATCGACGCGATGGTTTCAAGAACCCCAACAAAGCGCCGCTGCGGAATGTGCGTGCTGGTGGCTTGGCGAAAACTTTGCCACAGCGCGCACCGGTCCTGGACGCATTAACACTTTCTACTTTTCACATTTGTTAGGCCCCGATGTGGCGGTGTGAGCGAGACGCAATACACAGGCGGGCCCCTTCCAGGTCGCCCGTTTCTTTCGACGATTGAACAGACGCCGCAAAGGTACAAAACTCATACGATCACCCAACTCGTGACCCACTCGGCGGCTTTCATGCGGACGAAGCTATTTGTCGTCAGTCATCCTGACACGGCTGTTCCCCGATGCAACGATCTGCCGCAGCCGCGACACGGCGCTGATCACCCGGCGAAGGGCGCATCATCTATGATGTGGGCGGCGACTTTGACGCTGGGAAGCCGGATATTGACCGTACCACCAACGTCCAATCCACTGCGCGAAGACGGCCAGCCCTACGTTCATTCGGGCTGATCTGGGCGCATTACGGGCCGATTATCTGCGGCGCGCTTGATGTTGCCCGAGGGCGATTGTAATCACCTTTACGACACGCTTTTGATCGCGGGTTTGTCCTGCCGATCGACCTGCTGGACAAATGGTGCCGTCAACGCGCCAGAGGGCGGGGGCCGCTGTTTGCGGTCTTACCGGCCGGGCCACTGCTGGAAAGCCTCAAGCCCGTGTTCGATGGACCGCGAAGACGGGTGGACGACCCTGGCTTTGCCGGCCGCCTTTGCCAATTGCACGCGCTTTCGTCCGAAAAGCCTCCATCCGCCGAAAGGCCGCCAAATTCCGTGCTCAGGATGTAATGGCCGCGATTGACGCTGCGGGTGGACCGGGCATGTTGCTGGGGGACTTGCGATGGCATGCCGTTATCGGGGCCGGTTGATCAAGGCGGTTGCAGACCCACCTGCCTGTTTGGTATCCACCCCACGTGGGTCTGAATGGACGCTTGACGACGATCGGTCGGGGGATGATACCTTCGAAAAACCGTGCAGATCTGCCGGTTAGCGATGGGCTGGCCTGAAAGGACGCCGCGCTTTGAAGAGGCCGTCCGGCGTAAAGGGGGCCAAGTTCTTAACAACGGTCGTTTTATTGCGGGTTGCCGACAGCCGCGAGGCGATCTGGAAATGGCCGATGATCGCTTGCGCGAGGCCACGGCGGCTTAGCATTGGCGATGTAATGGGCCGCGTTTGCCGGTGGTGGGTTGGTGTGCTGCTGTAACCCGCGCGGCGCTGATGCGGTGACCGATCTCGCTTGCCCCCCGGGCGGGGCGTGAATACACTGCACCTCCAGCCATTCGGGGGCGACGCAGTGGAAACAGCAGCTAAGACATTTGCCACAGATCGGACACTGTGTTGCGCAGCACGATTTGCCCAAGGTGGTCGGCCGGCCTATAGCCACGAGGAAGCTGGCGCAGCGCCCTGGCGGCCTGACCTGAACGCGCTATGCCGGCCGAAATCCTGAGCGGGCGGCGGCTGTCGAAGCTGCCTGATTTTTACCACGAGGGTTTTGCCCGCACCCTTGCAGATCGCATCGAGGTGGCCCGCCAGCCGAACCTGCGTCCGGGATCAACGCGGACGGGTATCATCTCCACCCAATCTTGGCCGTGCCCGCCTTTGCGCCCGAAGCTTGCAAGCGATGCGCGGACATCGGTGCGCGTTTCCGTCGAAACCTTGAACGAACCTTGCTACCGGTAGCGTGTGATCGCGGTATGGACCATGCCGAGGCGCTTTGATTTGCCATTTGACGGGGGGGCCCAGGGGGGAGGCGGCGGAGGCGGGCTTTTGGAAAAATTTTCGCGGACCGTGATCGCCGGCGGCATGTTGGGTGCTGTAAGGCGTACTGCGCGTGATCACGCGTGTCGGGGCGCAAGGTGATCGCGTCGCGGGGGAGTGATCCGAATATCAGGCGGATCAAATACAGCACAATGCCCGGAGCCGTTCATCGCTCATATAGCGTGGGTGGCAGTCCTGAAAGATTCTGGTCGCTCAGGAACAACGCGCGTTAGGCGATGTATCGCACCCAGGTTGGATAATTGGACACGGCGGTTGCGTGGAGAGAAGCACTAATACCAGCAAGTTTTTCGCATGTTGGATTACCTCTGCCCCGTCACGCACCGGGCTTTGGCGCAATTGCAGCAGAGCGGGACCTGATCCTGATGGAAAGATCTGGGCAGCGGCAGACGTGCTGAATTGACCTGCGCCTTTCGGTCGTGCGGGATGAACCGGTGGTGGCGCGATATTTTGAAAGCGGGCGTTCGATCTGGTCATGGGCTTCGTCGAAGGTTGACAACTGTTGGGCGGGCCACAGGCGGCATCATTGCGGGCGAGCCGACATTATTGCAGAGGTTGCGAAGCATCCGGCTGCTGCGGGCTTTGCGGACGATAGCTTGTCCCTCGCCCGCACTTTGAGGCAACTTTGCGACTGTACCTGCCGCCCCATTAATCCGCTGTCACGAGGTGCCTTTGTGTTGGCAAAGCGTTGCTCGCAGCCCCTGTCGGAAGTCGAGTGCGGGCCGCAGAAATCTGGCGGCGTTGCTGGTAGAAGCGATGAATGGTCGGTCACGAGCATTCGTGACCCTCGTCCGCTGCCTATGTCGGTGGCGGATCGTTGCCACAGGCAGGACCTTGGAAAGCGAAGGCGGTCGTAGGTGGCCTGTGATCCCCCTTTTCACGGAAGCGCCTAGCGACCGGCTGCGCGGGGGGCCGGTGCCGGTCGTCGCGCGCATCCATTCAGGGAAAGTTGTGGCTGGATATGCGCACCAGTCACCGATGCGGAATTGCCTGATATCGTTGCCGCACTCGGTACGATTGCCGCCCCATGACATCGGCTTGTTGTTGATCGTGATCGGCCATTGTGGACCATGGGTAAGACGGCGTTGGTGCGGGGTTTGAACAGGCATGGAAACGACCGGGGCCTGGCCGAAGAGAAAGCCCGTGTTTCTGTCGATCGCGCTGGGCTTGCGCATTGCGGAATGGCAGGCGTACACTTGACTGATTGGCACGCACCGGGACACGAGGATTCATGCGCACGATGGTGTCTGGCGGCAAAGCGGGGCGCAGGGGCGCGCTGCTGGTGGTTCTGCTGTGGATGGCGTCGCTGCGCCAAACGCGCGAGGCATGTGAAGATTTGCCGCAGCTGTTGCATGGTCCCAGTAGCTGTCGTCGCGGTGACAAAGGCCGATTGATCCCTTGCTGACGATCTGCCAGCCGCGGCTGCGCCGCGATTTGGCGAATGCCCTTGCGGCGCAGGGGTTCCACGCGGCCGAACTGGTTGCCCTGTTCAGCCACGGACCGCTGCGGGGTGGGACGGCTGAGACAGGCCGCTGCGGCGCAGTTTTCAGACTGCCACCACGGGCGGTTTCCGGCGGGCGCTTTTCGGCCGGTGGAGTCGGGGTGTTCCACTTTGGCGGGGGCGTGCGAGCAGGGTGACGGGGGACTTGGCTGGTGTGGGGCGGCGCTGTCTGTTAGGGCGAATGCGCTTTGTGGTTCAGCCCACAGCGGGCGGCCAGCAACACGGGTTGCGCGGGCTTTGCAAATTTCCGCGCGGGCTACTGCCCGCGGAAAAAAAACGGGTCGAAAGGATTAGGGCGAGGGAGGGTTTTTGCCGTTTGAAAAACCTGGCGCGGGCCCAATCTCGGGTTTGGAAGAGGGCGGCCGCCGGTTTTTTTTGGATCCCCTTTCTCTCTTTTTT